>Ga0157372_10006272_pt1 | contig 12647 bp, 7 predicted proteins | sample C55metaG_FD_115307 | JGI IMG/M metagenome (GOLD analysis project Ga0157372, IMG submission 115307) | Corn rhizosphere microbial communities from Kellogg Biological Station, Michigan, USA - C5-5 metaG | ecosystem: Host-associated > Plants > Roots > Rhizosphere > Soil | place: USA: Michigan... | reverse complement strand
TGCCCTTCGTAGCTTCACGGCTGTCCTCTCGTCCGACGGGGGCGATGGAACTTCAGGAGCAGCTGCAGGCCGCATTGGGGGGCGCGTACACCGTGCAGCGGGAGCTGACGCGCGGCGGGATGTCACGCGTCTTCCTGGCGACCGAAACGGCCCTCGATCGCGCCGTCGTGATCAAGGTGATCTCGCCAGAGTTGGCTGCCGGCGTGTCGGCGAGCCGCTTTGCGCGCGAAATCCGCGTCGCTGCTTCGTTGCAGCAGGCGAACATCGTTCCCTTGCTCTCCGCCGGAGAATCATCGGGGCTTCCCTACTACACGATGCCGTTCGTCGCCGGCCTGTCGCTGCGCGACCGGCTCAACAAGGTCGGCTCGCTCGCGATCCCCGAAGCACTGAGCGTCCTTCGGGACGTCGCACGCGCGCTGGCCTACGCGCACGAGCGCGGCGTCGTGCACCGCGACATCAAGCCTGACAACGTGCTCCTGTCGGGAGGCGCGGCCGTCGTCACGGATTTCGGGATCGCCAAAGCGCTCACCGCGGCACGTACCGGAGCGCACGACACGACGATCACTCAAGTGGGATCGGGAGTGGGTACCCCGGCCTACATGGCGCCAGAGCAGGCGGCCGGCGATCCGAACCTCGATCATCGCGCCGACGTGTACGCGTTCGGTTGTTTGGCGTACGAGCTGCTCGCCGGCGAGACGCCGTTTCACGGCCGGCCGATGCACCAGATGATGACGGCGCACTTTGCCGAGCCGGCGCCGGCGGTGAACGCGCGGCGCGGCGACACGCCTCGGGGTCTCGCGAGCCTCGTCGCGCAATGTTTGGAAAAAGACCCCGCCAATCGGCCGCAGTCCGGCGCGGAGCTTGTGTTGCGCCTCGAGGATGTCACGACGACGCCCGCGGCTCCGGTCAGCGCAAGCGTGCCGAAGATCGGGCGTCGCTCAATCGTGGCCGCTGGGGCGGGCGGCGCGCTTGCCTTGATCGCCATCGCGGCATTTGCGGCTTCCCGCATGCGCGGGACTACGAACGACGCGGGCTCGGCGCAAACGCTGGCCGTCCTTCCGTTCACGAACATCGGCGGCGACTCGGCGCAGGAATACTTCGCCGATGGTTTGACGGACGAAGTGGCGACGGCGCTCGGCAAGGTGTCGGGGATTCAGATTGCCGCTCGGTCGTCCGCCTACCGGTACAAGGGCATTCGCGACGTCGACGTCCAACAGGTTGGCCACGCTCTCGGCGCGGGCTACATCGTACAGGGCACCGTTCGCCGCGAGGGTGACAGCATTCGCGTCGCGACACAGGTGACGCGGTCGGGCGACAAGAAGGAGGTCTGGGAGGACACGAAGACAGGCGATGCACACAATGTCTTCGCGCTCGAAGACGCGGTGATCAAGTCGATCAAGGCCGGACTCGCGTCGCGACTCGGATCGAACCTGGCGACCGGCGGGAGCGTCGCGGCGGTGTCGCAGGCCGGCGGCAGCCAAGGGACTTCCAACGCGGAGGCACACAACGCCTACATGCGCGCCCGCTTTTTCGTGCTGACGCGCCGATCGGTGGCCGAAGCAGTGAACCTTTTTCAGAAGGCGATCGACGGGGATTCAAGCTATGCGCGCGCCTACGCGGGCTTGGCCGAGACCCTCGAATACCTGCCCTACTACAACGGCGCCGCAGCGGCAGATCTCCGCCCGCGCGTCGAGGCGGCGGCCAGGCGCGCACTCGCGCTCGACAGCACGCAATCTCAGGCTCACGTGGCGCTCGCCATGATGCACGCGCACGCGTGGGAGTGGGATGCCGCCGGCGACGAATTTCGGCGGGCGCTCGCTCTCGATCCGACGGACGCCTCGGCCCACACCCAGTACGCGAGATATCTCATCTCGGTCGGCCGGCCCCAGGATGCGCTCACGCAGCTGCGCACCGCGCAACAGCTCGACCCGGTGTCCGGCGTCGCGCCCGCATGGATGATTGACGCCCAGCTTCTGTTGGGTCGCGTCGACGAGGCGATCGCGCAGGGCAAGGCGACGTACGAGATCGATTCGACTCTGGTGCCCTCGATCGAACTGTCCGCGCTGGCATACGCCGCGGCGAAGCGCTACGACGAGGCGATCCGGCGAGAACGCCATTTTCGAGCATTCGCTCCGCCGATGTCGGCCAACCTCGCTTTCGTGCTGGGCCAAGCGGGCATGCGCGATTCAGCGTTGGCCATGGCTCGCGAGTTGGAGGCACGTCCCAGAACGGGTTCGAGCGAGATCGTCATCGCGTACGCCTACCTCGGGATCAAGGATACCGCGCGAGCGCTCGACGGCCTCGAGCGCTCGACGGCCCTCCGCGGGATCTGGCCCTCGTATATGTCGCTGTGCTCTTTCCAATACGATCCGTTGCGCTCGAGTCCTCGATTCGCGGCGCTCGTTCGCCGCGTGGGACTCGACGAGCGGAAATTCACATCACCGCAAGCATGCAGGGTCCCGCCCAGCTGAACATCTGAGCGCCGAAGGGCACAACGGCTGCCAACCGTCAGCCTCTTGCGTCGATCTTCACGCCTTCTCGAAACGCCGGGAGGGCCGTCAGGTCGACGTTTTGCATCCCTCCGAGGTGCAGCTCGCGGAGCTTCGGAAGTCTCGTCAGCGCTCCGACTCCCACATTGGTAATTCCAGGAATCGCGGCCAGATCGATCGACTCGAGTGACTCGATCTCCGAGAGGTATCGCGGCGTGAGATCCGTCGCGCGCGTGTAGCTCGCGAAATACTTCTTGAGATGTGGAAGATTGGTGATGTGCGACGTCGCCGTGTCACCCGTGTCGCGGCAGTACATGAGGACCAACGACTCGAGCTCCGTGCAACGCCCGATGTGGCGATAGCCGTCGTCCGGCACGTCCATCGGCATGAGCTCGCGGAGCGCCGGGAACCGCGGCAGCGCGGAGAGCCCGGCGTCGTCGACGTTCTTGCAACTCACCGACAGCGACCGAAGTGTCGGAATGTCGGCCAACGCGGAAAAGCCGCGCGAACGCAGGTTGTGACAGCGGCGGCCCCAGATATACTCGATTGACCGCGACCGGCTCAGCGCGACGAAGCCGTCGTCTCCCGCGTCGGTGTCTTGGCACATGAGAAAGCGCAGCCGCGGCATGCGAGCGATGTACGACATGGAGTCGTCTTTCGCATCGAAGGCCAGGAATCCGAGATTCGGCAACGACACGAGCGGTTCGAGCCCGGCTGACGTGATGGCGAGATGGCTGTCGTCGACATTCAGACCAAAGAGTCCGTCCAAACCGGCCAGGGAGGCGAGACCGCGATCCGTGAAGGTTCCGCGGAGAAAGAGCATGTTCGGCGCCGCGTCGGCCGACGTCAGCCCGAGGACGACCTCACCGTCCTGCCACGTCTTGAACACGGGATATTCGTGAAGGGCGCGAATCCCTTCGTCGGTCACGTGATCGCCGCTTCTGAAATGCGTGAGCGTCTCCTTGCCGGCGAGCGCGCGAAGCGCGCCGTCACCCGTCGGCGTCCACGCGAGGTCGACGCGCTCGAGCCGCTCGTTCTTCGCGAGTTGCTTGGCGCCCGCGTCGGTCACGGCCGTTCGCCACAAGCCGACCTTCTCGAGATTCGGAAGTTTCGAGATCACCTCCATCGCGTGATCGGTGATCGGGCACCCGCCGAGGTCGAGCTCGCGCAACTCGCTCATGCGCGCGAGATGCGCGACGCCGGCGTCGGTGAGCTGTTTCGACCCGCCGAGTTTGAGAACGGTGACGTGCTCGAGGCGCGAGACGCGCTCGAGAACATCGTCGGTCATCTGGCCGTTCGCGTCGAGCCCGGGCAATCCGCGGTTCTTGACCGTCGCGATGGCGACGTCCCAATCGCGGGTCCGTTCGAGCGGCGGCGGCAGCTCTTCGTTGGGCTTCGAGAGTACGTGGAAGGGCGCGGCCGCTTTTGGATGGGAGTCGGCGGCGTGATCGATCGTGTACTCGATCAGCCCGATCCACGTCGTGAATCCATTGTCGCGCGCGATGAGCCAGCGCGCGTCGTCGAGCGTTATCGGAACGTCGGCGCCTTCGACGACGGGCGGCCGTCCGAGGTCGAGCTGCACGTACCGCCGCATCGCCTCCCACGACCGACGATGCCACGTGTCGGCCCAATGCCGCTCCATCGCCTCGGGCGCGCCGGTGCGATAGGCGTCGAGGAGATTGGCGGCCATGCGATGCCAGCGTTCGACGGCGGATCGAGCCGGCGGAGTCGACGCGCGCCGCAGCATCGCCGCAAGCTCGAACATCCCGAGACGCTCGGCTCTGTCCGCGGCGGTCATGCCGTCTTCGTTGGCAGGTGACGGATCGGCGCCGTTCGCGATCAGCAGCGTCGCGATGGCCGTCGCGCGCGACTCGTCGTCCGGCGGAAGCCACATCAGCGGTGTGTGGCCGCCGCCCGGCGCCCGGGCCCGATCGGGATCCTCGGCCAACAGCTCGCGAAGCCGTTCGGTCTTGCCGGCGTAGGTCAACTCCCAGACGTCGCGACTGTACCTGCTCAAGAGATCGATCATCTCCTGGTGCTGCGAGTACACGGCGGCGCCCAGCGGCGTGTTGCTCCAGTTGGATTCGACCGGGTCGATCTCGGCGCCGCGCGCGATCAGCAGACGCGCCACGTCGAGCGAGTTCGCGTACGCGGCGTGGTGCAGCGCGCGCTCTTTTTCTTTGTTCTCGACGTCGGGCGACACGCCGAGGTCGAGGAGGAGCAGCGCGACGTCGGCGCGGTTTCGCGTCGCGGCCGCGGCGAGTGGTTCGGGTGCGCGACGCAACTCCGGAGCTCGGTCGAGCTGAGCGCGAACCGCCTCCCGATCCAACCGCATCGCCGCCGCCACGAGCGCCTCGACGGGCGAGAGACGCACCTCGGTGCGCGGCGCGCCGTAGCGCACGAGGAGCTCGGCCATCTCGGTCTGACCGCGGCGCACGGCTTCCTCGTACAGAGTGCCTTGCGGAAGCGTCTTGGCCGCGGCCGGCGCGGCGTTGGGATTCGCTCCGTGCGAAAGGCACCACGCCGCCAGCTCGAGATCGTCGTTCTTCTCGGCGATCCACAGATGCCAGCGCGCGCCGGAGCCATATCCGCCCTGCGCGAGCATCATCCACTCGGGATCGTCCCAATCGGCGGCGCGGCCGCGCCGAAGGGAGTACTCGTGCATCAGCTTCAGGTACCACAACACGTTTCCGTGAAAATGGATGTTGTAGACGACCTGTCCGTTGTAGTTGCCGGGCGACGACGCGAACTCGGCGCCGTGGTCCATGAGCAGGCGCACGAGCTCGTCGCGCCTCGAATGCGGCGGGCGGTCTTCCTCGCCTTCGCCGATCGCACCGACGAGCGGCGTGTAGCGGCTGTCGCCCGCCATGAAGTACTCGTTCGGGTCCGCGCCGTTGTCGAGCAGCGCGCGGGCGATTGCCACCGCGTTTTCGTCGACGGTGGCGAGCGGCAGGCGTGTGAAGCACAGATAGAGAAGCGGCGTCCAACCTTTCGGGCCCCAGTCCTTCAGCAGAAGGTCGCGGCTGCGCCCCGCCCCGCTGCGCCGCGTTCCCTCCGGCACGTCGCGCAGGCGCGCGAGCTCCGGCCGCTGGTCCAAGTCACGCCGGACCCCCGCGAGGTCGCCGCAGACCACCTTCGTATAGAAACTTGCATGCGCGATCTCGGGGTACCGCGCGAGCAGACGCAGCGCGGTACCGCGGGCCCGCACATGGTCCGGCCCGCCGCGTACGTGATGGTCCGGACATGCGTTGTCGAGGAACCGGGCGACCAGCTCGTCGGTGACGGCATCGGGTGGGCCGACGCCGGCGAAATGTTCTTTGAGCGCGGTCCAACCCGGAAATCCGAGCTCGCGCGCAAGCGCGTGCTGGATGGTGCGCAGCGTTGGAGTGGTCGAGACGTTGGGCAACGCGTTCGCAAGTCGCGCGCGTGCGTCGTCGACGTCGTCACGAAGCGCCCTGAGCCAGCGCTTCGCCTCCCTCTTGAGGCTCTCGAGGGAGTCCGTGGGCGCAATACGCCTGGACATGATCCTCCTCCCGTAGACGCCTGAAGTCCGCTGAGTACAGGCCGGAAGAAGGTTCGAGCGATGAGCGAACGAACCAGTTGGGTGGGATTGCTCCCTTGCCGCGGACAGGAGGCGCCCCAGCGCGCGCTGACCGAAGACTGCCGCGATCGAGCAACCGTGTCAATCGCGACGTCGCTGTTGGAGCGGTGGTAGATTCGTCGCGTCGGCTCTCATGGCCGAGCCGGGCGACTCCCTACCGCACAGAGCGTCTCGTGAGATATCGATCAGTCGTCATCGTCGCCGCCGGGTTGACAGCCGCCCAGGCGTCATACGCGCAGCAGCGTATCGACCACGCCGAGCATCATCAGTTCGTGATCGACAACTTCAAGACGGAAAGCGGCGTGGTACTGCCGAAAGCGATCGTGGTGTACGGCACTTATGGCCACCTGAACGCCGCGCACGACAACGCGATCCTGCTCCCGTCGCACTACATGGCGACCCACCACGGCTACGAATGGCTCATCGGGCCCGGGCGTGCCCTCGATACGGCGACGATGTTCCTCGTCGCCACGGAGCTCTTCGGCAACGGACACTCGTCGTCGCCGAGCAACACGCCGGAGCCGTACCACGGGCCGCGGTTTCCGGTGACGACCATTCGCGACAACGTCGAAGCGGTCCACCGGCTGCTGGTGGACGATCTCAAAATCACGCATCTCCGCGCGGTCATCGGTTTTTCGATGGGCGCCGAGCAGGCGTTTCAGTGGGCGGTGAGCTATCCCGATTTCGCCGATCGGATCGTCGCAACGTCGGGCACGGCAAAGGCGTACGGGCATGGCGTCGTGCGTCTCGAGGGCCAGATCGCCGCGCTCACCACCGATCCGACGTTCAACAATGGCGACTACACCACGCCGCCGAAGAAGGGCATGGAGGCCTTCGGTATGGTGTGGGCCGGATGGCTCTACTCGCAGGAGTGGTGGCGGCGCGAGCTTTGGAAAACTGTCGCGAAACCAGGCACGACGTTCGACCAGTACGTGAACACGTTTCGGACCGATTTTCTTTCGAGCGCCGACGCGAACGACGTGATTCTTCAGGCGCGCACGTGGCAGCGGCACGACGTGGGAACGACACCCGGGTTCAACGGCGACGTGGAGCGCGCGCTCCGGTCGATCAAGGTGCCGCTGTTGTACATGCCCTCGGAAACGGACCTGTATTTCCCGTTGACCGACGCTCGCTACGAGCAGCAGTTCATCGCGAAGGTCCAGTTCACTCCGATTCCGTCGTTGTGGGGGCATCCCGCCGGTGCCGGGGCAAGCCCGGCGGATCGCGACTTCCTCAACACGACGATCGGCAAATTCCTCGGCGGCCCCTGAGCGTGCGGTGCCCTCGCTACGAAGCGCTGACGACCAGCGGCCGAGCTTCCGAGAGCGTTTTTCCTTCGATTCGTTCGGCCTGAATCGACTGGTAGACGAGTAGCAACACGGCGCCCACCGCGACGATCTTCTGCGCGGTCACTTGGACGACGAGCCCGATCGGGGTCGAAGAACGCGGCCCCCAGTCGAGCACGACGACATAGGCGACGAGCAGCGCGACCATCGTGATCCAGCCGATGCCGACGCGAGGCGGCGCGTCGTCGGTGCGGCTCGCGGCCAGCCCGAGAAACAGCGGCACGGCGGGAAACGCTCGGAACGCCAGTTTCGTGAACAGCACGTGAATGGACAGCGCCCGGTTCTCCGGAGTCGCCGCCACGCCGATGAAGCACACGCAGACGAAGACGCCGACGAGGACCGCGACGCGAATCGGGGGAACCGCGCGAGACGTTCGGCCGTAGACCCGGGCGAGTCCGGCGAGGATCGCCGCCATTCCGACAACCAACACGACCAGGCTGACCACGAACAGCCACGCGCCCACCGGATTGGGCCGACCACTCCACGTCGTGGTGGCGCCGAGGTCGCTGAAGAAATTGTGAAAGAACTGGTAGCCCGATGTCGTATGGTCCCGATACGTGCCGCCGGGATAGACCAACATCGCGACGACGGCGCCGATCGCGGCGAACGCCGCGGCGCGCCGGCCCCAAATGAACAAGCGGCGGTCAGTCTGCACGAACGCAGCGCTGGTAGGACGCGGGGGTGATGCCGAGGTAGCGCTTGAACTGTGTCGTGAGATGGCTCTGATCGGCGAACCCGGTCACCGCCGCGACGAACGAACAGGGAAGCCCGTTGGCCAAAAGCTTCGTCGCGTGCCTGATTCGCGTCTGCACCAGGTATTGATGCGGTGAAAGGCCGACCGAGCGCGTGAACACGCGCACAAGATGAAAGGGGGATACCCCGGTTCGTAAGGAGAGAGCCCTGAGCGACGTCTGGTCGTTGTCGCCGTAGCAGTCCTCGAGAAGCTCCCGTGCGATGTGGACGACGCGCGGCTCGGCCGCTCGATCGTTCGGCTTCGAAACCACTCCCCGCCGGTGTCGATCCACGAGTCGTCCGACGGCCGTCGTCAGCGCCTCCTCGGACGCCGCCAAAGCGGCCCGATCCCCGATCACCGCGCGCTCGAGACGCCGCAGCTGCGACGCAACCAGGACGTCGAGCACGACCGGCGACTCGAGGTCCACGTTGTCACACTGGTCGTCACAGCCGGCGACGACTTCCCTCGGGACGTGGGCGGCGACGTACTCGAGCACGCCGGCTCCCGGCGCGACCGACCCGGTATGCACTTCCCCCGGCGGGATGACGACGATGTCGCCGTGGCGCGCAAGGTGAATGGTTCCACGGTACCAGAGGGTTCCCGCACCGCGCAGCACGAGGCCGATCGTGAAGAACTCGTGTGTGTGCTTTGGGAACGTCTGCGCGCGATACGACGACCGCATCAGCTCGACGGCGGTTCCGCTCGCCATGCGCACCGCGGCGAGCTCGGCGCGATCCCGCGGCGACGCCGCGGCTTCGTCGGGCGTGCGTTCGCTCATCGGTAGGGGCGGTTGCCTCACGTCAAGAATCCACAAGACACGACAGCACAGTCTTCTCTAATTCCAGATACTCGCGCAGTCGCGAGTGACGACATCGTATTCGACTGAGGAATCCCATGAAGTCGAACCCTGTTCCTGCCGAGCGTGGCGGCCACGCGCGTCGCCGCTCGGTCCGAAACGTTCGCCTCGCGCTCGCGTCCATGCTCGGCGTCCTCGGCGGATTCACCGCATGCACCCGAAACACGACGTCGACCTCGGCGTCGGGCCTGGTCGATCCTGCGCTGGCCGCTCGCGGAAAGGTGATCTTCCGATATGAGACGTTCGGCAACGAGACGTTTTGGACGGATTCGCTGCACATGCAGCAAGTGATCCAGAGCAGCGTCGACCCGACGACCGCTCTGTCCGTCGGGCTCAAGGTCGATACCGATTCCTTGCCGCCGGCCGTCGTGCAAGGAATCAAGAACGGCACGATCGACCTCAAGAGTCCGGCGACGACCGTCGCGCTCTTGAAGCTGAACGCGGTCGTGGGCGTGCGTGGAAAGGTGACGACCGTGAACGGCCGCGACGAATTGACGCGCGTCGGCATCACGTGCGCGCTCTGTCACTCCACCGTCGACAACTCGTTCGCGCCGGGAATCGGCAAACGGCTCGACGGCTACCCCAACCATGATCTGAATCCGGGCGCCATCATCGCGCTGTCGCCGGCCGTGACCGCCGCGCAAAAGGCGGTCTACAATTCGTGGGGGCCGGGCAAATACGACGCGCGTTACAACCTCGACGGCAAGAACGGGCCGTCGGTGCTCCCACCGGCGTACGGGCTGCTGGGTGTCCAGAGCATCACGTACACGGGCGACGGACACGAGATCTCATATTGGAATCGCTACGTCGCGGTCACGCAGATGCACGGACACGGAAGCTTCTCCGAATCGAGACTCACGCCGCCCGTGAACGTGCAGAATCCGCCCGACTCCGTGTCGGCGTTGCTCCCGGCGCTCCAGGAGTACCAGTTGAGTTTGTCCAAGCCGGTGCCGCCTCCGGGATCGTACGACGCGGCGGCCGCCGCTCGCGGCGAAGCGGTGTTTCGCGGCGCCGGCACGTGCGCGAGGTGCCACGCGGGAGCGACGTTCACCGACGCGCCGGGCAAACTCCATTCACCGTCGGAGGTCGTGAGCGAACCGGAACCGAACGGCGCACCAAGCCTCGCGTCGCGGAGCGCGACGAAACAGTACCGAACGACTCCGTTGCGCGGACTGTTGCAGCACGCACCGTACTTTCACAACGGCGTCGCGCCGACGCTGGAGGCGGTGGTCGAGCTCTACGACTCGAAGAAAGGCTTGCACCTCACCCCCGAACAGAAGTCGGACTTGGTGCAGTACCTGAAGACGCTGTAGCGCGCGAACGGCGCTAGCGCGCGCGCGCGAATCACCATCGTTCGAGCTGTCGCCTGTGTCGCAGCAGGTGACAGATCGCGTGCTCGAGCAGCATCTCCGGATCGTACACCGGGCCCCATCGAACGGTGAACGTCAGTGCGCGAATGTCGTCCTCGCGCGCGTTACGCAGCGGCTCCACGGTCGATTCCGTGAACGTGATCCCCTCGGCCAGCAGGCGGCGCACGTCTCGCGGTGAGACGATGAGCGCGGGCTCGACCTGATAGTACTCGATGAAGTCCACGCCGCGCGCTTTGCGAATGTAGTGGGCGTAGCGGTGCGACGCGCCGCAGACGTGCGCGCACATGATGCGCGGCGACCTGGTGGTGGCGGAATTCTCCGGCCGCTCGCCGTCGAAGCGCGACGCGTCGAACCAGTCGGTCACGCGGCAGAAGTCCTCGGCGGCCCGGGCGTATTCGTCCATCAACGCCCCGAACATCCCGGAGCGCCCCGGGTGCTGAATGAATGTGGTCGGCATCGGGCCAATGTAATGCCGAACGGCTGACCTCGTTCGGCGCCGCACCGTTGAGCTCGAAGCGCCCCGCCCGAGCTGTGACACGATCTTGCAGAGATAGGCGGTCGATGGATCGCCTATGCAATCCGACCCGAGGGCGCAGCGCGAGGGTCCGAAACGTGAATCGGCAGGCGGGGCGGCACGGCGCACGAGTCCACTACGTCGACGCGGTTCGGGTCTGGGCAATCGCCTTGGTCTTCGTCGTTCACGTCGCCGAGGTGTTCAATCCGTGGGACGAATGGCATATCCAGAACGCCGAGCGGAGCCGACTAATCGGGGAGCTCGCTCTCATCCCGGCGCCCTGGGTCATGCCGATCATCATGCTGCTCGCCGGCGTGAGCGCCTGGTACTCGCTGCACCGTCGGGACAACCGGGCGTATTTTCGCGATCGCGTAGTCCGCGTGCTCCTTCCGCTGATCATCGGAACGCTCACGCTGGTTCCGCCTCAGGTCTATCTCGAGCGGCGGTTCCGCGGCCAGTTCAACGGATCGTTCTTCGCGTTCTACCCTCGCTTCTTCGACGGCATCTATCCGAGGGGCAATTTCTCCTGGCATCACCTTTGGTTTCTGGCGCATTTGTTCCTGTACTCGCTGCTCGCGCTTCCACTCTTTCGGTATTGGATGCGAAACGGCAGCGGGCGAACGATACGTTGGGCGGCGAAGGTGTCGGGGCATCGCGGCGGAATTCTGTGGCTCGCGGTCCCGCTCATTCTCGAGCGCAACCTGCTCTGGGGTTTGTTCCCGGAGCGTCACATGCTGGCGAGCGACTGGTCGAATCACGCGCTCCTGTTCGTGGCGTACATCTATGGCTTCGTCCTCGCGGGCACGCCGTGGCTCGGGCGGGCGATCGACGCCCAATGGCCGCGCGCGTTCGCCGCCGCGGCGTTGGGAACGGCCTGTCTCTCGGTGGGAGCATGGACCGGGGTCGTCCCCGCGCGAATTCCGCCGCCATACTCGCTGGCGTACCTCGCATTCTGGACGCTCTACTCGATGGTCGCGTGGGCGTGGATGGTCGCCGTGCTCGGGGCGGCACGACGGTGGCTGGATCGCGACAGCGTGGTCGTTCGTTACGGGCGGCGAACGGGCTACACGGTGTACATCGTCCACCAGCCGATCATCGTCGCCGTCGCTTTTCTCGTCGTGCAGACCAACGCGCCGGTCGCCGTGAAGTTCACCGAGATCTTCGTGATCTCCGGCATCGCGACGTTTCTGTCGGCCGAGCTGGTGAGCCGTTTCGCCGGGCCGGCGTTCGTCGCGTTGTCCGGCGTGGCGCACGCCGCCTTGCAAGACGCACACGCGGAACACGGTCACGCGGACTGACTCGAGATTCGACGGCCCAGCCGCAATGAGCTTCCTGTTCCCGCGCGTCAACAACGCCAAGTCGACGGAGCTGATCGAGCTGAACCTTCACGAGGTGAACCAGCTGTTCAACTCGATGGACCCGTCGCCGTTCCCCGAGCGCGACCTCGACCAGGACGCCGACGAGTATATCGTGAGTTGGGCGCGAGAGTATCCGATGGACTCGCCGCTCGCCCTCCGCGTCCACCTCGAGCACTGGCCGGCGACCGACCCGACCCCCCTCGTCACGGACGCGATCCACCACTACTACGAGTATCGCGCAGGCATCGCCGATCTCGAATTCAAGCGAATCATTCGCGAGGGTCGCGTGGCGCTCGTGACCGGGCTCGTGTTCCTGGCCACCTGCATGCTGATCAGACACTTTGTCCCGGAAAGCGCCGGCGATTGGGCCGGGTATGTGC
>Ga0157372_10006269_pt1 | contig 12651 bp, 8 predicted proteins | sample C55metaG_FD_115307 | JGI IMG/M metagenome (GOLD analysis project Ga0157372, IMG submission 115307) | Corn rhizosphere microbial communities from Kellogg Biological Station, Michigan, USA - C5-5 metaG | ecosystem: Host-associated > Plants > Roots > Rhizosphere > Soil | place: USA: Michigan... | reverse complement strand
GTCGATTCCTCTCTCTTAACCGGGTTAGGAGTCGGCTGTGTAAGGGCTGGTTGTCGTTCACAGCGACGGCCAGCCCGCTCTTTTGGTGGGTGCGGGCGACTATAGAGATAAAGCTTTCGCTTGTCAACAGAAATTATGCCGAGCTCGGCATAATTTCTCAGAATGCTATACTTGGGCCATGAAGATCATCAGCACGACTGAGGCAGCGAGGCGGTTAGGAGTAACCGCTAACAGAGTGCGGGTGCTGATTAGGGCGAAGCGTTTGAAGGCAATTAAGGTTGGGCATGAATGGCTGATCGATCCGAAAGACCTCGAAGCCGTTAAGGAGCGAAGGGTCGGCCGTCCGCGCAAGTCACGCAAGACCACTAAAAGTAGAAACTAAGTCCTGACCCTTGGAACAAGGCCGGCATTATGCGGCATTGACAAGTGGAGGGCCAAGATCTGGCTGCGACTTTGTATCAGCGCTCTTTCGACTTGCTGTCTGCCGTAAGAGTACGGATGATTTCTCACATGTCCGCATCACTCTCAACAGCTGAAGCAAAGCATCTCCTCCAACTATGTAAAGCGGGCCGACTGTTTGATATTCAAGACTGGATAAGTTCAGGCAAATCGCTCTGCATCCCTGCGGATCTTCGAACGACTCCATTGAAAATCGCGCTTGATACGGGGTTCCACAGCCTTGTTGACTTGCTCATTCGACACGAGCCAAACCAAGAGATAAAGAACCGAGCCTTGCGTCAGGCAGTTGTTCTCAAGCGGTTGGATTTCGTTGAATTGCTGGTATCGAATGGAGCGGATATATCCTCAGTCCCATTCATCGAAGTGCTGGACGCCTGGAATCCGAACATCATTCGCTACTTTCTCGGTCACGGCGCTGACTTCATTACCGGTTCTCCGTTTGCCATCGCCTTCGGTGAAAAGATTCGCACCGCCATTGGCCCATGGCGAGAATGTATGGAGAAATATCCGCACCTTGCCAGTCAACTCCAAGAACAGGCAGATAGAGCTTTGCGACACTTCTGCTTCAGCGGCGACTTAAAATGGGTGAGTTTGCTTGTATGGGCCGGCGCAAATCCGCGTACAACAGGACCGACATTGGATGATGAGAATGAAGGTGACGAGTGCGAGCATTTAACCGCTCTTATGGCCGCAACGTACCCCGAAGATTTACAGATCTTAAAGCGATTAAAGCCTGATCCAAAGACAGACGATCTCGAGAGTTTGCTTTCAGAGAGCGCGCGCTTGGGACATGTCGATGCCGTGAGATACCTGTTAGAACTCGGAGCAGTACCGAATGACAAACGGAACGAAGGTTCCACCGCACTAGATGAATGCCTACAGAGTTTCGGATGTAGAAGTTTCAGATATACGGATTATTTCGGAGGTTATAACAGTCGACCGAAAGCGTCGAGGTGTGATGTCTCTGATCGACGGACCACAGTTCAACTTCTGCTAGATCACGGAGCGGTTTGGCGACCGGCTGATGCAGAACACGTGGCGTTGGTACGACGCAGTTTATATGAGTGCGAACCCGACGTGGTGATGGAATTAATAGAGCAACTCACCAAGAACAAGTCATGTTCCGCAGATACGATTCACGAATTGCTCCGAACGCCAACGATGAAGAAACATCTGGTGACAGTTGCGCGAAGGCTTGCTCCGATGGGTTTTGATCTCCGCACGGCCGCACAGAAGGCTGAAGTTGTGCGACAGGCCGAAGCGTCTCAGCTGCGGTCCCTTCGACATCTGGCGTCAAGATACAACCGCGGAGAGATTTATGAGGCGATCTGGACTGAACCAATCCAACATGTAGCTAAGAGATACAAGATATCCGATGTTGGACTTGCCAAAGTTTGTAAGAGACTCAACATTCCACGACCGGGTCGTGGTTACTGGGCCATTAAGGCCGCAGGTAAACCGTTACCAAGACGACCTTCACTTCCAAAGTTGTCGATTTGACAGAGCCGAGAGCTTTGGGACCATTTCCAGATGTGAACTAGTGCTAAGATTCCTTTTGACAGTCACCTGATTCCACAGGTTTTACGCACAATCTTGGATCGGCGCTGAGATCTTTTTCGGGTTGAGGTCTAAACTCAGTTGATGTTATCGTTCTATTCGCTTTAGAACCGAAGTTTGTCGTCTTAGCCTCCGAGACTCCTGACAACGACAAGTGTTCAATCGTCCAGTTGCTCCCACTCAATGCCGCGAATCTTCGACAATATCGACAATCAACTCCTTCCCGTTTTGCGTGAAACTTTAGAAGTTTCCGAACGCGCTGACTTCTGCGTAGGCTACTTCAATCTCCGAGGCTGGAAGCAGATAGACTCCTTCATCGAGCGATGGCCCGGAGGTGATGACAACTGCTGCCGCCTCCTTGTCGGGATGCATAAATCGCCCGACGAAGAATTACGCAAAGCGCTGAGTCTCGCACATCATGACGAGGGAATCGATAACCAGACAGCCATACGGCTGAGGAAGACCCTTGCAGAAGAATTCCGAGCACAACTAACCGTCGGCATACCAACAGACGAGGACGAGAAGGGACTAAGACGTCTCGCACATCAGATTAAGGCTAAGAAAGTAATCGTCAAACTCTTCCTGCGGCACGCCCTACACGCAAAGCTCTACCTACTCTTTCGTCCTGATCCTATCAATCCGAGCATCGGTTTTCTCGGAAGTAGCAACCTTACTTTTGCCGGCCTCGCTCAGCAGGGTGAGTTGAACGTTGACGTAATGGATCATGATGCTTGCGAAAAGTTAAGGAAGTGGTTTGAGGATCGCTGGAATGATAGGTGGTGTATTGATATTTCGGATGAACTTGTACAGATCATTGAAGAGAGCTGGGCGCGGGAAGATCTAATTCCCCCATATCACATTTACGTGAAAATGGCGTATCACCTTTCGCAAGAAGCAAGGGCCGGCTTAGCCGAATTCAAGATTCCAAAAGATTTCGGCAACAGGCTTTTCGAGTTTCAAAAAGCCGCGGTAAAGATTGCCGCCCATCATCTGAACAAGCGGAACGGCGTTCTCATCGGGGACGTAGTCGGGCTTGGCAAAACGCTAATGGCCACTGCCTTAGCACGTATCTTTGAAGACGATCAGGATCTTGAGACATTGATCATCTGTCCGAAGAACTTGGTCAAGATGTGGGAGGACTACAAAGACCAGTATCGGCTTCGCGGCAAGGTATTATCGATCACGCAGGCAAGGCAAAGACTAACAGATCTTAGACGCTACCGACTGATTCTCATTGATGAGAGCCATAATCTTCGAAACCGCGAGGGTAAAACTTATCGTGCGATTCAGGAATACGTGCTGAAGAACGAGAGCAAGTGCATCTTACTCTCAGCAACTCCATACAATAAGACCTACTTAGACCTTTCAAACCAATTGAGATTGTTTGTGCCGGATGACAAACACCTCGGAATTCGTCCTGAGCGTGAGCTGCGCGAAACAGGGATCGATGAGTTTATCGCTCGACATCAGTGTGCTCTCGACTCCCTCTCAGCCTTTGAGAAGAGCGAATTTGCCGACGATTGGCGTGAGTTGATGCGTCTCTACATGGTGCGTCGTACGCGTACGTTTATTCAAAACAACTATGCAGAAACAGATCAGGAAACAGGCCGAAGATTTCTTACATTCTCCGACGGTACTCTCAATTACTTTCCGACTCGCGTACCCAAGACGGTCAAATTCAAAATTAATGAGTCTGATCCAGATGACCAATATGCAAGACTGTACTCTGACGACATAGTTGACACGATCAACCACTTGCGACTGCCTCGCTACGGTCTAGGAAACTATGAATCGACAGATCCCGAGCACCCTCCGACTAATGCCGAAGTTGAACAACTTCGAGCACTGTCGCGAGCTGGCCGGCGGCTAATGGGGTTCTGCCGTACTAATCTTTTCAAACGACTAGAAAGCGGCGGCTTCGCTTTCCTGCTGTCGATTGAACGCCATATCGTCCGCAATTTTGTTTTTCTGTATGCAATTCAGAATAACGAGCCCTTACCGATAGGTACACAAGACGTTGGGGCTCTGGACACTCGCTCCGTCGACGAGGATTCTGATGCGTTGTTTAGATTCTTGACGGACGACAACGAAGACAATGGCCAAAGAAGCGAAGAGCTGCCAGAGTCTGAAAATGAACTGGCTCCGCGGGCAGCGGAGATTTACAAGTTGTACGCGACCGAGTTTAAGAATAGGTTCAAGTGGCTTCGCGCGGATCTTTTCAAGAAAGCTCTGGCTGACGATCTCAGGGACGATGCAGTAGCTTTGATGAAGATACTCAAGAAGGCAGGTCGCTGGAATCCTGGGCAAGACACAAAACTCGACAAATTACATAAGCTACTTTCAAACACCCATCAAAACGAAAAGATATTAGTCTTTTCTCAGTTCGCAGACACAGTCCGCTATCTAGAAACACAGCTAACTGCCCGTGGTCTACACCAATTGGAAGGTGTTACAGGAAACTCAGCAGACCCTACGGATGCGGCTTGGCGGTTTAGTCCCCTCAGCAATAACAAAAGAGAGGCGATCAAACCCGACGAAGAGCTTCGCGTACTTATAGCAACAGACATACTTAGCGAGGGACAAAATCTGCAAGATGCTTTTATCGTCGTTAATTACGACTTACCGTGGGCGATCATCCGTTTAGTTCAGCGAGCTGGCCGTGTCGACCGAATTGGTCAAAAAGCAGAGCAGATACTCTGCTATTCGTTTCTGCCGGCTAAAGGCGTCGAACGAATCATTCGACTCCGCGCCCGGGTTCGTCAGCGCTTGCTCCAAAACGCTGAAGTAGTAGGGACCGATGAGTCCTTTTTCGAGGACGATCGGAACGAGCAAGCCATCAGAGATCTATTCACTGAAAAGGCGGGAATCATGGATGGCGACGCTGACACCGAAGTTGATCTTGCGTCCTACGCTTACCAGATATGGAAAAATGCAATTACAGAAGATCCGGCGCTACGGAAAAAAATCGAAAACCTACCAGACGTTGTTTATTCAACAAAAGGCACTCGGAGCACAGAAACACCTGGAGTTCTCGTTTACATGCGAACTCCCAACGATAACGATGCGCTGTCATGGATCGATGAAGCCGGTAATAGCATTACTGAATCGCAGTTTGAGATTCTTAAGGCTGCAGAATGTGTGCCGTCAGCTAAGGCTCTTCAAAGGCGTAAAGATCACCACGAGCTTGTTCGAAACGCCGTTGAAATGGTGTTGAAGGAAGACAAGATGATTGGGGGGCAACTCGGCAGGCCTTCGGGTGCCAGATTCCGGACTTACACACGGTTGAAACGCTATGCTGACGAGATGAAGAACACCGTTTTCCACTCGGATGAACTAGTGAAGGCTCTTGAAGAGATTTATCGTTACCCTCTACTTCAATCAGCAACCGACCTACTAAACCGACAACTCCGTATCGGGGTCTCAGATGATCAGTTGAAGGAACTCGTTATTGCTTTACGGGAAGAAAACAAGCTCTGCAATATCCATCAAGAAGAACAGCCGGACGAGCCACAGATCATTTGTTCGCTTGGTCTGGCGTAGCATCTTCAAATTAGCAAAGCTATGTCACTCGATCACCTAAGGGCTCGACAATACATCAAGGCCTTCGATTTCGCCTCACTCTTCATTGAAGAGCTAGGATGGGATCGCTACTCCTCAACGATTCAATTACGAATCGACGATATGGATTTCAATTTGACGGCCATCGGGGAAAAACGTGGGCTCGTCGCATACGTTTGCCTCTCCTCAAATGGAGCAATTCCAGTTTATTCACTTCGCCGAAAAATTGAAGGTCAGGTTGCAAAGTCTGCGTTTGAGCACATCATCATCTATACGGACAAGGCAAAAACAACCCAAGTGTGGCAATGGGTTAGACGCGAACCGGGTAAGCCTGCTGCAAGTCGAGAGCACGTATTTCATGTCTCTCAACCTGGCGATGCCCTAATTCAAAAATTAGAAGCAATTGTCTTTAGTCTGGAAGAAGAAGAGTCGCTAACAACTGTCGCGGTTGCTGGACGTGTTCGCGTTGCCTTCGATGTTGAGCGAGTTACCAGGCGCTTCTACGACCGGTTCAAGACTGAACACTCGCAGTTTCTGAAGTTCATTCAAGGCATTCCAGATGAAGAGATGAAGCGCTGGTATGCGTCGGTCATGATTAACCGGCTGATGTTCATCTACTTCATACAGAAGAAAGGCTTTCTCAATGACGATCGGGATTACCTGAGGACAAAGCTTCAGGAAAGTAAAAAGCACGGTAAGGATTTGTATTACTCAGGATTCCTTTCACCACTTTTCTTTAAGGGCTTTGCGGAAAAAGAACGATCTGAAGCCACTGAGAAGCTTCTCGGCAAGGTTCCCTATTTGAATGGCGGTTTATTTCTCAAGCACCAGATTGAAGAGCAACACGGCAAGACCATTGAAATTCGCGATGCCGCTTTTCAAAAGGTCTTCGACTTCTTCGATGCATACCAATGGCATCTTGATGAACGGCCATTACGCCGTGACAACGAAATCAATCCCGACGTGCTCGGTTACATTTTCGAAAAGTACATCAACCAAAAACAGATGGGCGCGTACTATACGAAAGAAGACATCACTGAGTACATCAGCAAGAACACTATTGTTCCGTTCCTTTTCGAACGCGCCCGCGAGAAATGCAAGATCACTTTCGATGGTGAACACTCTATATGGAACCTCTTGCAAAGTGATCCTGACCGCTACATCTACAAGGCAGTGCGGCACGGTGTAACGTGGGATATTCATTCCGACGAACCCCTCGAAACTGCGTGCGAGTTGCCGGGGGAGATCGCGGATGGCCTTGACACCTCAAAACCAGATTTAATTGAGCGCCGAAAGGTGTGGAACAAAGCGGCGCCACCTGCGTTCGCGTTGCGAACTGAGATTTGGCGAGAAGTTGTCGCACGTCGAAGTCGGTATCACCAGATTCGGGCCGTACTCGCAGCCGGTGAAGTCAATAACATCAACGATCTAATCACGTACAACCTCGACATTCGTCAGTTCGCCCAAGATGTTATCGAAAACACCGAAGGGCCTGACCTGCTTAACGCTTTCTGGTACGCGACTGAGAAGGTAACCGTACTTGACCCCGCGTGTGGCTCTGGAGCGTTTCTCTTTGCGGCACTCAATATCCTCGAACCATTGTACGAAGCTTGCCTCGATCGCATGGATGTGTTTCTGGAAGAGTGGGGCGAGCAAGGTAAGAAACTGCATCCGAACTATTACAAACTGTTCAGCGGTATTCGCACACGCCTTGAACAGCACCCGAACCGCCGATATTTCATCCTGAAGTCGATCATCATCAACAACCTGTTTGGTGTAGACATCATGGAAGAGGCGACGGAAATTTGTAAGCTGCGCCTCTTTCTCAAACTGGTGGCACAGGTCGAGCGCGATGAACAGATCGACCCTTTGCCGGATATCGACTTCAATATCCGCGCCGGCAATTCACTTGTCGGATATGCCACGTATGACCAAGTTAAGGGAGCGGTTGGAGGGAAATTTGACTTTGATGATGCGATGGCGCGAATTGAGGAGAAAGCTGAGGATGTAGATCGGCTATTCACGCTCTTTCGGCAGCAGCAAACGGAACTCGGTGGAGAGGTGACTACCGATGACAAAAAGGAATTGCGGAAGCGCCTGAAGGTTTTGGAAGACGAACTCAACGCCCATCTGTCAAATGAGTATGGCGTGAAATCAACGCGAAGCACTCAATACGCGGTATGGCTACACTCTCATAAGCCCTTTCACTGGTTTGTCGAGTTTCATACTCTGATGAAGGAGGGCGGCTTCGATGTGATCATCGGAAATCCGCCATGGCGCGAATATGCAGCGGCAAGGAGGGAATATACGGCACTTAACTATGCTGTAGAGACGAGCGGAAATCTTTATGCTTTCTTTTCTGAGAGATCACTTCAGCTGGCGTCGAGTGGAGGGTACTTCAGTTTTATCGTCCAGCTTCCGATGGTTAGCTCGTCGAGAATGGCAGTATTGAGACGGCACGTCATGCAGCAGTGTCATTTCCTAAATGCAATACCTTGTGATGATCGGCCTGGGAAGCTCTTCGAAGGTCTCCAAAATTGTAGAAGTGTTATCTTCGTTTCGCGAAAGCGAATGAATCATGCCCCTTTTGAATTCGCCACTACGAAGTACAATCGATGGACAACGGATACTCGAGACACCCTCTTTGATAACTTAGAGTTCACGCGTCTTGAAGACTCAAGTCTTTTCCAAGAACGGTTTCCAAAATTGGCGAGTCCAATCAACGGTTCGGCATTTTCCAAAATTTTCAAACACCAAAACTCGCCAATTGAATTGCTGCGATCAGATGCCACACGAGACCACTACATTTTTTATCAAGAGGCGACACGCTATTGGATTAAGGCAACAATGGGCCTGCCCTTCTACGCGAAGAACGGGAGAAAAGGCGCGCCAGCTCACGGACGTTACCTGTTTGTCATCGACGAATCGTCTGCGCACAAAGTTTGTGCAGCTTTGAATAGCAGCCTTTTCTACGGTTTCTTCATCACCTACAGCGATTGCTTCCACTTAAGCGATACAATCGCCACAACATTTCCTCTTGCCGCTTCCGTTTCATCTGATGCCTGCTTAGCAAAACTTGACGAGAAACTGATGCGGGATTTGAACGAGCATGCTGAGCGCAAGACCATCAACACCAGAGATGGCGACCAGATTGCGTATGACGAATTCAATGTATCCGAGTCGAAGCAGATCATTGACGAGATCGACCGCGCATTGGCCAAGCATTATGGCCTCACCGACGAGGAGCTTGATTTCATCATCAACTACGACATCAAATTTCGCATGGGCCCGTCCGGCGAGCAGGAGGCAGCGGAATGAGAGGCTTGCCTCGAGCCGTCAAGTCATCGCTCGAAAAAGCATGTGACTCTGCGTTGCTGGCTGTCGAGGTCTATAACAAACCTGCAGTCAAATTCAAATCAGGCGGTTATATCACGCTGATGATAATCGCCTGGACTTCACTATTTCACGCGATATTTTTCCGCCGCAAGCAAAAACCCTATTACAAAAAGCCAAATGGTCGCTACGAAAAGCGAGAGGGCGAATATCGTCATTGGGAATTGGGCGAATGCATTCGTCAGTATTTCGGAAGTGACACATCAAATGCCATTCGGAAAAATCTCGAGTTCTTCATTCCACTGCGCAACAAGATTGAGCATCGCTCAATGCCCGAACTTGATCCTTCAATATTTGGTGAATGCCAGGCGATGCTTCTAAATTTTGATGAGGCTTTAGAAAAGGAATTCGGTGCCAAACACCGCTTGCGTGAAAGTCTCTCGTTTTCCTTGCAACTCTTTCCATCAACAGAAAACCTAGTTGCAGCAGTAAAGAAGAATCCCGCCACAAAACCGGTTGTTGATTTCATTCAAGCGTACCGTTCAAGTATTTCACCTGACATCCAAGCGAGTGGCAAATATTCGTTCAAGGCGTTTCTTATCCAAGTCGCAAATCACCCTACCGCAGATGCAGTTCCGATTCAGTTTGTTCATTACGACAAGCTAGGTACCGAAGAGAAAAAACAGATTGACCAACTCGCAGCGATTGTTAGGGTTAAGCCTATACCTGTTTTCAATCTTGACTTAATAAAACCTGGGGAAGTGGTAAAGAAAGTCCAGCAAGGTCTCGGCAATCCGAAGATAAAACGGGGGGGCAAGACATTAGATAAGTTCACAGCAGACACCCACACAAGAGCCTGGAGAAAATATAAGGTCCGTCCTGCGTCGAAGAGCACAACTCCTTGGGAGACGAACCCACAGTACTGTGTTTACGACAAATTAAACGGCAATTATGGGTACACGACGGGGTGGGTTGAGTTCCTGGTTGAGAAACTCAAGGACGATGTGGAATTTAGCTCGCTTTACGCGTAGGAGGATTGATTGTGCCAGGGGTGTGGCATCCCACAACGTTTCTTCGCTTTATTAGAACTGTTGCTTCGAGCTCAAGGACGGCGCTGATTCAAACTGACGCTGGCCTTACATACCTCAAGGCCATCAACAACCCTGAGGGGCCACATGTTCTCGCATGTGATCTATTGGGGACTGAATTAGCTCGACGATTCGGATTAAGAACTTTTGACGTTGATACCTTGGTACTAACCGATGTTGACGAAATTCCGTTAAATGGTACGACCGCAGACCAAGGTCCATCTTTCGTATCCCGCTCGGAAGAAGGTATCACGATGGGCGGCCACGAGGCGCTGACTGACGTTGACAATCTCGATTGTTTACTTTGGATTGTTGCATTTGATACTTGGGTTAGAAACTGCGATCGATATGCTCCGGGCTACGGTCAGGATGGTGGGCCTAGGATAAACCTCGACAATCTCTTTCTTTCGACAGAAGCCGCGCCAGATGGTAAATTCATACTCAAGGCAATTGACCATGGGCACATATTTACTTGTGGGAGGCCGCTCTCACCACGGCTGGCCGACATCGACAACGTACAAGACGAGCGAATCTACGGGCTTTTTCCCTCTTTTCTCGGTCATTTGACGATAGAACCGATGGAAGCCGTGTTGGAGTTCTTCCGGGATGTGCAATCGCATCTTTGGGAGGATTTGCTTGCTCTAATTCCAAGAGAGTGGCAAGTCCCAGATGATGCAAAGCGAGCCATCGATCAGTTTCTGTTGAATAGGGCTCGTTACTTATCCGTCCACTTCCGCGAGCTACTTATGAGAGAGATGCCCCAGGGAATTCTCGACTTTGACTTACCAGGAGAAGGTGAACATGAGCACTAATCCCGCAAAAGGCTACTACTCGATTCTTCAATTTGTGCCTGACCTCGAGAAGAGCGAAGGGGCCAACATCGGGGTGGTTTTGTTCTGCCCCGACAAACGCTACCTAAAGGCGCAGACCTCCACCGGTAATGACCGCGTGCGTCGGTTCTTTGGGCCTGAAACTGACGTAGAACTTGACCTGGATCGAATCAATGCATTCAAAGCGACGTTCGAGGAGCGACTTGCAATTGAGGCATCGCGAATGGCCACTCGCGAAGATTTTCTTCAGTTCGTAAATACACGGGCTAACCAACTCTTGTTGACGAATCCCAGGCCAATCAAGGTCTTTGAACCGGAGGCTGATTTAGCGCGACTATTCGAATCTTTAGTTGGGGGTCGCAGGAGGTCCCGGCCGTCAGCACTTTCTAGCCGCGAGGAACTCAAGCAACAATTTGGTCATCGCTTAGTTGAGCGAGGTATAGCCGACCGTGTGCAACGCGATGTTCAGATCGAATCACCACTTCTGGACCGCACGCTAGTGTTTCCGTTTGCCTTTAGGAATGGTCAAATGAACGTCATCGAACCCGTATCGTTCGAGGGTACCAAGAAAACCAATATTGACCGCGCTTGTCAGCTTGCTGTTGAGGGTAACGATCTAATAGCTCGGCCAGATCCGATTCAGCTGAATGTTCTCGGCAGCTTCGATCCCCATCAACCAGAAACCATAGACCATGTAAGAGAAGTTCTGCGGAAGTATAACGTCTCTTTTCACAGCGCCAATGAGATGGGTAGGCTTGTTGATGTAATTGCACAAACTGCTCACTGAAACAACATATTTTAGTCCTTGCGGAAGGTGGGTAGTCGAGCATCTTCCGCAAGCCCCATAGATTTATGGGAATTCTTCACCTTCACCGCGAAGATCCTCACTATCCGGACTCCTTGCTTCGTTGCTTGGGTACTCGGGCGCCAGATACGCTGAGCGCGATCGGTAATGTCGAATTATTGAAGGAAGAACTTCTTGCGGTCTTCTGTTCGATCAAGTGTCCGGGGAGTGTAATTCTTCAAACCTATGATGTAGCGCAAGCGTTGCGTGAATCAGGGCGGTCCGTTATCAGTGGCTTTCATTCTCCGATAGAACGAGAGTGCCTCACGATTCTATTGCGAGGTGTGAATCCGATTGTGGTTTGCCTGGCTCGTGGTATTGAGAGAATGCGTATACCAAAAGCGTATCAAAAGGCATTGGAAGACGACCAATTGCTGTTACTCTCTTCGTTCTCTGACAAAATCTGTCGAGCGGATACCACAATAACCACAACACGCAATTTAGTTGTTGCTGCGCTCGCTCATGAGGTATTCGTTGCCCATGCTGAACCGGGAAGCAGAACCTCAATGCTTTGCGACGATGTTCTAAAGTGGGGGAAAAGTCTGCTCACAGTCGATAACTCTTCGAACAGCAAACTCTTCGCGCTCGGAGCTAAACCGATCAGAACCTTGAAGGGTGACGATTAGCTAACTCAGCTCGCGCATATTCCGCTAGGTTCGCGTTGTGGATATACGCTTCAATTCTCGTTCGCAGCGCAAGAGTTCTGTGGTCGGGGCGAGAACCGCTGGGATAACTCAGCAACTCACTAAAGGAGAATCCTCATGGAAGTGAATCCTGAAAAGCAAAACATCAACACTCTATTCTCAACAACGAATTACTACATAGACTTTTATCAACGCGAATACAAATGGACCGGCGATTGCGTATTCCGGTGATTGTGGGCGGTGATTCCGGAAGCAACGTGGGCAGTGATTCCGGTTGATTGTGGGCAGCGTCGGCTGAGATGCTGGCCGCTGCTTATTTACTGTTTCGGACGCTCAGC
>Ga0157372_10006267_pt1 | contig 12654 bp, 6 predicted proteins | sample C55metaG_FD_115307 | JGI IMG/M metagenome (GOLD analysis project Ga0157372, IMG submission 115307) | Corn rhizosphere microbial communities from Kellogg Biological Station, Michigan, USA - C5-5 metaG | ecosystem: Host-associated > Plants > Roots > Rhizosphere > Soil | place: USA: Michigan... | reverse complement strand
TGTCCTACGCGTTACCGACAACGGTAGGGGGATCCCCCGCGCTGCGGTCGATAAGATTTTTGATCCGTTTTTCACCACGAAAGAAATTGGCAAAGGAACCGGCCTGGGGCTCTCGACGGTGCTCGGCATTGTGAAAAGTCACGGCGGATTCATTTCTGTTTACAGCGAGATCGGCCAGGGAACGACATTTAGAATATTCTTGCCGGCGACGATCAGCGACGAGGAGCTGCTGGGGTCTAGAACGGCCATCGCGCCTGTTGAGGGCAACGGCGAACAAATTCTGGTGGTCGACGATGAGCCGAACATTCTACGGGTCACGAAAATGATCTTCGAAAGGCACAACTACCGATTTCTTTCCGCAAGCGACGGCCCGGAAGCGCTTGCGCTGTTTGCCCAGCAGATGGATTCCATTGGTGGCGTGCTTACGGATATTTCAATGCCATACATGGATGGTGTGGCGTTGGTCCGCTCGCTCAGGAAGATGAAATCTGGTATCCCGATTATCGTGTCGACAGGGCAGGGCGATCAGTCGCGGATGTCCGAGCTTGAATCGCTTGGTGTCAAAAATTTTCTGACGAAACCTTATAATTTGGAAACATTACTCACAACAATACACGACACACTGAACGGCGCACCGGACAATCGCCTCGATATAATGACGGAGCGCGCGGCACCGCTCTTTGGAAGGCGTGAAAACTGAGATTGCTCATTTTCTCATGAAAGCATTCGGATTTATCCGCCGCGAAGACCGCGATGTTCTTCGAGCGAGTGTTCGCTTCCTGATTGGAAGACTAGCGTGACTGTGCGCGAGCGAAAGGTTGTGCGGCTTCCGCGAATTTTTTTGACGTGCGACGGGAAGAGGTTCGCCTTTTGAGAAAGATGAGCGATCCCGCTCGGGTTTTCCGCCGAAACCGCCGTTTGGGACAAATTTCCAAGATCCACTTTCCATAGTTACCTTACGAGGGATAGGTAGTTTCACACGCACGGAATAGGTGTTCTCCGCACACCGGAAGGGCACGTGCATCGCTTCCTGATAAGCGATGATTTTTCTGGGCTCGGAATCGCTTTCTTCATCGGCGAAAACGGCTGGCGCGATATGCGCCGGAGCTTTGCTCTTTTTCACCGGGCACATCTCAGGTCAGAGCGGCTCATCGGATCTCGCCGATTTGAGCATCGAGCAGTTGATGAATGAGTCGGTGACGTCCGTTTCAAAGAAGGTAGAAAAACTCAATGACGCCGCTGCCGCCATTTTTGTACTGACTAACGACGACCTGCGCCGATCGGGCATGACGACCGTTGCAGACGCGTTGCGGCTGGTGCCAGGCTTGCAAGTAGCCGCGATCGATTCCTCGGATTTCGCTATTTCCGCGCGCGGATTCAATTCTCAATTCGCAAATAAGCTCCTGGTAATGATAGACGGTCGCACCGTCTATTCGCCCTTGTTCTCGGGCGTTTATTGGGATGCCCAGCAGGTGTTTCTCGATGATGTGGAAAGGATTGAAGTCATTCGAGGTCCGGGTGCAACGATTTGGGGCGCAAATGCGGTCAATGGTGTGATCAGCATCCTGAGCAAAAGCGCCCGCGACACGCAGGGCGATCTGGTCTACGGCGGTGGCGGAGATGTACATCAGGTCCTAGGCGGCGAACGCTACGGCGGTAAAATTGGCGACGACACTTACTATCGCTTCTACGCGATGTATCAGTTGAATGACGACTTCAGGAATACGAAAGGGCAGCCTGCGGACGATAGCTGGGATCTCTGGAAAACCGGATTCCGGGTTGATCGTTACGTAGGCAATGACGGCCAACTAACCTGGCAGGGTGACGGATATCTGGGGCATCTGGCCGACCAGAGCGGCGACGTGTATGGCTTCAACACGTTAGGGCGTTGGACTCAAAAGACCTCCGACCGATCAAGCTATGAGGTACAAGCCTATTTCGACCACACTTACCGGAACGACGGCCTGGCCGAGGTCTTGTTAGACACAGCTGACGTAACCTTTCAGCACACGTTCGGACTGGGCGAACACAATGATATAATCTGGGGATTGGGCTATCGGTTTACAGATTCGCAGTTGCTCAAAGCAAACAGTCCGGCAGTTACAATAGTAAACCACCAGATAGGGCTGAATTTGTTCAGCGCCTTTGTTCAGGATCAATTTCAGGTCATCCCGGAGCGACTAACGTTCACGCTTGGTAGTAAATTCGAGCATAACGACTTTACGGGATTCGAGATCCAGCCCAGTGCTCGACTTCTCTTCAAGCCCACGGAAAACCAAACCATATGGGCCGCCGTCTCCCGGGCAGTACGGACACCAACCGAAGCCGAGGGCAAAGACTTCATTAACTTCGTGCTGGGACCGCCCGTCCTTGGACCGGGTGGAGTCTATCTACCAGAACTTTTCGGCAACACCAACCTCAAGTCCGAGGAACTACTGGCCTTTGAATGCGGATACCGAGTTCAAGCCGGAAAGCGCGTCAGTCTGGATTTGACGGGCTTTTATAATGACTACCGCCGGCTGACCGCCGTAATTCCCGAGGCTTTCATTCCGGGCGCGCCGATTGGAATTGTAGAGAATAAATCAGAGAACACCCTTCGGGGCGAGTCTTATGGCGGTGAAGCCGTCGTGACCGTCGCGCCGACCGACTCATGGCGTTTGTCCGCGAGTTACTCATTATTAATACTGCAGGCGCACGGCAACCCCGCTGCTACCGCCACGGCCCTCGAGTTGAATGCCCCAACGCATCAACTCACGGTCCGGTCTTCCTACGATTTTAATCACTACCTCAGTGTGGACGCTCAACTTCGCTATGTTGACAACGTCCAGTCCGTGCCGGCCTACGTCACCGGCGATATCCGTTTGTCCTATCGGCCCAAACCCAATCTCGAACTTTCAGTCGTAGGCCAGAATCTCTTCGATAACAGGCATTTGGAACAGGTCAGTGAGCTTGGCGCCCGAAATATTGAGGTTCCGCGCGGATTCTACGGAAAAATTACATGGCGCTTCTAACGGAAAGATTCGCGTTCGACCCATTTCTTCAGGCGTTCTGATCGGAAATCATGACTCTACCTCGAAGAAAGCTGGGGGGACGGCAGCGCTACCTCTTCGGCTCTTACGCCGTAAGTCGAACTTTGGCTGGCGCAGTATGCACCAACGCGCTGTTCTTTTTCACCGGGCACAGCTCAGGTCAGGACCACTCATCGGATCTAGCCGACTTGAGCATCGAGCAGTTGATGAATGAGTCAGTGACGTCCGTCTCGAAAAAGGAAACGCCGCTAAACGACGCTCCGGCGGCGATCTCAGTCATCACCGCGGATGACATTGATCGATTCGGAATCATGTCGATCCCGGAAGCGCTGCGACTGGTGCCCGGCATGGATGTGGCAAGAATCGATGGCGATCATTGGGCTATCAGTTCGCGGGGCTTCAATTTTCCGTTCGCCGACAAGTTGCTGGTACTAATCGACGGGCGCACAGTTTATACGCCGGCGAGTGGTGGTGTTTTTTGGCAAGCCCAAGACATCGTGCTGGAAGATTTGGATCGCATCGAAGTTATTCGCGGTCCAGGCGCGACATTATGGGGCGCCAATGCCGTGGACGGTGTCATCAACATCACAACCAAGAGCGCGAAAGATACTCAGGGGTTCATGATGTCGACCGCCTTTGGCACCGAGGAAATGCCCACGACCAGTCTGCGTTACGGCGGCCGGTTAGCGGATAATGTTTATTATCGGGTCTACGGAAAGTTTTTTAATCGCGACGGCTTCGACACCGGAGGCGGAGACGACTGGAGTGCCGAGCGAGGTGGGTTTCGAGTAGATTGGGAGCCCTCGCACGAAACTAATTTTACGCTTCAGGGAGACTACTACAAGAGCGATGCCGATAAGCTGTTCACCAAAATAAGATTCAATCCTCCATCCACGATTCTCACGGATGCCGAAGAACACAACACCGGGGCCGATGTGTTGGGTCGATGGACGCAGGCTTTTTCGAAGGAGTCCTCGCTGACCTTACAGACTTACTTCGATCATGTGGAACAGAGTGACGGTTTTGCCCTGGAGCATCGCGACACGTTTGACATCGATTTTCAGCACCGTTTCGCGCTGGCCAACATCAACGACATTGTCTGGGGTGGAGGATACCGTTTCACCACGGTTAAAAGCGACCCGAGTCCCAATCTCGTCTGGACGCCGAACGTTAGTCGACTGCATCTCTTCAATCTGTTTGTTCAGGACGATATAACCCTGGTGCCCGACCGCCTGCACCTGACGCTCGGTTCGAAATTCGAGCACAATTCAATAACCGGATTCGAAATTGCGCCCAGCGCACGCTTGGTTTGGACACCGTCCGATCAGCAAACGGTTTGGGCCGCGGTATCACGCGGCACCGCAACCCCGTCGCTTTTCTCGCTAAAGAGCAGACTTAATTTGGCCGCGTTTCAACCGCCATTCTCTCCGCCGATTGTGATATCGGAGTTTGGCAATCCAAATTTGGTGGCGGAGAAATTGATCGCCTATGAAATCGGCTATCGGATTCGACCGACCAAGCAACTTTCGTTCGATGTAGCTACTTTTTATAATCAGTACGATGACCTGATCACAGCGACACCCGACCCGACGGGATTTGAAACCGATCCAGCACCGCCCCACGTGCTCATCTCTACGACCGAGCACAATGCATTGTCGGGCGAGACTTACGGCGCGGAACTCTCCTCTCAATGGGAGGTAATGAGCAATTGGAGATTAGTAGGCAGCTACTCCTGGCTGCACATGCATCTCCACCCTGACCCATCAACCGAGCAAGACAGTCCGCAGCACCAATTTCAAATCCGTTCCTACCTCGATCTTCCGCATAACATCGAGCTGAACGCGTCAATCGCTTACGTCGATACCATCAGCCCGCTGGCCGCGGGAACCCGAGTCCCGATTTCATCTTATGTCAGGGGCGACCTCGGGATCGTCTGGCATCCGAATAAGTCGATAGAAGTGGGCGTGTGGGGACAAAATTTATTCCAAGATCGACATGCTGAGTTCAACAGCATTGCAGATCCGAACCAGGTGGAGATCCCGCGCAGTGTCATGGGAAAGATCACGGTGTGTTTCTAATGGTCACCAGGAAAAAAGCCGTGCTTAACCAAAAACCGCCTTCGCCGCGGCGCTTTCTACGATTCGCTCTCTTGAAAGGCGCTGTCGCGCTGTCCTGTGTGTTCCCGGTCCTGGCTGCGAAGCCACTGCACGGACAAGCTAGAGTTCCGAAGGAATACCAACTCAAGGCCGCGTTTCTCTACAACTTTGCCAAGTTCGTGCAGTGGCCGGACAAAAGTTTTAGCGACACAACCAGTCCATTTGTTATCGCGGTTTTGGGACGGAGCCCATTTGGTGACGAGCTGGAGAAAGCGGTCCAGGGGCGCACAGCGAACGGACGCGCGATTATCGTAAAACAGGTTCAGAACATTGGTGCAGCGCACGCTGTTCAATTGCTCTTTGTTCCAGCGGCCGACGATTCACGGCTGAATGAGTTGAAGGACATCTGCCAAGCCCAAGGCATCCTTGTTGTCGGCGAATCAGCGAGTTTCGTAAAACGCGGCGGAATGATCGCATTTAAGGTCGAGGGCGACAATCTGCGTTTCGAAGTCAATACAAGCGCAGCTGAGGGCGCCGAACTGAAGTTCAGCGCGCAGCTCCTAAAGCTGGCAAGCAATGTCCGATGAAGTTCAATAAAATGCGCAAGCTTCGAGATATACCGCTTAAGAGCAAGCTGACCGTCATCACGATGATTACCAGCTGCTCTGCGCTTCTGCTGGCCTGCATCGCATTCGTCAGTTTCGGGTCGGTCGATTATTACAATTCGCTGGTAGATGAATTGCGTAACAAGGCCGATATCATCGGCTACAATAGCTCGGCGGCGCTTTCGTTTAACGATCATGGTTCTGCCGAGGGGTTGCTTAGTTCATTTGGCGCCGATCACGATATCGTCGCGGTGGCCCTTTATGACAACGAAGGCAAGGTGTTCGCCAAGTACAGCTCGGATGCCTCCTTAGTGATCCCTCCGGTTGAACATGATTCTCACCGGGTCAGCAGGAAGGGACTGGAGCTATTTCGCGAAATCCACCTCGAGGACGAACAAATCGGGACGGTTTACATCCGGCACAGTGCCGATGAATTCTGGCGTCAACTACTGCGATATGCCGTAGTGATGACGTTGGTGATGGCCGGCGCCTCGGCGATGGCGTTTTTGCTTTCACGACGGCTGCGGGAAGTCATCTCGCGACCCATTTCGCAACTGGCGAGCGTCGTCCAGGAGGTGACGTCGCGGAAAGATTACTCGGCGCGCGCGGTTAAGCAAAGCAATGACGAATTGGGACAGCTCATCGATGGATTCAACGAAATGTTGGAACAGATTCAGGCGCGCGATATCGCCTTGCAATCGGCGCGAGACGATTTGGAAAAACGTGTGGCCGAGCGGACGCAGGAACTGGAAGACATCCATAAGCAATTACTTCAGGCGTCGCGCGAATCCGGCATGGCCGAGATTGCGACCAATGTGCTGCACAACGTGGGTAACGTGCTCAACAGCGTAAACATTTCCACCGGGGTGCTCGCGGAGAATATGAAGAGATCCAAGGCATCCAGTCTCGGCCTGGTCGTTGCTCTACTCCAGGAGCACGCGGCCGATCTGGGAGAATTCATTGCCAGTGACTCGAAGGGCAGACTTGTTCCGACTCACCTGGCCCAACTTTCGGAACATCTCACCTCCGAGCGGGAGGGAAACCTGCGCGAACTGGAGGCACTGCGCCAAAATGTCGAGCACATCAAGGAGATCGTGGCCATGCAGCAGGACTACGCAAGGGTCGGCGGACTCAAGGAAGTGATCGACGTGGTCAACCTGGTCGAAGACAGCATGCGTATGAATGAAGGAGGACTTAGTCGCCATGGAGTGGAAGTCATCCGCGAGTTTAATGACGTGCCTCTCATCAACGTCGAGAAACACAAAATTCTGCAGATTTTGGTAAACCTGGTGCGAAACGCCAAGCACGCCTGCGACGGTTCGAAGCGAACGGACAAGAAGATGACGGTGCGGGTCGCCAACGGGGAGGGACTAATCAAAATTTCGGTACTCGATAACGGCATCGGAATCCCTCCTGAGAATCTGACTCGCATCTTCAATCACGGATTTACGACATGGAAAGACGGCCATGGCTTTGGTCTGCACAGTGGCGCGCTGGCGGCGAAAGAAATGGGCGGCTCGTTAACTGTTCACAGTGACGGCTTCGGCCGCGGCGCCGCCTTCACTCTGGAATTGCCTTGCGAACCGAACAAACAGCCTAACAAAAGCGCAGTATGAACACGATCACGTCGCTTCACCGGCCCCGGAACCCAGCCGCACCGCTGGGCACGAATCTGGCAGCTGGCACGGTCGCGCTCGCACTCCTTGCTGTGTGCGGGTTGGGCAGCTGCTCGAAGCAAACTTCTTCCAGCCAAGCCGGCGGATCGGCGACTCCTTCGGCGCAGCTTCAAGGCAAACTGGTCCTGACCGGCTCCAGCACCCTGGCGCCGCTGATCATGAAAATCGGCGAGCGATTTCAGCAGTTGCATCCTGGCGTGGAGATTAGCGTGAAGACTGGCGGCTCCGCCCGCGGGGTGCAGGATGCCCGCCAGGGAACCGCCGACATCGGGATGGCATCTCGCGCGCTGACGCCAGACGAAAGCGACTTGGTCGGTTTGCCAATCGCCCGCGATGGCATCTGTTTGCTTATCCACCGGGACAACCCGGTTCGGTCCCTAACGGACGAACAGATTGCTGGCATCTACACGGGCGCGATTACCAACTGGAAGGCGCTGGGCGGACCAGATGCGCCGATTACGGTTACCGCTCGCAGCGAAGGTCGCAGCGAAGTCGAACTTTTCCTCCACTACTTCAAGCTAAAAAAGACGGATGTGCATGCCAGCATTGAGGCCGGCGATAACGACGTGGGCATAAAAGCTGTCAGCGCCGACGGCAATGCCATTGTTTACATGTCGGTCGGCGCATCGGAGCGCAGCGCACGCAACGGAGCGCCGATCCGGCTCTTGCCCATCACCGGCGTTGTCGCCTCCCACCAGACCATCCGCACCGGGGACTTTCCACTGTCCCGGCCGCTCACATTGGTGACGGAAGGTTTTCCCAAGGGCCTGGCCAAGACGTTCATCAACTATTGTCTCTCCTCTGAAGTCACAGACCTCATCCGCCAACAAGATTTCGTTCCCTTCTTGGACTGAGAGCCGAGCGCGCACCTATGTTTTTAACTCGTCTAATACAGACCTGGAACAGACGACGCAGTCTGGGAATGAAGCTCGCATTGGGCTTCGCCACGGCCATCGCCTTAACCGTCGTGGTCGGAACGATTGCGGTGCTGTGCCAGCTTCGTTCGCGGACAGTTGTGCGCGAATTGCTCGATAAAGATGTGCGCGTTGCCGAACTGACCTTGAGCAGCAAGGCGGATGTGTTAAGCGCGTGGCGATACGAAACGGAATTTCTCGCCCGGCAAAAGGCGCTCAATTTCGAGGAGGCAAAGATCCGATACGTCACGTTGGTCCGCAGCCACGAAGATGAAATCCGCGAAAGGATGTCCGCCATCCGTGAACTCACGAACTCCCAAGATATCGTTCTTCAGACAAGGTCAATCGACCAGGCGGTGGACCACAGCGGTGCAAGTTTCCTGAAGATCGTCAACCTCTTGGAGAAACGCGCCAGTACCGATACTGGCTTGCTTGGCCGAATTCGCGAAAAGACCCAGCAGATCGAGAAGGCCGTTCGACAGAGCGGCGTCGATTCGCTCCATCTCGATCAGGTAAACCTCCGCGCTGCTGAGCAATCCTACTTGCTGCGAGGCATCGGGAAAGAAGCCACGGACGTGCAAGAGGCGGTGCTTACGCTCCAACTTGAGGCGGCGCGCGAGACCCTTGATGCCCGGCAAAAGCAGGCTCTTCAGACCCTGGCCGCCGACTATCTTTCTTTGTTCAACGAGTTGGTGCAACTCGACGAGCGGATCGCGGCTGAACTCGAAAGCTACCTGGTGCTAAGACACACGGTCGAACCACTGTTGCAAAAGCTTTACGCGCAAACGGCTCAAACCGAGCAGGCGACTATCACCCGGGTGGAGCAATTTACCCGCGCGACGATTTGGACGACGCTCGGCACCATCGCCGCGGCGGCGGCCTTTGGATTACTGGTGGCGCGCTTCATCTCACGGGACATCTCCGGGGGAGTGCGTGAGTGCATGGACTTCGCCCAGAAGGTGGCTGGAAACGACCTGAGCGTGCGCCTCACGAGAACTGGACACGATGAATTCGGCGGTTTGGCCGGCGCTCTGAATCTGATGGCGGAACACCTTGAACGGGCCGATGCGAGCCTGCGCACAGAAATCGTCGAACGCGAACTGGCTCAAGCCGCGATCCACCGCGCCAACCTGAAGCTCGAATCGCGCGTGCAGGAACGCACTGGTGACCTGTCACAGAAGAACGAGGAGCTGCATGCGGAGATGGCGGAGCGAAAACGAGCCCAAGCAGAACTGGAAGACATCCATAAGAAGTTGCTTCAGGCGTCGCACGAATCCGGCATGGCCGAAGTAGCCACGGGCATCCTTCACAACGTCGGCAACGTGCTCAACAGCGTAAACGTCGCTTCCTCCTGCGTGGCCGACAGTCTCAGAAAATCGAAGGCCGCGAATCTGTCCAAAGTGGTCGAGCTACTTCGCGAGAATGAGAAGGATTTGGGGGGCTTCCTGACCAACGATCCCAAAGGCAAGCAACTGCCCGGCTACCTCGCGCAACTAGCCGAGCATCTGACTGCCGAACAGAGCCACGCGCTTAAAGAGCTGGCCGCGCTGCAAAAGAATATCGAGCACATCAAGGAAATCGTGACGTTGCAGCAGAGCTCAGCCAAAACCTCCGGCCGGGGGGAAATCTTCGTCAATGTGGCCGACCTCGTGGATGACGCCCTCAGGATGAGTTCAAACGAGCTCGCCCGACACGAAATCGAAGTCACCAGGGAATTCGAAAACGTTCCGCTGGTCACGGTCGAGAAACACAAGGTGCTGCAAATCCTCGTTAACCTCGTGCGCAACGCGAAGCACGCTTGCGACGATTCTGGCCGCCATGATAAGCGGCTGACTCTTCGGGTTACCAACGGGAATCGACACGTCCGAATCGCCGTGGCCGATAACGGCATAGGCATTCCGCCCGAAAATCTTTCGCGCGTTTTCAATTATGGCTTCACCACGCGCAAGGAGGGTCATGGCTTCGGACTTCACAGCGGCATGCTGGCGGCCGGTGAAATGGGCGGGTCATTGACCGTTCACAGCGATGGGCCCGGGACGGGCGCTGCATTTACGCTCGAACTGCCTTTGCCGGAAACAGGCGAACTCACATGAATCCCATGCCCACAGATAAGAACCGGCGCATCTTGGTCATTGATGACAACCGCTCGATCCACGAAGATTTTCGTAAGATTCTGTCCGGATCCGCCAGCATGGCCGAAGCCTTGGATGCGACGGAAGCAGCACTGTTTGGAGCCTCCGCAAAAACAACCCAGCAAGCTCTATTTGAACTGAGTTCTGCGTATCAGGGACAGGAAGGGCTGGCCTTGGTGAAAAAAGCGCTTGAAGCAGGAAATCCTTTCGCGATGGCGTTTGTGGACGTGCGCATGCCACCCGGATGGGACGGCGTGGAAACCGTGCAGAAAATTTGGGAGATTGATCCTGACCTGCAGATCGTTCTTTGCACGGCTTATTCTGATTATTCCTGGGAGGAAATGTCGGAGACGCTGGGGCAGAGCGACGGACTACTCATTCTTAAGAAGCCGTTCGACGCTGTAGAAGCGCTCCAGTTGGCGCATGCCCTCACTGAGAAATGGCAGCTGTATCAGGAGTCGAGAAAGACAGTGGCCGAGCTCGAACAAGCCGTTGTCGTGCGCACCGCCGAATTAGCCCTTGCGAAAGGAAAACTTGAGGCCGTGCTGGATGCGGCCACGCAGGTTTCAATCGTGGCGACGGACATCAATGGAACTATTACCGTTTTCAATCCGGGGGCGGAGCGAATGCTTGGCTACGCCGCGGAAGAAATGATCGGCAAACAAAGCACTTGCGTTCTCCACCTGGAATCCGAGATCGCGACATACGGCCGGGAACTGACCGAACTCTTTGGGCGGCCGATCGCGGGGTTCGATGCCTTGGTCGAGTTGGCGCGTCAAGGCAAGCCGGAGGAACGCGAGTTGACCTTCGTCCGCAAGAACGGCAGCCGCCTGACCGTCGGTCTGGTGGTCACCGCTTTGCGCGGCGCGAGTGGCGAAGTCAACGGATTTCTTGGCGTCGCCCAAGATGTTTCCCAGAGGAAACGAGCCTCGCAGCGGCTCAAGGCGCAATACACCGCCGTCAAAGTTCTCGCTGAATCAGGCACGTTCATCGAAGCCGCGCCGAAGATTCTCCAGGCGATTTGCGAGAGCCTCGAATGGGACGTCGCCGGCCTCTGGGTCGTGGACGACGTCACTAAGGCTCTGGGCCCTCTGCAAAACTGGCACGGACCGACTGTCGTCGCCGATGAGTTTGAAGATATCAGTAAGCGCTCCACTTTTGCGCGCGGCGTTGGCTTGGCCGGCCGCGTCTGGGAAAGCGGAAGCCCGGTTTGGGTCACGGACGTGATAAGCGAGACCAATTTTCTCCGCGCTCCCTACGCGGCGCGCGTTGGTTTGCATGCGGCGTGCGCGTTCCCGATCAAACTTGGAGAAGTTTTTTGGGGCGTTCTCGAGGTTTTGAGTCGCGAAGTACGAGAACCGGACGAGCAAGTCATGCAAGTGCTGGCTGGGGTCGGCGATCAGATAGGGCAATTTATTGCGCGCATGCGCGCAGAAGAGGCGCTCCAACAAGCGATGGAGGCAGCGAAAGCGGCTACCCGCGCCAAGAGCGAATTTCTCGCCAGCATGAGCCACGAGATCCGCACGCCGATGAATGGCGTGATTGGGATGACACATCTGCTGCTCGATACCGAGCTTTCCGACGATCAACGTCATTATGCCGAGGCGATCGACAAGAGTGGGGAATCACTGTTGTCGATCATCAATGACATTCTCGATTTCTCGAAGATCGAGGCCGGCAAGGTTTCGTTTGAGACGGTTGATTTTAATCTACATGAAGCAGTCGAGGGTTGTCTGGAGTTACTTGCTCAGCGAGCCCAGAGCAAGGATCTCGAACTTGCCTGCCTCATCGAATCGGACGTGCCGGCGCAGCTTTGTGGCGATCCAGGCCGCTTGCGTCAGGTGCTGACCAATTTGGTCGGCAACGCCATCAAGTTCACCGAGCGCGGCGAAGTAGTGGTGAAGGTCTCGCGTGAAAGCGAAACAGATGCGGATGCGCTTTTGCGTTTTGAAGTCCGCGATACTGGCATCGGCATTTCGCCCGAAGCGCAAACTGCGATCTTTCAACCCTTCGTCCAAGCGGACAGCTCTACTACCCGGAAGTATGGCGGGACCGGACTGGGTCTGGCTATTTCCAGGCAACTGATTGAGATCATGCACGGCCAAATCGGGATCGAGAGCGTCCCTGGTGAGGGTTCGGTTTTTTGGTTCACGGCCCGACTCGGCAGACAGCCGGCGGGTGCCGAAAAAATCCCGGTGGCTA
>Ga0157372_10006266_pt1 | contig 12655 bp, 7 predicted proteins | sample C55metaG_FD_115307 | JGI IMG/M metagenome (GOLD analysis project Ga0157372, IMG submission 115307) | Corn rhizosphere microbial communities from Kellogg Biological Station, Michigan, USA - C5-5 metaG | ecosystem: Host-associated > Plants > Roots > Rhizosphere > Soil | place: USA: Michigan... | reverse complement strand
GCTCTTATGTTTGTTCTGTATCGCACTGACCGTGAGCGCTCAACGTCGAGTCCGCACAGAGCCTGCTGTTCGAGTGACGCCGGCCTTTGTCGAAGCGGGTTCTCCGGAACTGATTACGGTCTCCTCGCCAGCCGCAAAGAGCATGGAAGGCGAATGGCTCGGCCACAAACTGGAGTTCTTCCATCGCGGGGATCACTGGATCGCTCTGGCGGGCGTCGATGTTGAAGCACAGCCGGAGACCTCGACTCTGCACATCACGGCGATGACCGCAACCGGTCCGTGCGAATTCAGCCGAACAATCGAAATCCATCCTGCACACTACCGGACGGGTAGGCTTACCGTCGCTCCGCAATTCGTCGAGCCCGGCCCCGAAGAGCAGAAGGAGATCGCTGCTGACGCTGAAATCAAGGTGAAGCTTTTTGCCTCAACCGCACCGGAGCCGCTATGGCAAGGCAGCTTCCGCGCCCCTGTGAAGTTTCCTCCCACCGATAGCTTCGGCACGCGCCGCATGTTCAATGGCAAGCTCGCCAGCATTCACAAGGGAATGGATTTTCGCGCGCCCAGCGGCACAGTCGTACGCGCGTCCAACAGCGGAGTCGTTGTGCTCGCGCGGCATCTCTATTTCGAGGGCAACTGCGTCATCATCGATCACGGACTTGGCTTATACACACTCTCGATGCACTTCAGCCGCATCGATGTTCAGGAGGGCCAGCACGTTGAAGCGGGGGACAGACTGGGTCTAAGTGGCGCAACCGGTCGTGTGACCGGCCCTCATCTGCACTGGGCTGTGCGCTGGCAGAACGCCTATCTGGATCCGGCAAAGCTGTTGCGCCTAAATCTGAACACAGCTCGCTGAGAGCGAGAGCTAGCGCGACACGAGGTCTTCTTCGGCTTCAACCGGCTGCTTCACCGTCGAGGCCGGAGAGTTCGCTGTCTCGAGCCGCAGCGCCTTGAACGCACGGTACACAAACCATCCCATGTGCCATCCGTCCATGTACTGGAAGGGCGTCTCGCCGGTCGTGTAGTGACCGCAGGGCAGAACGCGCTTCTCAAAGTTGAGACCGACGCGCGTGAAGGCGTCCACAACCTGCAGCGAGTATTCCTTGGGAAACGTCAGGTCGTAGTTCGCATAGACGAGCAATATCTTCTTGCGCAGTCCCTCGACTTCGTCGCTCGCCATGCGGTCGTAGTAACTCACAGGGCTGATCGCCGACCACAACGCGCGCAACCGCGGCTGCGTAAGCCCTGCGTCTTCGAGAGCTTTGCGGATATGGCGTGTGCTCTGGCCCGCCCACACCACATCGCCAAATGCAGTGGAAGCGTGATTGAATGCATTCACCCGGATGCGCTTGTCGTGGGCGCTCGCAAGAAACGCATAGCAAGATCCAAGGCTCGTTCCCAAAACGCCGAACTGCTCGTACCCTTGCGTCTCAAGCCAGTCAATGCAGCAGCGAATATCGACAACCGCCTGGCGGCAGGCTGATATGGTCCGGCCGATGTTCGCACTCACTGCGTAATCTGACCGCTCCAGTTCCGCCGGCCGCCGAATATCGTGATACGGCTTCGACAGCCGCAGAGCCGAAATCCCCATGCGATTGAAGATCGCGCAGAGCGCGTTATGGCTGAACGCGTCGGCATTCCACTGCGGCATCACCACGATCGCCTGCTTTGGCCGTCCAGGGTCCTTGTGTTCCGGCGCGGGATACCAACGGGCGTTCACCATGTCGTTTTCGGGGTACGGTGTGCGCTCGGGCGAAGTAAAGCGCAGGAAGAAAGCTTTCGATGATTTGCCTTCCGCAGCCAGCCGCTTGATCTCCGCATCTTTGGCCAGCGTCTCCGGCCTTACGTTTGTCGGAAAAAGCTCGGGGTGCCGCTCTTCGAGCCGAAAATCTACTGGGCGTTCGTATCCAAAGAAGATATCGCTGTGTCGAATGAGCAGTTGGTTGATGCGGACGATCGCATCTTCGGCAACCGCGCGTGCCGCTTCAGGGCCAGGTAGGGCAGCGCTGAACCCATGGGACTCAAGGAATGGCTCGAGCCATTCGAATCCCCACTCCAGCGGGCGCACAATGCGGTTTTCATCGCGCGTGGTTAGCCGGGTTTCCCACTCATACATCCAGCGCGCGTACTGTTTCCTGAACATGTCCCTAGGTTCTAGTTTACCAGTGCCAGCGATTGCGCCTCTGCTTGCTCGCCTCGACGATAAACCAGAAAATATCGAGCAATGGGATGGCTGCGATGATTCCGAGAGATATCACGCAATAGAGGCACCACACGCCGAGGACATCGCGCTCGATGTGAGTCAAATAGAGTGAAAAACCAAGTCCCGCCAGCGAAGCGATCATAACCGCAGCCCGTTGTCGTGCGAGGCCAAGCCACAGAATTATCAGATAGCCGAGGATACCGATGAACGCGACCGGAATGCCTTCGATCACCGCATAGGAACTGTGGTTAACGACGCCGCAATCCCACTTCTCGTTGATCGAGCAGGGGCTCGTTGCCGTGGAGTAATGCACCTGAAGCGCCAGGAAGGACACCACCGCACCTGACAATGCAAAGACTGCAATGACGTATCGCATCGTGAGTCTGATGCTACCGCATTCCCACACCTGATGGAACCCGCCGGCTGCCGGTCCAGCCGAAAGGGTCCGAAGAGTCTCGTTGTTACTCTGCGCGCTAACATGGACAGATGGATGTTCCATCGGGCGGTGCACGGCGCATCGCATTCTTCGGCGGAAGCTTCGATCCTCCTCACATGGGTCACCTTGGAATCGCCCGCGCCGCGCAGGCTGTTCTCCGACTCGATACGGTGCTGTTCACCCCGGTAGGCTCTCAACCGCTGAAACCAATGGGGTCAAGCGCAAGCTTTGAAGATCGCGTCGCGATGACGGAGCTAGCGATTCGGGGGCTGCCGAATTTTGCGATTTCATTCGCCGATGCGCCCGATCCCTCAGGCGAACCAAACTACACGATTGACACGCTGCATCGGCTTCAAGCGCAATTTCCGTCCGCGCAGCTGTTTACCCTGGTCGGAGCGGATTCGTTTCTCAGCCTTAGCCGCTGGTATCGGGGATCTGAGATTCCGTTTGCTGCGCCAATAATCGTTGCGTCCCGGCCAGGGCAGCGTCTCGAACATCTGGCAGGGGAACTCCCCGATGGACTGAGCATCGTTGCAGACAAGCAATCGCACGAAAACCGGCCGGGAACGCTGGAAGTTTTCACGGTCCGAAACCCTTCGGGCGCTGAGGCTCCGTTTTACCTTCTCCCCGGGCTCCAGATCGAAATCAGCGCGTCGGAGATACGCCAAAATATCAGTGCCGCGCTTGATCGACTCTGCGCCGGGCACGAACTTCTGCCAGATGCGGTTTGCGATTATATCTCCGCGCACCATCTCTATCATTCAAACTAAGAAGCCGCCGATCGCTGAATCGAGGATCTGCAGAAACACGATCTCGCAAGGGGTCGTAGCGGGCCGGAGGGCCATCGGACTCCCTGAATACAATCCCTGTTCTTTTGCTATACGATGACCGTGGAGAGATATCCCGCTGCATGAGTACAAACCCGGCGCACGAGCAGACCCGCATTCTCGTCCAGGCTGCAGCCGCAGCCTGTGAAAGCAAAAAAGGTGAAGACACCCGGATTCTCGAGCTCGATCCTGTCGATTCTGGATTATCTGACTTCTTCCTGATCACTTCGGCTACTAACGACCGGCAGGCTGTAGCTATCGCCGATGAAATCGAGGGCCGACTCAAGCGGGAGTTCGGTGTGATGCCGCACTCGGTAGAAGGACGGCGTCAGGGCGACTGGATACTTCTCGACTATGTCGATTTCGTAGTGCACGTCTTCCTCACCGAGCGGCGCGCGTTCTACGACATCGAGCGTCTGCGCAAGTCGGCTCGCCCGCTTACCCCTGCTGAATTCGACGCGGAGCTCAAGCAGGCACTCGCGGCCAAGACTCGCGCAGCTCGAGGCAAGTCTGGCGATGGCGCGTCAGCCAAGAAGATCACAAAGGCCTCAAGCGCGGCGAAGACAAACGCCAGAAAATCCAAGCCAGAAACGGTGTCACCGAAGAAGCAGGCGGCCAAAAAAGCGGCAAAGAAGTAGCCTCGCAGCATAAGCAAAAAAGAATGGGCAGCCGGAAGCCGGCTGCCCATCTGCATTGCAGGAGTTGTTTAGAAGCTGAAGGTTCCCTTGAACTGGATCAAGCGTGGCGACGCATCGCCACCCAGGAACGCACCCAGAATCGAGGTTGGCGTGTTCGCGGTGTTGTAGATGGTGCCAGTAATTCCTGAAGTCAACTCGGCGTCAGGGATCTGGAAGTTGGCGTGGTTGAAGAGGTTGAAGAACTGTGCACCGATCTTCAGCCGGCCCGTTTCGATTCCCGGAATCTTGAAACCCTTGGCGACGTCCAGATCGAAATCGGTGTAGTTCGGGCCGTAGAGCTGGTTGCGGCGCTGCTGCCCGAAGTCCGTGGAAGGTCCAAAGTGCGAAGCAAAATCGCAGGGCGTGATGGTGTGGCTGCCGCCGCCGCAATGATGGTTGAAGTTGTTGTCGAGCTGTGCTGCCAGCGGCACCGCACCGTAGATCACGTCTCCGGTGTTATAGGTGACGGAGAACGGATAGCCGCTGTTATGGAATGCTGTTCCCGCGAAATCCCAGTCTCCGGCAATCGAGCGGAAGCCGTGATAGTGGGGCGTGGTGATCGCGTAGTTAGCACTGATATAGTGGCGCGTGTCGTAGTCGGCATTTCCGTAATTCTGGCTCAGATCATTAGGGTTGATCTGGCCCGACGCGTTCACGCCGAAAGCATCGAAACCACCGTTGGATGTTGTATCAAGCGCGTGGCTATAGGCGTAATTGAACTGCATACGAAGCCAGGCGATCCGGCTCGTAAAGGTTCCAATCACGCCGTTGTAGTTGGACCAGGAGCCGCTGTAATACTCCGTCACGGAGCCGAGCGCGGCATTGGGCCGGGTTGCAGGCAGACTTGCAATGGTGCCTCCCGGATCGTAGGCGTTGGGCATGTTCGCGACCGGCTGGTGATAGCTGCGATTTCCGATGTAGTTGACGGAGAATACGGTATTTCGTGCAAGTGCGCGCTCAACGGACAGGCTCCACTCCTCGTAGATTGGCAGCTTGATGGTATGAGCCGTGGTGGTGATTGTGGGTCGCGAGAACACGCCTCCGGTGACATCGCGCAGGCTCAAATCCGGTCCACATCCGCTGTAGCATGCCCCCTGCGAGAAGAGTGATTGCAACGCATTGTTCGAGGTGACGGCCTGGGCATGTCCGCTCAAAGGATCCGCGGCGTCCAGGGTGATTGGGTTACCGTATGCGGCGCCCAGCACGGTAAAGCGGTCGACGTTCGGCATGTTCGCCATCAGGTCGCCCATGATCTGCGCTGGGAAATAATCGGCGAATATTCCAAAGCCGCCGCGAATCGTCGTCTTTCCATCTGCTCCGCCGGGGAGAAACGAGAATCCAATGCGCGGTTCGAATGCGATGTTCCGCTCCTCGAAAAACGCTTGTCTGCGACCGGAGGAAATCAGCTGATTGTAGGGCGTGTCAGTGGTGTTTGGGACATTGAAGAAGCTGTCGGACAGGCTGGAGACGCAATTCGTCAGACAGATCGGGTTGGAGTTGTGCTCGACACGGAGCCCGAAGGTGAGCGTGAGGCCCTGCACCGGCTTCCACTGATCTTCACCGTAGCCGCCCATCGTATAAAGCGCTACCGGCTCCGATAGACGCCGCGGAAAACGCTCGGCCCACTCATCCGAGAAGCCTGCGGCGAAATCGCCTTCATCAAAGATGAAGTTCTCTCCGCCGCCGTAGGCGATATTGTGCTCGCTGGGCGTGTAGTCCGTAATGTCGTCGCGGCGGAATGTGTAGCCGAACTTGATGGTGTGCTTGCCGGTTGTCCAGGTCGCGTCGTCGTTGAATTGATAGCCCGTGACATTGCGGCCCTGCGGAAATGCATAGTTCGCGCCGCCCACCCATGAAGACGCATTGACGTTAGCGTCCCAGTCACCGCCAGATGCGAAGCCCTCAGGAATAAGCGTGAACGGAATGTTGCTTGCGCCAAGCGCCGTTCCATTGGTGTTGGTGAAGATGGCCCGGTAGTAGCTTGCGTTGAAAAGGAACTGGTTGGTAAGGCGCGGAGTGAAGGTGTGGGTCCAGTTGATCTGGCCTTCATAGGAAGGCTGAGGGCTTTCCGCATTGAAGACAGGATCAAGGAAGCTGGTCTGCGTTGGCTGAACGCCCTTGTCTACCTTCGAGTGAATGAAGAGGTGATCGTTCTGACCGAGGTTGAAATCTACTCGATCGTTGACCAGCCACTCGCGTCCGAAGTTCGTTGTCTGTCCCTGCCAGATCCAGGTGCGAGGATCGTTCGGATCCGTAGAACCGGACGCCCAGTTCCGCGCGTTGTTGTAGTAGTTGAAGATCGTCTGATAGACCGGCGCTTCAGCTGCGTTGCCATTATCGGCAAGGTTGCCATAGGGAGCCAGTGTGGCGTCAGCTGTTCCGGGAGCACCCAGAACTGCTGCCTGAAATGCCGGACTCGGACCATAAGACTTCTGGTTCACGGGGATGATGACCCTAACTCCCTCCGTGTCAATGAAGCCGAAAATCTTGTCCTTCTTGATCGGGCCGCCAATTGCCGCCGCATACTGATTCGCGTTGTCGAAGCTGCGGGGAACGCCGGCCTGCTTGTTGAAATAGTTGTTCGCGTTCATGATCCGGCCATTCCACCAGTAGTGCAGATCGCCGTGCCACTTGTTGCCACCGGCACGCGAGATCTGGTTGACCTGCGCGCCTCCGAGTCCGCCAAAGGACGCGTCGTAGCTGTTGGTGATGACGGTGACGTTATCGACGTCGTTGTTGCCAAGCAGGAGGTTGGTGGCGCCCGAGTTGTTCAGGTTCAGATAAGGGTCGCCCTCGTAGCCGCCATTCACCGTGTAAGTGTTCGATGTGCCCGGAAGACCGTTGACGGAGAAGTTGCCGTAACCGCCCTGCGTGTTCATCACGGCGCCGGGGGTGGTCTGAGCAACGAAGGTCAGGTCATTTCCTGGATTAGGCAGGGTCTGAATCTGCTCGAGATTGAAGTTCGTCGAAATCTGGGCGTCATCGGTGTGCAGGATTTCGCCCGAACCCGCCGTAACTTCGACGGTGGTCGCAGCCTGGCCGACTGCCAGCTTGATGGAGACCGGAGTGACTTCGCCAGCGGCGACGCCGACGTTGGTGGTTGTTGTGCTGAATCCAGAAGAAGCTGCCGTTACCTTGTAGCGACCCGGAGGAAGCAGCGGCACGCGGAAATTCCCAGATGGGTCAGAGGTGACGGCCTTCTGCAGGTTGTTGTCGAGATTTGTTATGGTGACCTGTGCGTTTGGCACGGCAGCTCCGGATGCGTCGACCACGCTACCGGAAATGTCACCTGAGATGTTGGATTGTGCATAGCCTGCCGTAGATATACAGTTGGTCAAAAATCCGGCAGCAGTGAACAGACTCATAGCCAGGACCAACTCCCTGGACCGCATACAGCGCATACAAACTCCTCCAATTTGATTGCAAGCCAAAAAGCCCCCACCTTGGGGGCCCGGAAGCAATTCACACAATGTCTCGCTTGCGTCCACACGCATACTTGCGCACAGGGACGTACGTTCGCGGGGTGGTCTAACTTAAAACCGCGCTAAAAACACTTGAATGTAGGTCTTGCTTTGTCCCAAAGGCGTGCGGGGAAGTGCTGGGACACGTGCGTTAGGATTTATGCACGAGGTTTGCCACTCTGCACTCTCGAGTAGATATGTTGAGGCGAAAGGGATTACGCAGGTGCTGAACGGCGGGCGATTGTCGGCATCTATACGGATTTATGGATAAGACCGGTCTGAAATTCAGAAAACGGGAAGACTGCTGGATTCTTGCGTCGACGGATTGCCGAGAACGGGTGCTGCGCCAATCCAAAGAGTCGTCTCGCGTTCGCGCAAGCTTTTATAAAACAAGGGCGCTCCCGAAAGAGCGCCCTTCAAGTTCGATGAGAACATTCGGTTTAAGGGTTAGAACACGAAGCTTCCTTTCAACTGGATGAGTCTCGGTGAAGCGTCGCCGCCAAGGAAGGCGCCCAAAACTGAAGTCGGCGTGCTCGATGCGGCATAGATAGTCCCGTTCGAGCTTCCTGCGGTCACGTCAGCATATGGAAGCTGGAAGTTTGGATGGTTGAACGTGTTGAAGAACTGCACTGCGAGCTTCAGTTTGGCCGACTCCCACTTTGGAGCAACACGGAAGCTCTTCGAGATCGTTGTGTCGAAGTCGGTAAAGTTCGGGCCAAAGAGTTGGTTGCGACGCTGTTGCCCAAAATCTGTGGAACTTGTGAAGTGTGAGGCGAAGTCGCAGGGAGTATCGACATGTTCCTTGCCACCGCATTTGTGGTTGAAGTTATTGTCGATTTGTTTAGCCAACGCATAGTTGCCATAGGTAATGTCCGTCGTCCCATCGATAACCGAGAACGGATAGCCGGAGTTGTGGAAGATGGTGCCCGACAGCTGCCAGCCCTCGGTCAGAATTCTCGCTCCGTGGAAATGCGGAATCGTGAGGGCATAGTTCGCGCTGATGTAGTGACGAACATCGTAGTCTGCGTTGCCGTAGTTCTGCTTGAGATCGTACGGATTGATCTGCGAGTTGCTGTTGAGTCCGAAGGCGTTGAAGCCACCATTGGAAGTGGTATCCAGCGCGTGACCGTAAGTGTAGTTCAATTGCGCAGTGAGCCAGCCCAGACGGGTGGTCGCTGTCGCCTGAAGTCCGTTGAAGTTCGACCATGATCCGTTGTAGTACTCGGTCACAGAGCCCAATGCTGCATTTGGCCGTGCTAGACCCAACGCGGCGTTCGTGCCCTTCGCGTCATATGCATTCGGCAATCTGGAGACGGGCTGATGGTAGGAGCGATTCCCAACGTAGGTCGCACCGACGACTGTGTTCCTGGCTACCTGGTGCTCAATCGAAAGATTCCACTCGTCATACGTCGGCAAGTACACCTTGTGGGCGACCGACAGTACTGTAGGCCGGGCAAAGACTCCACCCGTTGCGCAATAAATACTCAAGGGATCAGGACATGCAGAGGCGCCTCTGTAGTACCCACCCTTCGGGAACAACGTTTGAAGCGCATTGTTTGATTCCACCGCGATCGCATGTCCACTGTCGGGACGCGATGCACTCATCGCAATTGGAAATCCGCCAGCTCCGATATATGCCGCGCCCAGAACTGTGAATCGATCCACGTTCGGTACGTTGGCAATCAAGTCGCCCATGATTTGAGCGGGGAAATAGTCGTTGAAGATTCCCACGCCTCCGCGGATGGTAGTTTTGGATCCCGATCCAAACGGCTGGTAAGAGAAGCCAAAGCGCGGCTGCACTCCCAGCGTCTGCTCCTCAAAGAAGCCTTTGGTCATCCCCGCCGAAATCAGCTTGTTGTAAGGCGTATCCCTCGTCGTCGGTAAGCTGCTGAAATCCTGACTGAGGTTAGAGACGCAATTGCTCCGGCACAACGGATTTGAGTCGTGTTCCAAGCGCAGTCCGAGCGTGAACGTGAGGTTTGGAAGTGGCTTGTATTGATCCTGAGCGTAGAAGCCCTCGACGTACATTGCGATCGGTTCAGACTGGTGCAGGGGGAACCGTTCCGCCCATTGATCTGAGTAGCCTGCCGCGAAGTTGCCTTGATCGAAGACGTAGTTGGCACCGCCGCCAAACTGAATGTTGCGAACGCTAGGGGTGTAATCACTGATGTCGTTGCGCCGAAATGTCCAACCGAACTTCCAGGTATTCTTCCCTTTTACCCAGGTGAGATCGTCACTGAATTGATAACCAGTGACATTTCGACCCTGCGGGAAGCTGATATTACGTCCGCCCACGTAATTGGAATAGCCATTGCCGGCGAGATCCCAATCAAAGTAACGAACGCAATCCCCCGCGTCATTGGTTACACAATCCGTCGCGTATCCCTGTGGTACGAGCACAAACGGAATATCAGACTTGCCGAGCATTGTCCCATTCGTGTTCGTAAAGATCGCCCTGTAGTAGCTGGCTCCGAAAAGGAACTGATTGGTTAGATTTGGATTGAATGTGTGGGTCTCGCTGAGTTGGCCCTCATAAGACGGCTGCGGACTCTGCGCGTTGAATACTGGATCCAAAAAGCTGGTCTGCGTTGGCTGAATGCCTTTGTCGACTTTCGAATGGATATACAGATGGTCTTCGTTGCTGAGAACAAAGTCTACGCGATCGTTAATTAACCACTCGCTCGCAAAGTTGGTCGCTTGCCCATTGAAGATCCAGGTGTCCGGATCATCCGGGTCCTGATGGCCCGATGAGAAGTTTCTTGCGTTGTTGTAATAACCGAAGATTTTCTGATACATCGGTGCCATATCAGAATTGCTATTGAATGCCAGATTGCCGTAGGGAATGTAAGAATCCGGGTTATTTAAACCTGTAATATTACCCTCAGAATCCGTGGTGTAGATGGGATCGATCGCGGCGGCGCCAAGTATAGCGGCCTGATAGTTCGGGCTGGGTGCGTAGACCGGGCCAATTGCAGGAATGACGACCCGGATTCCTTCGGTGTCAATGAATCCGAATATCTTGTCCTTCTTCAGAGGTCCGCCAATTGCGGCAGCCCACTGATTCGCATTATCAAAGTTCCGCGGCGAGCCATAGTACTTGTTGAACCAGCTGTTCGCGTTCAACGCAGCTCCATTCCAGAGATAGTCGAGATTGCCGTGCCACTTGTTGCCACCGGAGCGAGAGATCTGGTTCACCTGGGCGCCACCAAGTCCTCCGAACGCAGCGTCAAAACTGTTTGTGGTCACCGTCACCTGGTCAATGTCGTTTGCGCCTAGCAGCAGGTTGCTGGCGCCCGAGTTATTCAGGTTTAGGTAAGGATCACCCTCGTAGCCACCATTCACGGTGAAGGTGTTTGAAGTGCCGGGAAGACCGTTGGTGGAGAAGTTTCCGTAACCGCCCTGCGTATTCATGACGGCGCCCGGAGTGGTCTGTGCCACGAAGGTCAGATCGCCGCCGGGGTTGGGCAGGTTCTGCAACTGCGCGAGGTCGAAGCTCGTCGAGAGCTGAGCATCGTCGACATGCAGCACGGCAATGTCTCCACTGTTGACCTCGATCGTCGTGGAGGCCTGGCCAACAGCCACGGCGATATTCACCGGAGTGATGGTTCCGGCGGAGACCTTCACTTGAACCTTGGCGGGCTGAAACCCGGTGGCGCTCACCTTAATCTCGTAATTGCCAGGAGGAAGCAGCGGCACGCGGAAGTCGCCGACTTTATCGGTGTTCACTACCTTCGACTGCCCTTTTTCGAGGCTGGTCACGGTGACCTGCGCATTGGGCAATGCGGCGCCGGACGCATCTGTAACCGTGCCGGTGATGTCTCCAGAGATGTTGGATTGGGCAAAGACGACAGGAGCTGAAGTGGTCGCCAGGAACCCAGCAAACACCAGAAGGCTCAGCGCCAAAGCAGCATTCAGCAACCGCAAATATCGCATCGAAATCCTCCAGATCAAATCCGGATCGGGGGACTCCATTGACACGAATTTCCCGATCCGCGTATCGCGCTCGGCGTCTCGGGTCTAGCTGGGGAGGGTTAGGTCCGTTCCGCAGGATTAACAAAAAGGACGAAAAGAACAAAACTTCAAGAGGGCAATCTTCACCACAGCAAACAACGCTGTGATCAAAATCATCCCAAGATAAACAGATTTACTAACAACGTTAACTGCAAACGAGATGCCAAATTGTTTTCAACATCTCATTTGTCGTTCTAAAGGATTAATAAAACAGAATCAGTGATTTGAATCACAGCCGCATATGGGATTACGTAAGTCTGTTTCTTAGAACTTCACAAAATGGAGCCTGGTGCATTCTTGGCGCACAATTTCAGCGAAGCTTAGTCGTGTATCGTCGCTTCCATGCAGATGGTGTTGGCGCAAATCGGAGCAAAGCCTTCTTCGCGCGATTCCCTCGATCAGGTCGTCTCGATGTATCTGCAGCGCTGCTCTCAATTCGCGAAATGCCAGGAGCATTCATTTCGTTCGGAAGATGCTCTGTTCGAGTGGGTGGATCGGCAGCAGCGCCGGTCGCCGGCAGTCATCGTCGTTCTTGATAGCCGCGGGCGGCAAATGACCTCTGAAGTCTTCGCTGAATGGCTAGGGAGGCAGCGCGACACGTCGGCCCAGCAGATCGTCTTCTCGATCGGGCCGGCCGATGGATGGTCCATGGCTGCGCGGAAACGCGCCAACCTACTTCTTTCGCTCGGGCCGATGACACTCGCTCATTCGCTTGCCCGGGTGGTCCTTGCCGAACAGATCTATCGTGCCTTCACAATCCTTACCGGCCATCCGTATCATGCCGGGCACTAAGTCTCCGATCTCAGTTCGCGAAGACAATTTTTGATCGGGTCAATTCCGAGCAGGGGGTCGTGTCTATCACTCGATTTGGCCCGCGCTGTGCGATGAGATCATTGACTCTACTGTGAACTACAAATTATGAACTCTGAACAGTATTCTCGACGCGGTCTCATTCTCATCAACACGGGGCCCGGCAAGGGCAAAACAACGGCTGCGATGGGCACAGCTCTGCGTGCGGTGGGGAATGGGATGCGCGTGCT
>Ga0157372_10006265_pt1 | contig 12656 bp, 14 predicted proteins | sample C55metaG_FD_115307 | JGI IMG/M metagenome (GOLD analysis project Ga0157372, IMG submission 115307) | Corn rhizosphere microbial communities from Kellogg Biological Station, Michigan, USA - C5-5 metaG | ecosystem: Host-associated > Plants > Roots > Rhizosphere > Soil | place: USA: Michigan... | reverse complement strand
GCCAAGATCGTGCTCTCGATCAGGCGATGTTCCTCACGGAGTATTTGGGTGGATGTTTCCCTGATTCTCATGGTCGATCTCCTCATTCCCGATCTCTTCTCAGGAGGGTGCTGCCGCAGGGAGGGAATCACCTTCTCATCGAGAAGGTTCATTGTGGTCCCCCGCTGTTTCATCTGTAGCTGCTATCGCGCTCGCTTCCTCTTTTGCTGATCGCGATGAACAAGAAATCGAGAGCTTCAAGATAGTGCGCGACGGTATCGGAGATCGTGGAAGTAGTTGGAACGTCCGGTGTGGCGAACGCCCTCCAGCAACGCGTCGCCATGCGAGCTGCTTCGTTGAGCATTTGTGTCGGTCACCCTTGTACACGCTCCGCCCGCCGACAAGCTGGGCTGAAGCGCCGGCGTTACTCACGCTCTCAGCGCCCAATAGATCTATTTAACCCACTCGTCACTGCCATGTATATGTGACATTGTGCTTACCCGTTGGTACAAGTCTTCTATTGTGTATTGCGAGCGCAAGCAGACAACATCAAGAGCGAGTACAGGAAGTCGGGCATGCCTGGCACGTGTGTGCTTCATTGCCGCCAATCTCCGCACGAAATCGTTCGGGAGGCTCGCGAGGAGAAAAGGCGACCTCAGAAACGAACGCAGAGAACCGTCGCGCTGCTCACAAGTCCAAGTGCTGAGTAATGGTTGTTTCCGCCTTTGGTACAAACGAACTATTGAGCCTCATGACACTTGGGGACGAGTATCGAACTAGAAGCACGCGTCGATACTTGTACAAGGAGGAAGTAATGAGCACTGCAGTTGCTGACTGGCCCAGATTTCTCGCGAAACTTGAGGGCCGGCAGGAAATAGCCGAGCGCACCATGGCGTTCCGTTTTGCAAAGCCGGCCAGCTTCAAGTTCACACCTGGCCAGTTCATCGATATTACTTTGCAAAATCCGTCCCAAACAGATTCCGAAGGCGATACGCGTGGTTTCTCAATCGCGAGCGCACCCTATGAGGATTTCATCATGGTGGCCACCCGTTTGAGGGACACCGCGTTCAAGAGGGTTCTGACAAGTATTCCCGTAGGCACCGAGGTGAAAATCGAAGGCCCATTCGGAAACTTAAGGCTTCATAACGACAAATCGCGGGCTGCGGTAATTTTAACCGGGGGCATCGGCATCACGCCGTTCCGCAGCATTCTCCTGCACGTTGCTAAGGAAAAGCTGCCGCACCGCATATTCCTTTTTTACTCGAACCGGCGCCCAGAAGATGCTTCCTTTCTTGGCGAACTACAGAAGCTTGAAAAGGACAACCCTAACTACAAGTTAATTGCCTGCATGACGGAGATGGAGAAATCACAGCGCTCCTGGCCAGGCGAAAGAGGTTTGATCAGCTCGGCGCTAATGGGAAAATATCTCAAAGGATTAACCTCGCCTGTGTACTACGTTACTGGGCCACCAGCTATGGTCCAAGGCATGCACAGGATGCTTACGGATATGGGAGTGGATGACGACAACATCCGGATTGAGGAGTTTGCCGGCTATTGAGAAGGCCGGATCGGACGAGGTTCACGGTGTTCAAATGGGTCTTTCCCCACCGGGGCTGGCGCCTGAACCCTTTGGTTCTGTCATTCATTACAAGTCGCTTATTGCTGGTTCAGCTATGAGCGGAACAGGAGAGTGAAATGAATCGCGAAGTAACCGCAAAAAGTCTACAGCCAGGTCTGCCTGCAATTTTCAACCTAGTCGAAGGGGACGCTTTTTCTAGACACCTAGAGAAAGTCTCTGAGGCGATCGCCGAGCGGGCATATGATCTGTTCGAACGTAACGGGCGTAGGGATGGCCACGACCTGAAGGACTGGTACCGCGCAGAATCTCAGCTTCTGCAGCCGATGCCGGTAGAGATCGGCGAGACGGACGACCGCATTACCGTGCGGGCCGATATTCCGGGGTTTACGGACAAGCAAGTCGAACTTCGCGTAGGCGCACACCGTCTCGTTATCAGCGGCAAGAAGAGTGGCTTTGACCACAGAAGCAGAGACGTGAGGCCGACTGAGATCTGCCGCCGTCTCGATCTGCCTGCTGAAATCGAACCTGGCAAGGTGACGGCCACGTTCAGAAATGGAAAGCTCGAAGTGACGTTACCCAAAGCTGCTGCGGGCCGAAAACGGCAAGCCGCCAGCAAGGCGGCGTGAGCCTTCACGAAGACGGGAGAGTTTAGAGACTCGGCAGAACAAAGCTGCGTAATTTCTGAGTGACGGACGTTTCCTCGAATGCGCCGGTTTTCTTGCGTGATCGCGACTATCGCATGATCCCGCTCAATCCAGCCCGCCGAGGACTGCCACTCAGTGCAGACGGCGCCCACGATTTCGATGGAGCGGGGTCCCCTTTTTCATGAGAATCGAAATCGATGGGATATTTTCCAGACAGAAATAACTGGTCGTGCAGGGTTTGAATTCACATGAGAACACCTCAGGTTTTCCTCCTTCCTGACAAGCCGGTGGAATCTCTCGACGCCTACATTGCTGGGGGCGGCGGGGAAGCACTCAAGCAGGCGCTTACCATGCCACGCGAACAAATCATTGCGGAGGTCAAGAAATCAGGTTTGCGCGGTCGAGGTGGAGCTGGGTTCCCGACGGGGTTGAAATGGGCAGGCGTGGCCCACGACCCGTGTCCTACTAAATACCTGGTCTGCAACGGATCAGAAGGTGAGCCAGGATCTTTTAAAGATCATATGCTGATGCGAAAGAACCCATATCAGATCCTGGAAGGAATCGCGATTGGCGCATACGCCGTCCAGGCCAAGAAGGCTTTCCTCGGAATCAAAGCCAGTTCGCAGAAGGAAGTGAGAGCTGTGAGACGAGCAATCGCTGAAATGTTGGAAGGAAATGTATTGGGTCCCACTCCGATCGAACTCGTACTGGGTCCAGAAGACTACCTGTTCGGCGAGGAGAAAGCGCTCCTCGAAGTCATCGAGGGTCGCGACCCCATGCCCCGGGAAGCGGATAATCCTCCCTACGTTGACGGGTTGTTTGTTACCGATCCGACGGAGCCGAATCCAACCGTAGTGAATAACGTAGAAACTCTTTCGAACATTCCGCACATCGTCCAGCGTGGTGCCGGATGGTTCCGTACGATCGGGACGCCGGATTCGCCGGGCACAATGATCTTTACGGTTTGTGAGGACGTTCGGCGACCGGGCGTTTACGAATTGCCAATGGGCACCTCACTGCGCACGCTCGTCTACGACTATGCTGGGGGGCCGCCAGCAGGGCAGCAATTCAAAGGATTCCTCTCAGGGGTTGCCAATCGGGTGGTTCTTCCGTCCCGCCTCGATACACCGCTGGATTTTAATTCGCTACACGCTATCGGCTCGGGCCTAGGCTCGGGAGGATTCATCGCCTATGACAACACCGCATGCATGGTGCGCGTGGCGCACATGTTTGCGACCTTCCTTTGGCTCGAGTCCTGCAACCAGTGTTCATCCTGCAAAGTAGGTACGAACCAATCGATGACGTATCTCGAGAAATTGATGGAAGGCAGGCGCGACGGGACCGACATCGATTTTGTGATTGAAGGGGCAATGATGGCACCGCACGGAAATCGATGCTATCTGCCTGTCGAACACTCTCTTTCATGTCCCAGCATCGTGGGCAGCTTCTCCGGAGAGTTCATCGCGCACTACGGGCGGGGCTGCCAGGATTGCCGCTCTCTGGTGCTGCCCAAGATCCACGATTTCGATGAGGACAAGCATACATTCACGTATTCGCCTGGCAGGATCACTCCGTAAGCAGGAAGCAGAAGGGGTTCGATCATCTTGAATACCGCTGGTGAGGCCACTGGGCGGGCCAGTGGCCTGCCAAGTCAACTCACGATTCAGTTTTGTAATCGATGTTTCTGAACGTCAACCTTGGTCGGCAGATAGTCTATTGTGGCAACCCAACCGATGTCACTCGACAATCCAAAGCGTAAAGCCGCTCCCTTGCTGCACCAGCTGTTCTGCCAGGTCTTTTCCAGCAGTGAGCCTGCGCAACCAGGATAGAGACCGACGTCCCACGACGATCGTACGGCACTTGTTTGTCCGAGCTAACTCAAGAATCTCTTCACTCACGCTGTTCTGCGCTCTGAATGGATCTGAGAATTGTGTCGTTAGAGAACTGGCCGGCAGTCCAGCTTTATGCAGCCTGGCGCACGCCCAGTTCAGGGACGGTTGAGCCCCCTTTCTCGCGGTTGCTATCCATTGCTGTTGTTCAGTTTTGAGTTGCCTATCCAGTTGCTGTTCCCTTTCGGGATCCTCGGCACCGCCAAATTCGAGCATCTCGGGAGGCAGTTGCGACAAGAAGTGCGCCAGGCACAACTGAAATCCTCGGCGGCTTGCCAACACGGTAGCCACGTATTCCACGGCTCGTTTTGATGATGAAGACTGATCGACCACGAGGAGCAGTCGATTATTGGTTGGCTTCCTCCTTCTACCGCTGGAACGAGTTTGTCGCGACGTCTGAACCATAGGTCGTCCCTTTCCCAATATCAAGAGGCTAGAGGCGTTGGTACCTTTTGGGCCCGGCAATCCCAATAGTCATCACGAGCGTACGAGCTTCATGACCTTTTCTGAACCTTCTGAACCTCGCCTGTGATCATGGATTGTGGCAACAGCTAGGTATCTCTGCTGCCCAAGAATGTGGCTATCTTCGAGCCTGATGGTCACTTCGATATCATTCTCCCAGGTCTCATGAGGGAGTGTGCACAAGGATTCGCTTGACGGTGGATTGTCTTCGAAAATGTCAACCCCGCCTTTTTCAGTATTCTGGCCAAAGCAGACGAGGATGCCACTGGTGATCAACACTGCAGCCGTCGTTGCTGGATGGGCCGGAAGAAGAACCAGATGAAGGTATGGTGCCAGCGTGGCTGCCGCGAGGGTGCCAAGGAAGACCAGGGCGGCGGCATACCGGATCCGCCACCCCACAGCGATGGCCGCTCCCAGTACCAGTTGCAACAGGATCGCAAGTTCGCCATAGAACGTAACGTGCGAAGCCCAGTCAGAAATCCTCAGCAGCAATGTAGTTGCGAGACAAACTCTGGCGATCACAATGGCACGTACTTTCCAGCTTCTAAGTGTGCCGACAACCATCGTAGTCCCTCGCGCGTCAACCAACCGGACGCTTGCCGCGCTTCGCAGCGCGCCCCGTTGACATAAATATTCCTCAGCTCGCCTTCCGAGACAATGGACCATCCGTACTCGTTCCAAGGACGAATGTGACAGCAGAAGCGTCTTCCTTGTTGAGCAAAAAAAAAACCAATGTCTGCGAGAAAACCCATGGGATGCGGAAGAGTTCTATTCGTTCCCCGGGCGCCTCTGTTGATCAATGAGCCCGCAAATGCTAGGAAAAACTCCTCTTCCGGCATTCCTCCCCCGTACCGACAGGGTGACGCTTGTGCCGGGCCGAGGTACAAACCACCTATTGCCCGGGATCGGCAACGGGCTAAAACTGGGAGTGTGCTGGAAACGACGCTGCGTGATGTGTCATGACCAAACCGCAATCTATCAAGTCACCCGATAATGAGCGCCAGCGGGAAGATTTCGATAGTCGCGCGCCTTTGGGGGAAACGATTTTGCGACGGCTTTACTCCTACATGCTGAAATGCCGGACGGTAGAGGAAAGAATTCGCCTCCTGTTTCGGCAGGGTCGATTCTCCGGGAACTACTTCGCGGCGGTGGGGCAGGAAGCAACGGAGGTAGGCGCGACCATGGACCTTCTCGCAGAAGATACCATTGCACCTTCTCACCGTAATTTCGTTACCCACATCATGAAAGGAACGCCACTGACGCTCATGTTCGCTCATATCTTTCTGAGAAAGGACAGCCCCGATCAGGGACGTTGTGCGCAGGCGCATTGTGGGTACGCGCCGCTCAACATCATTACGCCGGCGTCGACCATCGCCGCACAACTTGCGATCGGTACAGGAGTAGCGCTGGCCAACAAGATGCAAAAGAAGGCGAGCGTCGTGGTGGCACTCTCGGGCGAAGGTTCTACCAGTCTGGGCCTGTGGCACGAGTCATTGAACTTTGCCGGCGTCCACCATCTGCCGATTGTCTTCGTCCTGGAGAACAATCTTTGGGCCGAATCGGTGCCCGCACGGCTGCAAAGTGCGGTCGATGACTTCAGCATCAAAGCGCAGGCGTACGGTATTCGGGGCATAACTGTAGATGGAAACGATGTGGTTGCAGTATATCGAGCCTCACAGGACGCCATCCGCAGGGCCCGCGGTGGGGATGGACCAACGCTAATCGAGTGCAAGACCTATCGCTGGTATGGCCATTCGGAAATCGATCCCGCGAAATATCGTACGGTCGAGGAACTGGAGTACTGGAAATCACGCGATCCGATCCCCGCCATGGAGCGCTACCTCCAGCAGCGTGGCTCGTGGGCTGAGTCCTGGAAAGAAGAACTGCTAGCAGAGTTCGACAAGGAGATCGACGACGCGATCGAGTTCGCTGAAAAGTCTCCCTACCCCGACTCTGAAGAGGCTTTAGATCACGTGTTCTCGTTCAGCATCCGTGAGCGTGAGCTGAACCGCAAAGTGTGGGCCCCGCAGATTTCCACTTCGGGGTAAATGGGCCGAGGAAAAGGATTGCTTGCCACTTACGACCTATATCGATGCAATTACTGGCGCCCTTCGCGAGGAGATGGCCCGCGATGAGCGCGTGTTTATCATTGGGGAGGATGTGGGCGCGATGGGCGGCGTCTTCAAGGTCACCAAGGGACTGCAGGAAGAATTCGGAAGCGATCGGGTGATCGATTCCCCGCTCGCAGAAGGCATCATCGTAAGCTCTTCCATCGGCGCAGCCATGGCAGGGATGCGTCCGGTGCCAGAAATCCAGTTTGCGGACTTCATTGCACCGGCGATGGATTCCATTGTGGAACAGGCCGCAAAACTGCGCTACCGCAGTGCCGGCACGCAGACTTGTCCGCTCACCGTGAGAGTTTGCTATGGCGGCGGGACGGGAGGCGGTCTTTACCATTCACAGACGAATACGAGCTGGTTCATTCAGACACCCGGGCTGATGGTGGTCGCGCCCTCCTCGCCGTATGACGCGAAAGGCCTTTTGAAAGCGGCAATCCGAAACGATGACCCTGTCCTCTTCTTTGAGCACAAGAAACTGTATCGCTCCACCAAGGAAGAGGTCCCGGCCGATGACTATACGGTTCCGCTTATGAAGGCGGCTATCAAGCGGAAGGGAAGTGATGTTACCGCCATTTCGCATGGCTACATGCTGCAGCTTACTTTGCAGGCAGCCGAGAAAATGAAAGAAGAAAGTGGCGCGGAAGTGGAAGTGATTGACCTCCGCACGCTTGCCCCGCTCGACAAAGATACTTTTCTCGAATCGGTAGCGAGGACGAGCCGCGTGGTCGTGGTCCACGAAGCGAATCGAACCCTGGGTATCGGGGCAGAAGTTTCCGCCATCATTGCCGAGGAAGCGTTCGACTGTCTGGACGCCCCTGTTGCACGAGTCACTGCGCCGGACATTCCCGCGATTCCCGCCTGCCCACCGTTGGAGAAATTCTATATGCCGTCGGTGGAGAAGATCGTCGCCGCTCTGAAACGCACCCTGGACTACTAGGGTCCTTTCGTTGGCTGGCAGCTCAGCTTCGGTGGCGGTTCCGACGGGTGAATCTCAATCGGCGACGGATTGAAGTCGCTGCACACGGCGAACGAACCGATGAAGCACGATATTCCGGTGCTATCGCCAGCGATGTTGGAACGGATGGCTCTAGAGACGAAGAGAAAGGGAGAACAAATGTCGAGCGTGACTGTTGACTTGCGCGGCCGAATCCTTCGCAAGAAGCGATTGATGGCGCAGGCAGAAACCGAGGAGTTCTTGCGCCGGCAGAAAATCGCCCACGTGGGCAGCGTCGATGCGAACGGCTGGCCGTACGTCGTCCCTCTGGTCTACATATACGAAGGTGGAGACCTGCTTTACCTCCATACTGGTGATCACCAGGGGCATTTTCTCACCAACCTGCAAAGCAATTCCCGCATTTGTGTAGAGGTGTCGGAGATCGGCGACCTGCATCGCGGCATACCCTATGCATGCAACTCCGCCCTTGTGTACACCAGCGTAATCGTGTTTGGACCGGTCAAAATCCTGACGGGTCCCGAGTCTCGCGACAAGAAGGCTTGGTTTCTTGATCGCCTCCTGGTAAAGCACGGGAAGCCAGACTGGACATTCGAGCCGGGATATCCCTTGATTGATCGCATCATTCTCTACGAGCAGAAGATCGAGGTCGTAACCGGCAAGCATAGTAGCGGTTTGTACCACTGATTCGTTCTAGCAAGATGGCAAAGCGCATTCTGGAGGTCGAGATGCTGCAGGCAGAGGTTGGAAGCGCGAGAGTAACCGAGGTGGGCGTCTATCCGAGCCGGGGACACTTGATTGGCGACTTCACATTGTCGTCCATGGGTGGCAAGCCAGTTAGTCCTTATGACTACCGTGGCCGCTCCAATTTGGTATTGATCTTCGCAGGAGACGTCGGCCAAGCGGACTTTCAGGCCTACCTCTCCGGCCTCGCGCGACGCTCTGTCGAGATTCGGGATCAAGATGCCGAGGTATTGCTGGTCCTAGCCTGTTCTCGACAGCAGGCGGAAAGGATCCAAAATCAGGAGAAACTGCCCTTCCTCGTTCTAACTGATGAAGACATGCGAATCCATGGCATGGTTGGGGCAATCGGCGCGCAGGGAACAGCCAGCACGGCGATCTACGTAACCGATCGCTTTCTGGAGGTCTTTGCAGTCTGGCGCACGGCCGAAGGGAACTCTCTACCTGACGCTTCTGAGGTCCTTTCCTGGCTGGAGTACATCAATAGCCAATGCCCGGAGTGCGCCCAGGCGGAGTGGCCAACGGATGACTGAGTAAAGATGACTGAGTAAATTTGTTCATGGAGGAAGATGCAATGCTCAAACTAAAACGCGCTTATGAACCTGCTTCTCGGGAAGATGGTCGGCGCATCCTCGTGGAAAGGTTGTGGCCGCGCGGAATTAGGAAAGATTCTCTTCCACTCGATGCGTGGCTGAAGGAGGTGGCGCCCACTGCCGCCTTGCGCCAGTGGTTCAGCCATGATCCAAAGAAATGGGACGAATTCCAGCGACGCTACCGAGCCGAACTGGAGCAACATCCCGAAGTCTGCGATCCCATCCTCAAGGCAGCGCGTCGTGGCACCGTGACGCTTGTTTACAGTTCCCACGACAGTGAGCACAACAATGCTGCAGCTCTGCGCGATTACCTGGAGGGCAGGTTGGGCAGAAAGCATCGATCGGTTGTGCAAAAATCGGCCGCGTGAGTCTCTACGACTTTCGCCAGCAACCGATGGCACCAACTCATCTCGAGCATGCCGATGTAAGCTCCTCCACGGCCCGAATGTCATTCCCCAAGGCAACGATCGGGGTCCGCTGTTACGGGCGTCCCCGGTAATGAAGTATAAGCAAACCATTGGAAGCACCCACACCGCATGCTGAAATCGGATATGAAAGATAGATGTCCAACAGGGAAGCGAGCAGGAACTGCGAGTATCGGAATCTTCCATGCTCGGCTTCTTTCGGTCGGTTGGGGAGACGAATGTCTCACTGCGAAGCTATCGTCAGAGCAATTTCGATGAGCACCGTTCTGCTGGTTGTGCGAATTTTGTTGCGGAGCGCTGCCCTGGAACCTTTCCTTGCCGGAAAACGTCATACTGCGCTACCAACCGCGATATGTGGTGTTCTTTGATCCGCTTGGTTTTCGAGACCGTTGTCGAGAGAATGGATTCGGAAGTTCGTGGTTCCCCCGCAACGGGCGCTGAAGTCATTCTTGCTAAACCTCACCGACGGTTCGTCCTGATCCAGCGAAGGGTGAGCGTTTGTTACTCGGCGGGACTCCGCGGCGATCTACCAGAGAACGGTCGGGGTGTTTCGTCAATTCCCACCTTGGCTTTCACTTTGGTCTACTCCACCACGTTTTGAACCGGGGGCTTCATCCGCGCTGCCAGCACATACAGGTGTGGTGTGATCCTGCTGGCCAGCACTCAACCATATCTTCAGAAGACCCACCAGGCCGACAGGAGGGCTGATCCAGACGTCCGCCAATGTAGCGCGAAATGTCCGGCGGACCAGTACTCTCATGCCCCTTGCTCCCAGAGCATCGAATGCGAATTCACTGAGGACTCCGTCGCCGAGATAGGCGATGGGAACAGACCGGTGCGTCTCGGAAATAATGGCTTCGACGGCCTCGACTCGAGTCCTCGAAGGAACTCGAAGTTCGAGTCCGTGTTCAAGATTAAGAAGGCTGAGACCGTACTCTATAGCGATCTCCGACCATGCAGTCCAGGCCCGCGAACGCGTCGAGTTGAATTCTGCTGGCAGGATGGTAGTTTCGAGTAAGGCTATTCCACCAGGCTTTTGCTCCACCCAAGGCAGGAGTCCCGCCGTTTCCGCCCAGTCGTCGGCTTCCGCGAGTCCGCGGAGCGCCCGTTCGTCCAGGGATGACAACTCGTAAGAACCGTCTGGCAGGAGGCGTTCCAAGTCCCCGACTCCCCAGATCTCCGGAACCGGGTCTAACCCTAGTAACGAATCGACGGTTCTGCAATGGCGGTCACTGATCACGACAAGTCGGGTATGAGTCTGGACCCTTATCTGTTCCAGCAGGCGGAGTACCGCCCGATTTGGCTGCCAGGGATCGCGGTCGGACGGCACGGCCAGCGCACCGTAGTCGATGATGAGGACTCGGGCCCTTGCCGCGCCCAACCAGTCGAGGAAACTGTCAAAACTGAAAGAATTGTTGATGATCTGCATGATCCCATCGCCTGTTGTGGTGCTCAAGCAAACGCAGTTGCTCTGCCGGCCGCCCCCTTGTTTCGTGGTTCGGGATACCGTGGTTTCCCGCCACAATAAAACGAGTTCCGTGAACGTCAGCACTGCATTGTTTCCCTGATTCTTCGTTGTCCCTGTCACAGTGACGTTGTAGGGGCCAATCCCAAATTCCCGAAGATTGGTCAGGCGGCATATTGAGCGGCTTCCGGCTGGTACACAATCTCTCTGACCTTCATTCTTATCGCTGCGCCCGGTGCCTCGCATTCGATGAGGTCTCCCACGCGCGAACCCAGGAGCGCGGACCCGACGCGCGCAAGCACGGAAATTCTGTTCCGAGGTCGGGGCCATTCGACAGCAATGCCAGCCTGCTTTGGCGAACTGATCTTCGACTTTCCTGACGCTCAAGTTCACGATGACCTGCCATCTCCGAAGAGCTGGGTCTCGAGAAGCACCGACTTCAGCAGGCAGGGGACCGCCCGCCCGGGACGGGATCAAGAAAGTTCCTGGACCGATCGCTCCTGTCCCACAGTCGTAAGCTCTGTCTCTCGTCGAAGTAGTCCCCCAACCGCTCGTTGGTCTTCAAACATCGGAGCCCTCGCGTGGAGACTCATTGCCCTCAAGCCCAAAGATTAGAGACGATACAGAGTTAATAAAAGTACGAAATGTGTACTTCGGCGTTAAGAAAAATCTAAGCATCGACAAGCTTGGGAGAGTCCCGCCGGACCTCAGTGCAATTCACGGCATTCCTTCAGGAGCGGTGAACGAAATCGGAAGGCTCAGATCTCAAGCTTGAATCTGGTCTCTGCTAAAGCATAGAGCCGGCGCCAAACCCGTTCGGTTGATGACCGCTACAATGGCGGCCATGACGCATGTGGCTGCCAACAGGAGATGAAAATTACCGATGTCGGTTGCGCGGCTGATGGTGGCGCCGAGGCCCACAGTGGAAATGGTCTGACCCTTAAAGCGAAAGTACTCGGCGACGATGCTGGCGTTCCAGGCTCCGCCCGAGGCGGTCACCAGCCCGGTGATCAGGTAGGGGAAGATCCCAGGCAGGAGCAGGTTGCGCCAACGCTCTCGACGAGTCAGCCGGAAGATCGTGGCCGCTTCGCGCAAGTCGGTTGGGATGGCGATCGCACCTGCGATAACGTTGAACAGAATGTACCACTGCGTGCCGAGCAACAAAAGGAGTATTGAGGCGACGCCCAAGCCGCCGCCGGCGCCAACCACGGCCAGTAGAACAACCGGAAACAGCGCCGTCGCCGGCACCGACGCGGCAATTTGGGCGACAGGTTGCGCGACGCGTGCCAAGCGAGGGCTTAGGCCGATCGCCACACCGGCTGGGACAGTCCATGCTGCGCCGAGAAGCAATGCCAAGTTCACTCTCAGGAACGTCGCCCCAGCGGCCCTCAATAGTTGCCTGATTTCCGAACCGTCCAATCCGGCCATCATCAGGACAGCCCCTGCCACCGCATAAAGAACCGCGGCGATCACCGCGGTCCCTACGCCGCGTACCACCCACTTTTTCCACTCGGGCCGTTGCGGGCGTGGCGCTTGGATGGCAGGCTTTCGTGCGAGGCACAGCGCTACCCACTCGCCAAGGGGTGCTACCGTCTGTTGTCGAAGGCGATCTAGTCCAACGGATCGCCTGAGAATTTCCAGAACCCAGGAGCGCGGAGCTTGTCTGTCCTGGACCTGTTCCACCTTGAATTTCTCAGCCCAGGCGATAACGGGACGCCAGACCAGCTGATCGAGCAGCACGATCACGATGATCATGGCGCCGACGCCCCATAAAATCGCCGGCGTATCCCCGGCGCTCGCGGCCGTC
>Ga0157372_10006262_pt1 | contig 12658 bp, 16 predicted proteins | sample C55metaG_FD_115307 | JGI IMG/M metagenome (GOLD analysis project Ga0157372, IMG submission 115307) | Corn rhizosphere microbial communities from Kellogg Biological Station, Michigan, USA - C5-5 metaG | ecosystem: Host-associated > Plants > Roots > Rhizosphere > Soil | place: USA: Michigan... | reverse complement strand
TTAAAAAGAAATTGATATAAAATTGATTTTTATACTGAACATTATTTTTTTGTTGTTATTGCCAGTGATTGCGGTTATTGAAAGAAGTTCATGGACGCCTAAATATACATTAAGTGATGGTCATACAGAGGTAGAGAAATGGAGATATTTCAAAGAAAGTTTGTTGTTGCAATGTATTTTTACATTTAATTAACGTTTTCGTATTTTTATCTAATATCCAAAATCTCCAAAATCAAGAATATCTGCGCAGTTACATGGTCACCAAACGGTCTTTATTTGGCTTCATTTGGATTAGATATGCAATTATTAATTTGGGATGTTTCTAAAAAAACAGTTTTATCAAAGTACGTCTGCAATTTTTTTTTTTTGATTCTTTTTTTTCACTCTCCTTTGAACTAATGTCACTTTAAAACCTTTTTTTTAAAAAATTCTTTTTGAAGAATCCAACATACAGATATTATTTCCGATTTTGCGTGGAATTCCACTGAAAATGAAGGAATCATGGTAAAGATAAAAACCATCATATGGTTTTCTATAATTTTCATTTTACAAATCTTGAGAGATTGTTTAACACTAGTCTATAAAAACTGTAATCTTATACTAACAAATATTTTTTATTTGAAAAAAGTTGGACGTTAAAGGATCCATGCATCCATTAAAAGATGTTATACCTATTAATAAGAAAAAAGGATTACTTCATCCAGCTGAAACGACAGATGGTCTTAAACTTAATTCAAAAACAGATCTAAGCTCAATGTTTGATGAAGAAGCTAAACCATCTGAGATTTCTGAGAAGCGTTCAAAAGCAGGTTAATCATCATTATATTCAACTTTTTTTTTTGAAATTTTCTCTACTCTATTTCGTTTTTTTCTTCTTTTATTTCTTTCTCTTTTTTTTTGGAATGGCTTTTCTGATTCATACATACTTTATAGAAATAAAATTTAACTGATAATTCCTCAATCAAATTCGTGATTTTTTGTATTTGGCTCTATTAATATTAGGTCAAAAATCCAGTTCCCTCTCTACATTCAAAGAAAATCATATTGAAGAGTATTCTGATATGGACGAAGATTTGGATTCGTATGGTGATCTCGGTGATTTTGTCGACGACGATGATGGAGCTGGTTATGCGGAAATACCTGAAGTGTCAAAATCTAGACGACCAGTAGGATTGTCAGGAATTAATTCCACTCATAATAAAAGAATACGTGCGGCTAGTGTTGAGAGTTGGGATGGTATGTAGTCAAATCATGATCAAAGAAAAGAAAAAGTAATGATCTCTATGGAGTTTGAATTTTAAAACAAACTGGATATTGCTGGTTTTTTTTTCAAACTTATTTTTTTTTTTGGCCTCTTTTCATTTGTTCAAGATCGATTAGGAGTTACTGAAATTCAAGAAGCGTTCCAACCTGGTGCTACGCCAATGAAAGGGAATCGCCGGTATCTTGGTAAAATGCACATCTTTTTTTGTTAAAATTTTCAAGAATTAAAATTTAGATGTTAAAAATATGAAAAACAAAAAAGTATCTAGGATAACCAAGAAAAAACTCTTTTTTTATTTTCAATGAAACTATGCAGCAATTAATATGACAGGGTTTATTTATTCCATTGATCATAATACTCATGCGACAGTGAATGTTGAATTCTATGACAAGTCTCAAAGACTTTTCCATTTTACAGATCATTACAATTACTCTATGGGATTTTTAGGTAATTCTACTTGTCTATTTTTTTATTTTTGATTTATCCGCGAACAATTTTTTTTAAATGAGCCTCGATTCTTTGCTAATTTTTTATTGTTCTTTTCTTGTTTTGATTTATAGGCGAGAATGGTGCATTATTTGCATGTGAATCTACACATGGAAATCCTTCCACATTATTTTTCCGACCATTTGAGAATTCATCATCCAATAGCGAATGGTTAGTTCAATTTGGTACTACAGAAAATATCAAAGGTAAAAGAATGTTTCCAGTAATTAAGTTACGATAAAGAAAATTCCGTTTTTTTGGTTCCGATTTAACATTCCCCCATTTATTTTCATTTTTTTTCCCTCATTTTTGTACAGCTATCTGTCTGACGCCTCATCATGCAATCTGTGCTACTGATCAAAAGTACCTTCGTGTTTTCTCTTCCTCTGGTATTCAACTATCCATTTCGTGCTTACCAGGACCAATAGTATCTCTTACATCTGGATATGGAAAAGTTTTTGTTGTGTATCATAATGGTGGTGCGTTTCATGGGGAACAGAATCTTGGTTGTATGATATTTCAAGTTGGAAATGAACCTAGTGCAAGTGCCCTTCATCTTATTCATCGTGGGACTTTTGGTATTAGTCCAAGCTCGAAATTAGAATGGACTGGAGTATCTGAACAAGGGGTAAAGAATTTTAATGGGAGAAAAGAAAATTCCTTTTGATTTCGCAATTAGTAATTTTATTTGAAATATTAAAGGATCCTTGCTAACATACAATTGATTCATCTCTTCTTAAAAAAATTGTTTTTTTCCAGATTCCAGCAATATTTGACAGTAGTGGGGTTCTTCGATTGCTTTATTCTCATCAAAAATATCAATGGATACCTGTATTAGATACGAGACAAATTAAAGAAGATCGTCAAGAAAATTATTGGGCTGTTGGTATTTCTGGGAACCAGTTCCTGTGTTTTATTATTAAGGTAAAAATGAAAAAAAAACCCTCTTGCTGCCGAATTAATTTTATCCAATATATAGAAAAGATACATATACATGAAAAGAATGGATGTACTAAATAAATTACAAAATAGGGTGGAGAAAAATATCCATATTTTCCAAAGCCATTATTAAGTGAAGTTCCATTACGTGCGCCATTCCTCAACATAGAAACTGGTAATGGTCAACTTGAAGAAAAGTAAGAAATCAAATTATTTTTATATTTCTGGTTAAATCTTTTGATATGGCAAAATTTTCCAATGTTTGTTGAATTATCGATTAGTTAATCACTTTTAATTCAAATTGCCAACAATAGGTACTTTCGATTGTCATTATCTACAAATCAAGATCGATATGATATGGATTATGGTGCTTCCAGGAAAATAGTTTCGACTGACAACTTCATAAAGAATGATGCAGAGATGGATAAACTTCTTTTACAACTGATCCAGGTTAGTTTTTTTTTCGATTTTGTGATATTTCGTTGATTTCTTTATCATTATGGAGGATTTGATGTTGCACAATATTTACTGTTATGTATTACTCGATTCTAGAGTGCTTGTAAAGCAGACAAAATGCAACGTGCCCTTGATTTATGTCACGGATTAGTCCTTCCAAAATCTATTGATGGTGCCATTAAAATTGCAATTCATTTTCGTTTTCCAGCTTTAGCAGAGAAAATGAATATTATTAAAGAGGTACAATAATTTAAAATCAAAGATTTGGTTTACGATTTTTTAAGAAGAAGAAATGAAAACAAGTGCCTTATGTGAAATTTTTAAAAACGTTTATTTAGGAGAAAGAACGAAAAAAAGCGAATTCTTTTGCAGAGCGAATAAACCCTTCAGATTATTCTGGATTAGATTCTTATGAATTACGAAAACCTGAATATTCTGATTCTTTCCTTGAAACCTATTCTCTGGATAATTCCACTAAAATTCGAAAATCACTAAATGATCGGCGACAGAGTCGACCAGTCTATATACCAAAATTAAACATCGTGAATGATGTGGAAGTTGAAAAGGAAAAGAAATTGATGACGACCGATGATACTCCTATCATTTCTGATGAAGGAAAAGATTCAAACATTTCTAAAAATGGATCAATTAAATCAACTACGAATATTAATCCTTTTGCAGTGACAACCACAACCAAAAAAGAGGGTAGTAGTATTCCTGGAGCGAAAACGTTGTTTGATGCAATACAAAATGTAGCAAAGATGAAAGAAGAAGGTATGAATAAAAAGATTTTCTTTTCCTTTTTTTTTTCTTTAAATTTTATCAGCCAATAGTCAAAGTCCGTCATTTCATATTAAAAATTTCATTCTGATTGTATAGCTAAACTTACGATGAAGCCCAGTCGATCTTTACATAGCCTTCGTAATGAACAAGATGCTAAAAGTCAAAAAAGAAAAAATGAAACTCAAACTACACTTTCAGGGTTAACAAAAATGGTAAGACTTCAAATGAAGAATTTGCAGTACATACTCAGAAATATAAATCTCTAGTATTTTTTTCATTACTAGGAGTCGTGTCATTGATTGTTTTTTTTTTAAATTGCGGAAATGCCTCTCAGGCAACTAGCAACAATAACGGAGATTCTCTCAAAAGATTGAAAAGGAATGAAAATAATGGAAAGATGGCCATTGAAGATGTAAGCTTTTTTTTTCGGATTAAATGTGGTATTGTTTGGAAATCTTTCAGCTTAATACTTAAGTTTCATTAGAATTAATACTCATTTTCTTTCTTCAATTATCAATGATATTGTTTTTTTTAGAAAAACAAAGAAGGTATAGAAATGGAAGATAGCAAAGAAAATGAAAAACCAATGGAAGATTTTGAAGAAAGTAAAATTAAAAACAAAAAGACAATTCCTTTACCAACTGTAACCCCAAGAGATAAATTGGCGTCTTTTATGTTTACCAAATCAACCCCTACCATGTCCACTGAAGAAAATTCCAATGACAATTCAGAAAATGTAAAAGAATCCATAGATGCAACTCTAGATCAAACAGAATCTATAAAATCAATTGAAACCAATTCAGTCTCAGAATCATGGTAGAATGCCCCTTATAATTGGAAATTGATGTCTGATGTATTTTTGTATTACTTTTTTATTTATATTTTTGTTTTTTCTTTAGAATGTGCCATAAATAATATAAAGATCTATTTAAAAGAATAACATAATAATATTAATCTAAGAAGTTTGAGCCTGTTGATCTTCTAATTCATTGGGTGGGAACCAACTAGTGGATGATGTTTCTACATTAAAGTAATAGACTTTTCCATCTTCTAATTCTACTCTTCTCCAATCTGGATATCCTTCAATCTCAGTTGTAATTGGATACTCATATTCTCCATTATCAACTTCATCAATATAGGAATCATCTTCATCTCCACCGATAATGGTGTATTCTTCTGGTAAATTTGAAATTGTTTCCTTTGTAATGGGATTACTATTTTGAAAAAAATATGTAAAGTCAATGAACAATAAATAAATACAGGAAACGAGAACAATTAAAAATAAAATATCAAATATATCTATTTTTTATTAAAGAAAATCAAAGGAAAAAAAAAACTCACTAGTAATAGATTTGTCCAGTTGAAGATTCAGCTCTTCTCCAAGTAGCACCCTTAATATCAACCAATTCAGGGAAAGCCTATTCAATTTTCAAAAAATCGAGTAAATGATAAAATCCATAAGCGGTTTACAGTTTAGAATACGGCAACAAAAACAAATCAATAAAAAAAGGAAGGAGATCTAAAGAGATATATGGAGATATTAAATTTTAAAAAGGAATTCTTACATCACGCCAATTATCATCCAAATTTGATCCGGTAGCAGAACTATCTAAACTATCAGCAACTTTAAAACTAGTTGCTTTAGCCAATACTTTTCCTGATGTTGGAGAAGATACCACATCTCGTCTAGGTAAAGATCCATTTGGAAATGATTGGGATATGGGTCGTCCAGTTTTAGTGGTTGAAATGGGATTAACTCGAGAATCTTTTGTTGAAGAAGGGACACTATTATTCGAAGAGTTAGGACGTGGTAAAGTAACTGATCGATCTCCACTTAATTTCTTTGGAATATTTCGTTCTTCAGATAATTTTTTGAATGCAAATTCTAAAGTTTGAGTCCATTTATTTCTTTCATCTTCACTAGGACAAGTGAATAAAAGAATATCCTTTCGATCATTAACTGCAACAAGTTGGAAAGATTGTTTATGCAATTTTGGCACAGAATCTTTTATTTTTTCAATGGATTGAATTGAAAAGAAGAGGAATTTTTAATATAAATTAAGTATTGATTAATCTAAAAAAAGAAAATTGTATAACGGGAAATGAAATAATAATATAGAAGAAAAGGATTTAATAAGATTTCTTTACCTGGTTTCACTTCAGTCAGCATTAATTCGCTTAACGCATAAATTTGTTCTAACAAATACTTTTGTTTTGCCATCATTCCTTGTTGAATTTTACACAAAACCAATAAATCAGCGAAAAGTAATACATAGCGATCTTTAGATTTAGGGTTAACTACTCGTTGTAGAACTCCTTCCAATAAAAGTCGTTTCTCATCAAAGAACATTGGCTATCGTATTGTAATATTTAAAAAGAAAAAAGAATGTAGAAATGCAAAAAAATAATTAAATTGATGAATAGATGTAAGGATCTGATTTCAATATTGAAATAGGAAAAAAAGTACAACATTGTGAAGATCTCTTACCTGACTGGATTCAATTTTAGATAAAATTGCTAGGATTCGTTCTTTTTCACTGACCGATTTATTACCAGCATTATTAACTAATAATACAAGTGAATTCATTTTTTCTTCAACCGCACAGAGATTGGCATAGTCAACATGATCCTTTTCTGTGTTCTTTAAAAGTTCTTTAATCAATAATGGGTATTTACAAATGCGTTGAACCGGTTTAATCTAATAATAAGTCAAGAGGAAAAAAGAGGATTATTATATGTCAGCATGAAGAAACCAGTCAAACAATTACCATCATTAAATAATAACTTAACATTAAACTAGTGAGTGTTCACTTACCAAAAAAGATTCCAGACTAAGATTTCTACATTCTGGTGTAGCCATCCAACGCTAAGAAGGAGAGAAGTAGCGAAAAAAAATTGTATCAAGAATGAATAATAATTTTCTTTTTCCAACATCAAAAAAAAAAAAAGGTTCTGAAATCGGAATAAAACGAGATATTTTGTCTTACATCTGCATGTGATTTAAATTCTTCACGAGTGTTGAGATATGCTAATAGCTTTTGAGCCGATGGGTAATTACCACAGTATGGTCCATATAATTTTAATATCTAAATAAAATAAGTATTTAAGTAAATAAATAAAATGAAACAATATATATACAGATATATTTCAAAAAGTAATATTGATCAAAATTGGAAATAGCAAATTGATCTTTACCTCTAGAATTTCAATAAATGTATCCCCAACGGTTTGAATATTTAGATTTTCATCTCGCTTATTGATGAGAAGACCTAAAAATCGTTGATTCACGGCAAGTAAAGTCTCTACATTGGAAAACAACATTTCACGTTCATGATCTGGTAAGATTTTTCGAGATTTAATGTCTGCCATATAAATCTGATTCAAAGAGAAAAAAAATAAATAAATGAAAATTTTTTATGTTTAAGGTTCGATTTAAGAAATAATGGAAAGATTAGTGAACACATTAAACCTTCTTCACACTTCACATATCATTGATAAAAAGATCAAAATAAAAGAAAATATAAAGAAAGGATAACCTACATTGATCATAACGTTCAAATCACGGACATAATCTGCTTCTGTTTCCAATATTTCATATATAACTGAAAGCCTCATCAATTCTTTTTTAGTTAAACCCATTTTCAATAATTCAGAAGGCATTTTAGCAAATAATTTTGGCATAGGTCCTTGTCCTTGTCCTTGTTGTTGAACTGGCGATGGAGTCTGAGGTGTCTCTGGAGCTGCAGATGTAAATAATTTAGCTTTTTCGGCAACAGATGGGAAGCTAATACCTGTACCCGCTGCAGGAGAAATTGCTGATGCTAATTCAAGAGGAGCAACCCCTTCTCCAGTTAAATTTTGCGTAGACGCTGTAGCAGAAACCCCCACTGAATCAGGTCCATTATTGGTGTTAATATTGACATTGGTGTTTAATCCATTGGGATATCCTGCTGGAGTAGAAGGAACAGAGGGTGTTTTGGATCCTTCAATTTTTTGTACTGCCGCTGAAATACTTCCTACACTTATTTTACTTGTGGATTTTATATCTTTCAAATCTATACCATCTCGTCCAGGACTGGAATCCATTTGTGATTTCGATGAGGAACCTGCTTTGGAAATATCAGATACTGCTACATGTTCAGGGACAGCAGGCTCTGATGGTTTCCGCATCATGGTATAATTCATTAAACCTCCAAGTGTAACATTTTCAGAGGTAGATCGTGATTGATTGTTAGAAAGTGGGGAAGTAGATGAAGTTGGTGAATGACCATGACTAACTAACGTATTGTTATTATTATTATTATTATTATTATTATTATTTCCCCTATGATTTGTAGAACCAGAGTGTGAAGGAACAGTTGGAATAATACTGGTAATACTTGAGGATAATTCTTTGGCAGAGGATAATGCAGTTGAAGCAAAATTAGAATCAGCAATAGCGTTCAATATCAATAATTGTCGTTGTTCAATAGCGGAGAGTTTTTTATTAATGGAATCAAAAATAGTTTGAAATGCATCTGAAAGACGATCAATTTTCATTGTGTTCAATTTGTTATTCAACTCCAAACGATCCTACATAACGGTAATAAATGCATTGGGTAAATAAAAATAATGCGATCATCACTCATTTCAATTTCTTCCTCTACCATGATTATATATATACTTGTCTTTCGGTAACAAAATAAAAAATTAATTTTTTTACACTTCATCTCTTACCATTTTATTGTTAATTTCGGAAGTTGCTGTAAATAATTTTCCAAAATTGGTTTCACTCAAATCGGATTTTGAATTAGTTAAGGCTTTACTATTTGCGAAATTAGATTTGGATCCATCATCTGATGAGGAGGACGATGATAATAAGGGTGCAGTGTTGGTGGTATATCCTCTATTTCTAAAGCCTTTGCCACTTAATTTTGAGTCATATTGTTCAGATTTATTATGATGAATGGTATCATGAATTTCATTAGAATCGCCAGGATTAAGATTACCAAATTTGTTACCATTATTCCCAAATAATTTTGTAGATGGTTCAGAAGGAGACTTCATCATCTGAGATGGAACAGATACGGATATTGATGGTGAGAGAGACGTATCATTTGAGTCACCATTAAGAACGTTTCCAGTTTTCAATTCTTTGTCTGTTTTTGATGCAGATTCTTTAGCAGCGGAAGCCGCTCTTGCTAATTCTAATTCTTTCTGGACTTCAGGTGATAAAGGATTGGCTTTAGCGGTGAGTAATGCATTTTTAGCGAGTGCAGATAATTGTTCTGAAGTTAGGGATGTACGTTTAGATGAAGATCCTGGTGCATCTGTTGATGAAACTGAACTTTTTCTCTGTGCATGAGCCGCTTGAGCTGCTGCTGTTGCTTTCTGCATTGCAAATATAATTTCTGGTGACATGGCACGATTTGAGTCCAATATAGCTGAGGATGGTCGTCTAGGAGGGGTAGATGATGTTCCATTTACTTTAAGATTCATTTCCCCTGATGCATTACTTACTTTACGAGGTAAAGACGGTGCCACTTTTTTAGGAATAGGTATCAGAGGATCATTGCCGGTTTCGGATTCTAATGAGGTTACAATTGAAGCATTGGAAGATGGAGCTGCTAATTGTGCCTTTAATAAAGAAGTAGCTTCAGCGACATCAGACAATGCTTGTTGAATGATTTCTGTTTCGGTACTAATAGCATGATTCGAACTTAACGGTGATGATGACATTTTATTTTTTGAATCTGCTACTGGTAATTTTCTGCTCGATCCTGGGGAACCGGGTGATTTCTGAGGATCTGAGGGTTTAAATTCCGCACTATTATTCAAAGATGATGATTTTGCAGATTTTAAACTCTTTCCTAAGTTGTCTTTTCCACTTGAATGTAGAGATTCATTGGATGAAAAAACTGCAACCAAATTATGAACAGATACATTTCTAGTTAAACTTTCAATAATCATTTTAGGTTCAGTTGGGATACTGAATGAAGTTGGTCCAGATTGTATTTTGTCATTTAAAATAGTTCCACTTGGGCTGAGAACAATTAAACCATTTGGATGAGATCCAGAACCATTTCTGATGATAGAGTCATTATGGTTCCTTTGAAGTAATTGACTTGCACTATTTTTCAAAGTGTTATCCTCTGTCATGCCTTTATTTGAAGTAATATCTTGTACCTCTGTACTAGCTGATTTTGCAATGGAATTCTTGAGATCTGTCATATTTAAATTTTTTGTTTCTTCAATAAATGATTTTGCGTCATTGATTAATTCAGGTGGAATATCCGTAACATTTTTAGACGCCGCTGTCATGGATAATGATACCAACATTCGGATGAGAGAAATATCTGCTTTTGATGGACCAGCAGCGAAGTCAAGAGGTCTAAATAGGAGTCGCTGATCGCTTCCATATTTAATCGTACATGCTAAATTGAAGAACAAGATGTGTATATGTCAAGCATTACATAATGTTATATATCTATGTCATCATCATTTTGTGTGGTATATAAATATTATTATTCTTTTCTTTATAATCCATAATTTTTATTTTACCTGTAATAAAAGCATTGAGATTTTCTAAAGCTGCAAATTGACTAGGGTTTTCATTAATAAAGGTTACTCCTCCTGGAATTAAAACATTCGCAGCTTTACAGAGTGTTACACCTGTTCTTAATTCTTCAAAATAAATATCGGGAGTTTTAGATGGATCTACAGAGGATGGCACAAGAAATTGTAACCTGTGTCACAGAGGGGGGAAAAACATAAATAAATTTTAGTATACAACTTTTACCGAGGAAAAGAAAAACGAAAAGATATGGGAAAAAGACGGCAAATGCTTTGATAAATTACCATTTGACGGCCGCTAATTTTCTTTTTCTAATATAGTCGGGTAATTCCAAAGGAGGTTGAGGTGTGGGATTTCCAATCATTGAAGATCTAGGAGAACTCATTCCGTTTGCAGATCTTCTAGCACTAATGGAAGCACTTCTTGGTCGAGGCAATACGATTTCAGCAGGTGCACTTGTTTCTGCCTCCATTTCTTTTTCTTCTCTTTTATGCTTCCCACAGGATTTTGTGATATTTAATATTTAATTATATAAATTAGAATCAAGTGAAAAGGATTAAGGACGTTAGAGATCTTTGGGGGGGGGATTATCTGTAATTTTCTTCATTCATACGAAGATCTATCGTTTCAATTTTTGACATGAACCATTAACAAGATGGTGGGCCAGTTTAAAACTAAAAAATTAATATTATAATCAAAACAAAACAGCAAAAGACAACAAAAAATAAAAAATAAAAATAAAAAAAGCATTTGCGTATCTTAATAGCGTTAAGTTAAAAAAAACTTATGAAATCCCAATTAAATTAATTTTTCGCTTTATCGTGCTGAGTCAGCGCATCTTCAATATTATGAATAATATTATGTTAAATTGGTTATAAGGAGTTGAAAAAAAATATAGGGGTTTTTGCATACAATGGAGGTTCATATTTGGAAAGTTATTCATTTGCTATTATGAAGGAAGGTTGAGAAGTGGGGAAAAAAGGAGAGAGAGAGAGAGAGGAGAGAAAGTGAGAAGGTTTGAACCATAAAAGCTCTTGAAGTTTTTCTTTTCTTTTTTTTCTTCCTGTTTCCTTTATCCCTTCGAATTTCACTCTACATCCATTCTACATTAGGTTTTCACCATTGCAGTCTATTTCTTCATTTTATGGGTGATGGTCCTTTTATCACTTTATTCATGTACCTCATATTCAGAACCTATGTTTAAAAAATAGTGTGGGTCAAAAATTCAATATGATGGCAATATAATTGATATGATATTTGTATTCAAGTGTATGAAATTCTATGTTTATCTATTATAATCTTTACGATATTGGTATCATAATTGGCAAATCCTGATTAATACTTTTAGTAAAATTGACCATCAGGAACAAAAAAACCAAAAAAAAAGCATCTTGATTCTAATCATGGGTACCGATATATCCACAACATCTATTCATTCAGAATTTTCGGTTCCTTCCACAGAGCGTGTCAAATCAATGTCTTCCATTCAAATTGAAAATATCCTTTCATCATCCTTCAAATCTAATCCACATTATGTTTATCCTGCAGTTTTTTTACATACTTTGGCATTCACAATGGCTTTTCTTCCCCTCTTAGAATTAATAACTCTCATGCTCTGTGCTGTGAAAGAGGGTAGTCCTGGAAATATTGAAGCATTGAATGAATTTGTTGATTGCAAGACAACGGAAATTCAAAGAAATACGACCCATTGGATGATGATTTTAGGTATTACACCGGCCATTCCGGCTTTATTTACTATTCCTGTTCTTGGAGCCTTATCTGATCATTGGGGTCGATTACCTGTATGTCGTATTTCCATTATCGGGTCTATCATACGACTTGGATCTTATATATCCGTATCCAAATATCATTTTCCTTTGTACACTTTAATATTTTCTCATTTGTTTTGGGGATTTTCTGGAAGTTGGAATTCATTTACCATGATGGGTCCCGCTTACATTGCAGATAGTGCGGATGAAAAATCTAAAACAAAATTATATCGTATAAATGAAGCCTTGTAAGAATATTTTTCATCTTATTTATTCTCCACTTTTTTTGGTTCCCGCATTACTTATTTTTTTTGCGTATATTCTATATAGACAATATAGTATAACATTTTCTAGTATTGCATTCCTATTAAATATCATTAAACTTTGATCTTTTTATTTCTTTTAGCA
>Ga0157372_10006261_pt1 | contig 12659 bp, 8 predicted proteins | sample C55metaG_FD_115307 | JGI IMG/M metagenome (GOLD analysis project Ga0157372, IMG submission 115307) | Corn rhizosphere microbial communities from Kellogg Biological Station, Michigan, USA - C5-5 metaG | ecosystem: Host-associated > Plants > Roots > Rhizosphere > Soil | place: USA: Michigan... | reverse complement strand
TACGCTTGCCTTCGAGATCCAGAAATACACGTCGTAGGTGAAACTGTGTAGCGATGCAGTGAGCGTGTGACTGTAATCAGGTAGCCCTAAAGAAGAAAAAGACCCGATAAGGTGATTGTTCCAGAGTACGTCGCCCCATTGCGTCGAGCCCCCGCCGTAAACTGACTTTGTGGAAATGCTGTCCATTGATGGTGAACTTACCTTAGGGACCCACGACCAGCTCAGGCGATCTCCGGTTGAGTTGCAGCCAGAGCAAATCCCCCAACTGGGGGGTAGCAAGGCATAACCCGACCATCCTTTCTTAGACTGTAGGTCGTAGTAGGTTTTTGAAGCAGCAAATGATGGAAGCGAAAGCGAAAGGAAAAGACACACAACCGCGAGGAATTTCCCAAATATCATTACAAATCTCCAGCTTTATTTTTTCGCCGCGTGGCAGCAGCTAAGTTGAAACGATTCTATTGAGGCATCAACTTACGATAAAGGAAAAAAGCTTAGATAATACAGTGAGAAGGTCATTGTTTTAAGGTGAAAGCCTTAATGGGTGAGGGTTTCAGGGCAGGAACTCACGTACAAACCCATGCTGCTACCCATCTCTCGCGCAAGTGCCTGCATCGAAGCACTGGAAGAACTGCTGGGAAAAGTCGTCCGAGGATTTAACCAGAATGGCCGTCGAAGGTAACAGAGAACCTGATCAGGTGCCCGTAAGCAAATTCTCCGTTTCAATCACCCAAACAGCTACTCCGCCTATCAGTCCGGCAATCCCGCCCGTTACGAATCCGACTTCCTCCTATCTGGACGTTCCTTTTGCCGATTTCGTGGGGCGTTGTTTTTTGCGTGGTTGCTTGTGCGCCGATTTAGTCGAATCGTGGATACGGAAAAAGCAAGCTCAAGCAGACGCAAAGATAGAATCGGCGGCCAGTTGGCGGTACCATCTTCGTGTGATGGGATGGGTGCGTTCCTCTCTGGGCGCTGCATCCTGCACTGCGCTTGCTGGGTGTCTGATCCCGGTTTTTGGAGGCAATGCTTACCGCGCCATCATTCCTTTTTTTTTCCTGGTGGTTATTTTGTACGTAGCTTTGCGGTTCGGACACATTGCCGGAATCATCGGAACAGTGTGCGCAGCCTTGGTCTTCGAGATATTTTTATTTGAGCCCACTCTGAGCCTGGCGATCGAGAACCCCTCGGCGAGAAATCACTTGATCTCTATGGTGATTCTTGGGATTTGCGCTTCCGAAATTCTAGGCCGTCGCAAAGTTCCTGTGGCGTACAAGCCGTGGTGATGGTTGGCATGAATCGCAATTTTGTGGCTCGAACAAATGCCCCTGATCTCGGGCACTGAAGAGTCGAGACCTCGGATGGCCGGCATCTGCGCACATGCTAAACTGAGCGTTATCGGCCCATGCCGACGTAGCTCAGTTGGTAGAGCAGCCGATTCGTAATCGGCAGGTCAGCGGTTCAAGTCCGCTCGTCGGCTCCGTTCCTTTCCAAGAAATGTTGTGACCGTCAATCTCTAACCTGCCTCGGCATGCATCTTCGTTCGATAGCGTTTTCCGTCGAACAAAAATGGAAGGGCCTCTGCTCGCGAGCGCTAAGCTCAAGACCTTGCAGCGGGAATCCCTGAATGAAACTTTGAGGCTTGCGGTCGCGCGGGAACCATGGAGCCCAGATCTGTACTGGCATCCCTATCCGATTTCCGGAACAACCGTCTCGCCCCGGATTCACCAGCAGATAACGTAAGTTTATTTTCTGAACGACGAATCATACTCCGCAAAATTCTGTTCTATGATCCTGATCATTGTCGCGTTTGCGATGTCACGCGTAGAATTGCCACGAGATGGCATCAGAAGCCCAGGTTCTCGCCCACAAAGTTATTTCGGTCAACCCTGCGACCGGAGAAACGCTGCGCGAATTCGAATGCGCTTCCGAACCGGAGGTCCATCAAGCAGTTGCTCGCGCTCGCGTATCGCAACCGGCATGGGCTGAATCTGGTATCCGCCGGAGAATCGAGATTCTGAAGAAATTTCAGCGGCTTCTGCATGAGCGAAAATCGAGGGCGGCGCACCTCATATCGAACGAAGCCGGGAAGCCCTGCGTTGAAGCGCTCACCACGGAGGTCATCGTAGCGCTGGACGCGGCTCGCTTCTATATCGAAAAAGGATATCAGCTGCTTCGCGATGAATCTCTGTCCCATGGGAATCTGGCTATGAAAATAAAGTCAGGCCGCATTCTTCGGGAACCTTATGGTGTGATCGGGATCATTTCTCCGTGGAACTATCCATTTTCGATTCCTGCAACCGAGAGCCTGGCTGCGCTTATGGCCGGAAACGCAGTGGTGTTGAAGCCTTCGGAACTCACCTCGCTTGTAGCGCTGGAGTTGGCTGACCTGCTGCACGCCGCCGGAGTTCCGGAAGATGTATTTCAGATTGTTGTCGGAGATGGGGCGACTGGCGCGGCCTTAGTCAACTCACAAGTTGACAAGCTGGTCTCCACTGGAAGCGTGGCTACGGGAAAGCGCATTGCGCAAGCTGCAGCCGGCCGGTTGCTCCCTGTCGTTTTAGAGTTAGGCGGCAAAGACCCCATGCTGGTGCTTGATGATGCTGACATCGACATCGCATCGAGTGGCGCGGTTTGGGGCGCCTTCGTAAATGCCGGGCAGACATGTTTGTCGGTCGAACGCTGCTATGTGGACGGGAAACTCTACCAGCCCTTTCTCGAAGCCTGCGTGCAAAAGACCAAACAATTACGCGTCGGCGCCGGCATGAATCCGCAAACCGATATTGGACCTATGATCCACGAGCGCCAACTTCGCGTGGTTGAACAACAAATAGAAGATGCGAAGGCACGGGGCGCGCGCGTTTTGGCGGGAGGAACGCGACTACCTGAGCTTGGGCCGAATTTCTATTCTCCAACTGTCCTGGCGGACGTTACCCACGAAATGCGAATTATGCGCGAAGAAACCTTCGGTCCGGTGCTACCGATCATGCCTTTCGAGAAGGAAGACGAAGCCATCCGCTTGGCGAATGATTCCGAATACGGTCTGGCAGCCAGCATCTGGACCCGTGACCGCCATCGCGGCGAAGCATTGGCTCGGCGCATCGCTGCAGGGACGGTGCAGGTGAATGACGCAGTCTCATGCTTCGCCATCAGCGAAGCGCCACATGGAGGCATCAAGTCGAGTGGAATCGGGCGCACCCACGGCAGATTTGGCCTTGAAGAGATGGTGCGTATCAAATACGTCGCCTCCGACCTCCTGCCAGGAATGAAAAAGGTCTGGTGGTATCCATATAGTGCGGCATTTACCCGGCAAATTGAAGGTCTCGTAGACATGGAGTTTGCCGCCAGCGCAAAACGCCGGGTAAAGGGCGCGTTCCGGTCTGCGGGAGCTCTCTTTGGCAAGCGGCTATAAGTCGGGAGGGCGATTGAGGCTTTGGGCTTGTATTTTCTTCCTGTGCATGCTCGCATCTGCTTCTGGCACCCATGCTCAAACCACCGCGAGCAGTTCGCCGCCGGCGCAGAACATACCCGTCCAGGAAGAGACCGTGGTGGTTACCGGCACGTTCGCTCCCGTACCCGAGACCGAAATTGATCGTTCTGTCACAGTAATCGGGATCCCCGAACAGAATTTGCTTTTCCAGAGCTGGGTTGACGATATACAGCTTTCCCCGTCAGTCGATCTGCAACAGCGGGCTCCCAATGATATTCAAGGAGATTTATCCATTCGTGGCTCGACGTTCGGCCAGGTTCTCGTGCTGCTGAACGGCCTGCGAATGGACGATGTGCAGACCGGACATCATGAAATGGACCTGCCGTTGCCTACGCAATCCGTTCAGCGGATAGAAATTCTTCGCGGCGCGGGGTCAACGCTTTATGGTTCCGATGCGATGGCGGGATCGGTGAATGTGATCACAGCCTCCCCGGAACACTCCGACCTGCGCCTGGGCGCAAGTGTAGGAAATTTTGGAATTAACCAGCAGACCGGTTCTGCTGCCTTCGTTTGGAAAAGAATAGATGAGGAACTCGATGCGGAGCGCGATTTTTCCAGCGGTTTCCGACCCGACCGTGACTATCGCAGCGCCACCCTCTTCTCGACGACGGGAGTCGCAACATTGCTTGGCCACTCGTTACTAATGCTGGGTTATGGCGACAAGCCGTTTGGAGCGGACCAGTTCTACGGTCCGTTCAATTCCTGGGAGAGGACGAAAACATGGTTTGCCGGTCTGAAGCAAGACCTCGGCAGCAAAACAGAATTTGATTTTGGATTTCGGCGTCACACCGATGAGTTTGTTCTGATTCGCGACCAGCCTCTGATTTACGAGAACAATCACATTGATAAGAGCTGGCAGGCGGGTATCCGGCGGCACGACGCGGTCGCGCGGAATTCGACGTTGTTTTATGGAGCAGAAGGAATTCATGAAACCATCGCCAGCAATAATCTCGGCGACCACGATCGCAGCCGCGGCGCCATGTATCTGGATTACGATGTTCGCGCCCTGAAGAGGTTCTCCTTTTCAGCCGGGGCGCGCGAGGAAATCTTCAGCGGCTCTCATGTCGAGTTCAGCCCAACAGTTGCAGCCGGCGTCTGGCTGCGTCCGGGATTGAAGTTGAAGGGAAGCGCCAGTCGCGCTTTCCGCCTGCCCAGTTTCACCGATCTGGATTATCAGGACCCGGCAAATTTTGGAAATCCAAAGCTGGGGCCGGAGAATGCATGGGATTATGAAGGCGGCTTACTGTGGCAGGTAAACAGCCGTATTACTTCGGAGATTACAGTTTTCGAACGCCGCGACCAGAACGTGATCGACTACGTGCTGCGGGCTTGCTCAAGCATTCCCACGGCTGAGCTACCGCCGGCGGCTGCCTGCTCGGCTCAGGTCGCGAATGTCTACCACGCCGAGAACCTTCAACGGCTGCATTTCACCGGAGTTGAAACCTCCGTGCAGTTTCGATTGCCGCATGAGGGACAGCTTCAGATCGCATATACCGGACTGCATGGCGCGCAGCAAGCGTTAAACGGACTACAAACAAAATACGCGTTCAACTATCCAGTCAACGACGGCGTGATCGGCTGGACCGGGCGGCTTCCAAGAAAGTTGATTGCGCGCACACGCATTGGCGTTGTGGATCGCTATAGCCGCGATCCATACGGCCTATGGGATGCGGCAGTGGGACGCGAGTTCTCGCACGTGGCAGCTCACCTGGTGCTGTCGAATATCACCGACACTCAATATGAAGAAATTCAGGGTGTGATCATGCCGGGTCGAAGCGTCATCTTCGGGCTGGATTTTTTTCTCAGGGCACGCTGAGCGGCCGGCGGCCATTCACCGGAATGCAACCGGCGGTCTCTGCGGTATTCCTCAGTCGTGTTTTGTTTCTTACCCGCTGGCTGAATGGTTCGCTGATATTTAGGCCGCGTCTTCCACAGCAGTTCACATGGTTTGCACCATATCAGTTGCAATGTTGATGGAAAAGGTTCCTCGCTGGCCTATTTTCCTATTGCGAAAAGAAGCTCAGGATTTCGATAATACGCGTAGTTCCACCGACACTGTGTATCGATACAGCCGAGAAGATCTGATACGAATTCTGCAGGTCAGCCCGCGGCAATTGCTTGCGTGGGAAAGAGCCGGGCTGCTGGCCACCGCCGAAAGTTATAACTTCTTCGACCTCTTGCAGGTAAAGAAAGTCCGTGACTTGTGCGCCCGGCGTGTGCGTCCGGTGGAGATTCGTCAATCATTGGTAGCCATGCAAGAACAGGCGGTGGGCATGGAAAATCCGTTGCTTGAGGCCAATGCCTCGACCAGTGGTCGGCATCGGGTGTCTTTTCGGCATGAGGGACGGCTGCTGGAGCCGATTGCCGGGCAATTCATGTTCGATTTTTCTCCGGGTGAAAAAGTTATTGCCAGTGTTCCTGTAACCAGAAGTTCCGCCGTTGCTCAGCAACCTGCGGGCGCCGACGTCGCAGAATTATTTGCTCGCGGGGTTGCGCTGGAAGATGATCCGCGGAGTCAGTTGCAAGCCATTGCTGCTTATGAACGGGTTTTGCAGCTTGATCCGGAGCACGCGGCCGCACACATCAACCTGGGAACGCTTTATTACAACCGCCAGGATTACCGCGCGGCGGAAGAGCATTATCGCGAAGCGCTGCGCATTGATTCGCGTTACGCCCTGGCGCACTTCGATCTTGGCAATGTGCTCGATGAAACCGGACGGATTACTGAAGCGGTCGAAAGTTATCTGACCGCTCTGCAATTGGCGCCTACCTATGCCGATGCCCACTACAACCTTGCGCTTGCCTACGAGAAGATGCGCGAGCCGCGGAAAGCGCTTAAACATTGGCAGTCTTATGTGAAGCTCGATGGTACGGGGCCTTGGGCGACCCATGCGCGAACTCAGATCAAACGGATTTTAAAGACTGATCCGCTGAAGCTGGTTGTGGGCGGAAACGCTTCTCTCCAAGTCGAAGGCTAGCTACAGACACCCTCCTCTGTTAGCCGGTGTAAAATTTCTATCGCTACTGCGAAAGGAAGTTTATGCCGGAGACCGCTCTGCAGAATTTGACTGCCTCCCCTCTCACGTCACTGTCTGAGGACGAAATTCTTTTTCGTGAGAATGTACGCCAATTTGCGGAAGAAAAAGTTCGCCCTCGGGCCAGAGAAATGGATGAGAAAGGCGTTTTTGATAAATCTCTGGTTGAACAGTTCTTTCAACTCGGCCTAATGGGAATTGAGGTGCCGGAGCAATTTGGCGGCGCAGGTGGGAAGTTCTTTGAGGCGATCCTTGCAGTCGAGGAACTTTCGCGTGCCGATGCCTCCGCCGGAGTGGTGGTCGATGTGCAGAACACGCTGGTCAATAATGCGCTGGTGCGCTGGGCGAATCCCGAGCAGAAGAAAAAATATTTGTCGCGCATGGCGGCGGACACTGTCGGCGCCTATGCGTTGAGTGAGGCTGGCTCAGGTTCCGACGCATTTGCGCTGCAGACGAGAGCGGAATTGAAGGGCAGCGATTACGTTTTGAACGGCCGCAAACTTTGGATTACAAATGCTAAAGAGGCGGGAATCTTTGTACTGTTTGCGACTGTCGATCCTTCGGCGGGGTACAAAGGTATTACCGCTTTCATTATTGAAAAGGAATTTCCTGGCTTCACTGTCGGCAAAAAGGAAGACAAGCTGGGAATTCGGGCGTCATCCACGTGCGAACTGATCCTGGAAGATTGCCGCGTTCCCAAAAGCAATGTATTGGGGGAAGCCGGCAAGGGATACAAAATCGCGATCGAAACTTTAAACGAAGGCCGCATTGGCATCGGCGCGCAGATGCTGGGCGTCGCGCGCGGGGCGTGGGAATACGCCGCCAAGTACGCACAGGAGCGCAAGCAATTCGGGAAAAGCATCTCTGAATTTCAGGGCATTCAATTTCAACTGGCGCAGATGGCGACAGAGATCGAAGCCGCGCGGCTAATGGTCTACAACGCGGCGCGCATGAAAGATACCGGCATGCCATTTGTGAAAGAGGCGGCGATGACGAAACTCTTTTGCTCGCAAGTGGCGGAGCGCGTGACATCACTCGCCGTTGAGATTTATGGAGGCGTCGGCTTTACCAAGGACTATCCCGTCGAGAAATACTGGCGTGACGCTAAGATCGGCAAGATTTACGAAGGCACGTCGAATATGCAACTTGCGACGATTGCGAAGCTGCTGCTCGGGAAGTGACACATAGGTCGACGCTTGTGCCCGCATTCGGAAATCGCGGGCGATGGCGCCCGCGCCACACGTTATGTGATTTTCTCTCCCACCGACTTCGCTTGCGAAAATAGCAACAAATAGTCCGGCCCTCCGGCCTTCGAATCCGTCCCCGACATATTGAAGCCGCCGAATGGATGCGCGCCGACAATGGCGCCCGTGCACTTGCGGTTTATGTAAAGATTGCCGACGTGGAATTCGCGCATCGCGATTTCGATCTTTTCGCGCGAGCCAGTGTAAACCGCTCCGGTGAGACCGAACTCGGTGTCGTTGGCAATATCTAACGCTTGCTCGAAGTTGCGCGACTTAATCACCGCCAACACGGGTCCGAAAATCTCTTCCTGCTCGAGTTTCGATTTCGGCTGGATATCGGCGATCACGGTAGGTTGAATGAAGTAGCCCTCGCCGGCGTCGGTGGCGCGATTTCCGCCAGTAAGCAGCCGACCTTCGCGCTTGCCGATGTCGATGTAGTTCATGATCGATTTCATTGAGCCTTCGTTGATGACCGCGCCCATGTTGGCGTTGGTTGCGGGATCACCGATGGTGAGACGCTCCACGCTGTCTTTGAGGCGCTCGAGAAATTTTCCGTAAATGCGTTCATCGACGATCACACGTGAACAGGCAGAACACTTTTGTCCTTGAAAACCAAACGCCGCTGCGGCAACGCCATTTGCAACCGTTTCGAGATCGGAGTCGGCATCGACGATAATCGCATCCTTGCCGCCCATTTCAAGGATTGTGCGTTTGATCCAAATCTGGCCGGGGGAGACATCGGCGGCAACTTTGTTGATGCGCAAGCCGACCTCACGCGATCCGGTGAACGCGATGTAGCGGGTTTTCGGATGCGCGACCACGGCGTCACCAAAACTCGCGCCAGCACCGGGACAGAAGTTCACCACGCCTTCAGGCATTCCTGCGGATTCCAGAATCTCGACGAACTTTGCCGCAATGGTCGGCGAATCGCTGGACGGCTTAAGGATGACAGTGTTTCCGCACACAATCGAAGCTAGCGTCATTCCCGCCATAATCGCAGCCGGGAAGTTCCACGGCGGAATGACTGCCCCGACACCGAGCGGAATATAAAAGAAATGGTCGATCTCGCCTGGTAATTGCACCGGAGCTTTTGCGTGGCCAAGCCGTTGCGCCTCGCGCGCGTAAAATTCGCAGAAGTCGATAGTCTCGGCGATGTCGGCATCGGCCTCGCCCCAATTTTTGCTGACTTCGTAAACCAACCATGCCATCAGCTCGAACTTGCGCTCGCGCAGTATGTCGGCCGTGCGGAACAATAAAGATATCCGCTCTTCCAGTGGAGTACGGCTCCAGTGCTCGTAAGCCTTCAATGCCGCCTGCATAGCCGGTTCCACGTGCTCCTTGCCGGCTTTCTGATGAACGCCAACTATCTCTGACGGTCGCGCGGGATTGAGCGAGCGTATCTTTTCCGCCGTCTTCACCCGGTGCCCTCCAATGATCAGATCGTATTCACGGCCCAATTGTCCGCGGACTTTGTCGAGGGCGGCGCGCATCTGCCGGGCAACATCCCACTTCGAAAAATCCAACATGGGTTCATTACGAAATGCGTTCTGTTGTGCGCGCGTGCGCGGACGAATCGGAGCTTCAACGGTTGCCATGGATTGCACCTCGGGAATGATTTTGCGGTAACGTCTATTTTATACCGTCGCGGGCGCGTTCCAGACGCACACTTAGCCATACGAGTTGAGCTATATTCGTTTTTGAAAGCTATGCGAGTGACCATTTTCGGAGCGACAGGGATGTTGGGCAAGGCGCTGGTGCGCCGGTGGTCCGGTGACAACGTAACCGGCCTGGGAAGTGTGCAAGCAGACCTTCGCTCTCCCGATCAGGTCGACAAAGTTGTGAGTGATAGCAATCCTGAGTGGATTGTGCTTTCAGCGGCTTACACCGATGTGGACGGATGTGAAATTAATCCGACGCTGGCGGCGGCGGTGAACACGCAAGGGGCAGTCAATGTCGCCAAGGCGGCAGCTAACTCGCGCGCAAAACTTCTCTTTGTCAGCACGGATTATGTGTTCGATGGCCGGAACAATACGCCATACGAGGCGAATGATCCGCGATGTCCCATCAATGCGTACGGAAAGAGCAAGGCGGACGCGGAGCAAAAAATTCTGGCATTGCTCCCTGATGCCTGCATCGTGCGCACGTCGTGGCTTTTTGGTCTGGGAGGGAAGTGCTTTCCAGACACGATTCTGAAGCTTGCGGCCAGCCGGCCGCAGATTGAAGTGGTGAACGATCAGCGCGGCTGCCCAACTTACACTTGCGATCTCGCGGATGCCATTATCAAACTTTGCCATGCGGAAGCGAAGGGCATCATTCACGGGACAAATCACGGAGTGTGTACTTGGTACGACTTCGCGGCCGAAATTCTGCGTCAGGCGGGATCGAGTACAACGGTGCGTCCGACCACCAGCGATAAATTTGTCCGGCCCGCACCCAGGCCGAGTTATTCCGTCCTTTCTGATGCGAGCCTGTCCGCCTGCGGAATCCGAATGCGCGGCTGGGAGGAGACACTGCCCGACTATTTGCGCGAGCGCTCAGCAGGATGATTCGATGGCGGGCAAGTTTGCGCACCGGTGCAGTTAAGAAAAAATCGGTTTAACCGCAAGATGCGGATATTCTGAGTTTCAGCCCCGGCGTAATCTTCAGCCATGAACAGTACAATTCTCACCACCGAGCAACCTACGCAGCTAGCCATAAAAAACGTCATTGAAGATTCCCGTTGGCGGGCGGTGCTGGGCCGAGACGGCGCAAGCGATGGCAAATTTGTGTTTGCCGTTTCTTCGACTGGCATTTACTGTCGGCCTTCGTGCCCCTCGAAGCGTCCCAAGCGCGAGAATGTGACGTTCTTTCGCCGGCCACAGGAAGCGGAAACTGCCGGATTCCGCGAATGCCTGCGTTGCCGCCCCAAGGCACTGGCCGGAAATCCGCGGCAAGAATTAATTAAATCGGTCTGCCGTTATATCGAGCAGCATCTCGACGAATCGGTCACCCTGGCCCGACTGGGAGAGGAATTTCACCAGAGCCCATTTCATCTGCAACGCACGTTCAAGGCGGTGCTCGGGATCACGCCCAAGGAATACGCGGACTCATGTCGCATACGCGGTTTTCGACAGAAGTTGAAAGCCGGCCACTCGGTCACGCGCGCGATGCATGACGCCGGGTACAGTTCGACCAGTCGGCTTTACTCGCGCACGTCGTCCGAGTTGGGGATGGAGCCCGGCAAATATCGCCGTGGTGCGATAGCTACGCCGATTCGTTATTCATTTACGGAATCACCGATCGGACGAATGCTCATTGCTGCCACCGACAAAGGCATTTGCAGCATTCAGTTTGCCGATTCGGAGGAAGAACTGGAGCAGGGGTTAAAGCAGGAGTTTCCGTTTGCATTGCGGCGTCGCGATGACGACGGCATGGCCAATCTGGCTGGACACGTCGTCCAGCAAATATCCGGTGCTGAATCGTCCGCCTCGCTTCCACTCGACATTCAGGCCACCGCGTTTCAGCGCCGGGTGTGGTCTCATCTGCAGTCGATCGCGTTCGGTAAGACGCAGTCCTACTTACAAGTTGCGAAGGCCATCCGCCGTCGTTCGGCGGTCCGTGCGGTTGCCCGGGCATGCGCTAACAATCCTGTGGCGATTGCGATCCCGTGCCATCGTGTGCTTCGCTCTAACGGCGACCTCGGCGGATATCGATGGGGTATAGGGCGCAAGAAGGCGCTCCTCGACATCGAGGCTTCGAGTCGATAATTTAGCGGCTAATTCCAGTGCGCAGGTCTCTCCTCTCAGCATTGCGCGCTTTTTCGTTTAACGCAGTTTGACAATTCTTTACCCAGCTTGATTCCCTCGCATGATTCAATAATGATCAGGGAACCATGAAAAGCTTGCGCCAGAACGCAATGTTGATTCGCAGCGGATTCGTCTCGAAATGCGCTTTATTCCTCATAGTGTCAATCTTCGCCCTCGCGCAAACCGCGTTTGCCAAAGCCGTGGGCACGGTCAAGTCGATTACCGGGAATTCGGTGGTGTTGATGACTGACAGTGGCGAAGTCAAGGTCACTCTGGCTGATTCCACGCGGGTACTCCGAGCCTCACCCGGACAGACTGATTTGAAAAACGCTGCCCCGATTCAGGCTTCTGACATCCACGTTGGTGATCGCATGCTGGCGATTGGGCCGAACGCAGAAGGGAATTCCGTCACGGCGTCCACGGTAGTCGTGATGACCCAAAGCGATATTGCCAAGCGGCAGCAACAGGAACGCGAGGAGTGGCGCAAAGGGGTTGGCGGGATTGTTAAAGAGGTTAATCCGTCTGCAGGCACAATCATGGTGGTGAATGCGCTGGTGTCATCCGGGAAGTCGATCGTTATTCATGTGTCGCCGGCGACCAGCATTCGTCGGTATTCGCCTGACTCGGTCAATTTCGATCAAGCTAAGTCGGGCACGTTAGACCAGATCAAGCCGGGAGACCAGCTTGGGGCGCGGGGCACGAAGAACGAAGATGGCTTCGAATTCACGGCGCAAGCCATTGTCTCCGGCACATTCAGAAATATAGCGGGAACGGTGATTTCGACCGACGCTGCAAACAACAGCATCGCGGTAATGGACCTGGTCATGAAACATCCCGTGACACTCAAGATCAGCGCTGACTCGCAAATGCATAAATTGCCACCAGTCGCAGCCCAGAGGCTTGCGGCCAGGTTGAAAGGCGGCACTGCGGCCGCGAACGGAACTCCTCAGGGGCCTGGGGTGCCTGGGGAAGCTGCGTCACCCGGTGTCGGTGCAGGCAATGGACAAGGGCGAGGTCCGGGAAATTGGCGCGGCCAGAATAGATCGGGCGCGTCGCCCAACGTCTCACAAGGAAGCGAAGGATACGGTCGCGGGGGCGGACCGCCTGATTT
>Ga0157372_10006260_pt1 | contig 12660 bp, 10 predicted proteins | sample C55metaG_FD_115307 | JGI IMG/M metagenome (GOLD analysis project Ga0157372, IMG submission 115307) | Corn rhizosphere microbial communities from Kellogg Biological Station, Michigan, USA - C5-5 metaG | ecosystem: Host-associated > Plants > Roots > Rhizosphere > Soil | place: USA: Michigan... | reverse complement strand
CGTCGAGGACGCGGCTCCGGCTGGGGCGCTCCAGAAAGTTGCGTCGTCTCCGTCGAGGGCGTTTTCGGTGTTGGCATCGGTGGGGAGGTGCTGACGCAACAGATTGTCTGCATAGCGCGCGTGGAGGGCCGCGCCAAGCTCCTTGAGGCGCGCTACGTCGGCGTCGGGCAGGAGACCGCGGTCGTCGGGAGCGATGCCGAGCATCCATTGGCCTCCGCGTCCTACGCTGTTCTCGTAGCTGTCCACGAGCTCGCTGACGCTCTTGAGCGAGGCGGTGTCGTTCGGGTGCCAGAACCAGTGGAGCTTATGGAGCGGAGTGTCAGCTTCGATGGGGCGCCAGCGTAGATAGCCGTGACGGTCGATGACGTTCCAGTTTTCGTAGTCGATCTTGCCGGCCTCGTTGCCGACCCAGCGGGCGTCGCCGTACTCGAAGAGGCCCACGTCGGCGAAGACGATGGTGTTGGGCTGGTAGGTGCGGAGGGTTTCGATGATCCTTGGAAAGTTATAGACGTGGCCCGCGCTGCCTGCGCCGTCGAGCCAGAATTCGACGAGGTCGCCGTAGCGAGACGCAAGCTCGGTAAGCTCCGCGTTGTAGTAGGTGTCGTAGGCGGCGGAGTCTTTATACTTCGGCTCGTGGCGGTCCCAGGGTGAGAGGTAGACGCCGAATTTCAGCCCGTGACGGCGCGCGGCGGCGGCGACTTCGCCGACGACATCGCCCTTGCCGTCCTTCCACGGGCTGCTGCGAACGCTGTAGTCCGTCTGCTCGGTCGGCCAGAGGCAGAAGCCGTCGTGGTGCTTGGCAACCATGACGACGTAGCGCGCGCCGGAGGCTTTGATGGCGTCCATCCACTGGTCGGGGTCGAACTGCTTCGGATTGAAGACCTGGGGGCTGGCCGTGCCGTCGCCCCACTCGCGGTTGAGGAAGGTGTTGGTGCCGAAGTGAATGATGACGCCGAATTCGAGGTCTTGCCATTGGGTCTGCGGCGCCGTGGGTTTGATCTCGGGGAAGTTCTGCGCGAGAGCCGGAGCTTTGCAACAAACAAGAATCAATGCCAAGGCGACACTAGTTACGACACTTCTACGCATGAACAGAGACTCCTTATAAAGACCCTACACAGGATTGCGCAGAGCGGATGCCCTGCGCAATCGGTATGGGGAAAATTTAATTGATTGCTCGTGTGGCGAGTCCGAAGTGCATTGAGATATAGGACGGGCCTTCAGAGGGTGCTGAAAAGTAGCTGATGAAGAGAAAAGAGTACCTCAGCGGCTAAAGCCGTCTTGATTTGCAGCATTTGCGGCACGGCTGAAGCCGTGCCCTTAAGCAAAACGGACTTTTCAACACCCTCTTCAGCCTCTTTCTTTGCTGCAATACCAGCCTGGGGCGCTGCCCCAGACTGGTACGGCGAAGCGAATTCAGGCTCGCAAAACTAGAACCTGTAATGCGCGGAGAATTGCAGGTGACGCTCGGTTGAGCGGATCGAATTCTGCTGTGCAATCTGGCCGAAGCTGGTGTTGTTGATGCCGGTGTCCGGATTGCCGTAGCTCACGATGTTGAATGCGTTGAAGGCATCGAACTGGAACCCGAGCGACTGCTCCTTGACGATGTGGAAGTCCTTCATCGCGGACAGGTCCACGTTGAGGTATCCGGGACTACGGACTGAGCCGTTCTTTGAATTGCCAAAGACGTTGCTTGCAGGAGCGCCAAAGGCGCAGACACCGTTGTCCACGCCCGGCGTGGTGCAGGGCTGCGCGGACGGGTCAGTACCAAACCGCCAAAGAGCGCGGAGCATAAAAACTCATTTGTCAACCAAATAATTCATAAGTTTGCAAAACTTATGTTCAATTATTCAAATTGGCTCGGATATGCTGTTTAAACTTTCATTTATCTGCAATACATTAGAGGGACAGGAAAACATAATGGCTCCCAAGACCCAGGCGCGCGAAAACCAGATTCTTCACCTTTTGCTGCAAAAGGGAAAAAGCAGTGTGGAGGACCTCTCAGGGACGGTTGGGGCGTCGCCGGCCAGTGTGCGGCGCGACCTGATCAAGTTGGAGCAGCGAGGCCTCGTCCACCGGGCTCACGGCAGCGTGGAGCTTGCGGGCAAGATGACGTATGAGCCGTTCCGGTTCGATGCCGCGTTTCCGCTGCGCGAGGAGCGGTTCGCCGACGAGAAGCGTCGCATCGCGATCGCCGCCGCGGAGATGGTCGATCAGGGAGACACGATTGCAATCTCGCCCGGCACGACCACGACTCAGGTCGCGCGCAGTCTGCGCCATAGGGAGGGCATCCACATTGTCACCAGCGCGGTGAATATCGGGATGGAGTTTTCGAGCCTGCCCAATGCGCGCGTGACGCTGACGGGCGGGTCCATCCGCTGGCCGGGTTCGTTTTCGATGGTGGGCGCGACGGCCTATGACTCGCTGCAGCGGCTGTTCTTCGACAAGTTGTTCGTGGGCGCGTGCGGAATCCATCCGCAGCATGGACTGACGGTGATTGAATCGGACGAGGCGCTGATTCTGGGCCAGATGGTGAAGCACGCCAAGCAGGTGATCGCGGTCGCGGACGCGAGCAAGATCGGGATGGTGACGGCGATGAGCGTCTGCTCGACGCGGCAGATTCACACCATCATCACGGATGATAGCGTGGATCCGGCGCTGGTCGAAGCGTTCCGGCAGCAGCAGGTCCGCGTTGTTGTCGTGTAGTCGTGCCGCTAAAGGTGTTTACGTTTTGGCGCGTAGCGCGGTCTGAGGGCCTGTGCCGCCACGAGCAAAATACGGGGATTCTTCGCTGCGCTCAGAATAACCGAGTTTAGGGAAGGTCGGACTAAGCCCTGGACATTCCCCTCAGGGGCTAAAGCCCCTTGACATATGTTTGTTTACGGCGCGACTAAAGTCGCGCCCTTTCAAAACCAAGGCTTATGTCAGAGGTCCCCTAGAGCGAAGCCGCTTCCCTACTCGGCTTGTGTGCGGTTGCGGAGCTGACCGAGCTTTTCGATGGTGACGACGACCTCTTCGTTGGGTTTGAGCCAGCGTTGCGGCTTGCGGCCGAGGCCGACGCCTTCAGGTGTGCCTGTGCTGACGATGTCTCCGGCTTCCAGCGGCGTGAGGCTGGAGAGATGTTCGACTAGCTCGGGGATTTTGAAGATGAGGTCGCTGGTGTTGGAGTCCTGGAGCGTCTCGCCGTCAATCGTGAGCGAGATGCGCAGAGCATGGGGGTCGGAGACCTCGTCGGCGCTGACGATGGCGGGGCCGAGCGGGGTGAAGGTGGGGAAAGACTTGCCGAGCGTCCACTGCGAGGTGGCGAGCTGGATGTCGCGGGCGCTGACGTCGTTGACGATGGTGTAGCCGAAGACGTGGTCCATGGCACGGGCGGCTGGGATCTGATAGCCGGGCCTGCCGATGACGAAGGCGAACTCGGCTTCGTAGTCCGGCTGCGTGGAGATGCGCGGCAGAACGATGGGGTGGTTGGGACCGACGACCGAGCCGGAGAGCTTCATGAAGACGGTGGGGACCTTCTGCACCTGCATGTTGGATTCGGCTGCGTGGCGCTGATAGTTGAGTCCGATGGCGAAGATGCGCGGCGGGCGCGGGATGGGCGCAACAAGCGTGACGCTGGAGAGGGGGATGCGCGACAGCTTGCCGGCGTTGGCGCGGGCGTCTTCAAACGCCTGAGGGCCTGCTTCGATGAACGCGAGGATGGAGGCATGGCCGAAGGCCGTAAGGTCAACCACTTCGCTTTCGTTGACGAGCGCGCCTGGCGTGGGTTTTGGGTTGGTGGTGGTGGTAAAGGTGACGAACTTCATGCGTTGCCGTTGCTCCTTGCTACCGCGCTGGATGGCTGCCAGACCTCGCCGTTGGGATAGGCGAAGCGGGCGAGCGATTCTTCCTTGATTTCAATACTGTAACCCGGTTCGGTGGGAAGAAGGTAGTGTCCCTTGCGGATGCGGACGGGCGTGACGAAGTGCTCATGGAGGTGGTCGACGAATTCGATGACACGATTTTCAAGCGTGGCGGAGACGGAGAGGAAGTCGAAGGCGGAGAGATGCTGGACGTATTCGCAGAGTCCGACGCCGCCGGCATGGGGGCAGACAGGAACGTTGAATTTGGCGGCCATGAGCAGGATGGCGAGGTTTTCGTTGACGCCGCCGACGCGGCAGGAGTCGAGCTGGAGAACATCGATTGCCTGCGCCTGAAGAAGCTGCTTGAACATGATGCGGTTGTGGACGTGTTCGCCGGTGGCGATGCGGACCTGCGGGACCTCGCGGCGGATGCGGGCGTGGCCCAGGATGTCGTCGGGGCTGGTTGGCTCTTCCATCCACCAGGGCTGAAGCTCGGCCAGCCTGCGGGTGCGGTCGATGGCTTCGAGGACTCCCCACTTCTGGTTGGCATCGACCATCAGCTTGTTCGTCCAGCCAATCTCTTCGCGGACGATGTAGCCGCGGCGGAGATCGTCCGCAGGTTCGCCGCCTACCTTTAATTTGAAGTAGGTCCAGCCTTCGGCGAGGGCCTCTTTGGCGAGACGGCGGATTTTTTCTTCGCTGTAGCCGAACCAGCCGGCGGAGGTGGTGTAGGCGGGGTAGCCCTGCTGCCGGAGCTGGGCAAGACGCGCGGACTGCGATTCGCGGCGGGAGGTGAGAAGCTCGATCGCCTCCTGCTCCGTGATGGCGTCGTCGATGTAGCGGAAGTCGATGGCGCGGGCGATCTCGCATGGCTCCATCTCGGAGAGAAGCTGCCAGAGCGGCTTGCCCTCGGCGCGAGCGTAGAGGTCCCAGACGGCGTTGAGGATGGCGCCGGTGGCGAGATGGATGACGCCTTTTTCGGGGCCGAGCCAGCGGAACTGCGTGTCGTCGGTGAGCTGGCGGGCGAAGGCGCGGAGGTCTGCGGTGATGGAGCCGAGCGTGCGGTTGACGACGTAGCGCGAGAGATACCGGACGGCCTGCGCGACGATGTCGTTGCCGCGGCCAAGGGTGAAGGTGAGGCCGTGCCCGCGGAGCGCGGAGTTCGTTTCAAGGATGCAATAGGCCGCCGAATAGTCAGGGTCCTTGTTGACTGCGTCGGAGCCGATGTGATGGCTGGACGTTGGGAACCTGAGGTCGATGACTCGGACGCCGGTGATGAAGATTTCGTTCAACTGCTTCCCTTTCGTGGAAGTTACATATGGAGATGCGGGTTCAGGCTGCGGTCCAGCCGCCGTCAATTGGAATAAGGGCGCCATTAATGAATTCAGCTTCGGGTGAACAGAGATAGCGGACGAGCGAGGCGATGTCCTCCGGCGTGCCGAGGCGTCCGATGGGCTGGCGGGCGACAAGCTCGGCGCGGATTTTTTCCTTTTCGTGGGAATGGTATTTATCGAGATAGCCCTCGACAAAGGGCGTCTGCACGGTGCCGGGGGCGATGCAGTTGATGCGAAGCTCCCTGGGATAATCGACGGCGATCTGGCGCGTCATGGCGAGCACCGCTCCCTTGCTGGCGCAGTAGGCGAACCGCTGCTTGACTCCGACAGTGGCTGCAACCGAGCCGATATTGACGATTGAGCCGCGGGAAGCAAGCAGGAGCGGAAATGCAGCCTGCGTGACGAGGAAGACGCTGTTGACGTTGACGCGCATGACGCGGGCGAAGTCCTCTTCGGTGGTACGGGTGATGTCGCCGACCAGGCCGATGCCGGCATTGTTGACGAGGATGTCGAGGCGGTCGATCTCGCGCATGGCGACGGCGATGGAGGCGGAGTCGGTTACGTCCATGGCGACGGCCTTCGCGCTGTCGAGCTCGGAGGCCAGGGCCTGGGCCGCGGAGACGTTGAGGTCGGCAACCAGGACGTGAGCGCCTGCCCGGGCCAGCTCGCGACAGGTGGCGGCGCCGATGCCGCTGGCTCCCCCGGTAATCAGGGCCGTTTTATTTTTCAGGCAAAAAGAGTCTGTCATAGGCTGAAACCACTGCGTACAAAGGTAAGCATACCTCGTTTTAGCCCGGCATGTGGAAAGTAATTTTTCAATGCGACCGGGCGGATAGTTTTTATAGGGGGACGAAAAGGCGCGGCGGGGACCGATGATAATCTTCCGATGACTGTGTTGGTCAGACATCTACAGTGATAAAGACCCGAAATGCGGAGATTCCATGCCACGCCATTGTTTAACCCTGGATTTGAAGGACGATCGGACTGCAATAGCCGAGTATAAGCGCTACCACGTGAAGATATGGCCGGAGATCAGGCAGAGCCTGTTCGACGCCGGAGTTGTCGCCATGGAGATTTATCTGCTGGGGACGCGGATGTTCATGATTATGGACGTGAATGACGGGTTTTCCCTGCAGGCAAAGGCTGCGGCCGACGCCGTGAATGCGAAGGTGCAGGAGTGGGAGACGATCATGCACCGCTTTCAGAAACAGTTGCCCGCAGCCGGGCCGGACCAGTGGTGGATTCCGATGGAGCGGGTATTCAGTCTGGCGGAGCAGTAGCTCAAGGCAAAAGAAAACCCCGGAAGCTGATTCCGGGGCTTTCTGTGGTTGGATAGCGTTTGGTTAGGGGATGGTCTGGAAGCGTCCATTGGAGAGACCCTTCGCATAGGGCTGGTAGATCGGGACGCCTGCGCCAACAAGTTCGTCAACAGAATTTGTCATTCCATCGCCGATGATCCAGACGTTGCCGGCCTGGTCAACCGCCGACGCGCGTCCCTTGGACAGGAACGTGGAAGGCCGCTGGAAGCCCGTTGCTGTGGGCGAAAGAGCGTTCCCCGCAGCACTTACTTCGCTTAAGCTGCCTAAGGATGACGATGGGTCGGTGTTGTTGGGGACCCAGGTGTTGTTGCGGCCATCGATGGAGATAGCTGTGGGATTGCTGATGCCGGCAAACCCAGAGGCTGTGGTCCACGCCGGAGCGTAGGAGTTAGCCTGGCTGAGGTAGATGAGGTAGTTGTCCGTGCCGCCGGATGAGACGATGACGTCGTCCGTGCTGGTAACGGCCAGTCCATAGGAACTGGTGCCGATGTTGAAGGTCGTTGTCGAAAAACCGTTCATCAGGTTCGGCCCGGTTGTAGCAGGCGAGACTCGCGAGACGAAGCCGGATCCCGAGGAAACCCAGATGTTGACGGGATTGGGCACATTGCCCACGAGTCCCTGAAAATCGGGCATCAGGCGAATCGGGTTTGGCCCGACCACGATTGATATCTGCACGGCAGGGACTGCGCTGCTTGCGATTGCCGCTCCCGGAATCTGATACAGTGAGCCATTTTCCGCAGAGGTGAAATAGATGTTACCGGCGCCATCGGCAGCAACACCCAGAGGCGTCGCCGGCGTTGGGAACGCTGTGGACACGCCGGTGGATGGATTGTAGCGATAGATATTGTTGGACTCCGTGGACGCAAGCCAGACGTTGCCGGACGAGTCGATGGTTGCGCCCTTGGAACTACCGCCGAGGAAGACGCAGGTATTGGCCGCGCCGCCAGCCGTCAGCTCGGACAGATTGCCTTTGGTGGCTTGCGAGTTTGCGATCCAGACATTGTCCTGGGCGTCGATGCTGATGTCATACGGCGAGCTGATGAATCCGCCGGAGCCGCTGCCGCAGTTGCTGATGCTGCTGTAGTTGATGGCGATGTTCCAATCGGTGGGCGCAGCACTCAGTGTCGGCTGATAGGGCGCTCCGGCGCCGGTAGCGAGGTTATAGATGTTCAGCAGGTTCGTCGCGCTGCCGTTCGTCGGATTGGTCAAGATGTAATACATCGCCTGGACCACGTCCGTGGCAGGAGCGAAGACCGTTCCGTTAGGCCTGTTTGTGACATTCGCCGCTGGAGGCACAGCGTTGGAGAACAAGGTCGTGCAGGCCGTCGCCGAAGCCGAAGCGTTATTGACGCAGGCCGAGATAGCATCGGCCAGCGTATTGATCACGTCAGTATGCGGTGAAGCCGTGACGCTCACGCCTCCAACCCCGTTGGAGCCACTTGTGTTCGCGGAAAGCGTTGTATTGCCCGCAACAGTGCCAGTGCTCACGTTCGCCAGCAAGGCGATTGTGTTAGGCAGGTTGATCATGACGTTGTACTGCTGGCCTGTGCCGTCAGCAGTAATGCTGTAGTTGGATGGATCGAAGAACTGCTGGACAGCGGCGAGGGTGGCGACGGTTGTAACTTCGGTCATGTTCACGAAGTTATTGGTATTGGTGGCGAGTTGAGAGCACGTCCCATAGATCGCGATGAAGGCGGCGGCAGTGTTATTGACGCTCGAATTGCCGTTGTTGAGGGTGTTTCCGCCCTTGGCTACTACATAGACCAGAGGGGACCCTCCGCTCGTGGGGCACGAGAAGGTGTTGTCGGTCCCGCTGTTCGGCGAAGTGGAGTTCTGTACAAAGTGAAACGACCCCGTACCATCGTTGGCAGTGGTCGTCGTGGCGACCAGAGTAGCTGTCCCGCTGATGGATTGACCGGCAAAGTAGAGATTGACCGTGGCCCCGGAGACAGGTTGATTGCCGCCATGCACCTTCCCACTCAGCGTTCCGCTGGTAGCGAGCGCATCGGCCCCTGAAGACGTGATGGCCATATTGGAGCAGCCGGCTGTCAACATGGCGCCCGAGGCCAACAGCGCGACCAGAGTTCGTTTCGTGCCCGTCAGCCGGGCAAAGATGTTGCCATTCATGGGTGTTCCCTCCGAAAGGTGGATGCTACGGTTTGCATAACGGGACAAGTGGCTCGGGTACCGGGGATCGAGCAGGGGAGAGCGTTTGGAACTGACTTGGGGAACGATCGGCACTTCTCGGACTCGTGTCGTGGTTTCAATGGACGCTACCGCTTCAATCGATGCAGATGTGGCATAAAGACTGCCTGCACTGGATTTATGCCTCATTACAGCCTGGTACTGCTTGTTTCACTCTGGAGCATAACCGACCTTGGCTCAAATGGCGCATAAATCCTTATGCCACTTTTGAAAATGCCCGTGACACTTTTGGGTCATTAAGGTCCCAAAGCGGAACCAGAAGGGGACGACATGGGACCCTGAATCCCGCATCTAAAGATGCTGCCTCCGCAGCGTTGCCAATACTACCGCAACTTTCGCGCGGGTGTTGACGGCTTTGATTCCGACGGCCCATTCTGCTAAGGTTTCAACCGCCGACGATGTGGAAGGCGGCGGGCAAGCAACTTTCCCGGATGGAGATCGATCTATATTCCGGACACCTGTTTAATGTGCTTTCATACTTTGCAATGTAGTTTGGAGATGACCTTATGCGCATGAATTCAATGATCTTTCCGGCAACTCTGATGCTTGCGTCCGCCCTAACCCTGAGCGGGTGCAAGAAGTCTGAACCGGCTGCCCCGGCAGCTCCGGGCTCCACCGCCGGCACATCCGCGGCTCCGGCGGCCCCTCAGGGACAACCAGGCTCCTCGGCAGCCGTTCCCGCATCCACACCGGCGACGGCCCCGGCGGCTCCTGCTGTGGCGCCCGCCGCTGCCTCGGCTCCGAAGCCTGCCGAGCGCTCAGCCCCGGCGGCACCTGCTCCGGCCAGGCTGACGGCCCCGGCGGGGACCAGGGTGCAGGTGACTATCACAGAGACGCTGAGCGCGAGTCGCAATAACGTTGGCGACGGGTTCTCGGGGGTGCTGTCGGCACCGGTTCAGACTGCCGGCGGGGCGGTCGTCTTCCCGCGCGGGGCAAATGTTACCGGAAGCGTGGTCGCGGCGAAGGGCCGCGGGCGCTTCAAGGGCGCGGGCGATCTTGGCATTCAGGTGGCTTCGATCAACGGCGTTGCCGTGAGCACGTCTGTGTACGAGCGGGCGGCCAAGGGCAAGGGCAAGCGGTCGGCGGCGATGATTGGCGGTGGCACCGGCTTGGGCGCGGTGATTGGCGGACTGGCCGGCGGCGGTAAAGGCGCAGCTATCGGCGCGCTGGCCGGAGCAGGCGCTGGAACGGCGGGAGCGGCTTATACCGGGAACAAGGATGTCGTCATTCCGTCCGAGTCGGTCGTTACGTTTCGGCTGACGGCTCCTGTCACCGTTACGAAGAAGTAGCTGCTTCGGAGTGCGAGGCTTGAGCCTGTCCTTTGGGGCAGGCTCTTCGTTTTGGCGAGCAGGCGCTTCGCTTTGGCGTTTAGACTGGGACGATGCGGCTGAATCCTGTGTTTCTGTTGTCGGCGACCGATGTTGCGCACTTTCCTTCCGAGGCGAAGACCGGCGGCGCTCCGGAGGTGGCTTTTCTGGGGCGGTCGAATGTGGGCAAGTCGTCGCTCATCAATTCCCTGCTTGGGTCGAAGCAGGCGCATACGTCTTCTACGCCGGGGCGGACGCGGGCGATCAATTTCTTCGCGCTGCACGAGGGCGTGAAGGCGCAGCCTGTGATGATCTTTGCCGACCTGCCAGGGTATGGGTACGCGAAGATCTCGAAGTCGATCTCGGCGGAGTGGCCGCAGTTTATCGAGCCGTACCTCGCCGAGCGGGAGACGCTTGCGCTGGGCGTCTGCCTGGTGGATACGAACATTCCTCCGCAGGCCAGCGACACGCAGCTCATTACCTTCTTCAAGCAGATGCAGCGGCCGTTTCTGGTGGTGGGGACCAAGGCCGACCGGCTCTCGAACAATGCTCTGGCGAAGTCGGTTGCGGCGCTGAAGAAGGCGCACGAGGTGGAGGAGATTCTTCCGGTCTCGGCCAAGACGGATGCCGGGACGAAGGCGCTGTGGCAGCGGCTGATGGAAGTGGCGGAAGGTTAGTGGGGTATCGGTATCTTCGCTTTTGATGTGGCGAAGGCCGGTTTTGATACGGCTCACGACTGGAGGAAATGACTTTATCTTGACGTTTCGCTGACATCGGCCTCGTTGGACAAGCTCAAGCTTTTTGTCTAAGGAGGCATTTTTATGCATAACGCGTGGATCAACATGAAGCTTGCAACCAACCGGCGTTCGTTTCTGAAGAACGGACTGGCCGCAGCGGGGGCCGCAACCGCTGGGATGGGACTTCTGGCCGAAAGCCCATCGGCTTTAGCGGAAGATGAATTCGATAACGATCACAGGGAACGTCTCACGCGAGGAGATGCGGCCCTGCTCCGGTTTGCCGCAGCAGCGGAGATATTGGAGACGGACTTCTGGGTCCAGTACAACGAGCTTGCGGGGATTCAGGACAACGAAGTCCCTGGCGGAAGCGGCAATCCGGCCTTCACCGCAGCTCTTGCCGTGCTCGACGAAGACATGGCCCAGTACGTCCACGACAATACGGACGACGAATTTACTCACCAGAACTTCCTCAACGCGTATCTGGCCTCGAAGGGAGCAGCGACAGTAAACCTTGAGCCGTTTCGCACTCTGCAAGGCAGCACGGCGACAGGGTCCAGTGGAAAATTGCGCCTTACAAACCTGACGCGACTTACTCTGGATACGAGTTGGTGGACCCGCTACCGCGACGACAGCCACAATCCCGACCTCGATCCGAACTTCACCTTCCCGCAGGCGGTGCCGACTTTATTTACGGGCGAGCACACGGCCATTCCCAGGACTGATGCCGACACGACGGACCCAAACTTCCTTCAGGCGATCGCAAATACTGCCGGTTTCCACTTCCCTACCATCGAGCAAGGCGGCAACAGCCTCTATCCCGCGATGGCGCAGAGAGCGACCAGCGTGGAGGTGTTGCGAATCCTGATCAGCATCGGGCCAACGGAGACGATGCACTTTCAAACCTGGTTGGACAAGGCGGGCAATGCGCCTGCTCTGACTGCGGTTGACCCCGTCACCAAAGTGTCGGTGACTTTTCCAGATCTGAACTCTCCACCGTTTGGCGGCGAGGAGTTCCAAACGAACCTGATCATGCCGGAGCCGTGCCCTTTCCTGAGTCGCAAGCTTCCGGTGTGCTCGATCATCCGGCCCACGGAGACCAAGGGGATAGCCATGGGCGTGGTCAAATTCCTGACGGACATGGGTCTGTTCATCGGGCAATCGCCTACTTTCTTCAACGTGTTGCACGAGCTGGCGGAAGAGGCCGACAACGCCAGGCGCGGGCGAATATCCTGACTCGGCGATCATCGGTCATACTTTGCTTTGGAAAGATAAGGGCGGCTGCGAGAGGAGTCCCGCAGCCGCTGTCTTTTTGATGATGCGGATTACTCGGCGTGGGTGTAGTAGTCGAGGCCGAGGTGGGTGATGAGGTCTTCGCCCATGATGTGGCGGAGGGTATTTTTGAACTTCATCGACTGGATGAAGAGGTCGTGTTCGGGGTAGACGCCGGGTGCGCTGTCGGGGGCTTTGAAGTAGAAGCTGAGCCATTCCTGAATGCCCAGGCCGCGCAGCGATGGGGTGCGGGCGGCGAGGTCCATGAAGAGGCAGAGGTCGAGCGCGAGCGGAGCGGCGAGGATGGAGTCGCGGCAGAGGAAGTCCACCTTGAGCTGCATGGGGTAGCCGAGCCAGCCGAAGATGTCGATGTTGTCCCAGCCCTCTTTGTTGTCGCCGCGCGGCGGGTAGTAGTTGATGCGGACCTTGTGGTAGAGGTCCTTGTAGAGGTCGGGGTAGAGGTCGGGCTGGAAGATGACGTCGAGGACGCCGAGCTTGGACTCTTCCTTGGTCTTGAAGGACTCAGGGTCGTCGAGGACCTCGCCGTCGCGGTTGCCGAGGATGTTGGTGGAGTACCAGCCGCTGACGCCGAGCATACGGGTCTTGAAGGCCGGGGCGAGGACGGTCTTGATGAAGGTCTGGCCGGTCTT
>Ga0157372_10006257_pt1 | contig 12662 bp, 9 predicted proteins | sample C55metaG_FD_115307 | JGI IMG/M metagenome (GOLD analysis project Ga0157372, IMG submission 115307) | Corn rhizosphere microbial communities from Kellogg Biological Station, Michigan, USA - C5-5 metaG | ecosystem: Host-associated > Plants > Roots > Rhizosphere > Soil | place: USA: Michigan... | reverse complement strand
TTCGTGACGCGCTCGTTCGCCAACGACGCCGGCGCGCTGACCTACAAGCTCTACGTGCCGGCGAGCTATTCGGCGGCCTCCGACGCGCGCGTGCCGCTGGTCGTCATGCTCCACGGCTGCACCCAGGATCCCGACGATTTCGCCGCAGGTACGCGAATGAACGCACTCGCCGACGAACAGGGCTTCATCGTCGCCTATCCGGCACAGGAAGCGCGCGCCAACGGCTCGAAATGCTGGAACTGGTTTCGCGCGGAAGATCAGGCGCGGGATCGCGGCGAGCCCGCGCTGATCGCGGGCATTACCCGCGAGATCGCAGCGCGCTATCGAGTCGATGGACGGCGCATTTTCGTAGCGGGGCTCTCAGCGGGCGGGGCCATGGCGGTCGTTCTCGCCGCGACGTATCCAGAGCTGTATGCGGCGGCCGGCGTGCATTCGGGCTTGCCTTACGCGGTCGCCCGCGACGTGGCCTCCGCGTTCGCAGCCATGAACGCCGGACGCGGTGGCCCATCCCGAATGTCGCCCGGCCCAGGCGCAGAGGCACGGCTCGGTTCCGCCATCCCGACCATCATTTTTCATGGCGACAACGATACGACGGTAAGTGCATCCAACGCGGACGCGATCTTCCAGCAGGCGCGCGCGAGTCGCCCGGGCGGCACTGCGCTGCAGTCCACGGTGTTCCGGGGTACGAGTGCGAACGGGCGTGACTACACGCGCACGGTCTTGGTCGACGGCGCGCAGCAGCCTGTCATCGAGCGTTGGGTGTTGCACGGTGCGGGGCACGGCTGGTCCGGGGGAAGCCACCACGGCTCGTTCACCGATCCGAGCGGACCGGACGCGTCGGCGGAAATGATTCGATTCTTCTTTTCGCAGCCTCGTGGCGGAAGCGCCTGACGATTGCCGCGTGCAGTGACCGCAACGCGTGAATGCGTCGCAAGATGCGCGAAGATGAAAACGGCCGCTCGAGCGGCCGTTTTCGTTGAACCCGGAAACCGCATGCGCGCCGCTACTTGGGCACGCCCGGCCTCGGCTTCTTGCCGCCATTGCCCGACGGGCGCTTCGCGGGCGTTTCGGGCGCATCGTCCTCCGCGCCTTGCGACGCATCATTCTCCATGCCGAGCTCGGCTGTGAGCTCGCCCTTGCGGGCCACCATCTCTGCGCCCAGGGCGGCCGTATCGACGTCCGATCGGCGCACCTGCTCGAACATCTCCTCTTCTTCTTCCTCGACGTGGTGGCTCACGTATTCACCGAGGACAACGACCTTCGCGTCGTAGTGATCGTCGCCGGGGGACATGCCCTCGAGCTGCGCGACCAGGTCCTTCGCGGTGGCGTGCTCCACATCGGCCTCGTCCATCAGGGCGTCGTCGTCGATCGCTTCCCGGACGGCCGGATAGAAGATTTCCTCTTCGAGCCGCGCGTGAACCGTGAGCTCGTTGCAGATCCGCTGTATGAGGGCTGCCTTCTGCTCGTCCCCGTCCTCCTGCTCGACGAGGTCTTCGAACTCGTCGAACAGTGCCTTGACCGCATCGTGGTCCGCCGTCAGCAATTGGAGCGCGTCCTGCTGCTTGCCGCCTTCGCCCTTCGCGGGCGATTTCTTCGATCTACTCGTTGCCATTGCTGCCTTTCGAATTGAAATGAACGTCGGCGCTCACGCGTAGACTTCCGCGCCCTTGTTGCGCTGCCATTCCTGCTGGAAGTAGGCAGCATCCTCATCCGAGCGCGCCTTGACGCCCATGAGAATCCCGCCGTTCTTGATGCCCGACTCGTAGCGCTTCACGCGCTCCTCGGGAATACCCCAGCCGATCAGCGCGCCGACCAGCCCGCCTGCCGCGCCGCCGGCGCCGGCGCCCGCAAGCCCTGCGGCGAGCGGCCCTGCGATGACGAGGCCGAGGCCGGGGATGGCGATCGACGTGCCGACCGCGGCAACCGCCGCCACGATCGCGCCGAGCGTTCCGCCGATTGCACCGCCGACGCCCGCGCCTTCCGCCGCCTTGTTGCCAAGCTCGGTCGGGGCGTCGTCCTTCGAGAAGTGCTTGTTGCGCGTCTCGTCCGACATCACGAGATTGATGTCGTCCTTCGCATAGCCGCGCGACGACACCGATTGGTAGGCGCGCTCCGCGCTGTCACGATCGTTGAACAGACCGGTGACGATTCTTTGATCCGTGGGATTTGTCATCTGTGCCTCCGAGATGTGGTGACCTCGCGAAGGCGACGCCAAACCATCGCGCACTATAAGCGGCTGCGCGAATGCATCGTGTAGTCCGGACACCCATTTCAGCGTGGGACATGCGAGCTCGAATCGAGCGACGTGCTAGCCGAGGATCGCGTCGACAGCGCCCTCCAGCTTGCGCGCCGACTCGGCGAGGCGCGCATCGATCGCCTCGACGATCTTCTCGTCGTCGACGGTGCCCTGGAGGAACAGGTCCGCCTGGCGCATCGACTCGGCCGGCGCGGGACCGCCGCGCAGCGTGCGCGCGGCGATGAACTTGCCGGGGTCGAGCGCTTCGCGAATCTCCGGGGCAGTCAAGCCCGCCGGCTTGTCGTGATACAGCATCGATGCCTCATCGAGGAGCGCCGGCGTGACGCCGGCGGGCGTGAGGCCGCGCTCCTCGCACAAGCGCACGAGGATGCCGACGATCTGGTGCGCCGTTCGCCACGGCATGGCGCGCCTCGACACGAGCGCGCCGGCGAGGTCCGTCGCCGTCGCCCAATGCATCCACGCCTGCTCGCGCATGTGCTGCGTGCGGATGTCCAGTGCCGGCAGCAGGTCGCAGAACCAGCCGAGGTCGCGCGCGCAGTTGTCGGCCACGCGCCAGAGCGTCTCCAGCGCGTAATAGCGCTCGGTGATCGGCAGGCCGGTGGTCCCCTTCAGCGCGTGATACGACGAGACGAAGCAGCCGAGCGCCTCGGCGGAAGCGCCCTTCACCTCGGCCGGGCCGATCACGTTCTTCTTCTGCATCATGATCGACGACGTATTGCAATAGCGGTCGGGAACGTCGACGAAGCGGTACTCGCTGGTGCTCCACTGGATGATGTCGTCCGCCCATTTCGCCATCGAGTGGTAGAGCACGGCGATGACCGACGGCACCTCGAGGCTGTCGTCGGCGTTGAGCTCGAGAATGGCGTCGGCGCAATTCTCGTGGACGGCATCGAAGCCGAGGAGCTCGGCGGTGCGCGCACGATTGACCGGGAAGTTCGAGCCCACCATGATCGCCGCGCCCGCGGGACTCGTGTTGATGCGCCGGTACGCGCCGTGGAAGCGCTCGAAATCGCGCGCGAGGGTTGCGGCCCACGACAGCCACAGGTGCGCGAGCGTCATCGGCTGCGCGTGCTGTCCGAAGCTGTAACCCGGCATGATGGTGTCGGTATGCCGTCGCGAAAGGTCGATCAGGACGCGCCGCAGACGATTGATGCCACGCATCACGCCGAGCAGCTTTTCCCGCTGCAGCGTGTTGATCGCGACGGAGCTCAGGTCGCCGGAGCTTCGCGCGAGGTGGAAGCGCCCACCGATGTCTTCGCCCAGCTTGCGGATGACGTATTGCTCGCCCGAGTGCAGGCCGCCGCCGACCTTGGCGCGCGTCTCGACGACGGAGTTGTCGCGATCCAGCGCACGGAGCTCGCGCAGGATCGCGGCGCCGGCGTCGTGCGCGAGCAGGCCTTCCTCGACCAGCATCACGGTATGCGCCTTGTCGAAGGCGTGCACCGCGGGCAGCATGGCCCGCGTGCGCGCGCCGTAGAGCTGGCCGAGCTGCGGCAGCATCTCCTCGCGCATGCGGATGCCGGCGTTGCGGTAGCCGCGGTACTCGCTGGATTTCTGCTTGAGCATTCGTCTCTCCTGAAGCGCAGCGGGCCGATCGGCCGCTACGTGGTGATGGCAACGTCGCCGACCGGCTCGAGCGACTGGACCGCGGCGATCAGCTTCCTCGTATAGGCATTGCGCGGCGCGGCGAGGACCACGTCGGTCGGACCTTCCTCGACGATGCGCCCCTGGTACATGACGCTCACGCGATGCGAGAACGCACGCGCGACGAGCATGTCGTGGGTGACGAGCAGGTACGCGACGCCGCTCTCGCGCTGCAAATCGCCCATGAGATTCAGGAGCTGCGCGCGGATCGACACGTCGGCGCCGGACAGCGGCTCGTCGGCGATGATCACCTTCGGGCGCGTCGCGATCGCGCGCGCGAGCGCAAGCCGCTGCCGCTGGCCGCCGGAAAGCTCGTGCGGATAGCGGTCGAGGTAATCCACGCCGGGCCGAAGCTCCACGCGCTCGAGCAACGTCTCGAGGCGCGGATCCGACGCGTCGGCACCCGGGAGCCGCGCCAGGGCCTGACGAAGGATCGCGCGTACGCTGCGCCGCGGATTGAACGCCGCCGCAGGGTCCTGGAAGACCGGCTGCATCGCGAGCCGCGCGGCGCGCAGCGCCGAGGCGTCGAGCGTCGCGAGCGACGTGCCTTCGAGGAGGACCTCGCCGCTGTCCGGCGTCACGAGCTGCAATGCGATGCGCGCGAGCGTCGACTTGCCCGAGCCGCTCTCGCCGACGAGCGCCACGCACTCCCCGGCGTCGATGTGCAGGCTCGCGTCGTCGACGGCACGAAGCGGCGCCGCGCCGTGACGGCGAAACGTCTTGGTCACTCCACGAATGTCGAGCAGCGGCGCCGTCATGCGGGCACCGTTTGCGATTGCAGCAGCCAGCAGCGCGCCGTGTGATCGGCCCCGTCGGCAGGCAGCGCGGGCGGCATCGCCTCGCGGCACGTCGCGAAGGCGTGCGCGCACCGAGCGACGAACGGGCAGAAGTGGTAGCGCTGGCGCAGGTCGGGCACGTCGCCGCCGATGGTTGCGAAGCGCCCGTCGGCGCGCCGGCGCATGCGCGACGCTTCCACGAGGCCGCGCGTGTACGGATGCGCGGAGCGCTGGAGGACGTCCTCCGTCCGGCCGTGCTCCACCGTATGCCCCGCGTACATGACGTACACGCGGTCGCAGTTCCAGCGCAGGAGGCCGAGGTCGTGGCTGATCACGAGCAGGCTCATGTCGAGCGACTCGCGCAGCGACCGCAGCAGCGCGAGGATCTCCGTCTGCGTGGTGGCGTCGAGCGCCGTGGTCGGCTCGTCGGCGATGAGGAGCCGCGGGCGGCAGCCGAGCGCAATCGCCAGCATCACGCGCTGGCGCATGCCGCCCGACAGCTCGTGCGGATAGCGGCGCGCGACGCTCGCGTCGAGCTTGACGAGCTCCAGCAGCTCGACGCACCGTGCGTGCGCGTCGGCGCGGGGATCGTGCCGGCGCACGCTCTCGCCGATCTGCGCTTCGACGCGCATGACCGGGTTCAGGAAGCTCAACGGATCCTGGAACACGATGGCGAGCGGGCGTCCCCGCAATCGTTCCCATTGCCGCGGCGTGTAACGCGTGACGTCGACGCCGGCGATCGACACGCGGCCTGCCGTGATGCGTCCGACGCGCTCCGGAAGAAGGCCGAGCGCCGCGCGTGCGAGCGTCGACTTGCCGGATCCCGACTCGCCGGCGATGCCGACCGCTTCGCCTGCAGACACCGTCACGCTCGCATCCTGCAGCGCGTGCACGACTCGTCCGTGCGTGTCGTAGGTGACGCAAAGCGCCTGCATCTCGAGGATGGGATCGGCGCTGTCGCTCATGTGCGCGCCCTGCGCGGGTTGAGGAGGTCGCCGAGCGCGTCACCGAGCAGGTTGAATGCCAGCACGGTCGCGAAGATCGCCAGACCGGGGAATACCGACAGCCACCATGCGGAGAAGAGGAAACGCTGCCCGACGCTCAGGATCCGTCCCCAGCTCACGACATCCGGGCTCGAAAGGCCGAGGAAGCTGAGCGACGCCTCGAGGAGGATCGCGTAGCCGACGATCAGCGTGCCGAGCGCGAGCACGGGGCCGATCGCGTTGGGCATGATCTCGCGAAACAGGATGCGCCATTCGGGCACGCCGAGGCATCGCACGCCATTGACGAAGTCGAGCTGCGACACGCGCAGCACCTCGCCGCGCGCGATGCGTGCCGTCTGCGGCCACGACAGGAGCGCGATCACGGCGACGACGCGCAGCAGGCCGGGCCCGAGCAGCGCGACGATGACGACGGCCAGGATGAACGTCGGCATGACCTGGAAGAACTCCGCGATGCGCATGATCGTCGTGTCGACCCAGCCGCCGGCGTAGCCGGCGATGGCGCCGACGAGCGTCCCCATCACGGTTGCGGCGAACGCGGCGACGCAGCCGACAAAGAGCGAGACGCGCACGCCGTAGACGAGCTCGGCGAGGACGTCGCGCCCGAGGTCGTCCGTGCCGAGCAGATGACTGCCGCCGGGGTGCAGCATGGGACTGTCGCTGATGGCGAGCGGATCCCCGGAATAGATCACGGGACCGAACAGCGCGACGAGCACGAGAAAGGCGATGAAGAGCGCGCTCGCGACGCCCGCGCCGTTGCGCAACAACCCTTGCACGACGCCGCGTCGCGGCCTCATGCAGCGGCCGGCGCCGCGACCCGCACGCGCGGGTCGGCGGCGGCGTACAGGAGGTCGGTGATGAGGTTGGCGATCACCACGGCCACGGCAGCCAGCAGGAAGATGCCGGCGAGTACCGGATAGTCGCGATTGCTGATCGACGTGATGAACAGGCTGCCGAGGCCCGGCCACGCGAAGACCGTCTCGGTCAGGATGGCGCCGGTGAGCGAGTACCCGAAGTTGTAGCCGATGACGGTGATCACCGGGATCAGGCTGTTGCGCAGCACGTGCCGCCACAGCACCGCGCGCTCGCTCAAGCCCTTGGCGCGCGCGGTGAGCACGAAGTCCTGGTGCAGCATCTCGAGCATGCTCGACCGCGCGACACGCGCGACGACGGCGAGGTAGTAGACCGTGATGCACGCGCCCGGCAGCACCCAGTGCTTCGCGTAGTCGGCGACGACGCCGAGACCGGTTCCCGGCGTGCGGATGGAGAACATGCCCTGCGCGGGCAGCCACGCGAGCTTGACCGCGAAGACCACGATCAGGATCTGGGCGAGCCAGAACACGGGCACGGAATAGCCGACCAGGCTGATGCCGGTGAGCACGCTGTCCACGCCGCGGCCCGCATGACGCGCCGCACGCACGGCGATCATCCCGCCGAGGACCGACGCCAGGATCAGCGCGGGCACCATGAGCAGCAGCGTCGCGCCGGCGCGCTGGAGGATCAGCTCGAGGACCGGCTGTCGATTGAGGAACGAAAAGCCGAGATTGCCGCGCGCGAGGTTCGCGACGTACAGGCCGAGCTGGGTTGAAAGCGGCTGGTCGAGGCCGAATTCGTGCCGCACCTGCGTGACGTAGTCCGGCGGCGCCGGGAAGTCGCCGACGAGCACGTCGACGGGATCGCCGGGCAGGATGTGCGTGATCAGGAAGCCGACGATCACGATGCCGACGACCATGACGCAGGCCCACAGCAACCGCGAGCGGAGATAGCGCGCCACGTGCTGCTCAGGCGGGGCGCAGCAACGCGGTCACTTCGCGGAAGTCACCGACGCGATCGAGCGCGAGGATCGCGTCCTTCAAGGCATGGAATCGCTTCGCCCCGATCACGGGTGCCGCCACCGCCTCGTCCTTGCGCAGCAGGTGCTCGCCGTCGAGCGGGCGATCGGGCGAGCCGCGTGGCACGGGCACGTGATGCGTCAGGCGACGGCCATCGCGCAGGCGCACTTCCAGGTCGGGCTCGTCATAGGGGCCGAGCGGTCGGTCGGCCTCGACGCTGACGCGATCCATCAGGGCGACGACGCGCGCATCATCCATGCGCGGCGGCAGGAACTCGTCGAGCCCCGCGCGGCCGGTCGCCGCCACGACGGCGAGCGAGTACGGCATGCTGAACTGCGCGTCGAGCAGCGTCGCGACGTCGCGCTTTGCGAACTGGCGCACGGTGCGCTCCGCGCCGTGCACGATCATCCGCTCGATGTCGTCGCCGGCGAAGCGATGCCCCTCCATGAGGTCGAGCAGCGCTTCCACGGAGCTGTGCAGCCCGCGGCAGCACGGATACGGCTTTCGCCCCGAGCGGAAGATGCGAAAGTCGCGTCCGAGGTTCTGCACCGTCGCATCGGGGGTCGCGGTGTCGCGGCAATACGTGCCGAAGAACCCGCCCCATTTCGCGTCGAGGATGTAGCGCGGTCCGACGAGCCCTGCTTCGGCGAGCTGCGCCGACGTGACGCCGTTCTCGGCCGCGCGGCCGGGATGGAAGCGCTTGGTCATCGCGCCGTCGACCAGGAACGACCACACGCCGCCGGCAAACGATCCCGCGATCCCCAGCGCTGACGTGAAGCGTGTCGCATCGAGTCCCAGGATCGACGCTGCGCCCGCGGCCGCGCCGAACGTCCCGCACGTGCCGGTCGAATGCCAGCCGAGGTCGTTGTGCGCGCGATAGCCGCCGGCGCCCTCGGTCACGCGCGCCGCGACGTCGTAGCCCGCCGCGACGGCGAGCAGCACGCGCTTGCCGTCCGCGCGCGTCTTCTCGGCGAGCGCGCACACCGCCGGGATGACCACCGCGCCCGAATGCCCGCATCCGCCGTAATCGTCGAACTCGTACGCGTGGGCCGCCGTGCTGTTCACGAGCGCCGCGCCAGCGGGCGGGAGCGAGAGCTGCGTGCCCCAGAGCGACGCCGAACCGCGATCCGACTCGACCACCGCCGCCGCGCCGTTGCGCGTCGCCACCGCGACGTCGCTCTCGGCACCCCGCACCGCGACGGCCAGCGTGTCGAGCAGCACGCTCTTCGCCATGTCGACGACCGCCGGCGGCAGGTCCTCGTAGCGCGCGCCGCTCCAGTACCCCGCGAGCTGCTCGGTGAGCGAAGGCGCGCCGTCGTCCTCGGGTGTCGTGCTCAGCTCTCGAGCCATACCTCTTCCCAATAGTCGTAGCCGGTGCTCCACGACCAGGGGCCCTGCACCTTCTTCGACGCGACGTTGAGCAGCGCGGTCTGCCACATCGGAAACACCGGCAGGTCGCGCGCGAGGATCACCTGCGCCTTCTTGTAGGCGTCGCCGCGGTCGTTGAGCGTGGTGGCGTTCGCGCCGTCGTCGAAGAGCTTGTCGACCTCGGGATTCGAATAGCCCGACGCATTGACGAACGGCGCCTTCTTGATGGCGGAGCTCACGTAGAGCCGGCTCACGCCGAGCGCCGGATCGCCGGACGTGCTGTACGCCTGCAACGTCGCGTCGAAGTTCCAGTCGGTGTAGACCTGCTTCAGCTCGACGTTGCGCGTGCTGCCCTCGAATATGACCTTCACGCCGATCTTGCCCCACGTGCTCTGCAGAACCTGCGCGAGCGCGCCGTTGCTCGGGTCGTTCGAGTCGTAGACGAGCCGCACGTCGAAGCGCTTGCCGTCCGCGCCCGCCTTCAGGCCCGCCTCGTCGAGCATCGCGGCGGCTCGCTGGAGGTTGAACGGATACATCTTCGCGAGATCCACCGCCGGGTTGTACGCCCACGACAGGTTGGTGTTGATCGCGCTCTTCATCACCGCACCGAGGTTCTGGTACACGACGCGCTTGATGAATTCGCGGTCGGTTGCGGTGAACAGCGCCTGTCGCACCTTGACGTTGTCGAACGGCGGCTTGCGCACGTTGAAGATCATCAGGTGGTCTTCCGGCACGCCGCGCTCGCGCATCTGCAGGCGTGGATCCTGCGCGACGTCCGCCTGCTGGCTGATGGGGAAGAAGTAGAAGTAGATGTAATCCACTTCACCGGCCTTGAGCGCGAGCACCCGGGCTGCGGGATCCGGAATCACGCGGAAGATGATCTCGTCGAGGAAAGGCTTGCCTGGCCGCCAGTAGTTCGGATTGCGCACCAGCTTCACGTACTGGCCGCGCGACCATTCCTTGAACATGAACGGCCCGGTGCCGACCGGTTGCGCGAGCGTGGCCGGGTTGTTGAGGATGTTCGTGCCGGCGAAGAGGTGCTCCGGCATGATCGCCGCGTTCGTGTAGTTCGACAGCGAGAACAGCAGCGGTCCGAACGGCTTGTCGAGCTCGATCACGACGGTGCGCGGATCGGGCGTGGTGATGCTCTTGATGTGGCTCGCCGCCGCGGCGAACTTGGACCCGTATTTGCCGCTGATCTCCTCGAGGGTGAACTTGACGTCCTTCGACGTGAAGTCCTTGCCGTCGTGCCACTTCGTCTGCACGAGCTTGAACGTGTAGCGTGTGTTGTCCGGCGAGATCGTCCACGATTCCGCGAGATTCGGCGCCGGCTTGAAGTTCTCGTCGATGCGCGTGAGCCCGTCGTGGATGAGCGACCCGACGCTGACGTCGGGCACGCCCGTGGTGACGTCCGGGCTGAGCGTCGGCGGATCGCCCGACAGCACCATCACCAGCGAGCCGCCTCGCCGGGGCGTCGCCGGCGTGCTGTCGGCGGCAAAGGCACGTGGAATTCCGCCCAGCGACACGATCATGGGCACCGCGATGCCGGCCGACGCGGCCCATGCGAGGAACTCGCGCCGATTCATCTCGGATTCGTCGGCGGGTGCGGCGCTGGTGCGCGGCGCGGAATCGCCGTGCCCGTTGCGGGACGACATGGGTGCTCCTCCTCGTGCCTTGCGTTCTTGGAATTCCGCGGCGCGGTTGCTGCGTGCGGCGTGGCGCGAATCGGCCCCGTTGCCGCGAGGCTGCGGTTTCGCGCTCGAACCGCAAGCCTATTCGACTCCCTTCCGCGCCGTCAACGTCGTCAAGACGGCGCGCGCAGGGCGGGGCGTAGAATGATCGTTGCAGTCGCATCCCCGCCGCACCCCTCGCATAGAACGGCCGAACGTCTCGTGCCCGCATCCGACGTCCGTACGTGGCGCACGCCTCGCGAAGGCGACCTCGGACTGCGCGCTATCTCGAACGCCGCCGGTCTGCACGTGTCCATCGTTCCGAACGGCTCGCTCTTCGCGATCGAGCATCGTAGCGCGCGCGGCTCGGTGCTCGTCAATCAGGTGCTTGCGTCGCCGATCGAAGCCGGAATCGGTGGCGTCGTGCTGCGCTGCGGTGGCGCGCGTCCCTCGACTATCGACGCCGTCGGCGCAATGGTCAGCGTCGGCGGCGCGCACGACCGGTTCGTGTGGGCGGGGGACACGCGCGATGTGCGCCATCGCGTGACGTTACGGCTTCTCGGCGGACAATCCGCGTGGCTCTGGCGTGTCGAGGTCACCAATGCCGGCGACGCCGTGCTTCCGATCGACGCGATTCTTCGGCAGGACCTCGGCCTCGGCGGACTGGGATTCGTCGCCAACAACGAGGCGTACGCATCGCAGTACATCGACCATCACGTCGCACGCCATCCGCGGTACGGACCGGTGGTGATGAGCCGGCAGAACCTCGCGCAGGACGGCGCACATCCGTGGCTGATGCAGGGCTGCATCGAAGGCACGGTGGCGTTCGCGACGGATGCGCTGCAGACTTTCGGGCCTGCGCATCGCGACGGCAACGGCTTCGCGCTCGGCTTCGAGACGCCGCTTCCCGCGCGTCGACTGCAGCACGAGGCGGCATGCGTCGCGCTCCAGTCGCCAGCGGCGACGCTCGAGCCCGGTGCGACTGCGACCTGGCAATTCTTTGCGGTTTACGTGCCGGATCACGCGGACGCGTCGGGCGAGGGGGATCTCGCGCGCCTCGACTCGCTGTCCTGGAATGACGCCGGTGCAGCCGCCGAGGCGCGCCCGGTCCTTCGCAATGTGCTGCAACCGGCCGTCATCGCCCCGACGCGGGCGCTCCACCGCGACGAAATTTCAAAGCGTTATCCCGATCGCCTGCTCGAGGAGCTCGAAGGCGGCGAGCCGAGGTCGTTCTTCACGCCCGATGCACCGCACAACCGCCACGTCGTGCTGCGCGGCAAGGAGCTCGCGATCACCCGGCGTCACGGCGCGGTGCTTCGGTCCGGCTCGGCGCTGCTGCCGGACGACTCGACGCTGTCGGTCACCTGCTGGATGCACGGCGTCTTCGCCGCGCAGCTCACGATCGGCAACACCTCGTTTCACAAGCTCTTCTCGGTCTCCCGCGACCCGTACAACGTCACGCGCACGAGCGGGCTGCGCGTTTGGATCGAAGTCGACGACGCGTGGCGCCTGCTTGGCGTTCCGTCGGCGTTCGAGATGGGTCTCGCCGATTGTCGGTGGATCTACGCGATGAGCAATCGTGTGGTCACCGTGCACGCGACGGTATCCGGCGGCGATCCGGCGATGCAATGGCGCGTCTCGGTCGAGGGCGAAGCGTGTCGCTTGCTCGTCACGGGCCACCTGGTGCTCGGCGAGCGCGAGCTCGCGCACCGCGGCGTCGTGACGGTCGATGCGGCGAAGCGCCGCTTCACGTTCCAGCCCGATCCGGATTCACGCTGGGCCGAACATTACCCTGACGCCGTCTATCACCTGGTGACGAGCACGCCGGAGGTCATCGAGGCGGTCGGCGGCGACGAGCTCCTTCATGCGGACGAGTCAGGCGCAACCGGCTCGCATGTCGTCATCCGGAGCGTGCCGACTCGCGGGCTCTGCTTCGCCGTCACCGGCTCGCTGAACGATGCCGCGGAAGCGGCGCGCCTGGCACGCAGCTACGAGCAGCCGATCGACGATGCCGCCCTGATGGCCGGCGCGAAGCGCTTCTGGACCCACGTCACGCGCGGCTACCGCATCACCGGCGACGATGAGGACGCCGCGGCGCTCGACGCCTCGCTGCC
>Ga0157372_10006256_pt1 | contig 12663 bp, 12 predicted proteins | sample C55metaG_FD_115307 | JGI IMG/M metagenome (GOLD analysis project Ga0157372, IMG submission 115307) | Corn rhizosphere microbial communities from Kellogg Biological Station, Michigan, USA - C5-5 metaG | ecosystem: Host-associated > Plants > Roots > Rhizosphere > Soil | place: USA: Michigan... | reverse complement strand
CGGGGAGGATCGACGTGGCCGTGCATTCGGCAAAGGACATGACCTCGTCGGACGCGGAGGAGCTCGTCGTAGGCGCGTACCTGGAGCGTGAGGATCCGCGCGACGCCCTCTGTGGCGCTTCGAAGCTGCGGCCGGGAATGCGGGTCGGGACAGCCTCGGTGCGGAGGCGGGCGCAGCTCTTGGCGCTCGAGCCGTCGCTGTCGGTGGAGCCGCTCCGCGGCAACGTGGAGACGAGATTGCGCAAGCGAGGGGAGCGGGGCCTCGACGCGGTCGTGCTCGCCGCGTGCGGGCTCGACCGGCTTGGGCTCGGATCGGAGATCGGGTTGCGGTTCGCGCCGGAAGAGTTGCTTCCCGAGGCGGGTCAGGGGGCGCTGGCGCTGCAGGTGCGCGCCGGCGAGGAGGAGCTGGTCTCAGCGGCGGACGACCGCGAGACCCGCAGGCGGGTGGAGGCGGAGCGCGCGTGCGTCTTCGCCATCGGGGGCGGCTGCCTCGCGCCCGTTGCCGCGCATCACGACGGAACGACGTTGACCGCGCTCGTCGCCGACGAGGACGGTGCCTGGATCGAGCGGCGAAGCGGAGACGACCCCGCGGCGCTCGCAGCCGAGCTGATGGCCCTCGCGCAGAATTGACGAAGTCGGCACACCCCCGTCACGCACGCGTGCGCTTTTGGCCGCTACCTTGAATTTCCCCCGGGTGGGTGGGGGTTAGGGATGGGTCCCGCCCCGAAGCGCGCTCGCGTGATCGTGACCCGGGCGCGCGCTTCGGCGGAACCGCTGGTACAGCGGCTGGAGGACCTCGGCTTGGACGTCGTCCTCTGCCCGCTGATCGAGCTCGAGCACGCCGGGCCGGACACAGTCGACGTCGAGGGCTACGACTGGGTCGTCGTCACGAGCCGGCCCGGCGCCGACGAGCTGGCGCGCCGCCGGCGTGGAGAGCTGCCGCGAGTGGCCGCGATCGGGCCCGGGACCGCCGCGGCGCTGCGCGAGCACGGCATCGAGCCCTCGCTCGTCCCGGCCGTCTCGACCCAGGAAGGCCTTGTCGCTGAGCTCCCCCAGCCGCCCGGACGCGTCCTCTTCGCCGGCGCCGAGAATGCGCGCCCCTACCTGGTCGAGGCGCTCGGCGCCGACAAGGTCGTGCTCTATCGCACGCGCCAACTCGAGCCGCCTGAGCAGCCTGAGGGTGACCTCGTGGTCCTCGCCTCAGCGTCCGCCGCCCGTGCCTGCGCCGCGCTCGGCCTAAGGATCCCTGCGGTCTCGATCGGCCCGGAGACGACCAGCGAGGCGCGCGCTCACGGCATCGAGATCCTCGACGAAGCCGAGACCCATGACCTCGACGGTTTGGTCGCAGCCGTCGACCGGGCGGCCGCGCGCATTTAGCATCCGCGCGCCGTGTTCATCACCTTCCTTTCCGACTTCGGACTGCAGGACGACTTCGTCGGCACCTGCCACGGAGTGATGAAGCGGATCGCGCCCGAGGCCGAGATCATCGACATCACGCACGGAATCCCGCCGCAGCACGTCCTGCAGGGCGCGCTCGTCCTCGCCAACACGCTCCCGTACATGCCCGAGGGAGTCCACCTCGCGGTCGTCGACCCCGGCGTCGGCGGCCAGCGCCGCCCGCTCGTGCTCGCGACGGGCGAGGGCCGGCTGCTCGTCGGGCCGGACAACGGCCTCTTGATCCCCGCAGCCGAGCGGACGGGCGGGATCGCGGCCGCCCATGAGATCGCGAACCCCGACTACGCGCTCGACAGCGTCTCGCGCACGTTCCACGGGCGGGATCTCTTCTCGCCGGCCGCCGCTCATCTCGCGCGCGGCGTCCCGATCGACGACCTCGGCCCGCCGATCGACTCGCAGGCGCTCATGCGCCTGGACGTGCCCGACGCTGAGATCGGCCAGAACCGCATCCGTGCCTGCGTCCTCTACGTCGACCATTTCGGGAACATGCAGCTCAACCTCACGCGTGACGACCTCGAGCAGGCGGGCGTGCTGCCGGGCGTCACCGTAGAGCTCGAGCTTGCCCTCGAGCGTTACTACGCGACCGCTGCGCGCACGTTCGCCGACGCCCGCGGGGGTGACATCATCCTCTACGAGGATGCGTACCGAAACGTTGCGATCGCGATCAACGGCGGCAGTGCGTCCGACCTCTTCGGCGTCGGACCGGGGCAGGAAGTGCGGATCCATCTGAGGATGCCGTGAGCGACCTCGAGCAGAGCCTGGGCCGCCGGTTTGCCCGGCTCACGACGAACCTCGTCGTCGCGCGGCCCGCACTCTGGCGCCTGTTCCGCCCGCTGACGCGCATGCAGTTCGACCGGTTGGCTCCGCAATGGACTTCGATGCGCTCAACCGAGGCGTTCGCTGCGCTCGAGCTCGCGTTGGAAGCGCTGCCGGCCGAGCCGTCGAAGGTGCTCGATCTCGGCACCGGGACCGGGCTCGCCGCGTTCGCGGTCGCACGCCGCTTCCCGGGGGCCTCGGTCGTCGGCAGCGACATCGCCGAGGAGATGCTCGGGCAGGCGCGCGAGGCAACGCCGCCCGAGCTCGCGGACCGCGTTCGCTTCGAGGCGGCCGACGCCGCCCAGTTGCCGTTCCCGCCGGGCTCGTTCGACCTCGTCGTGCTCGCGAACATGATCCCGTTCTTCGACGAGCTCGAGCGCGTGGTCGCTCCGGGCGGTCACGTGCTCTTTTCGTTCTCGGGAGGCCCGCAGACACCGATCTGGGTGCCGCCCGAGCGCCTCCGGGAGGAGCTCGGCCGCCGCGGATTTACGGACTTTGCGGACTTCACGGCCGACCCGGCCACTGCGTTCCTTGCCCGCCGGGGCGAGGGGACGTAATCTCCGGCACCAAAGGACGTTCGCGGCGCGGTAGCACCGGCCCGGACGTCCTTTCTTCGCGCGGCCGTGGCTACACTGGCGCTCGCGGCGAGGTAGCTCAGTTGGTAGAGCACACGGCTGAAAACCGTGGTGTCGCCGGTTCGATTCCGGCCCTCGCCACACCGCGTAGCAACGGCGCCCGAGGCGCCGTTGCTCGCTTCACAGGGAAACCGGGTTTCCCTCTGGGTTGCGACTCGGGGACGTCGAGCGCCACTAGGGCCTGACGCGCACTGCGCCGATTCGCTCGATCAAGACGCCGACGAGCTGGTTCTTGAGCAGGACCTCGTCGGCGCCCGCCTCGCGCACCGCAGCGTGCAGCGCCGGAGCGTCGTCACCGGTGAGCGCGATCAGGCACACGTGTGGATGGTCCCGCCGGAGTCGGGCGGCGGTCGTGACGCCGTCGAGCAGCGGCATGTGCAGGTCGAGGACGACCGCGTCGGGATCGAGCTCCTCGGCGAGCTCGAGCGCTTCCAACCCGTCCGCTGCCGAGCCCACGACAGACAGCTCGGGCTGCCGATCGATCAGGTCGCGGAGGGAATCGCGGAAGCGGTGATCGTCGTCCGCGATCAGGACGCGGATCCCCCGGTCGGCGGCTTCCCGGAGCGCTTCCGTCATCAGCTCAAGGCTAGCCTTGCCCCGGTGGCCGTGCAATGTAACGCGGGGGTCGCGATCATCGGGGCTGCGCTCGATCTCGGTTCGGGCCGCCGAGGCGTCGACATGGGGCCCTCGGCGATCCGCTACGCGGGGCTCGACGCGCGCATCAAGGGCCTTGGGCGACGCTGCGAGGACTGGGGAAACGTCACGACCGCGGTCGCCGAGGCGAGCTCGGTCGGCGACGAGCGCATGCGTTTCCTGCCGCAGATCAAGGAGACTTGCCAGCGCGTCGCCGACCTCGTGGTGCGCGCCGTCGGCGAGGATCTGCTTCCGCTCGTTCTGGGCGGCGACCACTCCGTCGCGCTCGGGACTCTCGGCGGCCTCGCGCGCGCTTCCGGGCCGGGCGGTGTGCTCTGGCTCGATGCGCACGGCGACCTCAACCGGCCGGGGACCTCGCCGACCGGCAACGTCCACGGGATGCCCCTTGCCGCCGCGCTCGGTCTCGCGGGGCCCGAGTTCGACAGTCCCGCGTTCCGGCTGCCCGCCGTCGAGTCGTCGCGGCTGGCGCTGGTCGGCGTCCGTTCGCTCGACGCGGCCGAGCGCGATTTGCTGGCGGAGCTCGATGCCCAGGTGTACACGATGAGCGACATCGACCGGCTCACGGTCGAACGGGTGATGCGCGAGGCGCTCGAGCACGTCGCCGGGGATGGGTTCGTCCACGTGAGCCTCGATCTCGATGTGCTCGACCCCGAGGTTGCTCCCGGCGTGGGTACTCCCGTGCGCGGCGGGCTCTCGTACCGAGAGGCGCATCTCGCGATGGAGCTGGTGTCCGAGTCGGGAATCGTGGGGTCGCTCGAGGTGGTCGAGGTCAACCCGATCCTCGACCGCGAGAACGAGACGGCGAAGCTGGCCGTCGAGCTGGTCGCGAGCGCGCTCGGCGCCCGGATCCTCTAGAGCAGAAACCGCTCGAGGGCGTCGGCGGTCTCCTCGAACGCGTCCCAGTAGACGATGTGGCCGCCCGGGACGGCGACGACCTCGAGCCCGTCGCCCAGCTCGCGCTCGTACTGGTCGAGCTGCTCCTCGCGCACCAGCCCGAACTGGGACGCGTGCACGAGCAAGGCCGGCGTCGGCAGGACGGTCGGCGGCGGCGGCTCCGTGCAGAGCTCGCCGTAGGCGGTGACGACCGCGGGCCGGCAGTAGCGGTAGCGCAGGCGCGCGTCCGCCGAGAGCTCGAGATGCTCCCGCATCTCCTCCTGCAGCGCTTCCCGCGGCGTCGGAGCACCGGTCGCGAGCCGCCGCTCGATCGCCTCGTCGACCGTCTCGAACGACTCGTCCAGGCCCGCGTCCTCGGCGAAGTCGAGGCCTACGTGCGGGAGGAGGTCGATCGCGGGGTCGAGCAGTGCGGCCCGTGCGACTCGTTCTGGAGCTCTCACGCACAGCTCGAGCACGAGACGGCCGCCGAAGCTGTGGCCGATCCAGTCGGCGCCGTCCACGCCTGCCGCCGAGACGGTCTCGAGGACGTCGTCCACGTGGGTCGCGATGTTCCACGGCGGGTCCCAGCCCGAGCGGCCGTGGCCGCGCAGGTCCGGGGCGAGCACCCGGAAGTTCTGCGCGAGCCGCTCCTCGGCCAGCCGCCGGAAGCGCCTCCCGTGGGCGGAGACTCCGTGCAGGCAGACGAGTGGCGGAGCTTCGCGGTCGCCCCATTCGTGCAGGTGGAGCAGCATCAGCCCGAGCCGGCGAACGTGCGGGCGAAGGCGGGCAGCGTCTCGCGCCAGTCGCCGGCGACCGCGACGTCCGCGGTGCCCGTGACCGGCTCAGCCGAGCTCTTGAAGACGAGGATCACGGCCGCCTTGACCGAGGCAGCGGCGTGCTCGAAGTCGCCCTCGGTCTCGACGGCGACGTAGAGGCGCGGAGCAACAGCCCGGCCGAGGAGCCCGATCTGCCGGCTCGGCGGCACGAGGCCTGCCTCGGCGGCTCCGCGGTCACCGCCGACGGCCGCGTCGAGAAGCGCCGCGGCCTCGCGGAGCTGTTCCATCGCCTCGCCAACGTCGCGGCCTGCTGCGATCACCGTGTCGGCCTCGTCGAGGTCGAACGCCCGTTCGTCCGCGTCGTGCTCGACGAGGCGTGACCGCGCGGGGGTCAGGCCGTCGAGCTCGATCTTCCGAACCGAGCCGTTCAGTGTGTCGCGTGGCTCGAGCGGCTCGAACATACGGGGCCGTACGGTCGCGAGCTGCGGCGTCGTCGCGCCCATGATCACGGAGACGATGTTGCCGCCGTAGGCGGGCTTGGTCTGGATCAGGCGCCCGGCGCGGTCGATCCCGAGGCCGACGCAATCGCCGGTCATGCCGAGCTCGAGCGCGCCCGCTGCGCGGGGCCCGTAGTCGCGGCCCCGGCTCGTCGCGGGGATCAGGAGCACGTGCGGCCGTTCGCGCCGGAGAACTTGCTCGAGTGCGCTCGCCCAGACGACCGGCTCGTACTCGGCGAGCGCCGGGTCGTCCGCGACGACGGTCTCCTCGGCGCCGCGCCGCGCGAGCTCGTCGGCGACGTTCGAGACGTCGTGCCCGAGGACGAGCGCGACGTTCTTGCCGCCCAGCTTGCCCGCGAGCTCGCGGCCCTTTGCGATCAGCTCGAGCGACACGCGCGCCGCCCGGCCGTCCACGGTCTCGACTACCGACCAGCAGTCGTACGAGGCGCCCGGTTGCTCGCCGAGCCGTTCCGGCTTTTCCCACGGCGTCTCGGGCGCGGGCCGCTCGCCGAGCAGCTCCCGGACGCGTGCGGCTGCCTCCGCGGGGTCGGTGAAGAGCTCGCGCGTCCGCTCGGGAGACACGTCGCGCACTGCGAGGACCCGCGTCGGCGACCCCGGCTGGCCGAAGCGCTTGTCGCCCGGGTGAGCGTCGTCGACGAGGTCGGCAGCCGTCCAGACCGCGATCTCGCCACTGTCGGCCAGCTCGACGTCGAGCTCGGCGCCCTCGGGTGGAGCCGTGACGGAGCAGACGGCCGGGAGGTCGAGCTCGTACAGCTCCTCGCCCTCGTCGCCGAGCCGCCGCACGCGCAGCTTGTTCCCCGCCGCCTCGAGCGCGGTGACATTCGTCGCCTGCCCCCAGCCGAGGAATGCGGCCACCTCGGGCGGCACCTGCCAGGTCTCCGAATCGAGCGTCTTCTTGCCGCAGACGACCAGGTCGGCGCCTTCCTTCTGGATGGCCATCGCCAGGGTCCGCGAGGTGCCGAGCGTGTCGGCGACGGCGAACAGCCGGTCCGAGAGATGGACGCAGCGGTCGGCGCCGAGCGCGAGGCAGACCCGCAAGGCCTCCTCGGCCTGGGGCGGCCCCATCGTCATCGCGACGACCTCGCCGCCGAGCCGCGCCGCCCAGGAGACCGCGTAGGCGTCGAAGGTGTTCAGCAGCAGCGGCACACCTTCGCGCTTGAGCGACTTCGTCTCCTCGTCGAACTCGATCGCGTCTGCGCGCGGAACCTGCTTGACGAGGCAGACGATCTTCACGCGCGCGAGACTACCTGGCCGTGCTCGGCGTGCTCTACGACATCCACGGGAACCTGCCCGCGCTCGAGGCGGTGCTGGCGGAGGCCGACGAGCTGGGCGTCGACCGCTGGCTTCTCGGCGGCGACTACGGCACGCCGAGCCCGTGGCCGTTGGAGACGCTCGGCCGCCTGAAGCAGCTCGAGCCCGCGACCTGGATCCGCGGCAACGGCGAGCGCTGGCTGCGCGACCCGCCCACCGACCGGCCGGAGGTGATGCAGTCGTACGAGCTCTTCACCGGGGGCCTCCCCGACGACGTGGTCGACTGGCTCTACGCGCTTCCGGTGCAGGCCGAGGTCGACGGCGTGCTCTTCGTGCACGGGTCGCCGCTCTCGGATGTCGAGAGCTTCGCGCCCGAGCCCGAGGACGACGAAGCGCGGATGCTCGCCGGCGTCCACGACCGCCTGATCGTCTTCGGCCACAGCCACCAGCAGTTCCGCCGGCCGGGCCCGGACGGCACCGAGCTGCTCAACCCGGGCTCCGTCGGGATGCCGCTCGACGGCGACAGCCGCGCAGCCTGGGCGACCTTCGAACGGGACTTCACCTTCCGTCGCACCGAGTACGACACGCAGAAAGCCGCAGACGCGTACCGAGCGATGGGCGGGGGCTTCGGCGACATGGCCGCCGCCCGGATCGAGCGCGGCTCCGACTAGCCCAGCGTCGCGTCCAGCGTGATCTCGACGTTGCCCTTGAGCGCCTGCGAGACCGGGCAGTTCTCCTTCGCGGCTTCGGCTGCCTCGAGGAAGGCGACGCCGTCCATGCCCTCGACCTCGCCGCGGATCGTCAGCCGGATCGACGTCAGCTTGAACCCGTCACCGACCTTGTCGAACGAGGTCGTCGCCTCGGTCTCGAGCCGCTGCGGCGGGGTCCCTTGCCGGGCGAGGCCCGCGGCGAGCGCCATCGAGACGCAGGTCGCGTGTGCAGCGGCGATCAGCTCCTCCGGGCTCGGGCCGTCGACGTCCTCGGCGCGCGCCGCCCAGCTCATATCCGCGTCGACGGAGCCGCTTTCGGTCTTGACGTGGCCGGAGCCGTGAACGAGGTCGCCGTCCCAGGTCGCCCGCGCAGTTTTCTCAGTCGCCATCTGCACTCTCCTCTTCTTCGCCCGACCCGGAAGGCCGGTAGTAGGTCCGTCCGCGCAACTCTTCCGGCAGGAACTCGAGGTCAAACCCGCTCGGATCGTCGTGCGGGTAGACGTAGCCCTTGCCGCGGCCGAGCTTCTTCGCCCCGTAGTAGTGCGTGTCGCGGAGCGAGTCCGGCGGGCGCGCTTGCCCGTGCTCCCGGACGTCGACCGATGCTTCCTTCAGCGCCACGTAAGACGCGTTCGACTTCGGCGCCCGCGCCAGGTAGATCGCCGCCTGCGCGAGGTTCAAGCGCGCCTCCGGCAGGCCCACGTGCTCCACGGCCTGCGCCGCTGCGACCGCGACCAGCAGCGCGCGCGGGTCGGCGTTGCCGATGTCCTCGGAGGCGAGCACGATCATCCGCCGCGCGATGAAGCGCGCGTCCTCGCCGCCCTCCAGCATCGCGGCCAGGTAGTAGACCGACGCGTCCGGGTCGGAGCCGCGCATCGACTTGATGAATGCCGAGATGAAGTCGTAATGCGCGTCGCCGCCCTTGTCGTAGACGAGCGGCCGCTTGCGGGCGGCGTCCTCGACGTGCTCCTCGCTGACGGCCGTCCCCTCGGCGCGCCCCGTCTGGACGGCGAGCTCGAGGATGTTGAGCGCGTTGCGCGCGTCGCCGCCGGCACGGCGAGCCACCAGGCCGACGAGGTCGTCGCCGAGCTTCACGTCCAGAGCCTTGGCTCCGCGGCGCACGATCAGGGCCAGCTCTTCCTCGGAGAGCGGCTCGAGCTCGTAGATCTGGCAGCGGGACAGGAGCGCCGAGTTGACCTCGAAGTACGGGTTCTCGGTGGTCGCCCCGATCAGCGTGACGAGCGCCTCCTCAACGGCCGGCAGGAGCGCGTCCTGCTGGGCCTTGTTGAAGCGGTGGATCTCGTCGAGGAAGAGGATCGTCCGCCGGCCGGAGCCGCCGAGGCTGTCGCGGGCCCGCGCGAGCACGGCGCGGACGTCCGAGACCGTGGCCGACACCGCGGAGAGCTCCTCGAAGGCCGCGCCCGTCGTCTCGGCGACGATCCGCGCGAGAGTCGTCTTGCCGCTTCCGGGCGGGCCGTAGAGGATCATCGAGCCGACGCGGTCCTCGCCGATCGCGAGCCGCAGCGCCGAATGCTCGCCGAGGACGCTCTCCTGGCCGACGAACTCATCGAGGGTTCGGGGCCGGAGCCGTGAGGCGAGCGGCGCCAGCTCGTTGATGCGCTCTCGCGCGGCGTCGGCGAAGAGATCGCTCACGCAGGGAAGTATGCTGCCCGGCGTGAGCACCGCCACGGACGCGCTCGTCCGCCGTCTCAACGTCGTCTACCTGTACGTGTCGGACATGGAGCGCGCGCTCGCCTTCTACCGCGACCTGCTCGGGATCCCGCTCGAGGGCGACGCCCACTGGCAGGAGGCTCAGCTCGGCGCGACACGCTTCGCCCTGCACCTCGCGCACGAAGGTGTAGGCGAGCTCTCCTCCGGCACGGTCCACGTCGATTTCGAGGTCGCCGATCTCGAGGCCGCGACCGAGCGGCTGCGCGCCGCGGGCGTGGATGTCGCCGAGACGATGCGCGACGAGTGGGGCGCCGCCGCCGAGGTGACCGACGCCGACGGCTATCGCATCTACCTGTTCGAGCCCCCGCGCTGAAGACCGATTCGCTCCGGGACGAGGTCACCGAGCTCCTGCAGGAGCTGATCCGGCTCAACACGGTCAACCCGCCGGGGAACGAGACGCAGGCGGCCGAGCTGCTGCGCGACTACCTCGCCGAGAACGGTGTCGAGAGCGAGCTGTACGCGAAGGTCCCGGAGCGGGCGAACCTCGTCGCGCGCATTCCCGGGAGCGGAGACGGCCAGAGCTTCTTGCTGCTCTCGCATACGGACACTGTCGTCGCGGACCCGAACGAGTGGCAGGTCGATCCGTGGTCGGGCGAGCTGCGCGAGGGCGAGATCTGGGGTCGCGGCGCGCTCGACATGAAGGGCGAGGTCGCGGCGAGCGCTGTCGCGATCGCGTCGCTCGCCCGCGAGGGGTTCAAGCCGCGGGGCGACCTGATCTTCGTCGCGGCCGCCGACGAGGAGGTCGGGAACGACTTCGGCCTGCCCTGGCTCTGCCAAGAGCACCCCGACGCCGTGCGCGCCGACTACTGCCTCAACGAGGGCAGCGGCGAGCGGATCGAGCTCGCGGGCCGAGCGTTCTACCTCTGCTCGACCGCCGAGAAGATGAGCTCGCCGTTCCGGGTGCGCGTGAACGGCCGCGCCGGCCATGCCTCGATGCCCGGGATCGCGGACAACGCGCTCGTCAAAGCCGCCCCGCTGATCGAGCGGCTGGCCGCCTACCGGCCGGAGCTGCGGCTGGAGGGCGAGGCGGCGGCGCTGGTCGAGGCGGTCGCCGGCGAGAAGCTCGAGGCGGCGCAGGCGCTCGAGCTCGCGCGCGAGCTCGACCCGTTTGCGGCCGACCTCCTCGAGCCGCTGCTCTCGTTCACGCTCTCGCCGACCATGATCTCCGCCTCCGAGCGGCGCAACGTGATCCCGTCGACGTGCGAGATCGTCGTCGACTGCCGACTTCTCCCGGGCCAGACGCAGGCGGACGTCGAGCCGATCCTGCGCGAGGTGCTCGGCGAGGGCGACTACGAGCTCGAGTGGATCGAGGGCCGCGGCGGGACGCGCTCGCCGTTCGAGGGGCCCTTGTGGGACGCCGTCCAGTCGTGGGTCGCCGAGTCGGAGCCGGGCGCCACGGCGGTGCCGGTCTGCGTCGCCGGGTTCACGGACAGCCACTGGCTGCGCGAGTCGTTCGGCACCGTCGCCTACGGCTTCTTCCCGAGCCGCTACATGAGTCCGGAGCTGGCCGCCCGCCTGATCCACTCCGCCGACGAGCGCATCGCGGTCGACGACCTCGCGCTGGGCGTGGACTGCTTCCGCCACGTCGCCCAGGCTGTCTGCGGCTAGCTAGGCTCCTCGCGATGAGCGCGGAAGAACGCGACGACAAGGTCCGCCTCGGCGGGATGGCGCTGCTGAACGGCGTGCTCGTGCACGGGCCGAACGCCTGGGCCTGCGCGGTCCGGACGAAGGACGGCGAGCTGAAGGTGGTCGGCGAAATCAAGCCGATTCGCGCGAGCAGGGTTCAGTCCGCGCTGCTGCGCGGCCCTGCGCGGCTCGCGGAGGTGTTCGCGCTTCTGCCGGTGGTCAGGCGGCGGCTGCCGGAGGCGCGGCTTCCCTTCCAGCGGCCGGGCGTCATCGCGGCGATGTTCGCGACCGCAGCCACCGTCCGCGTAGTCAAGGGCTCCCGCAGCCTGACGCCGTTCGCGCGAGAGCTGGTCAGCGGCCTCCTCTCGGCGGTTGCGGCGACGCTCGCACTGCGCGGCTCCGACCTCGCCGCCTACCACGGCGCGGAGCACATCTCGATCGGCAGTTACGAGCACGGCGCCCGGCGTGAGAAAGAGCACGAGCGCTGCGGCTCGCACATGCTCGGACCGATGCTGGCGACCTCGGCGGTAGCCGGCGCCATGGCGTCGAAGGCGCCTGCTCACCTGCGCCCAGGAGCGCGCCTTGCCGCGCAGCTCGGTGCGCTTGCGGCCTCGACGGAGATCTTCAGCTGGATGGTGCGCAATCCGGAGAATCGGCTCGCCCGCGCGCTCGCGAAGCCCGGGCACGAGCTTCAGCACCGGCTCGCGACCGCGGAGCCCTCACCGGAGCAGCTCGAAGTCGCGGAGGCCGCGCTCGCGCGCTGCCTCGAGCTCGAGCTTGCAGCCGATGGAGATCACGCGCAAAGAAACTAGGCGGCTTCCGCCAGAAGTCTTCGAGCTCCCGGTCGAGAAGATGCGGGAGGGCTACTACACCGACGCCTACTTCAACCACACCCGCGAGGTGCTCATGCGCGACGGCCGGCACCCGCGCGTCGTGATGCAGGTCTTCCAGAAGAAAAGCTCGTACCTCGGCGGGATCGACGAGGCGATCGCGATCCTCAAGCTCTGCGCCGACGACTGGGACGACCTCACCGTCCACGCGCTCTACGACGGCGACCTGCTCGAGCCGTACGAGTCCGTCATGACGATCGAGGGCGATTACACCGGCTTCGCGCACCTCGAGACGGTCTACCTCGGCACGCTCGCGCGGCGCACGCTGATCACGACCAACGTCGTGCGGGTGCTCGAGGCCGCGAACGGCAAGCCGATCATCTTCATGCCCGCTCGCCACGACCACCATCGCGTGCAGACCGGCGACGGCTATGCGGCCTACATCGCGGGTCAGGTCGTCGGCACGCAGATCGGCGTCACTTCGGAAGCGCAGGCCTCCTGGTGGGGCGGCCGCGGCCTCGGGACCGTCCCCCACGCGCTGATCGGCTCGTACGGGGGAAACACGGTGCTGGCCGCGACGAGGTTCGCCGAGCACGCGGACCCCGACATGAACATCACGGTCCTCGTGGACTTCGAGAACGACTCGGTCAAGACCGCCCTCGAAGTCGCGCGCGCTTTGGGCCCGCGGCTCTGGGGCGTCCGGCTCGACACCTCCGGGCAGCTCGTCGACCGCTCGCTCTGGGACGAGATGGGGGACTTCGACCCGCGCGGCGTGAACGAGCGGCTCGTCCG
>Ga0157372_10006254_pt1 | contig 12663 bp, 9 predicted proteins | sample C55metaG_FD_115307 | JGI IMG/M metagenome (GOLD analysis project Ga0157372, IMG submission 115307) | Corn rhizosphere microbial communities from Kellogg Biological Station, Michigan, USA - C5-5 metaG | ecosystem: Host-associated > Plants > Roots > Rhizosphere > Soil | place: USA: Michigan... | reverse complement strand
CATAATAAGGCCCAACACAAAAAAACCATCAAGGGCAAGTGTCGAGTCGCGCATCTCATTAGTCACAGCTTCCACAAAGCCAAAACAAAACAGGCCTACCACAATCGACAGCTTTTCGGTAACGTCATAAAAACTGAAATACGAAGCCGTATCCGGAATGTTTTCGGGCAAATATTTGGAGTAGGTTGAACGCGACAAAGATTGTACCCCTCCCATTACAATACCAATGATCACCGCGGCAACATAAAACTGGGTAGAATTGGTGATAAAGTAAGCATACAAACAAATGGCCGACCAGATTGCCACCAAACCTACCAGCGTACGCACATTCCCGAATTTCTCCGATGATTTGGAGGCGATCAATGCCCCCGGCACAGCAACCACCTGGATGATGAGCACAATAGAGATCAGGGCAGCATCGGGCATGTGCAATTCTTTGGCAGCAAAGTTAGCCGCAGCCAGCATAATGGTTTGTACACCAACCGAGTAAAGGAAAAACGACACCAGGAAGCGTTTGAGAAGCGGCATTTTGCGCACTTTGCCAAAAACCTTTGCCAGTTCTTTAAAGCCGCCGGTAAGCACGTTATAACTATGCTTGCCCGCATTGGGCTGCCCTTTCGGCAACATGCGGAACGGGATAATGGAAAAACCTATCCACCATACAAAAACCATCAGGAACGAGATCCGGGCCGGCAGCCAGTCGTCGGTAATGCCAAACCAATTAGGTTCAAGCACTACGATAAAGCATAATACCTGCACTACAATACTGCCTACATAACCATAAATAAACCCTTTGGCGCTCACAGCATCCTGCTTATCGGGCGTGGCTATTTGAGGGAGATAAGAATTATAAAACACAAAACCACCGCAATAACCTATAGAAGCAAGACCAAAGCAAAGCATCGGGATTTCCAACCCTGTGCCGGGCTTAAAGAAAAACAAACCCGCACAGGCCAGGCTACCCAACCAGGTAAACAATTGCAGGTATGATTTTTTATTGCCCCGGTAATCGGCTATGGAAGTAAGGATAGGCAGGATGGCGGCCACCACAAGATATGACAAACCCAATATATAATTTGATAAAACCGTATTAACATACCTGTGCCCCAAAAAGGTTACCATTTGGGTGTTTTTTGAATTGAACTTGGTAACCTCCACAAAGTATGCGGGGAATATGGTAGAGGTGATAACGATATTATATGACTGATTGGCCCAGTCAAACATGCACCAGGCCCAAATGGTTTTCTTGTTATTTTTTGCTTCCATTACGGGCTTAAAAGTAGGGAAATTTAGAGGAAGCCCGATTCACTGAAGAAAAATAAATTGCTTTATATCATCAACGACTGGAATTTATTTTAGGATGGTTCATATCATACTTTAGCCTGTAGTATATTAAAACAAAAATTACTATAAGCGTGAGGATTATAATGAAAACGCTCATGTTAAACTGTTTCTCTTTTTCGGGGGTATCCACCGATATTTTGTATTCCCATTCAATACCATATTTATCCTTTAACCGGTTTGCAATATATTCAGTAAGCTTATAACATCCTGTTTTACGAAGGTCATTTACTTGTTCAAACGCACGAAAACTGCAAAGCAAACAGATTTCTTCTGCATTTTTAACATAGATTTCAGAACATGTGTTAATTCCCCTGGGCGAACCTTGATTAATTGTTATAAAAACCAGACTATCTGAACGAATATCAACTATATTGGTCTTTAGATGATCATTATGGATAATTGCTTTTGAATTTAATGGATCGTTTTTTCGAAGGATAACATTGGGTTTTCATAAGAAACAATTAAGATATCATCATTTTCTTCCCTCAAAAACAAACCTGGAGCAAACTGTATTATCATCGTGTAACGAAAGTAAAAAACATAATGTAGCTTTATTTTGATTTGTTGTAATTTTGATCAATCAAATAAGAAACGGCCAAATGTTCACCTACCTCCATTTTACAAACCAATTCGGCTCGTATCTTTATGATGATAGTTTCCAGGCATTTTTAGCCCATACATTTACTGATCTTAGCTCATACAATATCCTGAAAAGCGATTACATGCGATCTGAAATATTGGGTATCGATTTGGGGTTCACCAATGAGGATGCTGTTATTGACGAAGATGAACTGATCGTTTTAGAACCCGGCCGGCCAATATTCTCTCATCTGAATATTTACCCTAACCCGGATATGCAATATGCGCTCCCATTTGAGCTTTCCTTCGCCGACACCCGCGCAGACGTTTTCAAAAAAGCAGGAGAACCTACGCAAGCTAAACATGGAGATTCCCTCATTTTGAATAAGCCGTTCCTGGTAGATCATTACAAAATAGATAACCTTGTTTTAAGTATCGATTACGATCCGGCTGATGAGCATATTAATTTTATACAGATCAGGGACAATAACATTGTTGCGCATTTGAAATTGTAAGTCAACACTTTTTATTCATATATACCGCCTTGAAACCTTATCCTTTCTTCAACATCAAAACCCGTCCCCAGCACATATTCGCGATTGTGGCATTGTTATCAATTATACTTTCATTTTTTACGACTGCCGCAACAATAGATATCAATCTTCATGACACTTATTTCGTAGTATCAGCGGTTCATTTATACCGCTTAATAGGCCTAATATTTTTTATCTTATGGGTTATTTATACAATAACCGAACCGATATTGCCTGTAGTTTGGTTAAAATGGGGACACGTGCTGGTTACATTGATTGCGTTAATTATAATTTCTCATTTTTCCGCACAGCTATCCATCCGCGGCCCGCATAAATACTATATCGATGGCCAGATCCGGGAAGCAGTCAACATTAACACTATAATTACTATTGCAACAACCGTATTGCTGACTGCGCAATTGCTTTTTATAGCTAACCTTATGACGGGTATTGTCAAAAAGGTTTTCCTATCAAGTCATCGATATAAAAACCGGAAGATATAAACAGCATACATCTCCCGGTTATACGTATTGCCAACATTAATCAAATATTTCGGGCAGATGCTTGTAATTACCTTTTACGGTAGCCAAAACCTCATCAAATTTACCGCCAAGCATCATTTTGGTCATGGAGACGGCCATTCCTTTAACCATTTTAAGTTCGATATGCGGCGGCATGGCAAGGGCGGTTCCGTCGGTATAAACATTTACTAAAACTGGTCCTGTGTGTGCAAAAGCTTCGGCTATGCCCTGCTCAAGGTCCTGCGGATCATTTATGGTGATCCCCTTTATGCCCATTGACTCCGCGACCATGGTAAAATCAGGATTGTGCATGTCCACTTCAAAATCGGGCAGGCCCATTACTTCCATTTCCAGCTTTACCATGCCAAGGCTCCTGTTATTAAATACAATGATCTTTATAGGCAGATCATATTGTTTAATAGTGGCTAAGTCACCTAACAACATAGAAATACCGCCATCGCCGCACATGGCCACAACCTGCCTTTCGGGGCAAGCCAGCGCCGCGCCGATAGCATGCGGCATAGCATTGGCCATAGATCCATGAACAAACGAGCCGATCATAGAACGCCGCCCATTAGCGCTGATATGCCTGGCACTCCAAACATTACACATCCCGGTATCGCAGGTAAAAATGGCATCAGCAGATGCATATTCGTCTACGATAGCTGCTAAAGCTTCGGGATGAATAGCATCATGTTCACCAAAATCCTTAATATAGGCTTGCTGTTGCTCTTTTACTTTAGCATGTATGTGCAATTGCGCATCTAAAAAGCTGCTGTCGGTTTTTTCTTTAATTAAAGGGATCAACGCTTTAATTGTAGATTTTATATCACCGTAAAGCCCCATCGTTAGTTTTGCGCGGCGACCAAGATTTTCGGGCTTGATGTCAATCTGCACTATCTTTTTATCCTGGGGATAAAAAGGCGTGTAAGGAAAATCGGTGCCAAGCAGGATAACCAAATCGCTTTCATGCATGCTATGATACGCAGCAGGCAAGCCAAGCAGGCCGGTCATGCCTACCTCGTATGGGTTATCGTGCTCCAAAAACATTTTACCACGGAACGAGTAACCAACCGGCGCTTTGATCAGTGCCGCCAGTTCAACCACTTCATCATGAGCATCGGCACAGCCTATCCCGCCAAAAATGCAAACTTTGGGGTATCGGTTAATCAGGTCGGCCAGTTTTACTAACTCTTCCCATACCGGGGTAATGTTGGCCTTGCAAAAAAAGTTATTTACCGACGAGTCGATTTCAACAGCATCCTCCCCTGCCACATCGCCCGGTAAACCCAATACGCCAACCCCTTTGCGCTGAATAGCGGTTTGGATAGCCGCCTGTGCCATACGGGGTACTTGCTTGTTGTTGGCAGCCACCTGGTTATAGTAACTGCAGTCATCAAAAAGCTTGATAACATTGGTTTCCTGGAAGTAGTTACTGCCAAACTCTTTAGTAGCACAGGTAGATGCTATGGCTAAAACAGGTGCTCCTGACCGGTGAGCATCATAAAGGCCATTCACCAGGTGCACATGCCCGGGACCACTGCTTCCTGCACAACAGGCAAGCCCGCTCAGTTGCGCATCAGCCGAAGCTGCAAAAGCGCCTGCTTCTTCATTGCGTACGTGGATCCATTTTAATTCGGGCGTTCTGCGTACGGCATCATTAAGTTCGTTTAAACTATCGCCGGTAATGGCGTAAATACGTTTGATGCCGGCCTGTATCAGCATTTCTACAAGTTGCTCGGCTACTTTTTTTGACATGTTTGGGTTGTTTATCGTTAGTGATGTGGTAATTTACTATCCATAACACCAAACACGTGCCATTTGTTAAGCAATTAACAGTCAAATATTTGTAATTAACATATTTTTTTAAGCTTTTTGATATACCGTGATTTCACGATAATGAATGATATATCGTAATGTTTAATTGTACATACCCATAATAGCCACACGGGTTTACTTCACTCTTTTCCAAACCTCGTCATAACCGTTTCCTTTCAGGTATAATAGCGAATCTTTAAGCTTATAATTTAATACACCTTTTTTCCGTCCATATATTGGGCATATCCCGCCCCTGCCAATGGCTTCAATCAATAAACAGATTATTGTCAATCGATTCTGCCTTGAATTGAAAATCAGTGTTTACAATTTTTGCAAACCGATGTCTTTTCATGATCATAGTTTTGAAACAGAATGACTGATACCTAATGAAAGGGTGCGCGGAGGGGCCGCTGTATAAGTATCCCCATAGCTATTTCCAGTAACAGTAGTTGCATATAGCTTATTGGTCAGGTTCATTACATTGAACCAAACTTCCAGTCCCTTTGCGCTGCCGCTGCTGATGCGATAGGCAGTGCGTAAATTAAAAAGATCATAACCACTGTAGGTTTTGGTATTAGCTGCATTTGTAAAGTATTTACCCAAATGTTGCCATTCAACACCAGTTCTGAAGCCAGCGATAAAAGCGGGTTTCCAGGTAATCTCCGAATTAGCAATCCATTTTGGCGCATTGGTCATTTGATGACCGTCATAGCCGATGGATTTTCCGCCACTAATTTCACTGTATTTATTAAAGATATGGGACGCAAACGTTCCACCGATGCGAAAGGCAAGGCTTTTTACGGAGCCAACCAGTAGGTTATACTCTAAGCCTTTGTGGGTAGTAGCAGCAGCGTTGGCATATTGTGTAGTATTGTCTGCCTGGAGCAAGCTGATGATCTCATCTTTCCCTTGCAGGTAATAAGCAGTTAGCTCAAACCTGATCTTTTGAGAGAACAATGATGTCCAGCCGCCCAGTTCATAATTGTTATAAGTGGCCTGTTTAAGCGGTGTTAATTGCCTGGAATTGTAAAGGGTATTAGTTTCAGGCGGCTGAAAGCCCATACTGAAATTGGCATAAATGCCGCGCCCCTTCTGCAGGTCATAAGTTACGCCAAGCTTGGGCGCCAATACATCATATCGATTATGCTCCTGTTGTTTGTACTTGGTTTTTAAAGGAGGCAGCTGGTTGTCAAAATTGTAAACGAGCAGGTCATAACGCAGTCCGGTAGTAATTTTTATCCGTTTAACCGGCTCTGCCATATACTGTACATAGGATGCGGCATTAAAAAGATGAATCTTATAATTATCAATCAGCGAATCAGTATTGATATAACCGGTATAATACTGAGCGGTATTATCTTTTTTAATATTCAGGAAGTTAGCATAAAACGAACTTGGGCTATTATCCAGGTAAATGCCTGCGATCAATTGTGAGTGCATGAAATTTAACTTTACGGTATGCTGGGCAAGCAAGCCAAAGCTGTAAAAACTCAGCTCATTTAATTGACCTGTTGACTTTATGTATTGACCCTTATTGTTGCGGACATCAGAAATGTAATAGCTGGGTAATTGCCCGGCGGAATTGTTTCTGTAAAAAAGCGTTAGAAAGGTGTGATTATCATCATTCCAATTATGATCAAGACGACTGCTGGCCCGGAATGCGTTCACCCTACGGTAGGCAAAACGCTGATTACTACTGTAAGATCGGTTATAGAAACGTGCACTGTCAAGGTTTCCGGGTGTTTGTGTGTTAAGATAATTATAGGTACCGTATACTGTTAGCTTACTGTCGGCCCCCAGCGGATAACTAACTTTAGCAGAAAGCGAATACTTATCAAAATCAGTATAATCCTGCCAGCCTTTTTCCTGGTGTGTGGCATAACCTGCCATATAAAACCCAACTTTTCCTGCCGTGAGGCCTCCCTGAATACCAGCCCGCAGGTAATGGTATTTATCTCCCTGTACATCGATTTGCCCTGCCGGGGTTACGGACTCTTTTGCCGTATTGAAGTTAACAGCCGCACCTATTGAGTTACTGCCATATAAAGACGAAGCTGGCCCCTTAATTACCTCAATATCCCGGATACCATCGGTATTGATCTCATATAAAGCGTTATGATTGAATATGCCCGTTGGTCGGATCGGGATACCATCTTCCATGTAAAGGTAAAGCGCATTGTAAGTAATCGGTTGGCGGATGGCCATTGTATGCTGCTCATTACCGAGGTTCACCATATATACCCCCGCAACTTTATTCAACAATTGATAAGGAGCGGTTGCATGCGCTTCGCGGATGGTATTTGAACTTATCTTGCTGATTGCAGCCGGTATATCCTTGCGGGGCTGCTCCTGGCGGCCCGCCGTTACCACCACCTCCTCCAGGCCGGCAATCACCGGTTTTAGTTGAACTGAGAGCGAGCTATCGCACCTGATACAGCAAGTACCATAACCAGTACAGCTAACCATCAGGGAATCAGCTTTATTTGTATGCGCCAACATAAATTTGCCTGATAAATCCGTTGAGGTACCCAGCTTACTTCCTTTGACACGGATACTGGCACCGACAACGGGTGCCTGGGTTTGGGCGTCGACAACAACACCCCGTATTTTTTGCGCTGATGCCTGTAAAGTAAAAGCAATAGCAAAGCAGAACACGATAAAGTATTTCATTTTTAAACATCTTCTTGTTAAACCAAAATTGAATTTGCTCAGGAGAGCATGTAGCGGTAAACTGAAGACGTAGCGGGGGGCCGAAAGATAGCTCCGAGTGGGCGAAGCAGCAGGGCGAAGCTTACCAGGGAGGTAAAAATGGCCAGCAGTTTGATGTGTACAGTAAATTGATTAACGCCGTGATAATAAGCCTCAAAAATGATTTCTTTAGCGGTTCGGTTTTCGTTGCTTTTCTCTTCGCTATTAGCCTTTTTAAGCTGTTTGCTCAGGAAACACCTGCCGTTGCAGTGTAGCATGGGCCTTGCCTTATTGGCGCAAAGTTTTGCCGCGATATAATCTTGGTTGAGCCGGAATCCCGCATAAAGCCAAAGCGAGTTCAGGTTCATAACCAGCACCGAGAATAGGAGTAATATGGCGGTGAAACGGCGAAACATCTTACAGATCTTTTTTGGAGAAAATTTTAAGCGCCAGTAGTACGGGTAAAACAGACCAGATAAATAGCATCGAAACACTGAAGGCAATGCCTGTACCGCTTCCGAAAAACTGTCGGTAAAGCGCGCCGGTGTAACCCATCAGAGCAGAAATATCCAGTTTTAACAAGATCATGATCCTTGCCAGATCTACCGGATTTAAGGCCGTGAGCACAATCATGGCTTTTTCCAACGGATAATCGCTAAAGGTGAACAGGAACAACAGCACCAAAGCATCATAAATAATGGCCGCATAGAACCAAATCATTAGCGCAAGCCCAATCCCCTTTGATTTATCCCTGGTTTTGGTGGAAGCCCAGAAAGCGAGTGAAGTAAAACTTAAGGTTACCAAACCTCCGGCAACCATTAAGGTGATGCCCGTAGCTGAGAGTGCAAACAAAGCAACCGGCAGGCAAACTCCGAGCACAAAAGCCCCGAGGATAGAGCTGCTGATGCCGAGGTATTCTCCCAATAAAATATCCCTGCGTTTGATAGGCTGGGAAACAAGCAATTCGGTAAACTCCGCGGCGTTGAAATAATAGGTGGTTGCATAGATAATGCTGACCAGCGGCACAATGATCATCACAATGGTTGTAATACTTACCAGTCCTTTAATCACATCGCTGTCTGACAGGAAGATCACCGTACAAATGGTAGCGAGCAACAACGTGTAGGCAATGAGTACCTTACTGCGTATGATGTCGAGAATAATATATTTGGCTATCTTAAACATGTTCTTCAGTTAATAATCGGGTCAATATTTTACCCAGTCTCTGCTCACCTGTCTCCATTTGCAGCGCAGCCAGCGGCTCATAAAATTTGATCTTGCCTTCATAAAGGTACATCACGGTATCGGCCAACTCCTCCGACTCTGAAAGGATATGCGAGGTAATGATCACAAGCCTGTTATTTGCTTTTTCGGCGAGGATCTTTTGTTTTAAAATCTCGGTGGCAAAGGGATCAAGGCCCGCTGTGGGTTCGTCGAGTATCAGCACGTCAGGATTAAACATAAAAGCAAGGGCAGCGCTCACTTTCTGCCTGGTACCTCCGGAAAGTGTCCTCATAGGCTTATGGTACATACTTTTGAGCCGGTAAGCCTCAATCAGGTCTGTATCAGGTATTTTATTGCAGTTACGAATATCAAGCATCATGTCAAACAACTGGCCAATCTTCATATTATCCGGGTAATGCCCGATCTGTGGCATATAGCCGATATATTTTTTGTAATCAAAAGTGTTGTTGACTCTGGTCCCTCGAAACCGGATGTCGCCTTCGTCGGGTATAACCATACCGAGTATACTTTTGATCATGGTTGTTTTTCCGGAGGCGTTCGGCCCCAAAACAGACACAATGTTGCCGCTTTCAAAATGACAACTAATATCTTTTAGCACCTGCAATTTGCCGAATGTCTTTTTAATGTGGCTTAATTCAATTAACGTGTCCATGGTTTCATTTTAGGGTTTATATCTTTAACAGATTCAGGGGTAAGAGATGGGATAGCCCGTTCAACCTTGTCTAAAAGATTGACCATAAAACTCCGCATCAACATCACGCTTTGCGGAATTTGCTCCATTATCTGCGCATAGAGGCTAACCGGCCGGTAGGGTACATCACCGGTGCCATCTTTATTCAAATCATAACCTTCATACTTGTCCCAGTAGTTCTGATCAAATTTATTAAGGTTGAGTAACCCGTTGGTTGTCACATCAAAAGAGTTCGACTCGAAATTATTCCGCTCAAACCTGCCGTTTTCACAATTAGCCAGTATACGCATAGCCCAACCATTATTGATGAAGATATTATCGTTAGCCGTCATGAGGTTGCAACCCTCCATATAAATACCCGTTGTATTCCTAACGAAACGGTTGCCAACAATTTGGGACCGGGTAATATCTTTCAGCAGCAAACCATAAATGGAGCTTCCCCAGTTTTCAATAAACAAATTATCAAACATTCGTATCCGTTTGGAATACATCACCGCGACACCTGATCCGTTATTGCGAAAAGTGTTTTTTTGATACAGATCATCATCCGAAAACATGAAGTGCAGCCCATACCTAAAGTTCCGTTCACTGGTATTACTGATGATCCTGCTCTTTTTCACAAATTCAAAGTAGATACCGTCGCGGTGGCGGGTAGAATAATTATTCATAATGATAACATCATGACATTGCCAGGCATGAATGCCGTTACCGGCCGTAAGCTCGGTGCCAGTGCCATTGGTTGTATTACCAATAACAGACACATGATCGCAATCGGACAGGTAAATCCCAAAAAAGTTATTGATTAACCTGTTATTACTGATCGTAACATTGTGTACCTTATGCAGGCGGATGCCGGCATAGTCGCGCATCGAACCGGTTTTAGAGTTTTTGAGCACAAAGCCGCTGAACGTAACACCATTCGCCAGGATAGTCACTACCTCTTCTTTATAATTTGCGTCCAGCACAGGATATCCATCGCCAATGATGGTCAGTCTTTTGGTGATAAGTGTATTGTACGAATAATAATACCCCTTCTTCACCTTGATCGTATCACCATCGGCAGCCTCAGCGACAGCTGCCTTTAAATCAGGCAAGGCAGTATCCACGGCCACTACAAGTGTACGTGCATGCGAAGCAACAGTTACCGCCACGGCAAAAAGACAAATGAGTGAGATCCTTTTCATGCAATCTTTTATTTAACAAGTTCATTCCAGGTCAGCAGTTTCCCGTTTCCCAGAAAGGTTTTCGCCTCTTGTTCGGAAGCAAGGGCCGCGAGATTACCGCCCATCGGAGAACTGATCTTTTGGTCATGTATATAGGCACATTTGCGGGCATCCATAAGTGTACCGCCTGACTTGTAGTTTACAACAAGGTAAGTGTCTGCATCGCCAAACTGCCCACGTTTTTCGCTGATGTAACCCAGCATACACTCTGCAGAATCGAACTTATAAATCTTGCCTTTGGAAGTTACGATCTCTGCACCGAACTTACGGTCCATAATTGTCATCATACAGTGTACGCAGGCATCTTTTCCATATTGCAGGGCCTCAGGCTTTTGACTGCAGGCGGTGATCCAAAGTGCCAGCAGCACGATCATTCCTCTCTTTTTCATTTCTTTTACCATTTCTTATTTCGATGAATAATGTAGCGGCGGTGATTATTCCGGCCAGGCCGATCAGCATCCCCCCCGTGGCAGGAAAAGACCCTGCCAGGAAGTTCAGAAGTTGTTTATACCCAACCAGCGGAGGTTGATAATACATGCCTTCAACTTTAATGGCTGCATGAGGATCAAGATTGTGCCCATAGTTGTATTCCCACAGGTAAAAATCAATAAATCCGGCGGCGGCAAAAACGATCATCAGCGCCAGCAAGCCAATCAGCAGTTTTCTGCTGCCTTTTACTGAAGCAACCGACCCGATCAGGATCAGTAACCCGAACACATAGGGGGCAATCTTAAATTCGGCAAAGTTCTGCGGGTCGATATGCTGCATGCCGATATAATGGTTAAGCCCATTGATCTGCAGCACGTTTCCTGTGATACCATTCAGCCATATATCCATACTCAGGCCCTCAGGGTATTGTGGTGCGGACAAGGTAATCTCCCATAAAGGAAGAAAATACGCTGTTAGCAGCAGCACCATGGCTGCAGCTATTGCTATTCTTGAACCGGTTTTCATATTATTGGTATTAATGGGAGGACACAGGGCCCTCCCGTTGAATAAAAGATCTATTACCTTGCCGCAAGGTTTTCTCCCAGGTGGAAAGTAAGTGGTACGTTTGAGCCTTTAGGCGATACCCTAAAGTAACCAGACATCTCCTGGTGCAATGCAGAGCAGAAGTCGGTACAATAGAATGGGAAAATACCAGTCCGGTCAGGTGTCCATTTCAGTGTGGCGGTCTCGCCCGGCATGATCAATAATTCTGAATTATTGGAACCTTTGATGGCAAAGCCGTGCGGAACATCCCAGTCCTGCTCCAGGTTGGTCACATGCACATACACATCATCACCCTGATTTATGCCTTCTATATTGTCCGGGGCCAGGTGAGACCGGATAGCAGTCATGTATACATCCACCCGGTTGCCTTTTCTTACTACGCGGGCTTCTTTCTCTGATTTGGCAGCGTATGGATTATCATTCTCTTCCAGTTTAAAAAACTTCACAGAATTTTTCTCTATTTTCTCCGCCGGTATGGTCTGTGCGTAGTGCGGCTCACCAATGGTCGGGAAGTCAAGCAATAGTTTCATCTTGTTGCCGGTAATGTCAATCAACTGGGCAGATTGCGTTAACTCAGGGCCGGTGGGCAGATAACGGTCTTTGGTGATCTTGTTCAATGCAATCACATATTTACCATATGGATGCCTGGAATCGCCGCCCGGTACCGAAAGGTGGCCGATAGAATAATAAGTTGGAATACGATCGATGATCTCACGTGTGTCCACTTTCCATTTTACAATCTCTGAAGACACGAACATGGACGTATAAGCATAACCTTTACCGTCAAATTCGGTATGCAGCGGACCTAAACCCGGCTTTTGTACTTCACCTTCCAATACAGTATTATATTTCAATACCGGAATACCGTCAAAGTCCCCTTCAAATTGTTTTTGGTCAATAGCACCAAGCATCTTCTTAAACGAAAATACAGGAATCACCGCGGCCAGTTTACCGCTGGCTACAAAGTATTCGCCGTTGGGTTCCACGTCAACACCGTGAGGTGATTTTGGGCAGGGAATATAATAGAT
>Ga0157372_10006253_pt1 | contig 12664 bp, 16 predicted proteins | sample C55metaG_FD_115307 | JGI IMG/M metagenome (GOLD analysis project Ga0157372, IMG submission 115307) | Corn rhizosphere microbial communities from Kellogg Biological Station, Michigan, USA - C5-5 metaG | ecosystem: Host-associated > Plants > Roots > Rhizosphere > Soil | place: USA: Michigan... | reverse complement strand
GACGACGTTCGTCATCAGCGGCACCGTGACGCTCGCGCCGGGTAACACCGGCCTGCGAGCCGCGTTCGGTCCCCGCGTCTTCATTCCGGCGCGCCACCTTGCCGAAACTCGCCTCCTCGGCGTCGGTGCGAGAGTCGAATACGAGGCGTTCGTCAAACTCCCCGCGGCATCGTCAGCCCCGCGCCTGGCCTCGAGCCTCCGTGCCCGCCTCCGCCCCGACCGCGTCCGCGTGCGCACACCGGGCGACGACAGCGCCGATACCAACCGCGCGCTCTCGCGGCTCACGTCATACCTCGGCCTCATCGCGCTCGTGGCCCTCCTGCTCGGCGGCGTCGGCGTGGCGAGCGCAGTGACCGTCTTTGTGCGGCAGCGCTTCGAGACCGTAGCCGAGCGTCATCACGGCTTTATCGACACTCGAATGGGCCTCTTCCGAGCAGTACACTACCATCTTGGGCAGATCGGCGCGCCCCGACATCCCCTCTTCACGAACGCGAAGCTCGGGGCGCATCTCACGCGCCGCGGCGAGCGCGTAGAGCGTATTCGACGACGCGGTGTCGGCGATCATTCCAAACAATCCATCGGGCAAGCCGAGCATTTGGCGAAGCCAATCGAGAGTGAGCTGCTCGAGCTCGGTTGCCGCCGGACTCGTTCTCCAAAGCATCGCGTTGACGTTGAGTGCCGCGGTGAGCGCCTCGCCCAATATCCCCGCGCCAGTGGAGGAATTCGCGAAGTACGCCATGAACGCCGGGTGATTCCAATGCGTGATCGCAGGAACGATCAGCCTTTGGAAATCGCCGAGGATCTCTTCCATCGACTGTCCCTGTCCCGGCGGCGACTGCGGGAGCGAGCTACGCAGATCGCCGGGACGGACAGCCGGCAGCACTGGCCACTTTTCGGGCGCCTCGAGGTAGTCCGCGATCCAGTCGATCACGGCATAACCGTGCTTCCGGAATTCAGCCGGCGACATGTCGGCAACTGGCGGCATCGAGGCCGACGATGGCTGCGGAGGAGGGGACGGTTTTTTCGCGGGTGTCGAAGTCGGCTCCATCTCACAAATATAGAGTTTTCGGTGTAGTCGGACGGGCCACCACGCGCCTCTTATATTTGCCCGAATGCCCCGCAATCCGATCGTGCTCGTTCACGGGTATTCCGACGATGGCGCCGCGTTCAGGGCGTGGGAGCGAATCCTCGAGGAGCGCGGCTACGATGTCGCGATGATCCACGCCTGCAGCTACAGGTCGCTCACCAACGAAGTCACGATCAAGGACATCGCCGAAGGGTTCGATCGGGCGCTGCACATACGAGCGGGGCTGGACGCCGACCAGCCGTTCGACGCGATCGTACACTCGACCGGAATGCTGGTGATTCGCGCCTGGCTCACTGCGTATGCCGGCAGACGCGATCGGCTCAAGCACCTGATTGGCCTCGCCCCGGCCTCGTTCGGCTCACCACTCGCTCACAAGGGTCGCAGCTGGCTGGGGGCCATCTTCAAGGGGAACCGCCATCTTGGGCCGGACTTTCTCGAGGCCGGGGACAGAGTCCTCGACGCGCTGGAGCTCGGTAGCCGCTTTACCTGGGATCTGGCGCACCTCGACCTCCTTGGCGACGAGACCTTCTACGGCCCGACTCGGCGCACGCCTTTTGTCTTCATTTTCTGTGGCAATCAGAGTTACGGTGGACTCCGCAAGCTGTTCGACGAGCCAGGCTCGGACGGCACGGTGCGGTGGGCCTCGTGCCCGCTCAACACCAGGAAGATCGTCCTCGACTTCACGGTGGATCCGGAACGCGAAGGCTCAGAGAAGCGGATGTCCGTCGCCGACTGGAAGAACACCGACATCCCACTCATCCCGATCGACGGAAAGAATCACGGGACGATACTCTCCGACCCAGGGGAGGATCTCGCCGACCTGGTCGACAGCGCACTACAGGTTTCCGGGGCCCCGAGCTTCACGGAGTGGATCGACAGCGCCACGAAAAAAACGCAGCGCGCACGCGCGGCAATGGACGAATGGCAGCAGTTCGTAATCCGCGTGGTCGACGAGCGCGGTGATCCAGTACCCGACTATAACATCCAATTGTTCAGGCGAGGGAGTGGCGCGGGAGCGGACAACAGCATCCAGCAGTTCAACCTGGACGTGCACACGTACAAGGGCGATTCGAGCTTCCGTTGCTTCCACGTCCGTCTCGCCGATCTCGACTACAAGAAACTTCCCAACCTCTGGGTTCGGGTGATCGCGACGTCCGGATCCCAGCTCATTGGATACCTGGGATTCGGCAGCGAGAAATCGACGGACGCCCCCGCACTCGCGCGGGAAGCAAAATGGGATGGCACGCTGGACATCTCATCGCTGCCAGCCGACACCGGAATAAAATTCTTCTATCCGTTCACCACTACTCTGATCGAGCTGCGACTCAATCGTGAGCCACTGCCACTGACAGGAAAGAATGAAGTCGCCTGGTTCTAGCGCATTTGGTCGAAGGGCAATGGCGCATCTCAAGAAAGTCGATCCTGTGCTCGGGCGCGTGATCGAGCAGGTCGGCAGCTACAAGGGGTGGCCGGCGAGCACAGGAACCCATTTCGAGGCGGTGTGCCGCTCGATTGTATTCCAGCAGCTTTCGGGCAAGGCGGCTGGGACCATACACGGACGCTTTCAGGGCCTTTATGGCGGCCGGACGCCTCACCCGGCCGAATTGGCCTCAACATCCGATGAACATCTGCGCTCGATAGGGTTGTCCCGACAGAAATCGGCATACCTGAAGGACCTTGGCTCCCGTGTTGCATTGGGAGAATTACCGATCGAGACCCTTCACGAGCTGAGCGATGAGGAGATCATCACTGCTCTCACTCAGGTAAAGGGTATCGGTCGATGGACCGCGCAGATGTTTCTGATGTTCAGGCTTGGCAGGCCCGACGTTCTGCCCGATCTGGACCTCGGAGTTCAGAAGGGAATTCAGAGGGCGTACCGTTTGCGTAAGCTTCCTACGCCTGAACGCGTAAAGAAGATCGGCGCCAAATGGGCACCATATCGTACCGTTGGATCCTGGTACATGTGGAGGCTTATCGACACGCCGAAACCAGGGCCTCGATCTGGAGGGTGAAAGTTGTTCTCGCTCGCGACAATCGCCGATCAACTCGCCGCACGCGGCGGACACGAGAAGCTCGCGGAACTCGCCATGCTGCTCATGTCCACGGCAAATGCAGAGCTCGAAGCTCTGAACACGCGCTCCTATGACGGCGCGTTGTCGCGGTGTCGTGTTGTGCTCGCGGCGTTGTTCGGTGAGCCGGAAGGACGATCGTTCGACGTAAAGTTCTGGGACGGCTCGATCGATCGCGGGAACAACCCCCGTTCGCCATTCACATTCGTGCTCAATCGGCCGGCTGCGCTCCGCCGGATGCTCCTTCCGCCGAACGAGCTATCCGTCGTTGAGGCATATATCAGCGGAGACGTGGAGATCGAAGGCAGCATGGAAGCCGCATCCAAGCTGGCTGAAATGATCGGTGACAGACTTCGCTCTCCTCTCGCGATCGCGCGTCTGGTCGGACTCGTGTTGCGGCTACCGGGTACGGCCGACGACGATTTGGCCGACGCCCGATTCCCTGAGCGCGCGAGAAAGCTCGGACCTCGCCACACCCCGGTGCGCGACGCGGCCGCGATCCATTTTCACTACGACGTCGGGAACAGCTTCTACAAGCTCTGGCTCGATCGCCGGATGGTTTATTCCTGCGCCTATTTCCATTCGGAGCAGGACTCGCTCGATGTCGCGCAGGAGGCGAAGCTCGATCTGATTTGTCGAAAGCTTCGTCTCAAGCCAGGTGAGCGCTTTCTTGACGTCGGCTGCGGCTGGGGCGGTCTCGTGATGTACGCCGCCGAGCATTACGGGGTGGATGCGACTGGCATTACCCTGAGCCCCAATCAGGCGAATTACGCAAAGGAGCGTATCGCGGAGTCAGGCTTGGGCGACCGCTGCCGCGTCGCAATCCGAGACTATCGCACTCTCACCGAGGCGGACAACTTCGACAAGATCGCCAGCGTCGGAATGGTGGAGCATGTAGGTCTCACTCATCTACCGGTGTACTTCGAATCCGTGTTTCGCGCGCTCAAGCCCGGAGGACTGTTTCTCAATCACGGCATCGTCAGCCTCGGCGAAGCCCGTCCGAAGCCTGTGAGTGAAAAGCTCTTTCGGAAGTTCTGGAAGGCGGACGCGTTCATCGACAAGTACGTCTTTCCGGACGGGAAGCTCACTGCGACGGATGACGTCATCGCCGCCGCCGAAGGGTCGGGATTCGAGGTTCGGGATGTGGAGAGCCTGCGCGAGCATTACGCGATGACGTTGAGGCACTGGGTCAAGTCGCTCGAAGAAAAGAGCGTCGAGGCGAAGGAGCTCGTCGGGAATCACACATTCCGCGTCTGGCGGCTCTACATGTCCGCGTCGGCAAACGCGTTCGCCACCGCGGCGATCAACGTCATCCAGACATTGCTGGCGAAGCCCGACGCGCGTGGGCATTCGAACATTCCGCTCACGCGAGACGACCTCTACGCCGCCGGCTGAGTCACGGGAACGTCTTCTGGGTTAGATTGAAGGGAGACATTCGCGTTGGAGAGAGGGATGGCGTTCAAGGTTGTCACGAAGCAGGAGAGCAGGTACCTGCAGGAGCGCAGCGGTGCGTTCCGTCCGATCGAGAACCTCAGCATCACCGCGAGCACGCCGACGTACCCAGCCGTTCTGCACCGAACCAAACGCACGATGATCCTTGCCGATGATCACACTCACGCGGTCATTCCTCTCGACAAGGAAATGCTGGTCAGCCGAAACGATGAGTTGTCCTGTATACTCATTGCCTACGTCGAGCCGACAGAGGCGACCTGGAAGGCGCTCGAGCAGCACATGGTGAGCGAGCGTTCGACCGCCGAGGCTGCGCGCGAAGCGAAGGTGCTCGCTCAGGTGGAGCGAAAAAAGAAGGCAACAGAAAATCTTTAGGTAATGCCGGCGGGACGTCACAACCTGGTTCGCCTGGCGTTCGCGAGCGCACTGCTAGCGTGCGCTTCACCTCCACCACCTCCGCCACCTCCCCCGAAGCCGGTCGTCGTGCTGCCTCCGACCGATACGGTGAGAATTCCGTTGACCGATCTGCTCGTGCGGACCTACTTCGGAAATGCCGGCGGCATATACCCTGGTGGAATCAACCAGCCTCCGTCGGATCATGATTCCGCCGCCCGCGCCCGCCGAAACTCGATCAAGCCACTCGATGTGAATGGCGACGAGAGTCCGTTCGGGAAATACGTGCTGCTCTCGATCGGCATGTCGAATACCACACAGGAATGGTGCTCACAGGGATCTGGTCCACCGTGCGCGGCGTGGACGTTCATGGGTAAAGCGGCCGTGGATCCGGCTGTGAACCATTACACGATGGTGATTGTGAATGGCGCCGCCGACGGACAGGACGCGCCCGAGTGGACTTCGCCCACTTCACCCAACTACGATCGCATCAAGGTTGGGCGGCTCGCGCCATTGGGTTTGAGCGAGAACCAGGTTCAGGCGATCTGGGTCAAGCTCGAGGATCCGAAGCCGACTGTATCGCTTCCCGCCGATAGCGCGGATGCGCGAGTGCTTCTCACGAACTTGGGGCTCGTGATGCGGGCGCTGCGCGCTCGTTATCCATACCTGCGCATCGTTTTTGTCTCGAGCCGTATCTATGGCGGCTACGCGACTACTGATCTCAACCCGGAGCCTTACGCGTATGAGAGCGGCTTCTCGGTGAAATGGCTGATCGAATCGCAGATCAACGAGATGCGAGGCCAGCCCGCCAACCCGCGCGCCGGAAGTCTGAACTACACGACGAAGCAGGCGCCGCTGATACTCTGGGGACCGTACATGTGGGCCGATGGCCCGAATCCTCGTTCCGACGGACTGGCGTGGCTTCGCCAGGATTTCGAGGAGGACGGCGTCCATCCCTCGCAGAGCGGCGAGACCAAGGTGGCCGACCGGCTGCTCGATTTCTTCAAGAACTCGCCCTACACACGTTGCTGGTTCGTCGTGGGTGGTTATTGTCTATAAGAGGTTACACATGCCCCTAGTGCAAATCGAACAGCTTCCAGATACCTCTCGCGTCTGGGTATTCGGCGCCGATCACGATCTGGACGATTCAGCCACAGATATTCTGCTTCGCGACGTCGATATCTTCCTCTCGCAGTGGCACGCGCACGGCTCGCCACTCACCGCGGCGCGCGACTGGAAGTATCGACGCTTTCTTACAGTCGCGGTCGACCAATCGACGGCCGGCGCCTCGGGCTGCTCCATCGATGGACTCTTCCGCTCGCTCAAATCGCTCGAGGGAAGGTTGGGGGCGAGCATGGTCACGAGCGGTCTGATCTTCTACCGCGACCGAACGGGAGCCGTGCAATCCGTCGATCGCGAGCAGTTCACTGAGCTTGGCGCCGAAGGGAAAATCGGGCCCACTACCCGTGTCTTCGATTCAACCGTGACGACACTCGGCGAATGGAGAGCACGCTTCGAGCTCAACGCCGAGGACTCGTGGCATGGGAAGCTTCTTCGGAAAAAACAGCCCGCGTGAACACACATACCACGTACCTGACGTTCAATACGGAGAAGCGCCAGGAGATCATCGACATCACCGATGAAGTCGAGAAATGCCGAGCCGCCGCGGGGATCAAGGAAGGGATGGTGCTCGTCTCGGCGATGCACATCTCGGCGTCCGTGTTCGTGAACGACCACGAACCCGGATTGTGGAAGGACATCCTCGACTGGCTGGAGAAGCGGATTGCACCGTGGTCGCCCGATGACTACCGGCACAACAGCGGAACGGGCGAGGACAACGCCGCCGCGCATCTCAGGTCATTGACCATCGGTCACGAAGTGATCGTGCCCGTGACGCGGGGGAAACTCGACTTCGGTCCGTGGCAGCGCGTTTTTTACGGAGAGTGGGACGGTCAGCGCCCCAAGCGCGTGCTGATCAAGGCAATGGGCGAGTAGCTTCGGTCTTCTCGACGGCCTCTTCGGCGCCGATGAATCCAATGCGACTGTGAGTGCCATCGCAAAACGGCTTGGTCACTGAGCCGCCGCACCGGCATAGCGAGATCCACGTTTTTCCTTCCGGGCTGACTTTTCGCTTGCCCTCGGGAATCGGAACCTGATTTCCCTCGTGATCGACGAGATTCACATCACCGTACACCCTGTACGAACCATTTTTGCGAACCTCGATCGTTACATCTGCCATTTTCTCGTCCTTATGAATGAGCGCTCACTTCCCTGCAGGTACGTTAGCACGATTGCATCTGGAATCGCTACTTGCTCCGGCGCTTTGGTTTGGCGCGCGCGACAGCGACTGCCCTCTCTGCCCAGGGACGCAGCGCGTCGGGGTCCTCGAGGAGATCCTCCGGAAGTTGATAGTACTGCATCGTTCCGTGGTCATCGCCGAAGGGGCGAAATGGCCCCATTCCTCGCGCCACGAAATCCGGACGCGTCGAGTCATCAACCTTGAAGTAAAGCGTGTCATCCGCGATCAGAGCGAAGAACAGGTCGCCGGAATAAATACCGACGCCGCCGAACATTGGCCGCGCGCGGATTCTTGGCATGGCCCTGCTCAACTGGTCGAGGACGAGAACCCGAAAGCTGGAGCTGACCGACACGGACCTGGATGTGAATGGTGATGGATGCGGCTCGACGCCTTACATAGCGATATCGCTGAGCAGCAGGTCGTGCGCCCACTGATCGCCGAAACCGTTCTGCCGAAGCACCGTCGCGATCTGCCCCCAGTGCCGGATGTCGTGCAGAAAAACATTGGACGCGATCTTGTGCTTGCTCGCTGAAACCGTACCCGCGGTAAGAGTCTGAAAAGTCAGGATGCGGTCCAGCTCCGTCTCCGCAGCGGTCGTAAGAAAATGCACGAGCTGGCCGCGCGCGTGATCGCCCAGCTCGAAAACCTCTTCGATCGAACTCTGCTGGAATTCATCCCACGTCGTGACTTCCTGATCGAGCAACCGCTGCGCGTAGCGCAGCTCCACCGCGAAAATGTGGAGCACCACTCCGCCGACGGTCGCCATACGACCGCTTGCAAATGGGACTGACCACGCTTTGGGATGTTCGACAAACCAGTCACGCCAGCGGTGGTGCTCCGCCGACGTGAGCTCGAGAAGCGTTTTGTAGCTGAGCGCGCAGCGGCTGACGGCGGTCACACTCTCATGTGGTCCGCGCGCCAGTTTTTTACAGCGCGCTTGATGTCAGAGCGAGTCTTGAGATCGCCGCTGAGCGCGCGTCGTGCCAGCTCTGGTACCTCGTCGTCGGGCGCGAAGCGAAGACCGATCAACTGGTCAGTTGTCAGCTCGTCGGCGCGTCCGCGCAGGTCGGGTGGGAGAACTCGTTGGAGGCGGATGCGCTCCTCGAGACGAATGATGCGATCCTGCGCGCGGAGCGGCATGTTCCGCGAGAGGACTATCCCGATCAGAAGTGCGAGCGCTACCAGAAAGGCCCATCCGTTGTTGATCGTCGGGTCGCGGACGAACCTGACCACGACGACAACCACATTGCCGACCAACACCGGAACTGTGAAGAAATGCCACGCCGGGACCCACCGACGGTGTGTGCCCAGCGCCTGCGCCTGATCTGCCATCCGAGCTCCTTGTGGTTTGATGCGGTCTCAACTCGGAGAACTTAGCGGTCGCCCGAGATTGTGCGAGCCCGATGTCCCACACTCACCTGCTGGCAGTCTGCACTTCGGCGTCGCGAGCGTACCGCTTGAGTCTGGCTATCATCGCATTCAATCCAGGCTCCCGGGCGGCGAGGCCGATGCTCTCCATCAGAATGCTGACAAAATCGCCGGGTATGCCCAGCGTAGTCGATGGTGGCTGCCCGTTCACGGCTCCGAAAATGATTGCGAGAACGGCGGCTATCGTTGGCGACTGGCGAACGTCGAGGTTGGCGTAGAAGTGCATCCTTCCATCGCGGACTTCAGGAATGATGTCAACGCGTGTCTGGCATTCCGGAACGTTGAATGAGCCCAGATCGAGATTCCTGAAGCGATCGGGCAGCGGCTCCAGCTTCTTCGAGTACTGGACGAGCGACTGCATTTTCTCCTCACGTCCCATCGAGCGGAACAGCTTCAAAACTCGGTCGATGGACGGCGGAATACCCGAGCCAGCAGGAGAGCTCTCCATGCGGTGAAATGTAATTAGCTTTCGCGCAGCAGATCATCAACGCACAAGGGAGAAATCGGATGCCAACGAGAAAAGCGACCGCCACCTGGGAAGGCGGCCTCAAGGGTGGAAAGGGAAGTTTCAAGGGCGAGAGCGGCGCGATCGGCGCGCAATACAACTTCAGCTCACGCTTCGAGAGCGGCGCGGGGTCGAATCCCGAAGAGCTTCTTGCCGCGGCAGAGGCTGCGTGTTTCAGCATGGCGCTGGCGTCGGGTCTGGAGAAGAACGGAACGCCGGCCACGAAAGTCGAGACGACAGCTGCCTGCACCATTCAAGCTGTGCCCGGCGGATTCGGCATCACGACGATGAAGCTCAACGTTCAGGCAACGGTGCCGAAAATCGACAAGGTGAAATTCGACCAGATCGCACAGGAGACCAAGGAAGGATGCCCGGTCTCCAAGGCGTTGAAGGGCAATGTTGATCTGCAGCTCGAGGCGAGACTGCTCTGAGAAGCGGGAGGAGGGAGGAGGGAAGGGGAAGCGGAAGCGGAAGCGGAAAGGGAAACGAGGAAAAGTCCCGTTCATGCGCCGCTACATCAGCGTGACCTGCGCGCCTCCCGCCTCCCGCCTCCCCCCTCCCTCCTCCCGCCTCCCTCCTCCCGCCCTACCTCGAGTAGTTCCTGATCTTGCTCTTGAGCAGCTCCCCGTTGGAAAAAATGATCTGCTCGCCCGACTCGCTGCGCACGCGAGTCGTCTTGAGTCCGATCGACTCGACCTTGCCGCGATAGTTCTCGACCGATATCGCGTCGCCGACCACGAACGGTTTGTCGATCACGATCGAAATGGCCGCGAACAAGTCGCCGAGGATGTTCTGAACGGCGAGCGCAATCGCGAGTCCGCCGATTCCGAGGCCGGTGAGAAGCGGTCTGATCTGGATGCCCCGCGATCCCATCGCAACAACGCCGAGAATGATCCAGACCGAGAGTCGGGCGACGACGCCAATCGCCTTGAAAGTTGTAACGCTGCTGCCATCAGCCGCGTGTGAGCTTACATAGCGCTGGATGTAATAGCCGATGATGATGTTCGCCCAGATCACGCCCTGCATGAAGAGCGCGAGAGTGGAGGCGATATCCGCCGTCGGCTGCGCCCCGGGGAGCCCGAGAACGCGCGGCAGGTAGGAAGCGATGAGCGCGAGGACCAGGAAGAACGAGCCCCGAAGGATCTTGACGGCCAACGTGTTTTCCATGGACTTCAGGCTGGTTTCCATGGACTAAGGACGAAGGACCAACAGCTACTGCAACTGAGCTACGCTTCCCTCGCCGTCATCTCAGCTCCCTCCTCTGCCATCGTCACCGCGGCCTCACGCGTCGGCGTGGATTCCTCCATCGCGTCGCATGCATCGCAATTGCCGCACATCCAGTCGGCGTCAACCTCCTCGCCAAAGTGCTCGAGGATGTAGCGCGTCCGGCATTGCGTAGTCTGGCAGAACTGGATCATGGTGCGAAGCTTCTCCTGGTCCATCGCCCGCCGCTCCTCGTAGTCCTGTAGGTCGGCGCTCAGGTCGACCGCGCAGAGATTGTCGCCGAGTCTCTCCCACTTCCCGCCCCTGTGCTCGCGCACGAGGCCGTGTCGCTTGAGGAGCGCGAACACGATCTTCGCCTTGCGCGAAGGAATCCCTGTGAGCTCGACGATATCGTCGAGCAGCACTGGGGTCTTGAGAGGATACTTTTCGAGAGCGAGCGCCACCTGGGCTGCCTCCTGCACCTCCGGATACTTTCCGCCGAGAAAGTATGACTGTATCCGCTTGTCCTCGACCCGATACAACACCCTGCAGATGGCCGGCTGCCCGTCACGCCCGGCTCGACCCGCCTCCTGATAATACGCTTCGATCGAGCCCGGAAAATGGTAGTGGATCACCCAGCGCAGGTCCTGCTTGTCGATGCCGAGGCCGAACGCGTTCGTGGCGATGATCGCCTTGAGATCCCCCGCCATGAATCGATTCTGAACATCCTTCCGATCGGCCGCTGGCCGTTTGCCATGATAGATCCCGACGCTGAACTCCTCCGACAACGCCGTATTCAAACGCTCTGCCTCCTTCACCGTCGCGACGTAAATCACCCCCGAGCCCTCGAACTCCTTGAGCGCAGTGCGAAGTATCGCGTCCTTGAGCTGGTCATTGACCGTGCGAACCACCTCGAACCGCAGATTCGGGCGGGCGAATCCGGTGATCGTGATGTGCGGATCGTTCATGCCGAGCTGGCGGATGATGTCAGCCTGAACGTGCGCGGTCGCCGTGGCAGTCAGCGCCAGTATCGGCGGACGGCCAAATCGCTTGGAGATTCCTCCGAGTGACAGATAATCGGGGCGGAAATCGTGACCCCACTGACTCACGCAATGCGCTTCGTCGACGACGAACAGACTTATCGGTCGCGAAAGGAGATGCTCGAAAAACGCACGATCCTTGAAGCGCTCAGGTGTGAGGTAGAGAATCTCTCCCTCACCGTCGGCAATCTGGCGGTGCGCCTCCCGTGATTCGGCCGTGGAGAGATGGGAATGCATCGCGACCGAGCTGACGCCCTGCGCCGAGAGCTTGTCGTGCTGGTCCTTCATGAGGGCGATGAGCGGACTGACCACGACAGTGAGTCCGGGCAGCAGCAGCGCGGGCAACTGATAGATGAGGGATTTCCCGCTCCCCGTCGGCATCACGACAAGGGCATCCTTCCCGGAGAGAACGGCCTCTAGCGGCGCCCACTGACCAAGCCTGAAATCCTGATGCCCAAAGCGATCCCGGAGCAGCTGGCGGGCCGACTCCCTCGTTATCCGTTCCGACACAGCTGTCGATACAGGCACAAACTATTCCCGCTCGACACGAAGGAGCGGCCGTAGTAAGCTGAGCGACGATGCCAAAGTCTCGCCCTGCCTTCCCTTCCGTTCCGCCGTCTCCGTCCACAGTCCCGCGATTTCAGATCTTTGCGACAACCGCTCCAGGCCTCGAGTCAATTGCCGCGGGCGAGCTCAAGTCGCTCGGCGTCAAAGGACGGCAGGAAATCGGAGGGGTCGCGATGGGTGGCGACCTGGATCGCATATATCAGTCGAACCTGTGGCTACGCACTGCAAGCAGAGTTCTGGTGCGAATGGGAGAGTTTCACGCCAGCACATTTTACGAGCTCGTACGGCGGTCGAAAAAATTGCCGTGGGCGGATTTTCTTCCCGAGAGCGGCGCGGTAGAAGTGCGGGTGACGTGCAGAAAATCGAAGCTGTATCACTCCGACGCGGTGGCCGAGCGCGTGCTTTCGGCAATTGCGAGCGCGGCATCGCCGAAGCTGGAACTGAGGGCGGGAAGCTCTGACAGCGATGAGGGAGAATCGAACGAACTCGAGGAGTCCCGAGCGACGGCGCAGGATTCGACGCAACTCTTCATCGTGCGGATAGTGAACGACCAGTGCGAGATCAGCGCCGACAGCTCGGGCGATCTGCTGCATCGACGCGGTTATCGGAAGGAGATCGCGAAGG
>Ga0157372_10006252_pt1 | contig 12666 bp, 13 predicted proteins | sample C55metaG_FD_115307 | JGI IMG/M metagenome (GOLD analysis project Ga0157372, IMG submission 115307) | Corn rhizosphere microbial communities from Kellogg Biological Station, Michigan, USA - C5-5 metaG | ecosystem: Host-associated > Plants > Roots > Rhizosphere > Soil | place: USA: Michigan... | reverse complement strand
CGAGCGTCGCCGTGAAAAAGCGCTGCAGCGACGCGCAATCGCCCGCGAGCGTCGCCCGCAGGCTTTCGGTCGACGCGAGGAGCGCCGGCTCGTCGGCGAGCGCGATCTCGTGTCGTCCGCGCGCACCGTCGACGGTGAGCCGCCCGCCGTCTATCACGATATGCTCGGCACGGGGCGCCTCGACGTCCATCTCGAGATGGTCGGGCCGCCGGTAGACGAGCGTCCCGCTGCGCTCGAGCGGCGACTTGAGCGCCGCGACGGTGCGGGTCTCGCGGAAGCGCGCGTTGCCCCCGGCGACGGCGGCACGCGTGGCGCAGAGATCGCCGAGCGCGAATCCCGCCTGCGCCGCGAGCGGCGATGTCGAGACGAGCGCCGTGCCGACGATCATCGCGATGCGTGTGCGCAATCGCATGTCACGTCACCGGGCGATCCGCGGGCGCGGCGCTCGCCCAGAAATCGAAGAAGTTGAACCAGTTGTCGGGCGCGCCGCGGCATGCCGACGCGAGCCAGCGCGCGTAGTCGCGTACCGCACCGTCGACGTCGCGGGCAACGGCGCCGGCACGCTCGAATCGCACGGCATACCGGCGGCCGCCGCGCCAGACCGCGTAGAAATAGAGGACCGGAACGCCGAGCGCCGCAGCGAGCTTGAACGGGCCGCGCGGAAAGGCCGCCGGCGCGCCGAGGAATTCTTCGCGCACGAGATCGTCGTCGCGCAGCGAGCGGTCGGCGAGCAGGCCGACGAGGTGGCCGGTCGCCAGCGCATCGCGGACGCGCAGCATCGTATCCGGCTGCCCGAGCACGATCACGCGCCGGTCGAGCTCGGCGTCGATGCCCCGCATCACGGCGCCGAACTTCTGCGCGTTGTCCGGGTGCATCAGCACGTCGACGACGATCGACGGATGCGCGCGCGCGACGACCTGCGCGAGCTCGAAGCTGCCGAAGTGGGCGCCGAGAAGAAGCGCGCCACGCCCTTCGCCGAGCGCCCCCAGCACCGCGTCGACGCCGCCGAGCCCGATCGCGTAGCGGTCGAGTCCTTCGGTCCGCCAGAACACGCGATCGAGCAGCGTCGTCGCGAACGCGCGGAAATGGCGGAACACGTCGCCAAGACCGGCGGCGCCGCGCACGCGCGCCTGGTAGTCGCGCGACGCCCGGCGCGCGCGCGGCGAGCACACGACGAAATAGGCGCAGATCGGCATGAGCCACGCGCCCGCTGCGCGACGGCCGAACAACCGCGCGAACGCCGCGAGCGTGCGCATCAGGGTAAGCGAGCCGCGCTCCGGCGCGCGACGCCACAGCGGCAGGTCGCGCGGATTCATCGGGCCGCAACGCAGCGCAGCGCGCCGCGCGCGCAGGCGCCATCGGTCGTGACCTCGAAGCGCACGCGCGGCAGGCCGGCCATGTCGAGCCGCATCGCGCAACGCTCGCCTGGCGCGACCGGCCGCAGGAACTTCGCGGTTTCGCAGCCCTGCACCGCGTAGCCGTGCTCGCGCAGCACGCGCTCGAGCGCAGCGAGCAGAAATGCCCCCGGAACGATCGGCCGTTGCGGGAAGTGGCCGGCGAACACCGGCAGCGCGACGTCGAACGTCCGCGTCGCCTCGATGATCGCGGCCCGCGCCGGTACGCGCACGCCCGGGGCCGACGCGAGCGCACGCAGCGCGTCGCGCGGCAGCTTGCCGTGTGCGTCGCGCGGCAACCGCTCGACGCGTATGAGCGGGCGCGGCAGGAAGGCGGCGTCGATCACCTTCGCGAGCGCAGCCCGCAGCGCCGCGTCGCACATGCCGGGCGCGACCACCGCGGCCGCGAGTCTCGGCGCGTCGTCGCGCGCAAGAAAGAACGCGCCGTCGTGCACGCCGGCGATCGCGCGCAGCTTGAGGTCGAGCGCGGCAAGCGATGCGCGCTTGCCCGCGACTTTCACCATGTCGCTGGCGCGCCCCAGGAGCTCGAACGTGCCGTCAGCGAGCGGGCGCAGGCGGTCGTCGAGCGCGGCCGGCGGATCGGGCAGCCGCGCGACGCGCGCGCCCTCGCCATCCGCGCCGAAGGAGAACACGATGCCCGGCGCCGGACGAAACGTCGGACCTCGCGTCGGCCGTCGCGTCGCCATTACGCCGCACTCGGTGCTGCCGTAGATCTCGTCGACCTGCGCGCCCCAGTCGCGCTCGACGTCGCGCGCGAGCGCCACGTCCAGTGGCATCGTCGCGACGATCACGCGCTCGACGCCATGGCCATCGACGCCCGCGCGGTGGAAGGCGGCGAGCTGCAGCGGCGTCGTCACGAGCCACAACGGGCCAGGACCCGACCGGCGGTGCGCCGCGACGGCGTCGGCGAAGTCGGCCGGCAGTTGCGGCCGGTCGGTGACAAGCGGGTAGCCGCAAACGAGCGATGCCATCAGGCTGGCCTCCAGGCCGAACATGTGGTGGCAGTCGACCGTGCCGACGAGACAGGGACGCTCGCTGAGCGGCGCAAACGCCGCGCGAAACGTCTCGGCACCGCGCAGCAGCGCGTCGAACGTCTTGCGATGTGCGCGCGGCTCGCCCGTCGAGCCGGAGGTGAACAGCGTCACAGCCTCGTCATCCGGTTCGACCGCCAGCGCCGCGGCCGACGGCGGCGCGCGCTCGAGTAGCGCGCCCAGCGGGTCCGGGTGCGCGGCGCCGACTCCGCTCGCGGCGGCTTCGAGCAGCGCCGCGTCCTGCACATAGCTGTCCGGAAACCGTCTCGCGAGCGCAGCGATGTCGGCCGCGAGCTTGGTGGAAGGCATGATCACGCGCTGGCGCGCCGCGAACGCCGCCAACGTGCCGAGCGCGAGCGCCCGTGTGTCCGTGCACGCCTGGATCGCATGGGCCCGCGGCGGCAGCCGCGGCGCCAGCCAGCGCGCCGCGCCGATACAGTGTGCCGCGTCGAGCGCGCGCAAGCGCTCGCCCTCGCGTCGCAGCCACATGGCGTCGGTCGCGGCGAACGCCGCGCCGAGCATGACGCTCATTCGACCGCCCTGCGCGCGACGCGCTGCGGGGCTGATTCGCGCTTGGGGCGGCCCTGCGCGCTTCGGTATTCCCTGCGCGCGACGCGCTTCGGGGCGGATTCGCGCTTGGGATGGCCCTGCGCACTCATGGCGTCCGCCCGCGCATCACCGACAGCACGTGGCCGAGCATCGCGCGCGGTGGCGCATGCACGTAGTGCGCGAAACGGCGCCGGCGGTACGACCATTCGCCGACGAACAGCGCGACCATCGCCAGCGGATTGCCGACGATCGCGAACGCCGCCAGCATGCGCGGCCAGCCGGCCAGCCACAGCGACAGCGTCACCGCGGCCGCGAGCGCGAAGTACGCGGTCCAGAGGACCGTGAGGCGCCGCGTGTAGCGGACGAGGTCCGGCTCGAGTCGACCGCGCTCGGCACGCGCGAAGCGCGCGATCATCGGCTCGCGGCCGGCGAAGAGCGTGGCGCCGAACCACGCGCAGAGACCCATGTCGATCGCCACCGGCCAAAGCGCGACCGCTGCAGGCACCCGCTCGCGCAGCACGACCGGTAGCGCCACGCAGGCGACGATGCCGACGACGAGCCGCGCCGATGCCTTCAAGGGCGGGATTCGGCGTCAGGTCGTGCGCGCTTTCGCCACGTGCGCGGCGAGCGAGCGCAGCGTCGCGAAAATCTGCGCGTTCGCGGCGTCGTCGGCACGGATCTCGACGCCGTAGCGCCGCTGCAGCGCCAGCGCGATCTCGAGCACGTCGATCGAATCGAGGCCGAGCTCGCCGCCGAACAGCGGTGCCGTCATCGGGAACTCGGCAGGGTCCACCGGCAGCCGCAGCGCCTCGACGATCAGCGTCGCCACCTCACGTTCCAGCGCCTCGGCCGGCGCGGCGGGCGCCTCCGTCACGGCGCCCGCGCCGGGCGGCGATGCGCCGGCGGCCGCCGGCTAGAGCCGCGAGAGATTGGCGCGAATTTCACGGTCGAGGTTGGTGATCCAGCCGTTGTAGTTCCTGTGGATCGTGCCATTGGCGTAGTCGAGGTTGGTGCTGTCCTTGTAGCTGATGCTGAACTGCTTCGTGTCGTAGTTGACGTCGACGATCGCCACGTGCGTGCGCAACGCAAGCCGCCCGGAGACGACGCCCGGTCGCACGGGCGTCATCGCCCAGCCGAGCACGCTGCCGCCGCGCACGATCGCGGACTCGACCTCGGCCATCGTCGGCGCGCGCCCGCTGCCGGTCACGATCGCCTGGCGCTCGACGTTGTAGATCGGCTGCGACGTGCAGGCCGCAAGCGCGAGCACCGCGGCCGCCAGCAGGATGATTCGCCTCATGTCGTCCCCTCCTCGACGGCCGGCGCGAGCGCACCGGGGCCGCGCCACGAGTGTAGCGCAGCGCGACGGGGGAATTTGTGCGCGTAACAGGACGGCGACCGCCGTCCGCGCGCGGGCGTCAGTGCGGCGGAAGCGACTGCGCGGCGGAGGCGATCTGGCCGTAGGCGACGCGCGCCACGGCAAGGAGCTGGCGGCGGTCGAGGGTGCCGGAGAGCGCGTACGCGCACGCGTCGTCGATCCAGTAGAACACGCCCACGCCGTTCTCGACCGCGTAGCGGAATTGTGTCTCCTCGGTGCCGGGCGACTGCTTGCGCCATTGCAACGTGAGCCGCTGCTTGGCTGCGTTCTCGTACATGAGGAGTGCCGTGGGCTTCTCGTTGCCGGCGACGAGCCGGCCGCCGACGAGCTCGAAGCCCACGCTCGTCAGGTCGGGGGCGAGCGCCGTCTGCCCGGTGCGGCGCGTGAGCCACGTGACGAGGCTCTGCGCATCGCTCGCCGCCACCTCGACGGGCCGCCGCGCATCGGCCGAATAGATCGCGTGCGCGAATGCCGCCTCGCGCGCGAAGTTCGTGGGGATCCCTTCGCGCGCGAGCACGAGATCGCGGCCGGACCAGCCGACGACGAGACCGATCAGCGCCATCGCAAAGCTTGCCGCCCACGGCAGCCACCGGGTCGTCCGCGCCGGCTTCGCCGCCGCGGCGATCAGCGCCGCCGGCACCGGCTCGTGCAGCCATTCGTCGAACGCCTCGCGCAAATGCACGTTCTGCGCGCGGTACGACGCGGCGCGTGCGGCGAGCTCGGGGTCGCGCGCGATCGCCGCCTCGACCTCGGCCACGCGCGCCGACGGCAGCTGCCCGTCCACGAATGCGTTGAGCGCGTCGTCGTCGATCGGCATTGGCATCATCGTCCTCTCCCCTGCGGCAAGCCCGGAGCGTCGCGCGCGGTGGTCACCGGACCACCTTGAGCTGCAGCGGCGCATCGCCGTTCGTGCGCCGAAGCTTCTCGCGAGCCCTCGACAGTCTTGACATCACCGTGCCCACCGGTATTCCCATGACCGCGGCAATTTCCTCGTAACGCATCTCCTCGACCGCGGCCAGCACCAGCACCTCGCGCTGCTCGGGCGACAGCCGCGCGACGCTCTGCATCGTCTCCATGAGCTCGACGCGCGTGAACTGCGTCGCCGGCACCGGCAGCTGCCACGCCGCCGCGCTGGCGTCGGGATCGTCGATCGACACGTTGCGGGCGTCGCGGCGCGCCAGCGCGCGCTGGTTGACGAACACGTTGTGCATGATCGTGAACAGCCAGGCGCGAAGGTCCGAGCCGGCGAGCCACAGCCCGCGCTTCTCCCACGCACGGGCCAGCGTGTCCTGCACGAGGTCGTCGGCACGCGTGCCCTCGCCGGTCAGCACGCGGGCGTAGCGGCGCAGCCGCGGGATCGCGGCGACGAGGTCCTGGTGCGGCAGCGTGGCGGCCATCGGTCCCCTGCTGTCATGCGGCGGGCGAGCAACGCTTCGCGGCCCGCCGCTCGGCGTGTCGCGCTCAGTGCGCGACGTGCCAGGCGTTGTTGACGTTGTCCCCGGTCTTGTCGCCTGGATTCGCGTCCTTCTTCCAGCGGTAGAGCGGCTTGCCCTCGTACGCCCACTGGCGCGAGCCATCGTCGCGCGCGATCACCGTCCACTCGCCGTACGGCTTGGCATCGGGCGCGGCCGCGAGCGGCGGCCAGTTGGCCGCGCAAGGACCGTTGCAGGCGCTCTTGCCGCCGGCATCCTTGTCGAAAGTATAGAGCGTCATGCCCTTGGCATCGGTCAGCGTGCCGTCGGCGGCCTTCATCGCCGGCATCGTCTGCGCGATCGCCCCGAATGCGGCGAATGCGGTGACGGCGAGCACGGCGGCCCATGGCTTCCTGGCGTTCATCGTCGTTGTCCTCTTGTCAGGGTTGATGCCGACGAGAACAAGTTGCACCGACCGTTTATTCCGGCGCCGGCGCCGTTCGTCGCCGACGAACGCGACGCCACCATTCCGTCATTCCCGCGAATGCGGGAATCCAGCCGTAACGCATCGAAGGACCCGATCGTGCTTCATAGGCTCTGTCAGGTCTGGATTCCCGCATTCGCGGGAATGACGGTGACTCGGAGCACCGTCGCGCGGTCCTTGCCGCTACGTCAGGAACAGCGTCGCGAGCCCGAGAAAGATGAAGAAGCCGCCCGAGTCGGTCACCGCGGTGATCATCACCGACGACCCCACCGCGGGATCGCGGCCCATGCGCATCATCGTCATCGGGATCAGCACGCCCATCAGCGCGGCGAGCATCAGGTTGAGCGTCATCGCCAGCACCATGACGAGGCCGAGCATGAAGTCGCGATACAGCATCATCGCCACCACGCCCATCACGCCGCCCCATACGAGGCCGTTGAGCAGCGAGACGAGCATCTCCTTGCGGATCAGCGCGCGCGATTCGCCGCGCGACACGTGGCCGAGCGCCGCGGCGCGCACGATCATCGTGATCGTCTGGTTGCCGGAATTGCCGCCGATGCCGGCGACGATCGGCATCAGCGTCGCCAGCGCGACGAGCTTGGCGATCGTGCCCTCGAACGCGCCGATGACGCGCGACGCGAAGAATGCCGTGCACAGGTTGACGGCGAGCCACGACCAGCGGTTGCGGAACGACTTCCACACCGAGGCGAACACGTCCTCCTCCTCGCGCAAGCCGCCCTGCGCGAGCGCCTCCTCTTCGGCCCTGCCCCGCACGAAGTCGAGGATCTCGTCGACGGTGACGCGGCCGACGAGGCGGCCGTTGGTGTCGACCACCGGCGCCGACACGAGGTCGTAGCGCTCGAACGCGCTCGCGGCGTCGGTGGCCTTCTCGTGCTGCAAGAGCTTGACTCGCGCGGGCCTCATCACGTCGCCGACGAGGCGCGACGGGTCGCTGACGAGAAGCCGGTTGAGCGGCAGGACGCCGAGCAGGCGCTCGCTGCGGTCGACGACGAAGACCTGGTCGGTCTGCGACGGCAGCTCGTCGAAGCGGCGCAGGTAACGCAGCACCACCTCGAGCGTGACGTCGGCGCGCACCTCGATGTCGTCGAAGTCCATCAGCGCGCCGACCATGTCCTCGTCGAACGACATCGCCGCGCGCAGCCGCTCGCGCTCCTCGAGCGGCAGGCTCTGCAGCACGTCGTCCATCACCTCCTGCGGGAGGGCGGGCGCGAGCTCGGCGATCTCGTCGGCGTCGAGCGCGCCGGTCGCAGCGACGAGCTCGTCGGTGTCCATCGACGAGATCAGCGACTCGCGCACCGCGTCGGACACCTCGAGCAGGATCTCGCCGTCGCGGTCGGCCTTGACGAGGTCCCAGATGTAGAGGCGCTCGTCGAGCGGCAGCGCGTCGAGGATGTAGGCGATGTCCGCCGGGTGCAGTCCCTCGAGCCGGCGCTGCAGCAGCGCGCGATTCTGCCGCGTCACTGCGCTGTCCTCGAGGCGCGCGCGCTCGCCGCCGTCGGGGTCGTGGGACGGATCGACGGCGAGCCCCTCGACGAGGCGGTTGCGGCGCAGCAGCGCGACGATGTCCGCGTACGCGTCCTGCACCCGCGCCGGGGCCGACTCGCGCGCGTTCTGGTCGTGTTCGAGCGTCTCGGCCATGCGCGGCATTCTACGGCGTGGCCGTGCCCGGCATGCGCGCCAGGATCGTCGTCGTGCGGCCGGTCAGGTACGCCGAATGCGGGTTGCGCTCGAAGCGCCGCGGGCTCGGCGCCATCGCCGCGAGCCGCGCGGCCTGCGACGCCGACAATTGCGCGGCGGACACGCCGAAATAGTGGCGCGCCGCGGCCTCGGCGCCGAACACGCCGTTGCCCCATTCGATGACGTTGAGGTAGAGCTCGAGGATGCGCCGCTTGTCGAGGATCAGCTCGAGCATCACGGCGATGATCGCCTCCTCGCCCTTGCGCAGGTAACTCTTCGACGGCGACAGGAACAGGTTCTTGGCGAGCTGCTGCGTGATCGTCGAGCCGCCGGCGACGATCCGCCCGCGCCGCTCGTTCTTGCGCATCGCGCGCTCGATGCCTTCCCAGTCGAAGCCGTCATGCTCGAGGAAGCGCGCGTCCTCCGCGGCGATCGCGGCGCGCTTGAGATGGGCCGAGATCCGCGGGTAGGGCACGAACCGGTAGTCGATCTTGGCGCGAGGGTTCTTCCGCTGCAGCTCGGCGAGGCGCTCGGACATGAACGCCGTCTGGCGAGGCGGCTCGAACCGGTACCACACGATCATCGCGGCGAACCAAACCTGCAGCAGCAGGAACAGCGCGACCACGACGACGAGCGCGCGGCCGGCCCACCCTAGAAGCGTGCGGCCGCCCCCCGCCATCGACGGCTACGCGCGCGGCGGGCGCAGCAGCGCGAACACCGGCGCCGTGTCGGGGCGCACGCCGCGCCAGAGCGCGAAGCCCTCGGCGGCCTGCTCGATCAGCATGCCGAGGCCGTCGGCGCAGCGTGTGACGCCCGCGTCCTTCGCGAAGCGCAGGAACAGCGTCGGCGTGTCGCCGTAGACGATGTCGTAGGCGAACGCGCCGGGCGCGAAGATGGTCGCGGGCCACGGCAGCGCGACGTCGCCGGTGAGCCCGGCACTGGTCGCGTTGATGACGACGTCGAAGCGCCGCGCGCCGAGTGCCGCGAGCGGTATCGCCTCGACCTTCGCGTGCGGCGCCATGTCGCGCGCGAGCGCGTCGGCCCTGGACGCGGTGCGATTGGCGATCGCCAGCGTGCGCGGCCGCGCCGCGGCGAGCGGCAGCAGCATCCCGCGCGCCGCGCCGCCGGCACCCAGCACGAGCACGTCGCGTCCGGCGAGCGCGACGCCGTGGTTCGCCTCGATGTCCCGCAACACGCCCGCGCCGTCGGTGTTGTCGCCGTACCAGCCGTCGCCGTCGCGCTTCAGCGTGTTGACCGCGCCCGCCGCGAGCGCGCGCGCGCTCTTCGACTTCGCGAGCGCGAACGCCTCGAGCTTGAACGGCACGGTGACGTTCATGCCGCGGCCGCCCTCGGCGGCGAAGCGCGCGACGGTGGCGGCGAACGCATCGCGCGGCGCCTCGATGCGGCCGTACTCCATGTCCTGGTGCGTCGCCCTGGCGAACGCGGCGTGAATGACGGGGGACTTCGAATGTGCGACGGGGTTGCCGATGACGGCGTAGCGGTCGGTCATTGACTCGTCAGTTCGTCGCCCTTGGTGAACGACCACGTGCGGGTGATGTAGAGGATGTCGGTGTCGCGGCGGATGTCGGGCGGGAACGCGGCGAACGGCGCCGACATCGACACGATCTTCTGCGCCGCGGCATCGAGGATACGCTGCCCCGACGGGCGGTTGACCTCGATGCTTTCGACCGACCCGTCGGCGCGGATGCCGACGGTGAGGATCAGGCTCCCGTGCAGCTTGCGGTCGCGCGCCGCCGATGGGTAGTTGAGGTTGCCGACGCGCTCGATCTTGAGCCGCCAGTCCTCGACGTAGCGCGCGAAGCGGTACTCCTGCGCGCGCGACCCGACGAACTGGCGCTTCGGACGCTTCTGGTAGGCGTCCATGTCCTTGGCGATCTGCGCCTCGAGGCGCATCGCCTCGAGCGTCTTTTGCATCATCTCGTTCGCCGTCGGCGACTCGGTGGGCTGCTTCTCGTCGGTGGGGGTCGGCCGCGGCGCCGCCACCGCAGCGGAGCGCAATTGCGTCAGCAGCTCCTTGGTCTGCTGCTCGAGCGCCTCGACGCGCTCGGTGGCGACGGTGATCTCGTTGCGCGGCGTGTCCTTGGGCAGCACGGGCAGCGGCGACTTCGCGCGGCGGTTCTGGTCGGTGTTGCCGCCGCCATCGAGGTTCGCCTGCGCGAGGATGTCGGCCTTGGTCGGCCGCGCCTTCGTCTTCGCATTGACGAGCGCGACCTCGAGCGGCGCATCGCTCGCCTTCGGCGAAAGGTCGGGCATCGTGAAGTGCAGCGCCATCACGACGCCGTGCAGCACGAGCGACACGCCGATCGCGATCGCGACAAGGCGCCCCTGCCGCGGCGACGCGAGCGCTTCGGGCGGGATCGTCGCCGGCGGCAGCGCGCCGGCAGGCGCGAGGCGAACGGGCGGACGAGGCGCCATTGGCGCGGGCTGCGCCTCTGCGACCGACGCGATTCGGGCTTGTCCCGGCGATGCCGACGGGGTTTCGGCGCGGCCCTGCCGCGCGGACGGGGTTGCGGCTTGGCCTTGTGACGCGGGCGTGCTTGCGGCTTGGCCTTGCGGCGTGGCGCTCGCGGCTGGCTTGAGAGCCGGCGCGACGGTCAGCGGCGCGCCCTTGGGCTTGCGCGGCGCCGCCTTGCGAGGGATCGCCGCTGGCGGGGTGGCCGCGGCGGCAAAGCGCGGGATCACGACGCCGGTCGCCGGCGCGCTCGCGGGGGCGCTCGTCTTGCTGCGCGGCGCGGCTGCCCGAGTCCCGGCCGCCGCGGTCGTCGATGCGGCCGGCTTGCGGGGCGCCGGTACGGGCTCCGACGGGGCAACGCCCGGTACCGCCGTGCGCTTCGCGCGCGTCGGAGCCGGCGCCTTGGAGGCTCGCAGCGGCGCGGCCGCGCCTGCAGTTGCCGGCGGCGGGGCCGCCCCTGCCGCGGCCGGCGCATTGTCCGGCGGCGGCGGCTCGAGCGGCAAAGTTTGCGGGGAAGGACGGCGCGGCACGCTTTCTGCGCTCAATGCTTCAAAGTACCGATTGTATGCAAACGTCATGGTGGAGTCATGACGCGGGTCGAAAACTCAGGTGGGCAGCGTGTTGATTACGCGACAGTCGAGCGTGGCGGCGAGGAGGTCGACCCGCGCCACCGCGACGCGCACCAGGGTCTCCGGCGGCTGCGGCGGCAGGTCGGCGAGCCGCACGTAGAGCGGCAGGTGGGCGAAGCGCACGAGGTTGTCGCGCACGACCACCGCGTCCGCTTCGTCGATGTTCTCCTGCACGAGGTAGCGCAGGCACCAGTAGCGCTCCATCCGGTCCTGGAATTCGGCGTACTGGCTGTAGGTCGCCTCGAAGTCCGCGAGCGCGGCGAAGAGCGCGGCGTCGTTGGCTGCGTACGGCGGCACGCGGCCTTCGACGACGGCGACGAGCTGTTGCTGGTTGACGAGGTCGGCGTAGCGGCGCAGCGGCGAGCTCGACCACAGGTAGTGCGCGAGGCCGAGCCCCTGGTGCTCGCCGGGACGCACGCTCATCTTCACCTTGCCGCCGGACTGGACGCGGTAGAGGCCCGGCACGCCGCGCTCGGCGAGGAGCCGCCCCCATGTGTCGTTGACGTGGATCATCAGCTCGGAGACGAGCTTGTCGAGCGGCGAGCCGCGCGGGCGCGGCACGATCGCGATCCGGCCCTCCGGCACGCTCCAGTCGACGTGGAAGCTGTAGTCGATGCGGGCGATGTCGGGCCGCGCGCGCTTCGCGGCGAGCGCCTGCGCGAGCTGCCACAGCGCGCGAAGCTCGGCGGTGCGCGCCGGCTCGCCAGCCTGCGGGGGTGCGGCGAACGCGTCGTCGATGGCATCGAGGCGAAGATTGTCGACGATCGGCACGCATTCGATCGCGGTGCGTGAGCCGATGGGACCGCCCTCGGCGTCGATCTCGACGTACAGCGACAGCGCGGGGCGCGCGTCGCCGGCGGCGAGCGTGAACGCGTCGATCGCGTCGTCGGGCAGCATCGTGATCTTGCGGCCCGGCATGTACACCGTCGACAGCCGCTCGCGCGCGATCGCGTCGAGCGTATCGCCGCGCGCGATCGCGAGCGCAGGTGCGGCAATGTGGATGCCGATCTCGCGGCGACCGTCGCCGTGCTCGCGCACCGAGAATGCGTCGTCGATCTCGGTGGTCGACGCGTCGTCGATCGAGAACGCGGCGACGCCGGCGCGCGGCAGGTCGCGCGGCGCGGCCACCGGAGCATGCGCGGCGAAGCCCAAGCCGCGCGGAAACGCCGCGAGCCTGAATGCGTCGAAGTGGAACTCGTGCGTCGATGGGATCGCGCCACAGGCGGCGAGCAGCGCCAGCGGGCTCGCATGCGCGGCCTCGCTCGCGGCGGCGAGCGCCTTCCATTCGAGCGCGCTCTTGTCGGGCGCATGCAGCAGCATGTCGCGCTTCGCGGCGAGCGCGTCGGGAAAGCGGCCGGCGACGAGCTCGTCGCGCCATTGCGCCACCTGCGCCGCCTCGCGCGCCTTGCGCTCGACCGACGCGAGCGCGGCCTTCAGCGCGTCGGGCGGCGCCTTGCGGTAACGGCCGCGGCCCTTCTTGTAGAAGTACATCGGCGAGGCGTGCAGGAGGCGCGCCACCGCCGCCTGCTCGGCAACGCTCGCGTTTGCGCCGAAGTAGTCGCGCGCGAGCATCGCGAAGTCGAACTCGCCGTCGTCGCTG
>Ga0157372_10006251_pt1 | contig 12666 bp, 10 predicted proteins | sample C55metaG_FD_115307 | JGI IMG/M metagenome (GOLD analysis project Ga0157372, IMG submission 115307) | Corn rhizosphere microbial communities from Kellogg Biological Station, Michigan, USA - C5-5 metaG | ecosystem: Host-associated > Plants > Roots > Rhizosphere > Soil | place: USA: Michigan... | reverse complement strand
TATTATGCAAAATTTCAGCCAAGGTATTAAATTTTTATAATAAAGTATCAGTTCTTACTTCTTAACATGGTTTATAGTTGAAAAACTGTAATAAATAATTCTTACTTTTAATGCATGGTTGAGGAAGTGGTTGTCGTTTTTAATCACAGTTCTGGCCTGCTGCCTATTTAAAAATGTAAAACAATAAGCTATGAAAGAGATCTGCACTCTCATTATTTGCTTGTTATTTCTTTCATCATCAGCAAACAGATTAAAAGATTCAAGTGATATTTTCAAAGTAACTCTTTTGGGAACCGGGTATCCTGAACCACGAATCGATCGTTTCGGGCCAAGCACTCTTGTGCAGGCGGGAAATACCTTTTTGCTTTTTGATGTTGGGCGAGGTTGTTTGATAAGGCTTCAACAGTCAAAAGTAAGATATGATCAGATAGACGCAGTGTTTTTCACCCATCTTCATTCAGATCATATTGTCGGCTTTCCTGATCTTTGGCTGACAGGCTGGAATTTCACCAAACGTGCCGTTCCATTAAAAGTGTTTGGACCGACAGGCACGATGCAAATGACCGACAATCTTCAAAAGGCTTATGTATTTGATATTAAAATGAGAATTGAAGATGGTCACTCACCGGTAGCAGGAAGCAAAATCATTACGACTGAAATAAAAGAAGGTGTTGTTTATCAAAAGAATGGAATAAAAGTGATTGCTTTTTTAGTAGATCATTTCCCGGTTGTTCCGGCTTATGGATACCGGATAGAATATAAAGGCCATTCAGTAGTCCTTTCAGGAGATACGCGCTATTGCCCTAATGTCATCAAATTTGCAAAAGGTACTGATATACTGATACATGAAGTGTTGGTAGCCCCTGATACGGTTAGCAGAGGAAACAGGCTCTACCCGGCGGTTGCGCATCACATTACTCCTGAGCAGGCAGCAGAAGTTTTTAATTGTGTGAAGCCGAAAATGGCTGTATATTCTCATGTAGTAGAATTTTTCGGAGCTACAGATGACGAACTGTTGCGGCGAACAAAAGTATTTTACAAAGGAAAAGTTTTGGTAGGCAAGGATCTGATGAGTTTTATTATAGGAGAGGACGTGGCGGTTCAGTAGTTTATGTTCTTAGTTTGGATTGTCGTTTGTAGAAGCAAAATGTTGTAATTTTAACTGATGTTGAGATTTACAGATCAGTTTTACAAGATACAAAATGACAAATAAAAATACCTACAATTATGGATCAAACCGAATGGAATACACTGACACCGGAAGAAGAAAGGGTAATCGTTCACAAAGGAACCGAATATCCCGGTACTGGCGAACTTCTTCATAATAAGCAAAACGGAACCTACGTATGCCGGCGCTGCAATGCACCTCTCTATCGCTCAGAAGATAAATTTGATTCGCATTGTGGATGGCCCAGCTTCGACGATGAAATAAAAGGTGCGGTAAAACGCGTTCCTGATGCAGATGGCATGCGTACAGAGATCATATGCAACAACTGTGGCGCACATTTGGGACATGTATTTTTAGGTGAACACGAAACGGCAAAAAATGTACGTCATTGTGTAAATTCAATATCCATGAAATTTATCCCGGATTAAAAATCCAAATGTTCTCGAACCATTAAATATTTCCCATGGAAAAAATTCTGGTGATGGTAGCTTTTAGCGTAATAATGGTTGGCTGTAACAGCAATTCTACCAACACACCTTCACTAGTAGATTCTTCAATGAATATGAACAGCACCGGATTGGATTCTATGTCAAGGTCCATGTCGCCCCTCAATGATGGAACAGTAGGTATGAGAATGGGAAGAATGATGATCGCTCATGATGGCAAGTGGGAGGTAATGAGTCAACCGTCTACGTGCAGTGATGGCTGCCAGGTAATGACTAACGGACAGGTGATTATGAAAAACGGTGAAAAAATGATGCTGAAAGATGGTGAAACGGTTGATAAAGATGGCCATATAATGGATGCTTCTGGTAAGATGATGATGGACCAGAAATCAGACTCTAAGTAGCTCATAATTGTAGTTGGGATTAACAATAAATATGAACTAAGAACCAAATACTATTCTACAGGCTCTAAATCCTTTTTATCCAGCCAGCCATGAGTGGATTGGCCTTTATTATTAATATAGACGACGTACACAAAACCATTCTCCTCAGCAGTCGGAGTTAATACAAGATCTTTACGCGCCTGAAGGAATACTGACTTCCGTTTGCCTGAATCGGGTTCATAATGAAACCACGCTTTATCTATAACAGTATATTTATCTGAAGAATCAGCGCGTGGAACTGTAGAATTTGAAGCTTGAGCAGTGGAATCAGAAGTTGAAGTTATTGAAACGGCTTTAACTGGAGAAACAGGTATGACTTTTTCCTGAATTTGTGAATCATTTTCCTCCTTTGTGCTTTCTTTTGTAATAGGAGCATCAGACTGAATAGAAGAATTCCGAACAGGAATTTTAGAAATAGCTGCTGCAGAACCCTTCACTCCATTAGTTTGAATAAAAGGGATCTTATAGCCTTTATACTTGAAAAAATATACGCATCCGCAACAGATCAGCAATAAAATAAACAAAACCGCAGGCACTACTTTTCTTTTTCGTTTCGGCTCCTGTAGTGGAGGGCTTGCTTCAAAGAAATGATGCAGATTTTCTCTTTTGGAAGGAATCACAGTTGCTAATTCATCAGCCGGTTCATTTACTTCAATTGTAGTGTGCGCCTGTTCCCGACGGATTAGTTTATAATCATTATAATTCAAATTATAATTATTCGCTTTTATATCATAAACCGAGATGGTAAAGCTATTGGATTGGTAGTCTTCATGCGACCGGTTCTTCCATTTGTCCAGTAAAAACTTTACATCCCTAAGCTGTTCCTTAAGCAATTCGTCATTGATTTCAGGATTTTTCACTGTTTCATTGATCGTGCGCTTCTTTTTAGGTTTTTCCATTTTACAAAACCAAACTTCACTGGTAGTCGCTGAACTTTTCTTATTAAAAATAAAAATACCTGCTGAAGAAAATATGGATTTGCTATCAGAAGATAAATTAATTACACCTTCAAGATTGGTACTTTCTACCAGTTCTTTCCTTACAGCCTGAATGTCAGAGAGAGTGCTTTTTAAAAAATTTTCCGGTACCAATACAACTGCCCGGTCACCACCCTGCATTTGTTCAATGATGTCATTTAACAACTGCATTTCCTTTTGAAGATGTCCCGGCTGCGGTAAAAGATCTTCACCGGTAATTTTTCCTTCAACTGCGATACACAATAAACTTGAAAGAATCAAAGTATTTCCTGCAGTAAAACTGTTTGTTTTATCACCAGAAATTTTCAGATCAGGAGATTGAATTCCATGCAATATCATTCTCATCGCAGCCATGCGAAGATGAATGATATTTGATTCAAAACCCTTCAATTTTGAAGCAGGGTGAAAGCCGGCAGCATTATTATTTTCCAAATACTCAGCGGCATTAACTAAAAGACTGCCATTGCCCGCGCATGGATCAAGAATTACATCAGAGATATGCGGTTCCGCGATAGAGACCATCAGCCGCGAAATATATTCGGGAATAAACTGTGCCTGGTTTTGGGAATTGCCTGCTTTTTTAAAAAGAAATTCAACAATGGCAGCCTGCGTATAACTGTCAGATGATTCAATCAAATTGACGATGTCAATTCCATTGCTAAGAAGTTTGGGGGTTGGGGTAATCAGCAAACGTTCTTTGAAAAAATCGCTATACAATAAATCGGTTTGCCCATATTGTTTCATCAGATCAAGCAATCCGTACTCTTTGGTAAATAATTCATGAACGTCCTGGGCATTTAAATCTTTAAAAACCCGCCAGTTAAAAGACTCAATTTCTTTAGTGTAAATAAATTGATTGTCTTGTATTGAAGCAATCTTTTTAGTAATGCGATTGAGGTCATCCAATTTTTTGATAAAGAAAATATAGCTGATAAGATCAAGGATGGCCACTGGTCTAAGATTACTGACTGGCCAGCAATTATCCCATTTTTCATTGAGGGTTTGTTTTAACTGAGGTGTAAGCATAATTTTTTCCAACATCTTGTAATAAACAAAAACTTTGCTAAAAAATATTTCACTGTCAATTTCCGACTATTTATTGGCATTCAGGATAAAATTAATAAAAACTTAACGGCGTATATATTAATAAAATAAAATTTCATCTTAATAAAAGAAAAATTTCATCAGTTTGGTGAAGGAGACTTTTAGGTGAAGTTCAAGTGGGAACAGTGATCCTGATTATCCTGGTTTTTAATATATTAGTGGGAAAAAATATTCAAATTTCCCCCGGATAGGGGCGGCATTGAATCTTTTTGCTCAAAACCAAACTATGAACTAAGAATTACTCCAGTTCTTCATCTGAAAAAGATTGTGAACTCAGGTTGATCATACTTCCCATCAGGTCTTTAAATTCAATTTTTCCTTCCAGCACTTTTTTGCTGATCAGGGAGAAAGTGGATAGTCCGTGTAACACAAATTCCATCAGCAAAGCATTTTCTTTTGTAGACGCATTGGGGTAATGTTTTTTCACAAAACCAAAAAGCCCATCTACTTTATAGAGCAATTGAATCTTTTCTTCATCTTTCAGATCAAAAGAAACATTCAGTTGATTGCCCGCATCGAACCATCGGGTAATGGTTTTGTAAGGATTTTCTTCCGGAACGGATTCCCTTGTTTTTCTCTTTTTAAAAGATTCAGGATTGGGGAAATATTTGACAAATTGCGTGCGGATGGCTTTTTCTACTAAATTGTACGCGACCTGGTAAGGGCCTTCCTGTTCGCCTTCATAAACAAGTTCTATTTTTCCTGTAATAGATGGAATAATGCCGGTAAGATCGCTGATCCAAACCTGTGTTTCTTTTTCTTTATTTCTAATCGCTCTTCTTTCAGCGGCACTTACAGCATTTTCAAAAGCAGAAATGGTAAGCCTTGCCGATACGCCACTTTTCTTATCCACAAATTCACTGGCGCGGGCTTCAAAAGAAACCTGTTCTACCAAACGTTTCACCAAATCACTAACATGAATTCTTTTTACCTGGTCGCTATGAACCGAAGCTTCCTGCTCGGTAATGAACAAAGAATTTTCTATTGTGGTAGGATAATGAGTAAGAATCTGGCTTTCAATGCGGTCTTTTAAAGGTGTAACAATTGCGCCACGATTGGTGTAATCTTCCGGATTTGCAGTGAACACAAACATGATATCCAAAGGCAATCTTAATTTAAAACCCCGAATTTGAAGATCGCCTTCTTCCAGGATATTGAACAAAGAAACCTGGATGCGCGCCTGCAAGTCGGGCAATTCATTGATCACAAAAATGCCGCGGTTGCTTCGTGGGATAATTCCATAATGGATCACCCTTTCATCGGCATAACTGAGTTTTAAATTAGCCGCTTTTATCGGATCAATATCCCCGATGAGATCGGCAACGCTTACGTCGGGGGTGGCTAGTTTTTCTCCGTAACGTTCGCTGCGATGCAGCCAAGAAATCGGTGTATCATCTCCTTTTTCTTTTACAAGATCTCTTGCATATTTACTCAAAGGTTTGAAAGGATCATCATTCACTTCGCTGCCTTCCACCACAGGAATATATTCATCCAGCAAATCGATCATTTGCCGCGCCATACGGGTTTTCGCTTGTCCGCGCAATCCTAAAAACAAAATATTATGACGTGATAATAAAGCTCTTTCCGTGTCCGGAATTACCGAATCTTCATATCCGATGATACCGGGAAAAGTAATTTCTTTTTTACCGATCTTTTTGATCAGGTTATCGCGTAATTCTTCTTTTATCGATTTTGGTTTGTAATTAATTTCTTTTAACTCGCCTAAGGTTTTTATATTTTCGATGTTCATTTTCTATTTTTCTTATTTTTCTCCTAAATTATGCTTTTGTCCCCCAGTTCTAATCAGTCTTCACCTTAAAAAGTAAATTCTTTCATTTCATTTTGTCTGAAGTTACAAGTCTAAACCGATAATTCAATAATTGAATTCTTAAATAATTCCCTGGCCCTTTCAGTAAACCGTCTTTCTTTTTCCACTTTCAAAATCTTTAAAGATAAAAGCGCCAAGCCTGTCAAGAGAGGCAAAGAATGCCTTGCCATTATTAGTTTCTGTAAATTCGGTTACAAATCTTTGCAAATATGGATCACTGGCAATCATAAATGTAGTGATCGGAATTTTGATTTTTTTGCATTGTGCAGCAAGATTCAGGCAGCGGCTCAGAATTCGTCGGTCAACTCCAAAGCTATTTTTATAATAACGTTTCCCAATTTTCAAACAGGTTGGTTTTCCATCAGTGATCATAAAAATTTGTTTGTTCGGATTTTTTCTTCTTCTCAAAATATCCATTGCCAATTCCAATCCGGCAACGGTATTGGTATGGTAAGGGCCAACTTGTAAATAAGGAAGATCTTTTATTTCAACCGTCCACGCATCGTTTCCGAAAACCACAATATCCAGTGTGTCTTTAGGATATTTCGTAGTAATTAATTCGCTCAAAGCCATCGCTACTTTTTTGGCCGGAGTAATTCTGTCTTCGCCATAAAGGATCATACTGTGAGAAATATCAATCATCAAGACGGTGGACGTTTGTGCCTTAAAATCAGTTTCCCTGATTTCCAAATCGTCTTCCTGCATCATAAAGCTTTCGGTCCCATGATTGATTTGCGCGTTGCGGATCGATTCTGTAAAATCAATTTGCTCCAAAGTATCACCGAATTGAAACGGCCGGGTTTCAGGATTGATCTCGTCGCCATTTCCTGGTTTGAAAGTATTGTGGTTCCCTGTTTTTGATTTCTTGAGCTTTCCAAAAATCTCTTCGAGACTGCGTTTCCGGATTCCCTGTTCTGTTTTAGGGGTAATTTTTATTTCACCTTTCTGTTTATTTTCATCAATGTAGCCTTTGTCTTTCAGGTCTTCAATGAAATCACCCATTCCATATTCGTCGTTCGTTAATTCGTATTGTTTATCCAATTCTGTAAGCCAGCTCAAGGCTTCGCCAACATCGCCGCTGGTATAGGTGAGCAATTGCATGAAAATATCCAACAGATTTTGGAAAGATGTCTTATTATTTTCGTTTGGGTCGTATTTGGAAAAATGATGAAGTCGCATGTGGTTGATAGTTAAAGGTTGAAGGCTGATTTGTTCAAGGATGAATTCAAGGATGAACTTTGAACCTTCAATTTTTTGTATGCAAGTTACAGCACAATCTTTTTGCCACGTAAGGGTGGATGTTAAAAATCAAAAATCCCGGTTCAATGAAGAGCCGGGATTTATTTCAAAAAATTAATTCAATATTCTATTGTGTTTTATCATGCACCTGCGTATCTCTTTTTATGGATGGAACTGTATTGATCACCGGGCCCGTGCTTTCCGGAGAACTTATCTGGGGTGGTTTGGTGAAATATTGTTCCATTCCTTGCAATCCCTGCAACAATTGCTGTGCAATTTGATTATCATAAGACAAAAATTGTTGCCTGTTTTCATCAAGACTGTTATAATACATAATCTGCTGCTCCAAATCCGTACGCAAAGCATCAGAAACTTTTTTCGCTAAAATGGTATCACCTGATTTATAACTTGCTATTAAAAACTGGTAAGAGATCTGGTCCTGCTGCTGCCTGCGCGAAGCCATTCCGTAAGGGAAGTTCTGTTGCAACATATTTTTATCACATCTTTCAAGCAAATTTCTCGCTTCTGCCAGCTTCCCATGGTCAGCAAGATCATTAGCGACTTGTGCATATTGCATGCGCAGTGTGTTCAGATGACGGCGGTTTTCTTCATCAAAATAGACTCCCGGAACATTGGCATTTCCAAAAGCAAACTTTTTCATCATGACGTTATAGGCCCAGTCATCATTTACGTTTGCATTTTTTACAGGAACAAGGCGATATGTAAGTCCGTCAGCTCTTAAATATTGTTGAAAACCAAGTTCACCGTAAGGAGAGGTAAAATAGATCGGACGTTTCCAATTGTTGGCAGCAATGATATTCAGAATCGCACTTTCATTTTTCATCAGTGCATTTTTCGGAATAGTAAAATCTATTTCACTTAATACAGTGTCATTAGCATTTACAGTTCCATTTTGCCTTACAAAATTGGTATCCACCGGTACTTTTACATTTTTTGTCGGGAAAATATTGAGGAAATCTGAGCCATTCTGATACATCCTTGCCGGATCATTACTGCCCGCATAATCTTTCATCATGGAAAAAAGGTCCATTGGTTTTGTCTGATCCACTTTTGCTCCGGGAAGATCCGGGAAGAAATAGATGGCATCCCTGTTACTGCCGATAATCTGGTCGGGGCTCCAGATAACAGGAATTGGCGCACTTTTGTTGACTGCATAACGAAGCTGGTTGATGTACCAATCAGTTCCCAGCAAACTTGAATTAATTACTCTCACATCTCTTCTTATTCCCAAAACTTCCTGGTCAAACCAAAGAGGGTATGTATCGTTATCACCAAAAGTGATCAGGATTGCATTTGGCGCGCAACTTTCTAAATAATCAACCGCAATATCTCTTGCCAAAACCTTATGGCTTCTGTCGTGGTCGTTCCATTCCTGACTCGCCATTAAAACCGGAACTGCAAGCAAACACAACCCTCCGGCGACATAATTGGCGGTTTTGCTCTTCATGTATTTTTCAAAAAGCTCTTTTACATACATTACTCCGAGGCCAATCCAAATCGCAAATGCATAAAAAGAACCTACATAAGCATAATCCCTTTCACGTGGCTGATTACCGGCCTGGTTGAGATAAAAAACGATGGCGATTCCGGTGAAGAAGAATAATAATCCAACAACCAGCGTATCTTCTTTATCCTTTTTATATTGATAAACAAGGCCAAGAATTCCAAGAATTAATGGCAAACAAAATAATTTATTATTGGACTTATTGTGCTTGAGTGTATCGGGCATTTTACTTTGATCGCCAAGACGTGCATTATCCCAGAAAGAAATGCCTGTAAGCCAGTTTCCGTCACGAACATTTCCCATATCAATTCCCTGAAGATCGTTTTGTTTTCCGGCAAAATTCCACATGAAATAACGCCAGTACATCCAGTTGAGCTGATAGCTGAAAAAGAAAGCGATATTATCACCCATCGTTGGCTTTGAATAATATTTTCCTGTCTTCGGATCTTTTCCAATTCCAGCAAAGTTTGCGTAATAATCTGCATGTCCCTGATCATTGCTATTATCCCACATTCTTGGGAAAAAATGAAGATCAGCAGGATCATATTCTGTAACGATTTTCTTACCTTTATTTTCGTATTTGTTGGTTCCTTTTACATAAGTATCTTCATATTTCTGATCAGTAGGTTCATCTGTAAAATCCTGACCCTTTAAAATCGGCCATGTGCCATATTGTTCACGGCTCAGATATCCAACAAGACTCACCGGATTATCCACATTGAACATATCGATTGCCGGATTTGCATTGGAACGGATCATGGTAGTAAAATAAGTAGAAAATCCAAGCAGCACAAACGCAAAACTCCACATTGCAAGTCTTAAAAAGTTCCAGTTCTTTTTCTTTGCTAATCTTAGCATCAGGAAAATAATGAACGCAAGCAGAACAAAGAAAAAAGTAAAACCAGTGAAAAAAGGAGCATCAAAACTATTGGTAAACAACACATCAAAATCACCAGCCAGTTTGATCGTCCATTGAATCATAGGAACCTGCACAATTCCTGTAACGACACAACCGATTACAAACGCCCAGAATGTGCCCCATTTGGTTACGTTATAGCGTTTGAAATAATAGATCATTACAATCGCGGGGATCGTAAGAATACACAATAAATGAACACCCACAGATAATCCAATCAGGTAAAAGATCAAAATAAGCCATTTATCTGCCGGTGTAAAATTTCCTTTAACTCCGTTTAATTTTTCTGTGGTAACCGCATCTTCCCATTTCAAAGCAGCCCAAAAAACGATAGCGGTAAAGAAAGAAGAACTTGCATAAACTTCCCCTTCTACAGCGCTGTACCAAAATGAATCACTGAAGGTATAAGCCAATGCTCCAACTACACCTGCAGCCATGATCGTAAAGATCTGATTGTTGGTAAGAACATTTGAGGTATTTTTTAAAGCGATCTTTTTTGCAAAGTGAGTGATGCTCCAAAATAAGAATAAAATACAGAAGCCGCTCATCACCGCACTCATGGTGTTGAGCCCAAGTATTGCAGTATTTGGATTGGAAAACGGCATCATGAAAAGTCGTCCGATCATAATGAATAACGGGGCTCCCGGTGGATGCGGGATCTGAAGTTTGTAAGCGCTGGAAGCAAATTCACCGCAATCCCAAAAACTGCCGGTTGCTTCCATAGTTGACAAATAAACGAAACAGGCAATGATACAAATTGCCCACCCGGTAATGTTGTTGATGCGTTTATAGCTCATTATTTTGGATTTATCGAAACAGGGGCAAATATAAAGCTATGATTGCTACAATTCAATCCACTTGTTTTTTTTTATACAAAGGATTGTTAATTTGTTTTGGAGAATTTATTTTTTAAATGCTCAGCTTCATTTGCAAGTCGCCGACTTTTTACAGGAAAAATTAAAGTTGGGAATAAACAAATAAAATGATTTTCTGTTTTCTTCATCTAATTTTGCCTTTCTGTTTTCAAAAAATTTCTCTTTTTAATCATTGAAAAAAGCATTTCTCCAACTTCATTTTGCGGTAATACTTGCAGGATTTACTGCTATCTTAGGAAAACTGATTGAGTTAAATGAAGGACTTCTTACTTCATACAGAATGTTACTCAGTGCCGTTATTCTTGCCATTGTTTTATATTTCAGAAATGAATTAAAAAGACTTTCCTGGGAAAATATGTGGCAACTTTTTGGTGTTGGCGCTATCGTTTCCTTGCATTGGGTTTGCTTTTATGGGAGCATCAAATATTCCAATGTTTCTGTTTCAGTTACGTGTTTATCCACGATTGGGTTTTTTACTTCCCTCCTTGAACCATTGATCATGAGAAGAAGAGTTGATTTAGTGGAAGTGCTGCTTGGAATGCTTGCAATTGCTGGTGTTTATCTCATTTTTAATTTTTATCCTGAATATAAAACGGGAATTATTTTCGGAATTATTTCCGCGGTATTTGCTTGTCTTTTTCCGATCATTAATAAAAATTTACTCATTACTTTTTCACCGCGAACTGTTACATTTTATGAAATGACAGGAGGTTTTATTGCCTTGTGTTTCATCCTTCCCGTTTACCTGCGGTTTTTTCCTGCACATTATTTTATTCCAACGAGTAAAGATTTTTTGTGGTTGATCATTTTAGCGGGAGTTTGTACAGTTTTTGCATTTAATCTCAGCCTGAATGCTTTGAAACATATTTCTGCTTTTACCACCAACCTTACTTACAATTTTGAACCTGTTTATTCGATCATCCTTGCCTTTATTATTTTTAAAGAGAATAAATTTTTAGGCCCGGGATTTTATTTCGGTTTCGCTTTGATTTTGCTGGCAGTTTCGTTGCAAATGGTAAGAGTTTACCAGGAAAGAAAAAAAGAAAAGATCGTGGATCAGTCAATTATTTACAAATAAATAATCTTATAAGACAGCTTGGCAAATGCCTGGAACATTTTGCTGACCCCACAATATTTTTCCTGTGAAAGTGTTACCGCTTTTAAAACTTTTTCTTCATCTTCTTTTTCTACTTTGATCGTGTAGTTAACAACGACATCATCATAAATTTTCGGTTCTGTTTCAGTAAGATGCCCTTCAACATTTATTGAAAAGAAAGAAAAATTAACACGCATTTTGTTCAGTATGCTTACCACATCTAAACCTGTGCAACCCGCAAGGGACGTAAGCATCAACACTTTCGGTCTTGTGCCGATATTATTTCCGCCACCGGTTGGGTCAGTATCAATTTCTATTTTATGACCATTGACATCTGCCGTAAAATTCATCCCACCTTTGAAAACCGCGTTGATACTATTTACCGCCATTTTATTTTTTTAATGAAAAAAGATAGCGTCAAATTTACTGCTTATAAATGAGATTTTACGGCATCGGAAATTTGTTGTGCGCTCATGGCGCCAGATTGCCGCCACAAAACTTTTCCTTCTTTAAAAAGAATTAAAGTAGGAACACCCTGTATATTGTATTGCTGTGCAGCCTGTTGATTTCTGTCAATATCGATTTTGATTACTCTTAATTTGTCGCTGTTATTTTGGGCAAATCTTTTTAATTCCGGTGCCATCATTTTACATGGCCCGCACCAGGTTGCATGAAAATCAACCAAAACCGGTTGCTTATTTTTTATTACTTCTCCAAATGTTTCCATAAGAAAAATATTATCACAAATTATGCCCGTTTAAGGGAGCGACGCGTTGTCAGTTTTCATCTTTTTGATGAATAAGTTAATTTTGAGTGCTGGTTCAACTTTTCCGGAAAAACTTTGATTTTTATTTTTCAGTGAAGTATTTGTTCATTACCTTTGCCGTCCGAAAAAAAAGATCAGTTATGGCCAGAGTATGTCAGTTAACAGGAAAAAGACCCATTTCAGGTAATTCTGTTTCACATTCTAACATTAAAACCAAAAGAAGGTTTTTACCAAATCTGCAGAAGAAAAGATATTTTCTGGCAGAAGAAGATAAATGGATTAC
>Ga0157372_10006250_pt1 | contig 12667 bp, 10 predicted proteins | sample C55metaG_FD_115307 | JGI IMG/M metagenome (GOLD analysis project Ga0157372, IMG submission 115307) | Corn rhizosphere microbial communities from Kellogg Biological Station, Michigan, USA - C5-5 metaG | ecosystem: Host-associated > Plants > Roots > Rhizosphere > Soil | place: USA: Michigan... | reverse complement strand
TTGAAGTTGCAAACAACCAGGCCATTATTAATTGCTGACAATGCATCGAAGGAATCAGTCGATATCTAACAAGCAACCTATATATGTCCTTAAAACCAGCCTCCGAGAAAACACCTGGCAGCAGTGAACGCCCTTCCTCATGGAATGCGCCAAAACGCCTCCCTGGTATTCTCTCTTTAAAAATATACATGGCACTTGCAGTTACTGTTAGTATGATTGCATTTGCATCATCATGTAAACACTACATCCCTATTGAAAATGCCTCGCCGGGGTCTGGACCCGACAATCCTCCTGCAACGAGTAGCTGCAGTGCAGATACGATCTATTTTCAACAACAGGTGCTTCCCGTTTTTATTTCCAATTGTGCCATGAGTGGTTGTCATGACGCAGCTTCACATAAGGAGGGCATTAACCTCACATCCTATTCGGGTATTATGAGCGGGGGCATACGTGCAGGCAATCCTGGCAGTAGCAAACTGTATAATGTCATTATAGACGGAAGTATGCCGCCGCGTCCATATAGTACGCTGACCCAGGACCAAATTAATAGTTTGAACAAGTGGATAACACAGGGAGCAAAAAATAATTCTTGTGTGGATGCTACCTGTGATACTGCCAACGTAACCTTTACTGCATCTGTTAAGGGAATCATTGCTAATAAGTGCCAGGGATGTCATAGTAGCTCTTCTCCTGGTGGCGGTTATGATCTCACTACGTATAATGGAGTAAAGGCGGTCGTCAATAACGGTAAGCTCTGGGGTTCTATCAACTTTTTAAGTGGTTATTCTGCTATGCCGAAAGGAGGCACTAAACTTTCAACCTGTGAGCTGGCTAAGATCAGGAAATGGATTGCAGCCGGCGCACCAAATAACTAACAACGATGATGATGTTAAGCATAACGAAGAAATTTTCAATTCTATTTATAACTGGCACAGTTGCCATTAGTGGATGTTATTACGATAAAGAAGACCTGTTATATGGCGGAGCATGTGACCCCACTGGTACAACCTACACCGGAACTATTAGCAGCATACTGAAAAATTACGGCTGTGTTAATTGCCATTCAGGCACCAGCCCGAGCGGTGCCATAAATCTTGAATCCTACACTGCTGTCAAAACATCTGTAACCAATGGTAAATTATACGGTTCTATAACACATGCGCCGGGCTACGTTCCCATGCCCGATGGCGCAGCTTCAATGACCTCCTGCGATATCAAAAAAATTAAAGCCTGGATAGATGCAGGAGCTACCAACAACTAGAGTAGCATTTGAACTCAATAAGATTCTCACAACCCATTATCATAGACAAAACAATTCGTAAATAAAAACGCAGGCACCATGATAAAAACAACCCTGGTCTTATTAGTGGCATTTTTTGTTGTCACCTCCAAATCCTTTGCCCAGGATAAGTTTTACACAAAGACCGGTAAGGTAAATTTCTATTCAAAAGCTCCGCTCGAGGAAATTAACGGTAAGAATAAGACCGCTACCGCTGTACTCGATTCAAAAAGCGGCGCCATTCAATTTGCTGTTCAAATGAAAGGTTTTGAATTTGAGAAACAGTTGATGGAACAGCACTTTAATGAGAACTATGTAGAGAGCGATGCTTTTCCCAGGTCGGAGTTTAGGGGATTCATAGACAACAATGCCAACATTAATTATTCAAAAACTGGAACCTATACTGCAAAAGTAAAGGGTAAGCTCACCCTCCATGGGGTCACCCAGGATGTTGAGAGCGCTGCCACTATAAAAATAAACGACGGCAGTATTGATGCCTCATCTGCCTTCAATGTATTATTGTCAGATTTCAAAATCTCAATCCCCTCGTTGGTTAAAGACAAAGTATCTAACAGTATAAAAATTGTTGTCGACTGCAATCTGCAACCACTAAAGAACTAAAATGAAGATCATACCATATTGCCTTCTTCTTTTTTTAGGGGTAGGGGCTTTTGCACAGGATACCACCGATCTGCTTAGTTTAATACCAACTGCCAAACCCCAAAAAGAATTTGTCTATAATGCTTTCAAATCGCCGAGGGTCATAATGACCCATAGTATGGAAATGCTTAGAGCCGGTGTGCTTGACTTTCGCATTCTTCACCGCTTCGGAAGAATAAATGGGGGTGCCTATGAATTTTTTGGACTGGACGGCCCTGCCACAGTACGACTCGGGTTAGACTATGGCATTACCAATAACTTCACGGTCGGTTTAGGCCGTAGCAACCTTAACAAAGAACTTGATGGCTTTCTAAAATACCGCATCATCCACCAGGCTACCGGCCCTCGCGCGAAACCATTTTCCTTGGTTGCTGTCGCAGGTTCAACACTTACAACATTGAAATGGGCTGACCCAACACGCCAAAACTTCTTTACATCGAGGATGGCTTTTTACGGGCAGGCAATTGTTGGACGTAAATTCAGTGAAGCATTCTCAATGCAAATCGTGCCATCTGTCGTTCATCGCAATCTTGTCCCCACGGCCGTCGACCCAAACGATTTGTTTGCCATTGGTGCAGGTGCACGAATTAAATTGAGCCGTCGCATTTCCTTCAATGCCGACTATCATCATATTCTTAATCAAAATTCCGCAGCCGGATACTACGATCCGCTTTCAATAGGTTTCGATAATGAAACGGGAGGCCACGTATTTCAATTGCATTTTACCAATTCAAAAGGCATGAACGAAAGGGCCTTTCTTACCAACACGGAATATACCTGGACCAAGGGTGATATCTTTTTTGGCTTTAACATTTCAAGGCAATTTCAAATAAGTAAGCGAAAGCGTTAATATCAATTGTTATTAAATCTCACCACCGTTCTAGCTAAAACAACACATAGTGTCACCCAAGGGTCTTGCGCAGCAGACACCGGCTGCGCGGCTGCGAAACAAATACCACCCTCGCTCGCCATTCGCCAACTACCCCACAAATATAAAAGTCCCGCCAAACAGCAGGACTTTCCCGGAACACGAAAGAAGAATCAACTACAACCCACTCACCTTTACAATCGAGAGAGCATTGAACGAACCGTTTTTCAGGGGGTACTCCTCACCATTCACTTCTATGTAAAACTCAATACCAAGAACTAAGAAAAGAGGAAGTTGGCTACCAGAGCTCAAAGTGTTCTCAAGGCTGATCGCCGTCGTTGCAGTCGCATCCCAGGGAAGCAAATCGGAAGACTTGGCTACAACTTTATAGGTATTGTTATCAAAATCTACTTCGGCACCTGCAGAAACGATTTTAAAATGACTTGCACCTTCAGGAGCAGCAATCATATTCAGCGGAACAAACGAAGGAATTTCCACCGTCAACGCTCCGTCCAGGCGGGTAATGTCCGCCGTATACTGTGCATATAAGGTCGTTCCCAGCTTACCATATATGTTGAACTCACTAATACCGCAACAATTTTCAGCTATTTCCCTCCTGGGAACTCTGTTCCGCTTCCATTACGAGATGATCAAGTCTATTTTGTATTGCGAAACGCAACAATACATAAACAGCAATCGGCAACTAATGTCAGTGAATAACATATAGAAATTGCCTAGTTTCGACTAATACAGAACCACAACTGTTAGCGGGCATTAAAAAAGCGACCACTACTCTATTTGAGAAGTTAAAAGATGGTCAAAATCAACACAATAAATTTTTCACACGTTCTGAACCTTGTTCTAGTTTCAAGCCTGTTGACAACATGTAATTTCAAAAATTTAGAACAGATTCAAATAGGATTTGAGAATGACTCTTCTGATTTGACTGATTCACTGAAAACAGTTAATAGTTTCAGTAAAAAAGATAATTTTTTCTTGCTAAATTATGTAGGCAGTTACGATGACAAAATTCAATGGTTGCAGGATTATTTTAATCAACACGCAGGAGTAGATTTTAAACCTAACCCTTCAGGATGTAGTGTATTTTATGCTTCCAATGATTCTAATAGAAACTGTTTAGGACAGAATGTCGATCTACCTGCTTGCAGTGTGTTGTTTGGAAAATACAGTTCAAACGGAAAATACAAATCATTTTCTTTTTCAAGGATTGAGGATTTGGAAACAGAAAGTAAAAAGGGATTAAACAGGAGTATAAATCCTTCAAAATTGACAGATTTTCAAAAGACTTGTGTTTTGTTTTTCCCGTTTTATGCTGTTGGAGGAATGAATGAGCGTGGACTTGCTGTTGGGATTGCAGGAATATCTTCACAGGTGATCAAGGAGACTAATAACAGGAAACCAATTTTTGTAACAAACTTAATACGACAGATTTTGGATAATTGTAAAACAATTGATGATGCAGTCCAGTTGTCCCATGATTACTATTTTTATGACCATTCTCTAACAACCAATTCACACCATCTATTGATCGGTGATTCAACTGGTCGTTCAGTAATAATTGAATATAAGAATGGGAAAATGGAATATGTCTATCCAAATCAAAAATTCCAGCTATTCACCAACAATTATGTAATTGATAATTCAATAGACAATTTAAATGAGTGCTGGAGATATAAATCTATTAATGATCAATTAAGTAAACGGAATTCTCGGTTTGACATTCAAGACTATCTTAAAATTTTAGATAAGGCAAAGAATAATACTAACTGGTCGGTTGTTTATGATCTAAAAAACAAACAGGGCATTTTTACGATATACGGAAGTTATTCAAAGCAATATAAATTTGGTTTCAAATGATTAAAATTAAGGCCCGCTAACATGGCATAAATGGAATGGCGAGGTTTGTGAATTGCCAAATGCAATACGTCTATTATAGTTTCTGCCTCGTTTGACAATGAATCGCTTCGGAAACCGCACTACTCATATGCACCGTTTGCCGCTACTTTCTGAGGGCCATTCTGTTTATATCATTCCTTGCATTTTTATCCCAGATCCAAAAAAAAATGTCCCGCTAAACAGGAGGACTTTACCCTACATAAAAGAAGAATTACCTTCCTTTCCGGTTCTCCTTTCTTAGCCATACGATAGGCACCCTGGGAAAATTCGACCAATCCAACCTTTCTTCGTTAAAACATTTGATCATTCGCTTCGGAGCGATTTTATTGGGTTAGCAAGAGCCACGCGGATCGTTTGAATACTGACCGTCAACAGTGCAATAGCGAGAGCGACGGCGCCGGCAACGGGGAAGATCCACCAGCTGATCTCCGTGCGATAGGCAAACGTTTCGAGCCAATTGTACATGCCCCACCACGAGACCGGGAAGGCGATGAGTGCCGCGATGCCGACAAGCATCGTGAAGTCCCTGCTGAGGAGGCCGACAATCCCACTCACGCTGGCGCCTAGCACCTTGCGGATCCCGATCTCCTTGGTACGTTGCTCGGCAGCATAGGTAACCAGGCCGAAGAGCCCGAGGCAGGCAATGAGAATGGCGAAGAGGGCGAAGGTGATGAAGATCTGGCCGGTCTGCTGCTCGGCATGATACAATTTATCAAAGTCGTTATCCATGAAGGTATAGCTGAACGGCACTCCCGGCCTGGCGGCATGGAACTTAGTTTCCACCTGGCGGACAAGGCTCGAGACATCATTCGTGCGGAAGCGGACCGCCAGGCTGCTCCAGTTATACGTGTTGACCACCATGATAAGAGGATGGATCTTGTCATGCATCGAGTTATAGTTGAAATCCTTTACCACGCCGACGACATGATAGGTGATAATGTTGAACAGATCATCATGATTGTAGAGCACCAGGTTCAGCGGGTCCTTCACGCCAAGCGTCGCTACGGCTGCTTCATTGAGGATGATGCCGGTGGAGTCGGTAGGAAATTGCTCGAGGTCGAAGTTTCGGCCCTTCACCATCTGCATACCGAGGGTGGGAACATAATGGTCGTCTACCCTGAGCGTCGTCATCAGGATTGACTTCCTGGCGTCGAGCAAAGCATCCCGGAACCAGCCTTCCTGCCAGTACTGGTCATTGACAGTAGGCATGTCAGGCGTTACGGTTGCATCAGTGACCCCGGCAAGGGTGAGAAGGTCCTTACGAAGATTGGTCGTACCATCCCGTCCGAGCGACCAGGTGTCATGGATGACGAGTACCTGGTCCCTATTGAACCCGACTTCCTTATTTCGGATAAAGTGCAGCTGGCGATAGATGACGAAGGTGCTCACGATGAGGCCAATTGAAATAAAAAATTGAAACACCACCAGGCTGCTGCGGAGCCAACTGCTCTTGAAGCCTGCGGCTATCTTTCCTTTCAATACATCAATCGGCTGAAAAGAGGAAAGGTAGAAGGCGGGGTAGCTGCCGGCGATACAACCAACGACGAAGACCAATAGGATGAGGAGCAGCAGAAACCGGCCACTGAAAAGAGCGTCGGCATTAAGCGATTTGCCGGCAAGCTGGTTGAACATCGGTAGCAACAGCACAGCGATGCCAAGGGCGAGGAGGAGAGAGACGAAACTTAGTACGATAGATTCGGTGAGGAACTGTATGATGAGATGTCCTTTTGTCGAGCCGGTCACCTTGCGGATGCCCACTTCCCTGGCGCGGTTAGCAGAACGGGCAGTGCTGAGGTTCATGAAATTGACACAGGCGATCAGGAGGATGAGCACGGCGATGACGGAAAAGATGTATACATACTCGATATTGCTGTTGGCTTCGAGCTCACCCGACTTATTGGAATGGAGGTGCACATCGGTGAGGGGAAAGATCGGGCACCGGAAATGATTACCCGTTTTCTCGAGGTCAGCCCCCGAAATATGGAACATTCCCTGGAGGGCCGGGCCGATATACCGGTTAACGACTGCGTCTACATCTTTCTGCACCTCTGCTCGCGTGGTGCCGGGTTGGGCAAGGATATAGGTATAGTAAGAATTACTAACCCAGTTGTTGTCGCCGGGGTCATTAAAATTGTAGGCTTCGCTGATGGGGCGAATAAAGCTAAAATGGAACTGCGACTGTTCCGGCATATCCCGCATCACGCCGGTGATTTTGAGAGGTGTATTGTTATTACCAATTTCGAGCGTGCGGCCGACGATGTCTGTACTGTTGAAATAGCGACGGGCAGCACTTTCATCGATTACGATGGAATGAGGGTTGTTAAGCGCAGTATTGGGGTCGCCTGCGATCATCGGCAACGTGAAGACTTTGAAGATCGTCGAGTCGGCGAAGGTGAAGTGATGTTCGAGAATGTGATCGTTGCCCTTCCTCACTAGCTGGTCGCCCGGGTTACGGAACCTCACCATCTGCCGGATCTTCGGATAAGAAGCGACGAGAGTGGGTCCGAAATATTTGGACGTAGTAACAGCGTCGTACTTGGTGTTATTAAGGTAGACATCCTCATCGATCCGGTAGATACGGTCGGCGTTGACGTTGTAGCGGTCGTAACTGAGTTCATCGATAACGTACAGGACGATCAACAGGCAGACACCGAGGCCTGCAGCGAGGCCAATGATGTTGAGGGCAGTATAGCCCCTGCTTTTTCTGAGACTGCGGAAGGCGATCTTGAGATAGTTGCGGAACATGGGATGGTCAGTTTCGTGAGTAAGACTGCCGAATCGTTCAGACGCACACAAAAAAGTGCCGGGTTTATAAAAACTTGAAGTCCATTCTTCTGTCAAAACCTGCAAAAGACAATTATGTCCGGTTTCGATACAGTAATCGTGCGGGAACGAACATTGGCAGGGGCCTGGGTGGAATTTGTAAAATCCGCTTCTACTTCCCTTTCCGGGTCTCCCCGCCTGGCCCTGCACGCTGCGAACTCGGAAAGTTCAAGATACTTTTAATGCCCACCCGGTATCTTGCGCAGCAGACCCGGTAGCCAAACAAACGCCGCCCTCGGTCAGCATTCGCCAACCACCCCACAAATAAAAAAGTCCCGCTAAATAGCAGGACTTTCCATTGCATGAAGGAAGGATGAACTTATACGCCACTGGCTTTTACAATAGAGAGGGCATTGAATGAACCGTTTTTCAGAGGGTACTCCTCACCATTAACCTCCTGGTAAAACTCGATACCAAGAACCAAGAAGAAAGGAAGAGTACTGCCAGCGCCTAAAGTGCTCGATAGGTTGATCACTGTCGTTGCTGTAGTATCCCAGGCGAGTAAATCCGAAACGTTGGTCGCAACCTTGTACGTGTTGTTTTCAAAATCCACCTCAGCGCCTGCAGAAACAATTTTAAAATGACTGGCACCCTCAGGAGCAGCAATCATATTCTGCGGAACAAACGAAGGAATGTTCACTGCTGGTGTGCCGTCCGCGCGGGTAATAGTCGCAGAAAAAGGTGCATAAAGAGTCGTTCCAAGGTTACCATCACGGTTAAACTCAAAACCTTCCTGCAGTCGAAGTTCCGCGTCTAACACATTCCTTTGGCCTTCCCTCCCGGCCGGTCTCCATTTTTACCCAATGCAAACCAGGCTTGATTAGCGCTTTCAAGGAAGCGGGACAGAGTAATCGGGGGACAACCTCGATCCCAACAATGATTTCGAATCTTGTACATTTTTCCGTACATTTGTACGTACAAAAGTGAGTCATGCAAGCAATCTCCATAACCCAATTACGAAATAATATCAAGAAGTACCTGGACGACGTTTCTAAATCTTCAGATGTGATTGTTGTATCAAGGACGGCAGAAGATGAAGCTGTTGTGATACTTTCAATGAAGGAATATAATTCACTTAACGAAACTGGACATTTGCTCTCAACTGAAAAAAATAGGCAACGACTTCATGAATCAATCGACCAATTGAAAAACGGGAAGACTCGAAAATTTAAGATATAATCTTCCGCTATGAATTTCGAGTTCACGGAAAACGGCTGGGAAGACTTTCAATACTGGATCGAAACAGACAGTTCAATCGCTGAGAAAATCAAAGACCTGCTTAACGAAATCAAAAAGACTCCGTTTCAAGGAACAGGAAAGCCAGAACCGCTCCGGCACGACTTGAAAGGTTTTTGGTCCAGGAGAATCACGGGTGAACATCGGCTTGTGTACAAAGTGGAAGGCAAAAAGGGAGTGGACCAAAAATGTTATATCATCCAATGTCGTTTTCATTACGAGTAACGCCACCACCCAACATTGCTTTCAGCAATAGGTGATCTTCTTTCCTAGCCGATTCACCACCGGGACTCGGCGCCTGGAAACTCTGTTCCACTTCTTTTAAGAGATGATCAAGCCTGGTTTGTATTGGCGAAACGCAACAATACAAAAACCGCAATAAGCAACTCCTGAAAATAATAAATTACAGAAATTACTTAGTTTCGGCTAATACAGAAATGCAACTGTTATAGCCGATACACTGGAGATGTGAAATTCAGAGCCGATAACAACTGGGAGGCAAGCTGGGGAAACAGCTTTTTCCCTAATGAAAAGGCGGTGCTGAGTGGACCGAATATTCCAATACCTGTCGCCGGAACCTATCTAGTGACATTCAATGATAGTACCCGGAATTACACGTTCACTATTATTTCTAAAAAACTGCCTTAGCTATTTCAATTTGTCAGACTTGATAAACCTTAAAGATTGGACTTGAATTAGTCAACCGTTTTGTCAGAAAATAATACCTATTTCCGGGCCAAATCTCACGCAGGGACTCGGCGTCAGCACAACAGAACCAGCTCGAAATAATAGTTCATTACCAAAGGGTTCAACCGCTACACATAGATCTGGTCAAGAGCCAATTCCACCCACACCGATGTATCACTTACCGAAACAGAAGCGGTAAAGGCGAAAAGAATTATTGTGGCAAGGATTTCACCTACCGAAGTTCCCCTTTCTTTCACCCACCTATTCATCACTTTCTCCCAAAAAACCCTCCCCCTCACCCATTCATGCTAAGAAAGGGTACTTCAACGTCTTAGTTTGGTCTTACCCGGATGCCGCAATTTGCTTAACTTCTATTGTCAACTAAAACGGCACTCCTGGCTTTGTTATGAGAAAGCATTTTTTAATTACTCTAATCTCTCTCATTTGCCTCTTTCCCGCATTTTCACAAGATGCAAGAACGGAAAGGATTGACAGTTTGAAAAAACAGTTGCCTCATCTGCATGATAGTGCCAAAGTTGACCTGTTACTTGAACTGGCCAAAGTATTTGGCACCATGGGGCCTAACCCGGATTTTGATTCGATTCACAAGTATACCGTTGCAGCCAACACGGAAGCGCTAAGAATAAGATACTTGAAAGGGGAGGCTTTATCCATGTTGGGTTTAGCCCAAGGAAAATTGGCCGAAAACAATATTAAACAAGCCATTTCAATTGGGGAAAAATTAAAAGATCCAAAGATTCTAGGACAGTGTTATTTAGTCCGGGCAAACCGCCAAAACAATAGGATAGAAGATTTAAGAAAAGCACTTGCCTATTTTGAACTGGCAGATGATGTGGATGGAGAACTGGAAGCTGCCGTTGCGCTTAGTGATGAGTATACATCAAACGGGGAATATGAAGAAGGGTTTAAATACTATGATAGTTGTGCGCAGTTAGTAAAACATCCTTCTCTGACACCATGGGGCCGTGAAATGGCATTATGGTACTTTGTGCATATCGCTGAGTTGTATTCAAGGGCCGGAGACTACCCGGCATCGCTGCATTTCTGCCGCCAGGGTAATTTGTATGCACAGCAATACAGGGTGGCCTGGAACCTGGAATATACTATGATTGATAAATTCACTCAATCTGGCCAATATGACTCCGCACTTTACTATTGGAAAAGATTGGAAAGCAGGGCAAGCCCTTATGTCTTAAGTGTCCGGGAAGTATGGATTGGCCAACTTGGAGAAATCTATTTAAAGCAAAAAAAGTATGACAGCGCGTTGAAAATCGCGAAAGAGGGAATTGATCTTTGTAAAAAACAAAAAGACACGGGGTTTGTTCTCGCAGGACATTTGCTTTTAGCTGCGAAAGCGTATACAGAAATGAAAAACTATAAAACCGCATTGCCCTACGCAAAAGAGTGCCTCGTACTCGCAAAGAAAAATAATATGTTGGCCGCATCTATGGACGTATGCCAGGTGCTCGCAAAAATTTATCATCAGCTGGGGAATAGTACAAACGCCTATAATTATCTGACGGAATATTATACGCTCAAAGATTCCAGTCAGAGCAGGCAGTTTTTGTTGAAGATGTATAGCCTTAAAAAGCAAACAGAAGACCAAAAGAAAACAAGTCAGATCCAATTGCTTAATAAAGAAAACCAGCTGAAAGATCAAGAGTTGAAGGAGCAGGCAATTGTCAGGAATAGTTTGGTTGCAGGCCTGGTGCTAGTCTTTCTTTTAGCAGTTGTTATTTTCAGAAATGTATCACTCAAACGAAAAAAGGAAAAGGCCGAACTACAAAGGAATCTAACGGATTTGGAAATGCAGGCACTGAGGGCTCAAATGAACCCTCACTTTATTTTTAACTGCCTTAGCTCCATTAACCGGTTCATTTACAAAAACGACAACAAAACGGCGTCTGATTATCTCACGAAATTCTCGCGCCTGATCCGAATGGTTTTACTTCATTCCCAGAAACGGTTGGTTCCCCTGGAGGATGAATTGGAAATGCTAAGACTGTATCTTGACATGGAAAGGTTTCGATTTAAAAATGGATTTGACTATAGCATCACAACCACCAACACCATTGATGGTGGAGCCATTTTTATTCCTCCATTGTTATTGCAGCCGTTTTGTGAAAACGCCATATGGCATGGGCTCATGAATAAGGAAGAGCATGGACATTTGAGCATTTCTATTTCCGAACGGGACAAGACTTTGTATTGTACCATTGCGGACAATGGCGTGGGCAGGGAGAAAGCCGCGATATTTAGAAGCAAGTCTGTTGAAAAAGAGAAGTCACTTGGTTTGAAAATTACTTCCGCGCGACTGGCATTACTGAACGGGGAAACAAACAAAGGCACTTCCTACGAAATCGAGGACATACTGGATGAGAGAGGAAATGTGGCCGGAACGAAAGTAGATTTAAGAATTATGTACAAAGAAAACATAGTGGAAACCGAACATGCTTAATGCTATCATTGTAGATGACGAACCTTATTGCTGCGAAATTCTTGCAGCAATGTTGGAAACCGAATGTCCTCAGGTGAACGTTGTGTCGGCTTGTAATAATGCCGAGACCGCAATAGCTGCGATCGAAAAACATTCTCCGGAAATCGTTTTTCTGGATGTGGAAATGCCGAGAATGAACGGGTTTGAGATGCTGGAAAAATTACCCTCCATTAACTTTCATATCATATTTACAACCAGCTACGACCAATATGCGCTAAAAGCCATCCGGTTCAGTGCGCTTGATTATTTATTGAAACCCGTTGACCGTGAGGAGTTGAAACGCGCAGTACAAAAAGCAGGAGACCGGGTGCAGGTTCCTATCCCGCAGCAATTGCAGTTGCTCCTGGAAAAATTAAAGCAACCTTCCCAATCGATCAACAAAATTGCCCTGCCGACAATTGAAGGCTTACAGATGATCGCTATAGACAGCATCATCTACTGCGAATCTGATGATAATTACACAAGAATATATTTGAAGAACAAGAAGAAGCTACTGGTGACCCGCTCATTAAAGGAATTGGAAGAAATGCTGGAGTCGTACTCCTTCTTGCGCATCCACAGGAGCTATCTCGCAAACCTGAACGAAACCGAAAAATACATTAAAGGAGAAGGTGGCTATTTGATTATGTCCGATGGAAGCCATATCGATGTTTCTAAAAACAGGAAGGAGTTACTGTTG
>Ga0157372_10006249_pt1 | contig 12668 bp, 10 predicted proteins | sample C55metaG_FD_115307 | JGI IMG/M metagenome (GOLD analysis project Ga0157372, IMG submission 115307) | Corn rhizosphere microbial communities from Kellogg Biological Station, Michigan, USA - C5-5 metaG | ecosystem: Host-associated > Plants > Roots > Rhizosphere > Soil | place: USA: Michigan... | reverse complement strand
GTTCGTGCGAGGCGAAGCGTCGACGCGGAGTTCAATCGCGTCGCCCAAGCCAGTGACTTTCGCGTGCACGGTCCCAAGATCACACCTGGAGGGAAGTCGGAGGGGGTCCTCGTAGCGGCTTTTTCAAAGCGAGCGCGAGGAGGAGACCCGCGACCGAGCAGAGCGACGGAGCGCAGTTAGGGGCTCCGACCAAGCGAGCGTAGCCGCGAAGAGGAACCCCCTCCGACTGACCGACGCGAAAACATCTAAAGGCCGAAAAGCTGGAAGCTCACTCCATTGCGAAGACGCGATTGAACACCACGTCGAACGCGAAGCTCTTGGGTTTGGTCTTTTTCTCCATGATCTCCGCGATCCGCTCGAGACGGGCCGGAATCCCCATGATCTTCTCCTGGGCCATTCGCCCCAGATCGTTCAGTCCATCGAGCGATTCGATCGACCAGTACTTGATCAATTCCTGGACGATGGCGAGATAGTCCCGCGGCCCGTAGATCCCGGCTCTCCGTACGACATCCGCGAGCTCGCGAAAATGAGGCATGTTGACCCCGGGCATGTCGATCGCCGGCATGATCTTCGATGCGGCCACGAGCCCCTGGTTCGGATCCCTCTCGAGCACTGCCTTGAAAACCGAGCGATAGAAGGTGTAGTGCCGCGCCTCTTCCTTCGCGACGTTCGCCAGCACTGTCCCGATCGTCGGCTCGTATTGCGATGCGAATTTGCCGGTGTTGGCGTGTGACACCTGGGTCGCTCTCTCCTGGAGCGACGTGTACACGAACACGCGGTAGGGATCGCGGTCCCACTCCGGCTCGAAGCCCGCCTTGATGTACTCGAACTGCATCTTCTCGATCACCACCGGATCGAAGACGCCCGCATCCCTCGTGTAATCGTGAAGAATTGCGCCGTGCCTATCTTCTTCCGCCGTCCAGAGGTTGTTCCACTTCGCCCAGATGCTGTCGGTGCCCAGGTAAACCGCGAGGAGACGATGAAAGTGGGGCAGCCCCTCCTCGGTGAGGAGGTTTAGGGCCAGCGCGACTCGCGCGGGATCGCTTATTCCCCGGGCGCGTTCCCTCAGCGCCTTCAAATGGTGGTCAGGGTCTTCACCCGGAGGCGGCTCGAGCAGCTCCGCGGGGAACCAGAGCACCCGCTTGGCCTCGTGCGACGTCATCAACTCCACAACCAGCTGCTCCAGATCGCTGAGCACTTCGATTTTCGACAGCGTTTCTTCTTCTACTGGATTCACTCGCGACCTCTTACAGGAGTAACGACGCGACGACGGCCCCGCGGGCCGCAGCGGAGAAGTAGAAGGTACACAAACACGCCGCCGCGCGCGTCCTGACCGGGCTTCGGCGGCACACCCTTAATCATAAGCCTCACACAAGTGAGAGAGAAGCAGAAATCCACATTCCGCCCGGCAGGGGCGCCTGAAACGTCCTCGCCCGGAAATTGCGGCTTGTAGGCCACGCACCAGAATCTTCATGCAGGCGCGGCCCACCTTTCGACCACTTCGTCACTCACAGAGACGGAAGTCGAGAAGCCGCTCTGACAAACTCGAAAATTTGCGGCGGAGATGGATAATGGCAGACCAGGCCGACAACCACGGGGATATGATGGACGAGAGAAGCGGACGCAGCAACGGAGCAGGAGGCGGAAACACCGCCACCATAGGCGGCACGAGAGGAGAGAGCGGAGTTGAGACAAGGAATACCAGCGGGGCGGGTCGAAAGACTCCCCGCGGATTCGCGGCGATGGATCCCCAGGCGCAGCGAGCGATCGCTGCCAAGGGTGGGCGTGCCGCCCACCAGAAAGGAACCGCGCACGAATTTACGAGCGAAGAGGCCAGAATAGCGGGAAGAAAAGGTGGTGAAGCATCCCGCGGCGGTCGCCGGTCGAGCGGAGAGAACGAAAGCACTACCTGACCGACCAAACCGGACGGAAGCGAACGGGGCACGGATCTCTCCGTGCCTCTTCGTTTTTCCGCTCGCTCGGCCTCGTAGTTGCATCCTAATATTTTTGGACGGCAAGCCCGCAAGCTACTCATCGCCGGCGCTGAATGATGGACCCGCTGCCACAACCAACTTCAGACGAAATCCGAATTTCATCGCGCAATTTGCTCGATGCGGAACTGCGTCCTGAGAAGCGGCTGGCGGATGTGAAAATCGCCGACGCCCCCAGAAAAAGAAATGATCGCGATGAACTTCTCGCCACGATCGAGGAGCTTCGTCTCACCGAAGAGCAGCTTCGCCTCCGGAGCGAGGCGCTTACAGGCAGCCGTAATGCCCTCGCGGAAGAGCGGATCAAGTATCGCGAGCTGTTCGACTTCGCCCCCGAGGCGTACCTCACCACCGATCTATACGGCACCATACGCGATGCGAATGTCGCCGCCGGGAGGCTCCTCGGCGCCGAGCCGAGATCCCTCGTCGGAAAAGCACTCCACTCTTTCTTCGAGGAATCGGCCAGAAAGCAGTTCCCCCATCAGCTGGATCAACTCTCCGACCGGAAGAAGCTCGACGACTGGGAACTGTGGCTTCAGCCGCGACACGGTCCCAGGACCGCCGTCTCCGCCAGTGTGTCCCGATCCGAGAGAAATTACCTGGCCGCCGAATACCGGTGGATCGTCCGCGACGTCACCAAGCTTCGCAACGCCGAGGACGAGATCCGTGAATTGATTCGTCATCTCGAGGTGCGCGTCGCAACGGGGACGGTGCAGCTCGCGGCGGCATATCGCGCGAAGGACGAGCTACTCGTAAGCGAGCGCCGCGCTCGCGCAGAGGCGGAAGCCGCCAACAACGCCAAGACCGATTTTCTGGCGCTCATGAGCCACGAGTTCCGCACACCACTGCAGGCGATTTTCGGATACACCGAGCTGCTCGAGCGCGAAATCCACGGACCTCTCACCGATGCGCAGCGGGGCGACCTCAAACGGATTCAACAAAGCCAGCAACACCTGCTGGGCCTGATCACCGCGATCCTCGACTTCTCACGGATAGAAAGCGGCCAGGGCATGGAGGTTCGCGTTCAACCGACACTCGTGAACGAAATCCTTCATGGTATGGAAGGCCTCATCGGCTCGCAGCTGGAGCCGAAGGCGCTCCGCTATGAATTTCGTCGCGGCGACGCGCGCATCGCCGCACAGGCAGACGCGGCCAAGGTGCAGCAGATCCTTCTCAATCTTCTCGCGAACGCGATAAAGTTCACCCCCCGTGGCGGCACGATCAGGCTCGAGTGTAAGTCCGATTGGGACCACGTAGCGATCAGAGTCGTCGACAGCGGAATTGGAATCCCTGCTGACAAGCTCGAGGCCGTGTTCGAGCCATTCGTGCAAATCAGAGAGAAGAACGCGCGTAGCGATGGGACCGGACTCGGACTGGCAATCAGCCGCAGACTCGCGGTCGCCATGGGTGGTTCGCTCACCGCCGCGAGCACACTCGGCAAGGGCTCGACTTTCACTTTGCGGCTCCGGAAAGCCGAAAGCGCACAGCCGGCCGCCTAGCCGGCTCGGTCACTCCGATCTTTTGCGTCGCTCTCTGTATGAGCGGGAGACTCAGGATGCAGCGGAGCGCACAGCCGCTCCCTTCGACCCCATTACACAGCGCGTCTCGAGCATGTCCACGATCTCGTGCATGGTCGTGAGCCCGCGATCGCGAGCGTAGAACTTCCGGACCTCCTTGTAGCGCTCCTCCTTCGACATGGACATTCCCGTCTCCACAACCCACTTCTGCAACGGGCTCGGACGTGGACCCCACCAGCCGCACTCCTGATACTTCTCGTTCAACAAAATCACGATCGGGATCGAGCGCGATTTCCCCCCGGTGAGATGAGCATCCATGATGTCCAGATTCTCATCGCGCGCGAGAATGCGCATGTCCATGTTGGTCACCGACTGGGTGAGCTTGGCAAGGATCGGGACGATGTTCACCGAATCGCCGCACCAGTCCTCGCTCAGCACCAGCAGATGCCAGTGTCCGCCCAGCGCGTCCACGCGCGCCGAGAGCTCGACGGGAATGACCACGTGGTTGGTGATCCCGACCCACATCTCATGGTTCTTGATCGGGCGGAGCATGAAGTCGGCGAAGGTTTCCCCTTCGCAATAGCGTGCTTTCGTTATCATGAGATTTGAATCCTAGATGACCATGTCGACGTGAATGATCCCGTCTTCCTCGTATGGATCGGACACGGTCCGGAATCCAAAGCCGAGGTAGAAATCCTCTAGCCGACGCTGAGCGGCGATTTTGACAGGCTGACCTGGCGCCAGCGATTCGAGGCGTCGCAAGGCTTCAGCCATCAGAGCCTTGCCAATTCCGGTTCCCCGGACCTCGCCCGCGGTGACGACACGACCGATCGAGCCTTCATCGTATCTCGCACCCGGCTCGAAGACGCGAGCGTATGCGACGAGCGCTCGTTCCTGCGAGCCCTGCAACCACCCGAGGAGATGCCACGCGTTGGGGTCGCGTCCGTCCGCGTCAGGATACGGACAGTTCTGCTCCACTACAAAAACCGCTTCACGGAGTCGTACGACGGAGTAGAGATCGGCGGTCGTCAGCTCGCTGAAGCGGGACCATTGCCAGAAGAAACTGTCGGAGTCCGGCGCGGCGCTTGCTCGATCCGACGCACTGGGCGTGCTTGTCTTACTCATTGCCGCCGCCTATTCTGAGCCGTTGAACCCGTCCTCACCGGATAAAAATAACATGAGAAAAAGCCCCCTCGGCGCGATTGTGCTCGGAGCTCTGCTCGCGGCATCCGTGACTCGAGCGCAAGTACCAGCTTCGACGCTCGGCCTCATCCGCGATCCATCTCTCGCCGCGACAATCGCCGACATCTCGGCATCCCAAATCCGCGCGACTGATTCGACCCTCGTTTCCTTCGGCACCCGTCACGCGATGAGTGATACGCTGAGCAATACGCGGGGAATTGGCGCGGCGCGCCGGTATCTGTTCAGCAAGCTGCAGGGATACAGTCGGGCGTGCGGCGGATGCCTCCGCGTCGAGTACGATCCGGCGATGATGGAGATGCGCGGCCACCCACAACGACCGATGGTCAACATCGTGAATGTGCTCGCGTGGCTACCTGGGCGCGACACGACGAGAGTTGTGGTGATGGGTGGACATTACGATTCGTGCATCTGTGCGCGCACCGACCTCGGGCCGCTGGCTCGATTCGAGGCAACACAGGACGCGCCCGGCTCCGACGACGATGGGTCGGGCACCTCGACGATCGTCGAGCTCGCACGCGTATTCTCTAAGCATTTCCCCCACGGCCTCGAGGCATCCGTGATCTTCGTCGCTTACTCCGGCGAGGAGGAAGGGCTTTACGGATCGACGCATCTCGCTCAGCGCCTTCACGCAGCCGGCTACAAGATCGTCTCCGCGTTTACAGATGACATCGTTGGCAACGTCGTCGCCGAGGATGGAAGCGTCGATTCGACGAGTGTCAGGATCTTTGGCGCCGAGCCGGACAACGGTTCCAGCAGAGAGCTCGCGCGTTACGCGTGGGCTGCGGGCGCGGTTTACAATCCGTCGTTCCAGATTCTCCCCGTCTTCAGGCTCGACCGCATTTCTCGCGGAGGGGACCATAGCCCGTACGTCAGCCTCGGCGATCCAGGACTTCGATTCACCGAGCGGCTCGAGAACTACAAGCGCCAGCATTTGCCGACCGACGATTTCGCGCACGTCAATTTTGGTTATGTCGCAAATGTTGCCAGGCTCAACGCGTCTGTCGTCGGAAGTCTCGCCAACGCGCCGGCTCCCCCAGCCGCGATTGCGCGCCGAGATCAGGCGTCGGGCGGACAGAAGTGGATGATTACGTGGCAGCCCGTCCCGGGCGCCACATCGTACGAGGTCCTGTTCCGTCGGACCTTTGCCCCGACCTATGAGAAGATTTATCCGGTCGGGGTCAGCTCGGCGCCAGCCGGGGCTGCCGCGGGAACCTTGTCATTTCTGCTCCCCGATCAGCTCGACGATGGATGGGCAGCTGTTCGTTCTGTCGGGGCGAACCGGCATGCCTCATTGACGAGCGCGGTTCCTCCGCCCTGTCCGATCCTCCTTACACACGCAGATAGCGTGGCTGCCGGCGACGTCATCAGGAACTGCATCCGCGCGCCCGGGCGCTAACCTCAACCGCGCGAGGAATATAGGACCCGAAGTTGTGCGGGGCTGGTACAATCGTCTTGTTGATGAAGATCGACGGCCCCGCGTAGCGTCGCGGCTGCCCCATTGTACCCTACCGATGTGCTCATGAAGTCTTTGAACGCCTTTGCCGTTTTCGCTATCGCCGCCCTGACCGCGTGCGCCCCGCCGCCCCCGGCCCGCGTCACAGCCCCCGTACCGGCGCCGATCAAGTACGTGGCGCCCGAGATGGGCCTCAATAATTCCGGACTCGATACCGCGCTGGCGGGTAAGCTCGACAAGATCGTGAAGGTTGCGATCGAGGAAGCTGTCGCACCGGGCGTCGCTATCGCGGTTGGCCGAAACGGGCACATCGCATACATGAAGGGCTACGGCTATATCGACTGGAATCAGCCCGGCTCCCCCGCGGTCGACACGAACACGCTCTACGATCTAGCCTCGCTCACCAAAGTGATCGCCACGACCACGCTGGCGATGATCCTCGAGGAAGCGGGACAACTGGACATCAACAGAACGGTCGTCTCCTACCTTCCCGAGTTCAACTCGCCCGAGAAGGCGCAGATCACCGTGAAGCAGATCCTCACCCATAGTGGCGGGCTGGAAGCCGGCGCGAACATCTACTCCACCGCTCGTGGGCGCGACCAGTACCTCTACCAGATCAACGCTCGGCCGCTCGAGTACACGCCGGGCACGAACATGATTTACAGCGACTGGGACATGATCATTCTCCAGCTGGTGATGGAGCGGATCACCGGCAAGACACTGGATGTCCTGGCCAACGAAAAAATCTTCAAGCCGCTGGGCATGATCGATACACAGTTCCAGCCGCCGATCGCGCTCAGGCCCCGTATCGCGCCGACGCAGGTCGACGACGCCCGTGGGGGGCTGTTGTGGGGAACGGTGCACGATGAGAACGCGTGGGCGATGGGTGGCGTAGCCGGACACGCCGGCCTTTTTTCAACGGCAAAGGATCTCGCGCTCTTTTCGATGATGATCCTGAACGGGGGCGAGGGCGTGAACGGAGTCCGTATCGTCAAGCCTCCAACGATCGCGCGCTGGACGGCGCGGCAGGGAAAGGAATCGACCCGGACTCTGGGCTGGGATTCGCCCGAGGGCGGCTCGAGCGCGGGCCAGTTTTTCTCGCCGTGGAGCTTTGGCCACACCGGCTTCACGGGCACCTCGATCTGGATCGACCCTGAGAAGGATCTGTTCGTGGTGGTGTTGACGAACCGCGTGAACCCGACGCGCAGCAATACTCGTCACGTTCAGTTGAGAAGGGATGTCGCGGATGCAGTGCAGCAGGCGGTGCTCGGCGCGCGCATCGTTAATTGGGAGGCGCGGTAGGCCCTCCGGCATCCACAGTACTGAAGCGGGGAGCTGTCGGCTTGCCAGCTAATCGCTGGGAGCCTTCATACTGGCGTTCGAGATGCCCGCAGGCCTGAGATGCGCTAGGGAGAAATCCCGAGGGGTCCGTGCTTTCCCGACTTCCAAGGACTGTACTCCGACTGAAAAAGCTCCGGGCGATTAGCTGCGAAGCAGACAGCTCCCCGCTTCAGTACTGCGGATGTCGGCCCACGAGCAGCGACGCCTCATAAGCAATACCGTTAGTCAAGCAGTTCAGCTGAGAATAGATTCTCAGCATGAGACTGACCAATTGGATCGCTCCCGCTGCACTGGCAGCTGTCTGCTCCTCACCGCTGACTGTTCCGCGCCCCTCCAGCGCACAAGCGCTCGAGCGGCTGTTCTACTACGTGGATCGCGAGGACAGCTACGAGAGCCTGGTCAAGAACATCGACCAGATCACGATCCTCGGCCCGCAGGTCTACACCGTCGACAGCCTCGGCATCGTTTTCGGAGAGCTGGACTCTCGCGTCCTCACGCTGGCAAAGGCACACCGGGTGAAGGTGATGCCCCTCGTCGTCAACGAGGCGTTCAACCAACCGGCACTGAGAAAGCTTTTAGCTGATACCTCGGCGCGGGCGCGCGCAACCCGGAGCCTAGTGCAGCTCTGCCAGCAGAACGGCTACTGGGGAATTCAGTTCGACATCGAGAACGTCAACATCCAGGACCGCGACCTGCTCACGGCGTGGTACCGCGAGACCGCGAGCGCGCTGCACCGCGGCGGCTTCACGCTCAGCATCGCCGTCGTCCACCGCACTGAGGACAACGCCGGCCCGACCGCGTATCATCGTTTTCTGCAGGACAGCTGGCGCGCCGGATACGATCTGGCTGCGCTCGCTCAGGCAGGCGACCTGATCTCCCTCATGACGTACAGCGAGAACACGCGGCGCACACCTCCTGGCCCCGTAGCGAGTCTGCAGTGGATGCGCGAGAACATCGATTACTTCCTCAAGTTTGTTCCGCGCGAGAAGCTGTCGCTGGGCATTCCGACCTACGGCGATCACTGGTACGCCAAGGAAGACCGCACGATTCCAGAGCGCGCGCGGTCATGGAGCGAGACGGTGAATTGGAGCTGGGGCTCGAGCATCGCCGAGCGACATGGCGCGGCCATCCAATGGGATAGCGTGGCGGGAGTTCCCTTCGCCTATTTCTCGAACGGCGGCATCTACGAGTGGGTATTTCTGGAGAACGCGCGCAGCTTCCGGGAAAAGGTGAACCTCGCACGGTCGTACCATCTGCGCGGATTTTCTGTCTGGGTACTGGGGCCGGAGGATCCGGCGATCTGGGACATTTTGAGAGGCGAACCCAGACCATAGGTTGCACCGGCAGAGTTCGGAGCGCCCGGGCTCGCACCCCACAGAACCAAGGCAGGGGCTGATAGTAACAAAGGCTCATTGGCGGGGTCCGCAACTCTTTACGCCGCCGGAAAGGCTGCAAGCGATTAGCTGCAAAGCTGATAGCTCCCCGCTTCAGTACTGTGGATGCCCGTGTTAGGCGTGACCTCTACTAGGAGAAACCGCCAAGTCGTATTTTACAGAGTGCCAATCTCAATCCGCTGATGTCATCTACAAGAGAACGCGTCCCCCTCGTCGTCGTCGAATACGACGAGATCGCCCGAACCATCGCCAGGCGCATAGCCGACATCGTCCAACAGCGGCGGCGAGATGGAGGCCACGCCGTACTGGGCCTCGCCACCGGCAGCACCCCGATCGGCATCTATCGCGAGCTGATCAAAATGCACCGCGAGGAGAAGCTGGATTTCTCCGACGTCGTGACGTTCAACCTGGACGAGTACTACCCGATGAGGCCGGAGAGCATCCACAGCTACCACCGGTTCATGCAGGAGAATCTGTTCAACCACATCAACGTTCGCCCGGAGAACATCCACATCCCACGCGGCGATGTACCGCGTGACGATGTGGACGACGAATGCGACGCGTACGAAGCCGCGATCAGGAAGGCGGGCGGAATCGATCTGCAGATCCTCGGCATCGGGAAGACCGGGCACATCGGTTTCAACGAGCCTGGCTCCGGTTCGGACTCCCGCACCCGCCGCATTTCGCTCGACACCGTCACCCGCCGTGACGCCGCCGGGGACTTCTTCGGCGAGGACAACGTCCCGACGGAAGCGATCACGATGGGTGTCGCGACGATCATGGAAGCGAGAGAGATCGCGCTCGTCGCAACCGGCGAGCACAAGGCCGCCATTATCCAGCGCGCGGTCGAAGGCGAGCCGGACCCCGACGTCGCGGCGACCTATCTCCAACAACATCCGAACGCGGTGTTCTACGTCGACTTCGCCGCCGCCGCCGATCTGACGCGCTTTCGTACTCCCTGGGTCCTGGGCGAGGTCAAGTGGACACGCGAGAAGGAGATCGATGCCGTCATCTGGCTGAGCGAGACTACGAAGAAGTCAGTCCTCAAGCTCGACGAGAACGATTACCGCGAGCATCACCTGAGTCCCCTGCTCTCTCGCTATGGAAAGGCTGGTCCGCTGAACGGCGCCGTCTTCAACGCGCTGATTGCCAAGATCCGCGGGCGCAGCAAGCTGCCGACCGGGAAGCGCGTAGTCGTCTTCTCCCCGCACCCGGACGACGACGTCATCTCGATGGGCGGGATGCTCAACAAGCTCCATCAGAACAGAAACGACATTATCGTCGCGTATCAGACTTCGGGCAACATTGCGGTGTTCGATCATGAGGTGCGCCGCTACGCCGATTTCCTGCGCCGGTTCGGAAACGATTTCGACATCAATGATTCGAGAGCGGGCGCGTTGATCGAGGAGGTCGAGGAATTCCTCGACTCGAAGAAGGTGGGAGAGATCGACGCGTTCCCGGTGCAGGTGATGAAGCGCGCGATCCGCGAGGCCGAAGCGGTTTCAGGCATCGAGACGTTTGGGATGAAGCGAGAGCAGGCGCGCTTTCTCAACCTGCCGTTTTATCAGACCGGCAAGGTCAGGAAGGATCCGATCGGTCCTGAAGACGTCCGCATCGTTCTCGACCTACTCGAGGAGGAGCAGCCCGAGTTGGTGTTCGTGGCGGGCGATCTCTCCGACCCGCACGGCACCCACCGGATGTGCCTCGAGGCCGTGCAGGAGGCGCTCACGCAGTACTCGGGTCCACCGCCAGAGATGTGGTACTACCGTGGCGCCTGGCAGGAGTGGGAGATCGCGGAAGCCGACGTGCTTGTCCCGCTATCGGAGGACGAGCTGAGGGCGAAGAAGATGGCGATCTTCAAGCACCAGAGTCAAAAAGATCGCGCTCCCTTCCCTGGTCAGGACGATCGCGAATTCTGGCAGCGTGTCGAGGAGCGGAACCGCAATACCGCCCAGCGCGTCGATCGCCTCGGTCTTCCCGAGTATTTCGCGATGGAAGCCTACGTCGTGCGTCGCGCGGGTGTGCCGATCGAATCGGAAATGGTCGCGACGAGCTCGCTCGCCGAAAAGGAGACTTCGCGCCCTCGCGTCGCGACCGCCAAGGCTGGGCGCTGATTTACGCCATTCAGTAGGTGATGCGATGAGGAAGCTGAGATTCGCGTGTTGTGCCATTCCGGCGTTCCTTTGCGCAGCACCAGTGATCGCCCAATCGAAGCCTGGCGTTTCCTTCGATCAGACCATGGTCAGCGTCACGTTCGGCAAAGGCCCGATCGACACGGCGACCACAGTGATGCACACCACATCGGCTAGCGGCAACGGGCGGATCGACGTCGAGAAAGGGAGTTTTCCCAACTTTGGGCCGTTTCGTTCGGGGCCGCACGCGGTGATGATCATGCGTGACGGCGGGAACGAGATGCTTTTCCTCAACCCTGATGAAAAACAATACTTCTCCATCAAGCCCATCGCGATGATGGAGGGCATGCAGAAGATGCTCGAAAGCATGGGCGGCTCCATGACCATTGATACGTCCGTTTCGCGCGTCAAGCTTGACAGCGTCGGGCGCGGGCCCGACATCGACGGCCATCCGACACTCACCTACAGACTCACGATGGTAATGAGGATGACGATGTCGATGATGGGCCAGAGTCACGTCGCCGACAGTCAGTCGACCGAGGAAATTCAGGCGGCTACCGATCTGGGCGATTTCGCTGACGTTGCGAGCATGAATCGTTTTGCCGAGCTCACGCAAGCGATGCGATTCAACAAGGGTTACTTCGAGAACTTGTCAATAACGCGCCGCAGGATACGAGGATTCCCGTTGCGGATGGTGACGCACAGCACGACTTCGGCTGACGGCATGACGCGCACGGTTATTCAGACGATCGACACCCGAAACGTAAAGCGCCTTGCAGTGCCCGACTCCCTATTTGTCGTTCCCGCTGACTACAAGCCCGCCACGATGCCCGCGATGCCGGGCATGCCTGCTCATTGAGGAGCGCTAGACCTTAAGGATGATCTTGCGCCGGTAGAGTACGAGGAGAATCCCGTACCAGAGCAAGACAAACGTGATCGCGAACGCCAACGATGCGACACGTTCGGGAAGCCAGGGCAGAAACACCGATTGATAGATCGCGTCCTGCACCGCCGTGGATTTGCCGTTGTAGTTGACGTGCCAGAGCGTGTAGATCAACCTCGCCATCACGCCTGATCCCACGAACGCCACGATCGGATTCACACCGAACACGACGAACGGCTTCGTCCACCACTTCACGTTGACGTAGTCCACGATCCACATGATCGTCGCCAAAGCGACGCACGCCATTCCCGCCGTGAATAGAACGTACGAGCTCGTCCACAGACTCTTGTTGATCGGGAACGACCAGTTCCACATCAGACCGAGCACCATGCCGAGCGAACCGACGGCGAAAAGCCCGGTGATCCTTTCGAGCAGTGGCTTCTCCTTCAACGCCAGCCAGCGACCGGCGATCACGCCCAGCATCGCCGTCCCTATCGCCGGTATTGTGGACATCGGGCCTTCGGGGTCGAACGTCACGCCCCCTATCCAGATGTGATTCGTCCCGAGAATCAGCCGATCGAGATAAGCCGCGAGATTTCTATCCTTGGTATGAAGCAGCGCCGCGCCGATCGCGCCTTCGCCCGGAACGGGTATCAGCGTCATCGCGCACCAGTAGCCGAGTAGCAGCGACGCAATGATGATGACCTGCTGCTTCAAAGTCGTCTTGAGTGTCAGCAATCCCGCACAGATGTACACT
>Ga0157372_10006247_pt1 | contig 12670 bp, 11 predicted proteins | sample C55metaG_FD_115307 | JGI IMG/M metagenome (GOLD analysis project Ga0157372, IMG submission 115307) | Corn rhizosphere microbial communities from Kellogg Biological Station, Michigan, USA - C5-5 metaG | ecosystem: Host-associated > Plants > Roots > Rhizosphere > Soil | place: USA: Michigan... | reverse complement strand
GTCTCGCCGCAGCCGCGGTCGCTGTCTCCCTGGCTGCGCCCGCACTGGCCCAGGGCACGGCTTCGCAGCAACAGCCGCAACAAACCAATCAGACCGATCAGAACGCCAATGAGACACCGATCTATGAGGAACAGGTGGTCGTCACGGCGTCCAAGCCGGCGATGAGCGTCGATATGGACAAGAAGGTGTTCAATGTCTCCAAGGATATCGTCAGCGCCGGCGGCAGCGGGCTGGACGTGTTGAAGAATGTGCCGAGCATCAATGTGGACATTGATGGCAACATCTCGCTTCGCGGCGGATCGCCGCAGATCTTTGTCGATGGCAAACCGACCTTGCTGACGCTGGACCAGATACCGGCCGATGCGATAGAGAGTGTGGAAGTGATCACCAACCCTTCCGCCAAATATGACGCCTCGGGCGGCGGGGCGGGCATCCTTAATATCGTGTTGAAGAAAAACCGCAAGAGCGGTTATAACGGCAGCGTCCGCGGCGGAGGCGACAGCTATGCCGGGGTCAACGGGGGCGCCAGCCTGAATGTCCGGGAGAATAAGTTCAATATCTCTGCGGATATCAATGCCCGCACGATGCGGGACCGGACCACGGGGTCGCTCGTGCGAACCGACTACAGCACGAGCCCGACGACCTTCCTTGACGAACACCAGCTGGATACGAATCGTGGCCACGCCATTTTCGGGCGATTGGGGCTTGACTATTTCCTGACCAATAAGGCTACGCTCTCGCTGACGGGGTTTATGGTTCATTTTGGGATGAATAGCACGTCTAATTTAAAGTTCAGCACGGACAGTCTTTTTAGCAGCGGGAAGGTGAATCAGCGGAGCGCGGAAGAGATCGGTAGCTCGCGGTCGTTCAATGGCCGGGGGGTGACCCTCGGTTTCAAACAACTTTTCGCAAAGGAAAAGGAGGAATGGACGGCGGACGCGAGCTATTTCTCGGGTAATGCCGACAACCACTCCGACTATACGACTAATTATTTTACCGCGGGAAATCCCTCGGTGCTCTCGGGCTCGCAGCTGCAAAAGATCATCGGCGGGGGTAACGACCACAACATCGTGTTGCAGACGGATCTTACCGATCCGCTGACTCCGCATACCACGCTCGAGACCGGGCTGCGGGCCGCGCTGCAGGGCCGGCTGAACATCAACAACAACTACAATTTCAACACGGACTCGGGGGATTATGTGCTGGCGCCCGCCGCAGCGAGCAATTATAAGAGCGAGAACAACGTATATGCGGCCTATGCGACGCTGGCAAGCACGATCGGCAATTTCAGCTATAAGGCCGGGCTGCGGGTGGAGAGCAGCAATTACCACGGGACGCTGCTGAATTCGGGGCAGGGTTTTAGCAACCAGTATCCGCTGAGTCTTTTTCCTTCGCTGTTTCTGGGGCAGAAGCTGGGGGACGGCCAGGAGCTGCAGCTGAGCTATACGCGGCGTGTGAACCGGCCGAACTTCTTCCAGCTGGTGCCGTATACGGACTCTTCGAACAAACTGAATATCACCCGGGGCAACCCGGACCTGGTGCCGGAGTTTACGCAATCGCTGGAGCTGTCTTACCTGAAAACCTTCAGCCGGAACAGCACCCTGCTTGCCTCGGTGTATTATAAGCATACGGACCACCTGATCACGGGCTATATCGAGACGGATTCTTCGGGCGGGACGACGACGCTGATCAATACCTTTATCAACGCGAAGAGCAGCTATTCGCTGGGTGGCGAACTGACGGCTCAATTACCGGTGACCCGTTGGTGGGATCTGTCGGCCAATGTCAATGCATACCAGTCGAAGATCAATGTGGCGGCTTCGGATGCCCTTGCGCAACAGGCCTTGTGGAGCTGGTTTGGGAAGCTGAATACGAATTTGCGGCTGCCATCGAATTGGTCCGTGCAGCTTTCGGGGATGTACCAGTCGAAGAGTAACCTGCCGGTGAGCACCAACAGCAACCAGCCCGGTCCGCCGCAGATGAACCAGAGCGCCTCGCAGGGCTATATCAAGCCCTTTTATGAGGCGGATATTGCGCTGAAGAAGGGCCTGTTGAATAATAAGCTGTCGCTGATGCTGAGCTGGAATGATATCTTCCGGAGCCGGAAGCAGGATCAGTATACCTACAGCACCTACCTGACGCAGGAGTATAGCCGGCTGCGAAATCCGCAGGTGGTGAGACTGGGGATCACGTATAATTTTGGGAAGGTGGATGCGAGTCTTTTCAAGCGGAAGAACAATAATGTGCAGTCGGAGGAACAATAGTATATTTATAATCATGAAGTCGGATTGGAATAAAAGCCGGGTGGTTCGGGTGCTGACACATGTGTTGGTGTGGGCGGTGGTCCTTTCGCTGCCGCACCTGCTGGACACGCGTCATGGGATACATCATCCCGACCGGGACGAAATGGAGCGACGGTTTTTTTACCTGAACTTCCTGACGAATTTGCTTTGGGTGGGTCCTTTCTATCTCAACGTGTATGTGTTCCTGCCGAAACTGTTCTACAAGAAGCACTTTCTGCCTTATACGGCCTGCCTGCTGGCGAGCTTTTGCGTGGTCCTGATGATCCATGAGCTGTTGTTTTCCCAGATCATTCAGCATCCCTGGTTCACCTGGCTGGGGGCGACGGGATTTTTGCTGCCGCAATTCGTATTGATGGTGGCGGTGAGCATGACGTTGCGCCTGGTGAGCGATAAATTGCAGGCGGACCGACTTGTCCATCAGCGGCAGGAGGAGAACTTGAAGACGGAGCTTTCGTTTTTGCGGAGCCAGATAAACCCGCATTTCATCTTCAATATCCTGAATAACCTGGTGGCGTTGGAGCAGATGAAGTCGCCCGAGCTGGGGCCAACTATTCTGAAATTGTCGGGGCTGATGCAGTACATGCTGTATGATACGGACGAGGAGCGGGTGTCGTTGTCACGGGAGGTGGAGTATTTGCAGAGTTATATCGATTTGCAACGGCAGAGATTCGGTCAAAAGGTGCCGATCACGGTTTTCTTCGAGGCGCCGGAGCGGGAGTATGAGATCGAACCGATGCTGCTGATACCGTTTGTGGAGAACGCGTTTAAACATGGCGTCGGGCTGATCGAGAACCCGGGGATCGAGATCTCGTTGCGCGTGCGGGGCGGGGTGCTGTTGTTCTCGGTACGGAACCGGTATAATCCAGACTCGTCCGAGGTGAAGGATAAGGGAAGTGGGATAGGGCTGGGAAATGTCCGGCGGCGCCTGAAGTTGTTGTATGCGTCGCAGCATCGGTTGCTGGTGAGTCATGGCGAGGGGTGGTTTCTTGTTTCACTCGAATTAAATCTACACTGATGCTCAGCTGTATTGCCGTGGACGACGAGCCGTTGGCGCTGCACCTGCTGACGGAATATATTGCGAAAGTGCCGTTTCTCACGCTGGTCGGGACGTGTGGGGATGCTTTTGAGGCGGCGCGGGTGTTGCAGGAGACGTCGGTGGACCTGGTGTTTATGGATATCCAGATGCCGGGACTGACCGGGCTGCAATTTATCCAGAGCCTGGCGAAGCGGCCAATGTTCATCCTTGTTACGGCGTATAAGAAGTTTGCGCCGGAGGGGTTTGACCTGGAGGTGGTGGACTATTTGATCAAGCCGGTTGGAATGGAGCGGTTTTTGAAGGCGTGTTATAAGGCGCAGGAGTTGCATCAATTGAAAATGGGCGCGCCTGCGGCGGCCCAACCAGAATATATCTTCGTCAATTCCGATTATAGCCTGGTGAAAGTGTTGTTTGGGGATATCATCTGGGTGGAAGTTTCGGGGGACTATGTGAAATTCCATCTCCGAAGCAGCAACAAGCCCTTGCTCGTTCGGATGAGCGCTAAGGCGCTGGAGGCGGAGTTGCCGGGAGACCGCTTTGTCCGGATCCACAAATCGTATATTGTGTCGGTCGCGGGCATTACCGCGGTGCGGAAGAACAGCGTGTTCATCGGTACGCTGGAGTTGCCGGTGGGGGAGACGTACCGGGAGGCGTTGCGGCAGATAACGGGGAAGGATATCTAATCAAATTTGATGTACCATATGTTGAAGAAAGTCTTCATTTTTTTGCTTATCGTTTTTGTCGCTATTCAATTTGTCCGGCCGGCCCGCAATCGATCGGGGGAGGCGAGCATGGATATCCGGAAAAAATTCGCCGTTTCCGACTCTGTAGAGGGTATCTTGCAACGGGCTTGCAATGATTGTCATTCCAATACCACACGTTATCCGTGGTACGCCGAGGTTCAGCCGGTGAATTGGTGGCTGACGAATCATGTAAAGGACGGGAAGCGGCATTTGAACCTGAATACTTTTCTTGCGTTGTCGGCTGCCCGGCAGAAGAAGCGGATGCAGGATTGTATCGAGCAGATAGATCATGGGGAGATGCCGTTGAACTCTTATCTGTGGATCCATAAGGATGCAGTGCTTTCGGAGGGGGACAAGGCTACGCTGAAGAATTGGTGCAATGGGGTGATCGATGGTCTTAAGGCCCGGTATCCCGCGGACAGTTTGGTAATGCCGAAGCGGAAACCCGCCAAATAAATAAAGCCGTCTCCCGGGAGAGACGGCTGTTGCGTAAAAGGTCTGGGCAAGGTCGCAGGCATCGCGGGATGCCAATAGGAAAGGTATGGCTATGGATGTTTCACGTGCCGGGTTTCCAGCTGCGTTTTCACGAGCTGCATCATCTCGTCGAAAGACAGATGACAGAGTTTTGCGATGATGAGCAGCTCTTCGACGGTGAACTTTTCTACGCGGTGGATGAGAAAGTCGAATCGGGGGCCGCGTTTCCCCAGATCACGGGCGACGACGGTCTTTTTCTGATAGTGGAAGATATCCAGGAACCGTTGGATCTTCCCTTCATTCAGCATAGGTTTAATGATGTCATACCGCTTATCCGGTTCTCGCATACTCAAAGAAAAGATATAATACCGGCTTCAAAAGGCGATTGCAGAATATTCACTTTTAATAGGAAGATTATTCACTTGCTTAGTGCGATATGGCACTTTTTTACTGCCTATTTTTCAGTTTTTGTTTCCTTTATCGTCTCTTTTTGCCGGCTGATCGGTCCTGCTGGCGCGGGTGCCGGTTTTCTGCCTGGCTTCAGGCTTTTTGTGCGAGTTCCTTTAGCGCCGTGACGAGGGTGTCCCCCTCTTCGGGAGTGTTGAAGACATTGGGGGTGATGCGGCAGCCCTGGACGTTGCCCTCGGGGAGATCGATGGCTACGGTATAGATCTTATACTTTTCGAGCAGAGTGGTTGCGAGCTGTGCCGGCGGCATACCCTTGATGCCCACATTGGCGATGGCGCAGGAGCGGGCGGGGTCGGCGGGAGTGTTGACGATGACACCGGGGATGTTGCGCACCTGGGTTGTCCAGTGCTGTTGGAGATATCGGAGGCGTTGTTCTTTTCTCTCAGGGCCGAGCGCCTGGTAGAAGTCGATGGCGTCGTTGATGGCCAGATCGGTGTGGACCGGGAGGGTGCCGGTGTGGTTCAGCCGGGCGATGCCCTGGACGTTCTCGGCTTCGGCGAGCAGCGGCCATATCTTATTGGTCAGGTCCTTTTTTACATACAGGATGCCCGCGCCGAGCGGGACGGAGAGCCATTTGTGGAGGCTGGCGCCAAAGTAGTCACAGCCGAGATCGGGAACGTTGTGGCGGATCTGCGCAAAACTGTGTGCCCCGTCGACCATCACCTCGACGCCGTGGCGGTGCGCCATGTCGGCTATCTTCCGGACGGGCAAAATCTGGCCGGTGATGTTCACCATATGGCTGAGCATGAGCAACTTTGTTCGCGGTGTGATGGCTTGCTCGTAGAGGGTGACGAGTTCTTCGTCGTTTTTTGGGTGATTGGGGATGGAAAGGGTCTTGCAGACGATGTTGTGCCGGCGTTGGACCTGGCGGAACATCTGCAGCATGGCGCCATAGTCTTGCAAGGCCATAATGGCTTCGTCACCGGGATTCCAGGGATAACCGCCGATGATGATGTCGAGGGATTCCGTGGTGTTGCGGGTGATGATCAGCTCGTCGGGGGAGCAGCCGGCGATGGCGGCGAGGCGGGCGGCGGCGGCTTTTTTGCGTTCGTATTGGACTGTTCGCATGTAGTAGGCGCCTTCATAGTTGACCTCGCGGACGTGACGGATGAAGGCTTCGAGGGTTTGCTCGGGGAGGATGTTGTAGTAGCCGTTCTCGAGGTTGATGTAGTCGGGTTTGAGGCGGTAGCCGGCGCGGATGGTGGTCCAGAATTCTTCGTTGGCGGCGAGGGCGTTTGCCGGCGACTCACTTGCGACGGCGTTTGTGGCTGGCGCGCCCTCATATCGCGCGGTGTGTTCGGCGAGGGCGGCGAGCGAGAGGGGCAGGCTTGCGCCGGCGACCGTGAGGCTTTTGAGGAAGGTTCGCTTGTCCATTGGCTTCATTTTGGATCTTTCTAAAGCTACGTTTTTTCCCGGTTTGAGAAGTCGGTTGAAAGCTTTATATTGAGTTGATCATGCGGAATTACTGTCTTTTGATGATCTTATTGGCGAACGGGGTTGCGGTCTTCGGGCTGGCCTCCTGTTCCTGTCGAAATCCCGAGTTCATACACCTGGACTTTGCGGACGATCTCAGTATCGTAGGGCCCACCATGGGGGAGCGGGCGGCGGGACATGCGAAAGTGGACTCTACTGTCCGGTCCCGTGAGTTGTTCTTCCTGGTAAATGAAAGCGATCCCAAGTGTTATAGCGAAGAGGTGATCGAAAGGTTCGTCGACACTTGCAAATTTGTCCGGCGGGAGATAGCCATGCGATATCATGAGTTACGGGTGACGTTCTACCACCGATCGGTCAATACGGACTTTATGCTTCATACCCGGACCGATAAAGCGCTGACTCTTTGCTACAATGATATTATTTCCGAGGTTGTCTGGAGAGACGGTCGCCGGGCAAAATAAACAAGGGGCTCCTGGAAAGGAACCCCGAAGTTATACCATTCAAAACTAGGGACAGGGCCGAGCACGGCTCGGCCGGCCGAAGGCCAATTATTGGCGATCGGGCGCGAGTGGGCCGAATTTTACCTTGGCCCGACGAGCGCTGATCTGCTCCGCGTTTGAAGGGGTAAATATATTGGCTGCCGGCCTGCGGTGGGAGGAGGAATGAGTGGTTGGCGGTTTTGGGTGGCGGCTGGCGGCGAGGAATGAGTGGATTGCGGGCGGGGTCGGTGAGCGCACCGCCTGGAAATCGCGGGTGCAGCCGCCAGGAATCGCGAGTGCGCCCGCTTAAAAATCCACCAACACCCCCTCCTGCGACGCGTCATCCTTCGTATAGGTCACGCCATCTATCTTCAGCCCCTGGGCATTCAGGAGGGTGATGATGCCGCCTTTGTTGGACAGCTGCGCGCCGTAGCCGGTGAGGTTGACGCGGAGGGTGTCGCCGGGCTGGAGGGTGTGCTTGCCGATGGAGTCCTTGTTCTTGTGGAAATCGGCGATGGTCCAGCCGGAGAGAGGGACGGGGGCGGCGCCGGTGTTGAGGAGCAACACATATTCCTTGCCGGGATCGCCGCCTTTGGGGTTGACGAGGGCTGCGGCGATGCGAACGGGGGTAGTGCTTTGCGGTTGATCGGGACCGGTAGGCCCCGCGGCGGTGAGGGGATTGCCCGTGTGATCATCGGTATGGAACGACTGGGACTGGAACGCGGTGAAGATGGCGGCCCAGCGATTGCGCGACGGAAAATGGAACAGCAGCCCGCCATCCTGGTAGACACCATTATCACCAAAAAAGCTCCCTGTGGGATTCCCCTGGTTCATGTGAATATCATGAATACCCGTGCTCGGGTTTATTTCGGGGAAATATTTATCGGCTCCGCTTGCATCCAGCCAATGTTGGCCAAAGGCGTAGAGGATCGCATCGCTATCGCTGATGGCCTGCTGGACGGTGAGGTCGAGCTGGTCGTTGAGATCGTTATTGGGGCCGGCGGCGGTGGCGGGCAGGGGGACCATCGCGGTGGTGTCGAACAGATTGCCGCGGATGAAGTCCAGCGCGATGCCGCCGGGTTGCGAGGGAAGAGGCGTATAGCCCAGGGCCAGGCCCTGTTGCCCGATGAGATCGGTGATGGGGTGCTGAAAATCCAGGTTCGAATAGAATAATACCTGGCTCGGCGGGGTCGCGGACTGGGTGTTGATGGCCACGCGATGCGGGTTGTTGCCGCGGTTGAGAAGAATGTGATAGTGCTCGTTATTTTTGCTGGCGAGGACGCGATCGAAGACCTTACCCTGAACGACGCCATAATCTTTTATCGGCATAGGAGAAGAGTTTTGATGTGCAAGGTTAGCGGATTTTTAGGTATTTTAGTATTACTAATCTATGACCATGCCCTTATCGCTACGAAATTCTATCCTGCTTTTCTTTTGCGCCGCTGTGTTCGCCGGTTGCGCCAGCGTGAAAGAAGTGAATGCCTTTGCCACCGGCAGCCGGCAGGCCCTTGATAAGCAGCGGGCCGAAAATTTTGGTTACTACGCTTACTATCACGACTCCACTTATCTCTATCACTACCTGCCGGATCATCTTCGCGACGTGGACTGTCACTGCGACGCGGAGAAACAGGCCGATGCGCATATTGCGGGAGAATACAACCAACTTTGCTCCTATTTCGCCGCGTTGGCGCGATTTGCCGATCCGGGGGCGTACTTCAACTTCGCGCCCATCGGCGCACCTGTACCCGCCGGAACCTACGGACATGTCAACTTCAGCGCCCAGGAGGCGAGCTATTCGGCCTATGTGGCCACGGCGCTGACGACCCTGACGACGACGGGCTATAAAGCGAAAAAGATAAAGGTGTTCATGGCGGAGTACCGGGATTCGGTGGCGCCGCTGATCATGCTGCTGAAGATCCGCGCGGACAATCTTGCGGGGAGGATCGTCAACCTGCAGCTGCAATTGGACCGGACCGCGGACTCGTTGATCAGCTATACCACCGACAAGGCGGTGAAAATGCCGGTGCTGTTCGTCTACGAGCAGAAGCGGAAGGAGCTGGATGCCTCGCTGGCGCACTATCAGCAACGGGTGAAGGAGCTGGAGACGATCATCGCCGGCGGCCAGCTGATCGTCGACAATCTCGACAACCTCCACTCCCAATCGTTCAAGAATAAGATGATGGGTTTTGTGAACGCTCTTGCCTCAAACTATCATTAAACTTAACCTATGGATCAAGTAGCCGCCGCACAATTTGCGAATTTCATTGCCCGGTTCTACCAGAACCTGGCGACCCAGGTGGGGAACTATCTTCACGAGAATATCGGGAACATCCCGGCAGACCAGTTCACTATCCTGTCGAACGACCAGACGCGGCTGATCTCGTACTCCAATACATTCTTCGCGCTTTCCGATACGATCGCGTTCGAGGGGGCCGATGTGTATTTCAAGAAGGTGCAGAACGCCACGAACGATATCAACGATGCGCTGAAGACGATACAGAAGGCGGATACGGTGATCACGATTGCCGCCAATGTTATTGCCCTTGCAGGGGGAATTGTGAGTAAGAATACGAGCATGATCACGACGGCGCTGACGGCGTTGAAGGGGGCGGTGAAACTTTAATTCGATGAATATTTATCTCGACATTGCGATCTCGCTGCTGCTGATCTTTGTCGTCTTCAGCGTGATCGTGTATGTGATCCAGGAGATGATCGCGATCAACCTGGAATACCGCGGCAAGATGCTTTGGAACTCCCTGGCGCAGGCTCTTGACGGCATTCCTTTGCCGGGCCGGATGAAGCTGCACAAGGACCTGCCGGCGGATAAGGCGCCTCTCACCACTTCGCTTTTCGACAATGCCCAGGTCCGGAGCCTTTTCAAGAGTAACGAGGCGCTGCCTTCTTATATCCACGCCACGGACTTTGCCCGGGGCATCATCGAGGTGATCGCAAAGAAGGCGGGCTCGCCGGGGGGGACCGGGCAGGCGAACGCGCCGGGAGGTTCCCGGCTGGCCGATTTCATCGCCGGGCTGGACGTGCTGATCAATGAGTATACGGCGGATCATCCCGGCAGGCGATTGCCGCCGGTGTACGATATTTTCAGAGGCCTGGCCGCGGCGGCGGGCACGATCGACAAATTGGAGGCGGACATCGGGGCCTGGTACGACCGGTATATGGCCCGGGTGACGGGCTGGTATAAATCCCATGTGGTGCTGACGGTGCGGCTGATCGCGCTGGGGGTCACGCTTTTCTTCAACATCAACGTGGTCCACCTGGTGCGAAGCATCTCGGGCGATACGACGTTGCGGACCAACCTGGTGGGCATCGCCGAACGGGTAGCCGATCACCCGGACCAGGTGACGGACCTGCTCAACAAAAGGTTCGACGCAACCGTTCGGGAGTTGGACTCGTTGTATAAGCCGAGGATCGATGCGGCGGTGGCGGCGGGGAATGCGAAATTGACGGACGAGCTGCGCGAGCAGCTGAGCAACCGCAAGCAGGACGAAGCGAAGTCCTATACGGGACTGCGCATCCATGCGATCGACTCGCTTACGCGGAGCATGAGCGCGGTGAAGCTCCCCATCGGCTGGAATTGGGATGAATTCCGGGCAGGAGTGAAGCCTGGCGGGAAATGGGATGCCGGGGAGATCGGATGGCTGCTGGTGGGATGGCTGATTGCGGCGGCCTGTCTGTCGATGGGCGCCCCTTTTTGGTTCAGCCTGCTGATACAATTCGTGAATATCCGGCGGGCCGGCGCCAAACCCGGCGGTGATAAAAAGGAGTAATAGTTATGATGAACGTGCACGACTTTCTGCAATCCCAGGGGGACGACTTCAAGAAGTTGTCCTTCAAGGATCTCTTGTTCGTGCATTACCGGTGTCCGCAGGAAGAGCGATATACGGCGCTGTATACACACCTGAATTACATTCTTTATGTTATAGATGGGAAGAAGATATTTCACCATGGGGACTATTTTTATCCGCTGAACAGGGGGGCTTGCGCCTTTATCCGAAAAGGTGGATTTCACCAGGAACGCTTTTTTGATAAGGACTGGCAGCTGATGGCTTTTTTCGTTCCGGATCATTATTTGCGCAGCGTGGTGGCGGAATACCGGAATTCTGTCGGGGTTCGCTCCCTTCCCCAGGTGACGGACGAGCCCGTGATCACCCTTCATGTCACGGAACTGGGCCACGACTTCTTTCATTCGATGACCTCCTATTTTCTCGAACCGGCCGGCGTGCCGGAGCCGCTGGTGGAAATGAAGGTGAAGGAGATGATGTTCCTGTTGCTGTCCGATCCGGAGAACCAGGCGTTGCTGGCCTATCTCAGCCGGATCGATGATAAGCAGACCTCGCTGCGCGAGGTGATGGAGGCCAATTGCCTGTACAATCTTTCGTTGGATGAGTTTGCGCGGATCACGAACCGGAGCCTGTCGGCGTTCAAGCGGGATTTCCTGGCATTGTACGGGATGCCCCCGGGCAAGTGGCTGTTGCAGCGGCGGCTGGACCATGCGGAGCGGTTGATGCTCCATTCCGATAAGCTGGTGGCGGACGTGGCGGATGAATGCGGTTTCGAGAGCCAGACGCATTTCAACCGGGTCTTTAAGGATAGGTTTGGCATGGCGCCCCTTCAATATAGGGCGGGTAAAAATGAACCGGAGGGATAAGTTTTTGGACTTTCCGGAAAAGCCGCCGGCGGGCGGGTCTGCTACCTTTACATCACTTGCAGCGGCACTGGCTGATGTCTAAAAACTGCGGGTAACTACTCCAAATGATCTCCGATCTTCTTCCTGTAATGAAGCTGAGTAAACAACTGGCGGGGAAAATGATCCTCCCCGGCGATCCGGCCTATGACGAGGCGCGTAAAGTATATAATGGGATGATCGACCGGCGGCCCGCGGTGATCGTACAATGTTTCCACGCGATGGATGTCTCCGTCTGTATCGATTTTGCGCGGACGCAGGGGCTGTCGATAGCGGTCCGGAGCGGTGGCCACCATGGAGCGGGGCTGAGTGTGTGCAACGACGGCCTGGTGATCGATCTGTCGGCCATGAAAGAAATACGCGTGGATGCCGAGGCCCGGACGGTTACGGTGGGGGCGGGCTGTCTGCTGAAAGAAATAGATGCGGCCACGGCCAAACATGGGCTGGCGTTGCCTTGCGGCGTCTTTGGGACGACGGGCATCGGCGGGCTTACGCTGGGTGGCGGCCTTGGAAATCTTACGCGCCGCTATGGACTGACGATAGATAATTTGCTGGAGGCCGACGTGGTGCTGGCCGACGGAAGTTTTGTGCATGCGTCGGCGACGGAGCATCCGGATCTGTTCTGGGCGCTTCGCGGCGGCGGTGGAAATTTCGGGGTGGTGACGCGGTTCAAGTTCCAGCTGCACCCGGTGCAGATGGTGCAGGCGGGGCCGATGTTCTGGCGGTTGGAAGACGCGCCGGATGTGCTGAGATGGTACGTCGATTTTATCCGGAGCGCGCCGGAGGATATCAGCGGCTTTTTCAGCTTCCACTGCGTGCCGCCGGTGGAGCCGTTCCCCGTCGAATTACATGGCCAGCGGGTGTGTGGCATTTTCTGGTGCTGTACGGCGGATGCGGCCGGTGTGAAGGAAGTGCTGGACGAGGTGCGGCGGCTGAAGACGCCGTTGATAGACGCGGTGGCGGAGATGCCTTTTACGGCTTTTCAAACGCTGTTCGATCCGCTGTTGCCTCCCGGTCTGCAATGGTATTGG
>Ga0157372_10006246_pt1 | contig 12670 bp, 12 predicted proteins | sample C55metaG_FD_115307 | JGI IMG/M metagenome (GOLD analysis project Ga0157372, IMG submission 115307) | Corn rhizosphere microbial communities from Kellogg Biological Station, Michigan, USA - C5-5 metaG | ecosystem: Host-associated > Plants > Roots > Rhizosphere > Soil | place: USA: Michigan... | reverse complement strand
TACAAGCGATGTTAATGGGGCGTGTTGATATCACTCAAAATCAGCATTATCAGCACTTGGTTCTCAAGTGTTGGGTGTAACTCAGCAGACTTATGCTCGCCTTGAGGCAAATCCTTCAAAAGCAAGTTTGAGCGTCTATACAAAGTGTTAAATATGGATGATTATTCGGTTTTCCTTGCCCTGATAACTGTCAACCGTGTCAATTTTAACAATGTCCTTAAATCCCTCGCTCCAGATTTCCTGATTGAATTTCTGACGGAGCAGCCGCTTTTGTTCGGCATACATACATATCACGCCGATAGCTGCTTCATCTTTGTTAACAAGCTTGGAGAGCTGAGCGACAAATTCTTCATTCTCTGACACCTGTTTAAGAACAGAAATAATCTCGTCAGCTTCACATCGGTTGTAAATGCTTGTTCCGCGATCTTCAAGATGATGTGCCCGGTGGCCCTGATTAGAAGTATCAAGCCAGGTTACGACGCTACGTAACGCTTCCGGTGCGTGCTGATATACATCCGGAATTGCCCGTTCTCCATTCACAAGCTGCTTGTCATAGAACGTTTTAGATACGAGATCGCCAATCGGTGGAGCCATACGATACTGGGTCAGCAGTGCTGCACTCGCTTGCGCACCATAAGCAGAGTTGAAGGCACGGGCAAAGTCACTTCGTAATACCTCGTCAATTTCAGTACGGGAGTTATTGATACCCAGCTTCCTCGCTAATGCCGCCTTGTGGGCATCTGAGTACAATGGGGGTAACTGAAGGTGGTCACCTACCAACAGGACTCGTCGGGCCGACTGCATTGCAATGGCCAGTTCACTTGCAATCGAGCGCGCCGCCTCATCAATGATTACCCAGTCGTAGATATTCTCCTGAATGCCAATGTGCCCCTGTCCAATACCAACGCATGTGCCAGCCACTAACTGCCTGGACCGCGAATAGAACTCGTCCAGGTTCACTCGCTCTCCCGACATAGCATCCTGCATATCACGGGATATAGTAGCTCTCCATGAGCATCTGCAACCGGGACTACCTCTCCGCTGACTTCAATGTTTGGGTAGGATTCAGTTTCAGTATCCAGAATGGCGCGCCAAAGCTTCACCGTAGGGATTTCCAGCACTTCTTTTAAAGCAGGCTCAAGCGCCTGCTTATCTAGTCTTGCAAAGGCATCTTTTAGCTGAAGCGTAAGCGGATCCTGTTCCTGAACGTCTTCAGACGCGGCGATCAACTCGATTGCCCGCCCAAAAGATTCTTCTTCATTAAGCAAAACTGTCAACGCCGACATATCCTGCGGACTGCCGGGAGTAATTCTGATGCCGGTACCAATTTCGAATTGACTTTCATCAATATCTTGCTTACGAATGGATGTGCGAGCCCATGGCCTGAATCCATGAATCAGCGTTTTCTGCTGTTTACGAAAATAAGATTATTCACAAATAAAGTGAATGCAGTAGGACTAATCATGAATCCTAAACCATTTATACCAGAAACATTGAATAGCTTTTCGGTTCTATAAGTATTAGTTACTGAAAGAAACCTATCCTTGATCCCAACTCGGTGATTTATATAAAATTTTGGATCCATTGAGAATACTTTATTGTTATGTTGCTTTATACCTAGCCATGCACCCAATCTGATTTTGTCGAACCAATCTAAAAGTAGTTCTGCATCTGCACCAGTGATATCCTTATCATCTGCAATGTTATGCATTATAATTTTTATCTTTCCTTCGATTTCTCCAAATGTACTATTGCAATCTTGACAGGCAGGCAAAGTATATGACATCCAATCAAAGTATATCTGTTCCCAGTACTCCAGTTAGAACCAATAGAAACCTTACTTTTGTTAGAGCCTGTCATTTTTAAAAGCCATTGTGGGAAAATGTGTTCTTTGCTTTTATGTTTTGGCTCTTCACCACAAAAAACGCATATTACTTTTGACATTTTAAATGTTACTCAATTAAATGGTTGTATTTTATTCATGCAATGCATATGTGATAAGTTCAAAGTTTCTTTACAAAAAATCCACGATGATTTGCAAGATGATCCTTCAGAGGGAAATCCATTGGTTCCTCAGGTAATCTAATTAATTTCCCCTGTAAATGACCGTATTCACTTTTGAGCAACCCGGGGGCGAGGTTAACCATATAGTCCTCATCAATCCAGAGTAGGCCTTTGTCAAATAGCGTATGTATATCGGTTCTGAGAAGTATTCCATGCATTGCCTTACAGTGCAGGGCTCCAGTATAAGGAATAATATGAGCAGCTTCCAGCAATTCAACGATTGCGCAGTCGGTTACTGCACATGCTCCATTGTAAGCATCCAGTAATCGTTTACGAAAAATGGGCTGGCCTTCACGATCGACAATTTCCCTTAGAACTCTTGCGCGCATATCCTCCAGTTTTGACTCCGGACAGTCAGTACATTCATGCAATATCCGCAAACTTTCCAGGGAAGCAGGTTTTACAATCTTTACAGGCGTTTTTCCGTCATCGCCAATATCCCAGACACCATGTATGTTTGGCTCATAAAGAACATAGCGGCTCGCCCTCCCTTTTCCGGTGCGGAAAAGCTTGTCCATATAGTGTCCCTGATCGCTAACCATGCTGGTACGTGATGCACGATATCGGGCACGCTGATTATCATTGACAGTGAGCGCCTGGAATTGTGATCGAATTTCGTTTAACTTTAGCGGTGCGTTGCTAAAATCAAGCCATTCGATGACCTGCGGAATCGAAACTTCTCCCAGTTGAGTGACGGCGTAAACAACACGGCGTAGCTGTGGATCTAAATATTCCCCGGGTATAACATTAAGGAACCTCTCTGCTTTCTCCGTGCTTTCATAACCGTGGTATAGCTTCCATTCAATTCTCTGCCTTCCGTAAGTACTTAGTCCAGCCCTTTCGGGTTCGCGTAACTTCATCTCCTGCAAGAGTTCCTGTCTCTCAGGCACGCGGCCTAAACGCAAATACAACTCATCACAACAGTCCCATATAGCTCTCACCAGGGGCCCTCTGGGATATCTCTTTTGCCTTAAACTCATCGTCTAATCCTGTCTGCTCTAACAAAAGAGAGATATTAATAATCTTTTTTCTCTAGTGACAGAGGAAAGAGGGCCATGGTTAAAATTTTCATACACTAAATTTGGTGCATGCGAGCAGACAGCAGGATTTTATAGTCATTGCAGTTGCTTCAATGAAGCGTTATATCCAGTTTTTCGGAAACAAATCAACTATAATCAGGGCGTGGAATTAGTGAAGTAGCTCCTTGATAAAATTATATATTTTTTCCAGATAAGTCATAAAGACATGCGTTGCGCTAGCAACTGCTGCCACCGCAGCTAATGCTGTAGCCCAAACTGTACCATTTATCCGTAATTTCCCGAACTTCATTCGGTGTTCTGAACAGATAAAAATCGAGTATCTGTGTACGGTATGTCTGGTTAAAGCGCTCAATGAAAGCATCCTGCGTCGGCTTACCCGGCTGGATAAAGTGCAGTTTTACAGCATATTTATCTACCCATTCAGTCAGTGCCATGGAGATAGATTCCGGGCCGTTATCCATGCGATGCATGACCGGATAGCCACCATTTGCCGCGATCCTGTCGAGTAAACGGACTAGTCGTGGGGCTGGCAGATTCAGATCTATTCATTTCTTTTGAAATGCATCAACATTCTAGCGCCATAAGCGATTTCTTTAGACTCTTTGTTCGGCCAGTAAATTATAGTATTAAATCATACTAAAATTGCAGTTGAGAATTGCATCTTTGACAGTATTCCAACCAAAATTTTCATTCAAATAGTCTCTAGCCATGGCTAATAGATCAGTGTCTTCTAATTCACTGAAATAGAACACCGAAACTTCTCTTTCATCTTCATCATACCTAGCTAGTTTTTTAACTGTAAGAGAATCAATCATTATCCAAAATTCATGACGCCCATTATAATCTAAATCTGAAAGAAAAACAGAAGTTGTGACTTTGTAAGATGTATAATCCTTGCAACCTAAATTTAGAACTCGTAGTAAGATCCATCGCTCGTCTTTACTAATTGATGCTAATGTGTTTTTCAATTTAATAAGATCAGTTCTGATGACAGATTGGTGTTCAGATTCATAATTAAAGTAATTAACAAAATTAGATATATCTTCAGATGGATCTGCTGATGTTGATTGACGATCAGCAAATATGCTTACATTATTTATGTCTACAAACTGACCAGGGAAATGTCTTTTTGAGTATACGAGTAATTTGTAAAACTTATCATCTTCAAGTAAAGTAATATCTCGAGCAAGGTCTTGTAGGTTCATTATAGTGATAGTAAAGCCTATTCGTTGGCATGTTCCCTTTTGTTGATTGGATGTAATTAACATCCAGACTTCTCTATAAAGCCCTGCTTCATCATGCTTCTGAACTTTATCCAAGGTTTGATTGTATTTCGTAGAGGATGCTGTTCCCGTTATTTGCACTCCAATACCTGAAAACTCATCACCAATATCAATCCCTGGATAATTTTTCATATCGGCATTTAAGTTAGAGAAGTTTCTTCCATACGTTAAATTTAAGATTGGTATAATAACTGTCTCAATAACTTGATTTGTATTTCCATATCCAGATAAATTTTCCGCTTGAACCTTTGTGCTTAATATGCTGAAGGCATCAATTATAGCTCTGTTATCTATTTCACGTTGTAACATTATAACTCCGTGTTATCATATTGAATATAACGACATGAAATACCCGACACATCGTCATCACACATCATACAGTGCGGCGCTCATTGATAAAGCAGTACTTCAGTCTGGCTCCCTTGCAAAGTAATACCGCGCGGCCTTTTACAGGATATCCCGTACTTCTCTAAATCTTTGTCGGAGATTTTTTCCTTAACAAACATCCGCGCACGAAAGCACCGGAAATTTCAACAGTGCTTTCAGTACCGGTATGTTGTGTCTGCGTATGTAATCAATATTTCCCACAAGATAAACGCAATCTCTTGCGCGGGAGATCGCAACATTTATCCGTCTGTCATCGGCATAAAACGTTGCAGGACCAACAGTACGTACGAAGGAAAAGAACACTACGTCCGCTTGTCTACCCTGAAAAGCATCGACGGTATCAACTTCAATGATGAGACAGGCAGAGAAATCGTTTTTCAATATCGCCCGACGGAGTTCCTGGCACTGTGCTCTGTATGGCGTAATAACCGCAACTGTCAGTTTTTTTCCCCTCTGATAAATCGCGTCATTATCACTACCAACCAACAGGTTCGCTTCAGCGATCTGCGTACACATCGCCTTCAGTTTATCGAGGATTACTGTAACTTCAGCCTGATTAATAAGTGTTTTTCGCTGATTCCCTTTTTCCGGCGGTACCGAGAAATTTCTGGCGCGATAAGTGAGCCACGCAAAATGTTCGAACAGCCCGTTACCCTTAATCCGACTATGGCTCAGGCTTTTGTTGTAAAAATTTTCTGAAATGAACTGACCGATTTGCGGCAACATTCTGTATTGCCTGAGCAGCGTGCCTTTCATGCTTTCGGGAAAGTTTTCAAACATCCGTTCAATAACTCCGTCACGGATTAACTTTTCTTGGCTGTAGCTGAGTACGGACAGTGCTTCTGACTCTTCCTGGCAAAATGTGGGCGGGAGCTGTTTATGATCGCCCACAAGGATACACTTTTGTGCCACGGACAGGGCCATAATCCATTCCGGAAGTGTCGCTTTTGAACATTCATCTACGATAGCAAGATCAAATATCTCGCTTTCTTTATCCAGAAGATGGTCGAGTTGGTTACATGTCACGCCAATGATTTGGTGATTGTCAGCCAGGTTGCGCACTAACCAGCGAGGCAATTCATGTTTACCCTTCTCATTTTTTCGACCCTGGTCGAGCCGTTGCCATAAATGACAGGTCAGTTCCGGTACGGTTTGATGAGCCTGATTCCAGAGTGCATTTGCCCGCGACTGTGCCTGAACCAGTATGGCATCCGGGTTTTCTAATGCCGATACGGTAAACCGGGGATAACGCAGCAAAATGGCCATCTGCCCGCTGGACAAATGGCTTGTAAGGCGATCGAGGGCATTATCAACCGCCACATGAGTTTCTGAAGTGATAAGAATGCGTGCATCGGGTTTGTGCCGTAGCGTCTGGAGAATAATCTCCACAATCGCGGTTGTTTTACCGGTACCAGGTGGCCCCTGTAAAAAGAAAATATCTTCGCAGGCCAGCGCCTTTTGAACCTGTTTGAAAGCGTAGACATCCGATAAATAGCATGACTGAACCGGTTTCCCGACCTCAAAAGCCATTGGTCTGGCTAACGCATAAAAGGAATCATGCTCGTCGGAGTTATACTTTTCACTGCTTCCGGGTGCGTCCTCATATTTATTGGCCCGCTTAGTGTAATACCTTGCAAGTGTGATGTTATGCGTGATATTGCAGTTTGCACCGTACCGAAACCGTACAAGATACTTTATCTGCCTTCTATATTTGATTCGTGTTTTCACATCGTTGGTCATACCGACCAGTTTCACCAAATATGTTAACCAGTCGTCGATATGATCGATGAGATCCATCGTGGCCGGTAAGCAAGCCACTTCCGACGTGGGTTCCGGCTGGATAAGCAGCGTTTCAGAGGTCATCTTTTATCTCTTCGACTCGGGATTTGAGAAGCACCAACGATCCAGCCGGGTTTTTAATGCCAAGACTAAGCAAGATCGCGTTCAACAGAGGGGGATTACGCTTCAATTGTTGCATTTCCAGCGGTAAATCAAGCGGATGACCTGCAGCAAGCGCTTCAATGATCAACATGTCGTTATCGATGGTTAATCTGCCCATGTTGATGTACGCCATCTCGGCAGCAATTAGGGTGTCCAGTGCCACAATCAGGCGATTCACTGAAAACTGCGGGAGCGCGGCAAGTAAAGTTTCCCGGGTATCGAACCCAAATCGTACCGCTGCACAAATAGCTAGATAACACTCTTTTGCATTCATCGCACGCCAGCTAAACGTTAATCTTACCGGTGGAATATCACAGACGCTCATGCTGCCCTGCCCTCCGGACCTTGCAGATTGCGGGTTTTCAGGCCAATTGCTGACCAGTACATATCGTCATCCTCTTGTGACAGCAATGCGAAGAAATCTTCAACGGTTTTGGAGGGGTGAAAATCTCTGATTCTATCCAGCATTTGAATAATCTCTGTCCGGCGTGCTTTCAGAACATTCCGCGCCTTATAAACACAATCCTGTCGCTCTTTTGCCTGTTTTATCGCATTAAAGACGGTCTGCCGTTCCGCTTTATCTGTATCCAGTCGCGAGTAATCCTGATTATCGTGTGCGCTTTTAATCCGGCTCTTTATGGAGTCCATGCGTTCGTAAAGCGACTGTACTTCACTGCAGGCTGAATCACAGTGTTCCTGAGCGTCCTGAATCAGTTGTCTGATCTCGTTGAAGGTTCCCCCTTGAGGCATTCGCGACAACCATTGGCTAGCCAGTTCGGATTCGCTGTTACTATATTGATAGTGGTGTTCGACGTCGGTTCGCAGATCATCCCATCGGTCTCTGCATTCATGGTAAACCGTTCGCAATTGCTTTTTCTGTTCGCGGTGCTCATTGCGGTCGCGGTCTAAAGCCTCTTTACATGCAGTGCGGTTTTTTTTGACCTCTTGCAGTTGTCTGAACAACGAATTCTTGTAACTCTTTATCCGTCGCAACTCCGTCTCATAGGCTTTTGCCTCCGATTCAATTTCACCTTGAACCCGTTTGGCATGTTGCCTGATGGTGTCATCTGTCGTACTAAGCGGACGTTCAGCAATGCGTTTTTGCCAAGTGAGACGGTCATCCGATCGCGACAGTCTTATCATCTCTTCGGCCAATTCGTCCAGATAACGCAACGTTGAGAGCAGCACCTGCGATTTTTCCTGTTCTATCTTCCATCGCTGTTCGCTTAGAGATTGCCTTATCCAGCTTTCAGTACAGGCAAACATACTTTGCTGAAGATCCCTGAGCAAAAGCGAATAGGCATAAACTTTCTCAACATTTCTGTTCTGCCAGGCCATGTAATCCGCGATTTGTTTATGGCGTTGCTCCGCCATTCGCTCTATTTCTGACGTGTATTTGTCTGCCTGGGCCTGTACTCTAGCATGGCTGGCTGCCGCGCGACGTTCATACTCATCGATCATGCACTGAGTTTTTAAGCAATGCTTCTCGAGGCGTTTACTTGTAATGTAGTGTACAAGTTTCTTAAACATCACAGGCTCCTGGCATCTGGACTCACAAAAAATTCATAAGCCTGATCCCAGGATGTTTTCACAGGCAAAATTTGTTTCAGACGGCCAGCGACAGTCACAAGCATAATGCGTCCGAGTTTCTCAGTATCACCGCCCTGATTGGTTAATTGTTCGAACTTTTGATGAAGTCTTTTCAATTCAGCCTCGTAAGATGCAATCTGCACCTGACGAAAATGCTGTTTGCGGTATTCAGCCTCAAGTTTCTTGTTTTCAGCGTGATGGGCATTTTTCAAGGGAGTGTAGATCAAAAACTGTAACTCAAGATACGCACTCAGATCCTGGCTCAGGCGATGATAATGTGCATCGGCCTGTTCCGTGATAGCCTGACGCTGTAGCGCATATTCTTCTTCAATCTGCGCTACTTTTTGTTTGTAACTTGCGTTGAGCTGATAAAGTACTTCCCGTTCCTCTTGCGGAAGTTGCGAAATCCGCGCTTCTAGGTTTTTCTGTAAAGCCATAAGCTGGCTTTTTCGGGATCGGTATTCCGCAAAGACCGAGATACTCCCGGAGAATGGCAACATGTCCTTCCATTCAAATTTAAACTCAGACATGGTTCCTACCAAACCCGTATATTGAGACAGATTGATGGAGCCATTGTTGAGTTTGGCCATGGCATCCTGCATCTCGTTAATCGCCAGTTTTTGTCCATTACGTGAGAAGTGACCAACATAAGTACCTAGCGCGAAGGAAAAACCGATAGAGAAAATAGTTCCCAAAGCAATCGGCCCCAGTGCGCCGAGTGTGGTGCCAAAAATGGCGGTGGCGGCAATCTCGGATGCGACCCACTGACCCAGAAATGTCGCGGTTGCCGTGCCCGCACTATAGGCTAATACCCCGCCCACCACTGTCACGGTCGTGTTGACCATCGAACCACCAAATTCAAGGCTGTCGATTTCTCCACGGGAAAACTGAAAGATGTTTTTGCCAAGACTCAGAACAATACTTGCAGTTGCTGAAGCTATATTACCCTTTACTATCCCTTTGCCCGCGGCTTTGAGAGCCCCATGTGCGGCATTATCAAGAAGGCTTTGGCCAAGATGCTGAATACCCGTGACAAGAACTGCATTTCCCGCCCCTTTCAACGAATTCACCACAATGCGCTCTGCCGCTTCCATGCACTGTTCCATGGTCAGAGGTTCATCGCTACACAGGATTGTAATAAGTTCAGACGCGGCACTTAACGACGCGCCGCAAAGCGCTCCTGCTTTGGCTGCGTTGGCGTACTGCATGCTGTTGAATTCTGACCGTACGCGGTCTTTATCAGCATATTCTGGGCCTCTTCCTTCTTTTTTGGTCTGCTCAACTAACTCTTCGGAACTGCCTTCACCCTTTCGTTTAAGCGGCTTACTATGGATATCAGTTCGATCATCAGATTTAATGGAATCATCAAGCGTCTCTGCCGTGTTTTTGTAGTTCTCACTGACTTCCGGCCGCGTTTGTGCGTTACGTGCTGACTCTTTATTCGCCACTGAACGGGCATCCGCAAGTTGTTCTTCCGGGACCACTTTGCCAACGTCTTGGTATCTTGGCTCATTAATGGCTTTTGCGCTGCTTTCGCCATCTTTATAAAACTTTAATTGGTAATCTTTTGTTCCTTCAGGGGTAGTGATACGGATATCGGAGACCGGATGATTTCTCTGACCCACATCCATCGTCGCCCGATGGTTATTGGCCCCTTTTGCTGAGGCTTCAATATTGTAAGAACCGGTGTGATGGGCTTCAGCGGCAAAACCCTGCTGAATATCGAGCGACTGGTTTGTAATCACACCGTTGTCGGTACTTATCGACTTTTTGATGAGCACGGAGTACTGGTCAAGAGCATCAACCAAAAAAGCATTCTGGAGTTCGTTAAATCCCCCCAAAGCTTGCGTAAATCCCTGTTCAAGGATGTCTTTCTTTTCCTCACCCTCGGCCATTATTCAAACCCATACTCAGCAAGAGATAATGACAATACTGCTTTGATAGAGGCGTGTTTAGTAGAAGGTAATTGTTTGGTGATCCTAAAGGTTTTTGAGCTTGAATGTAAAACCCATTCTTCTTTGTTGGGCACTTTGCGGGTTTTTATTTTTCCATCTGCGAATCGGGAAAGAGCGCGGTAAAAGCCAGCCCTCACACCAATAGAGAACGCTTCAAGAATAAGTGCGTCAATATCATCACCGCCATTTGTCGCTTTACGTTTCAGTTGAGCAATCAGGCTCTCTAATTTTTCCGTTGGGATCATGCCTTCGGCTTTGACATCAAACTCGCCTTCAAACCGGTTCACAACTTTATTTATGGATTGTGAGTGTGCTTCTATTTTGATCTTGTTGTACATGGCTTTTCCGCTAATTAATCGAGTGGTTGCTGTATGTTTGTTTACTTTGGCTGCTTTTAAGAGGAAATTAGATAGAGGTTGAATGACTCATTAAGTCAGATGTTTTTTTGAGACAACGGAGTAACGGGCGAAATAATTTTTTAGAGTCAATTAGCGTCTGTTCGTTTTTGGGCTTGAACGATTTCCCAGTATCTCGTATTAACACTGATTTCGCAACGCGAAGGTATGTCAGACGGGGACCTGGAGCGTGTGACAAATGCCTCAATTACATTTTCCCCTTCATCAGACACTTTAGTATCAGGTAATCTGTTAAGAGTCTCGTTTAATATTTTAGTGGCTCCATCTCTCATCTTAACTGATTCAGTTTCTCCGAGAAGTTCATCACACATCCTTGAAACAGCTGTTGCGTGTCCCCAGACAGGTACTGGATCACTTTTTTTATACTGTTTTTCACTGGCATGAACAGAAAATACCAGTGACATTACTCCTGCCAATACGATGTTTTTAATTTTCATATCTTTTTCCGTGACTATCACCAAGTTTAAAACATAAGTTTTATACCACGACATTTTCTGAACAATAAAAAGCTCTTTGTAGCTGGGGTGAATAATTATTTCATCCCGGCGTTCAACTGATACCGGGAACAGAAACCGTCCAGAATTTTAAGGCATAGATAAATTGTTATCACGCCAATATTGATGCAACGCTGCAATACATAGTTTCGAGATTTCCGACAACGTCTATGCTAGATCACACATACACTCAGGTGTGAATATCCGGACCGACTTCCCCATACCGTCACTCACTGTGATGATGTACTCCAAAATGTTCCCGTGACATAAATTGTGCCGAACCCTCACAATTTTCGCAAAGGGTAGTTTCGGGGCGCCGACCGTCCGTAATCTTAGCCAGAAGATCCTGCTCGTCGGGAAAGCCCCTTGTGTCAGCGGCAGCCGTCCTGGCGAGCTCTTCTTAGAAGAGCATTCTGAGTGTGGCTATATCGCTTAAATCCACCATCAGTGTGGGTGGCTGCGGGTGTGCCTGTGACGCCTTCAGTTTCATCGTCACCCTTATCTTGCGGAACTAGCTGTATTATACGCACCGCTCTAAAACTTTTAGGGATATATCCTTAGAATATCGGGTTTGCATCCTTAGCATCCCAGCGAGTTCGCTTCACGCCGATCGGCCAACATAGATCTTAATAGCCCTCTTACCCGACCGATTCTTCTCAGGCAAACCTAGCAAACTTGACAACGCTACCGCCATCAGAATTATCAGTTCTGATTAGGTATTAACGAATCTAAATGTCATTGAAAATCATGATTTTTTCAATAAAACAATAAGATACCACCTATAATTGGTAGGGGTTTATATGCGATTGTGAAGGGTAAAGGTTTGTGTAGCAGGTTGCCAGGAAATGCCTATAAGAAGCAAATCTTTTGTTAGTTCATGAAGTTCTCCGCAAAGTGAACTGGCCTTTAAATTACAAATAGTAAATTAAATCACACGGATAAAAACAACATGACTCATGAATTGAATTTTCGCTCAACATAAGTTAAATAACCTCCATAGGTCTATTACTTCATGATTCACTGGCTCAGCTACAAAAATCAACATGTTGGGAATTTTGACATACCTCCCTTTTATTGCGTTAGGTCTACCGTACATTTACTTCACCTCATTCTGAATGTTGGGTGTTTCTATGTACTCACTTTCCCAGATTGTAAGTTCAAAGGGCCGACGGCGCTGGATTCTGATGAAGGTAACCATCTGTTTACCCGCACTTTATCCGTTAAGGTATGTAGTTGACCATCTGGAGTATCGCTCACCCTCAACCCAATCAGCCTCCCTCCAGGCTTCTCGGCAACGTTGCTGGCTATGCATCTGTTTTCAGCAAATACCAGCTGCTCGAAGATGACGGCCACCCTACTCAGCTCCGCACGCATATTCCTCGACACAACATTAATACTTTTCGCGCAATTGCAGAGATTTCTGACCACTTACAAGCGATGTTAATGGGGCGTGTTGATATCACTCAAAATCAGCATTATCAGCACTTGGTTCTCAAGTGT
>Ga0157372_10006245_pt1 | contig 12672 bp, 10 predicted proteins | sample C55metaG_FD_115307 | JGI IMG/M metagenome (GOLD analysis project Ga0157372, IMG submission 115307) | Corn rhizosphere microbial communities from Kellogg Biological Station, Michigan, USA - C5-5 metaG | ecosystem: Host-associated > Plants > Roots > Rhizosphere > Soil | place: USA: Michigan... | reverse complement strand
GCTCTCTCGGCGCGATCGTGTCACCACCCGATCCGGTCGCGGTGCTCTCCGTGACGCGCTCGCTGCGCGCGCCCCGTGCGATCGAGAGCATCCTCGAGGGAGAAGGGCTCCTCAACGACGCGACGGCGCTCATCATCTACCGGCTCGCCGTCGCCGCCGCGGTGACGGGCAGCTTCGCGTCACGACACGTCGCGCTCGACTTCCTCCTCGCCGCCGCGGGAGGGATCGCCATCGGGCTGGCGATCGGCGTGATCGTCACCCGCGTGCAGCACCTCACGCGCTCGGTGCCGGAGGTGTCGGCGACGGTCTCGCTGCTCACACCGTTCGCCGCCTATCTGCCGGCGGACCTGCTCGGCGCGTCCGGCGTGCTCGCGGTCGTCGCCGCGGGGATGTACGCCTCTCGACGCGTCCCGCAGCAGGTCGGGCCGGAGTCGCGCCTGCTGTTCCTCTCGATCTGGACCGTCGTCAGCTTCGTGCTCGAGAGTCTCGTCTTCATCCTCGTCGGGCTCGAGCTTCCGTCCGTGCTGCACGCACTCGAGCGCTTCCCACTCGCCGTCCTCCTGCGCGAGTCCGCGATCGTGACGCTCTGCCTGGTGCTCGTGCGACTCGCGTGGGTGATCCCGAGCACGTACGGGTTCCGATCGCTCGAGCGTTTGATCGGCGGCAGCGACGAGCCCCTTCCCTCGTGGAAGTCGGTGCTGTTCGTCGGATGGGCCGGCCTGCGCGGGGGAGACTCGCTGGTGCTGGCGCTCGCCCTTCCTCTGCAGACCGCGGCGGGGGCGAGCTTTCCGGCACGCGAGGAGATCATCTTCATCACCTTCTGCGTCATCTTCATCACGCTCGTCGTCCAGGGGCCGACGCTCGCACCGCTTTTGCACCGGCTGCATCTGAGTGCGGGTGAGAGCGACGAAGCCGAGGAGTCGCACGCCCGCCTCGCCATCGCCGAAGCCGGCCTGAACGCGCTCGACGATCCGAAGATCGCCGCCTCACCGTATCCGGAGGTGGTGCGGTACCTGAGGAAGCGACACCTGCAGCGCGCGCGGCGGTGGGCCGCCGAGGAATCGGCACTGCACGACGAGGACACGGGCGACATCGCGCATCATCACCTCGTCCATGCCCCCTCGCACGCCGCGGGCGCGCTGGACGAGCGTCGCGCGGCCGAGTATCGCCGGGTGCGCTCCGCGATGCTCGACGCCGAGCAGGCGGCGGTCCTGAAGCTGCGCGACGACGGCGTCCTCGCCGACGACATCATGCGGCGGATTCAGCGTGATCTGGATCTCGAGACCTTGCTCCTGGAGACGAGCGAACCGGTGCGCGATTCGGCCGGCGACATTCCATAGATCGAGCACATTGTCGCGGGAGCGCTCGTGCCACGGTCGTGGCCACGGCGCGGCCCGCCATCGTGGAGGACCCATGACATTGACGGCGACGAAAGGGATCATCGAGCTGGCGAGCCGACACTCGGTTGGCGACACCGTGACCCGCCTCCTGAATGCGCTCCACGAGAAGGGGGTGACGGTGTTCGCCGTGATCGATCACAGCGGCGAAGCCGAGAGGGTCGGCCTGAAGATGCCGCCGACGACGCTCGTGATCTTCGGCAGTCCCAAAGCGGGCACGCCACTGATGCTCGCGGCGCCGCCGATCGCCATCGACCTGCCGCTCAAGGTTCTCGTGCGCGAGGACGCCGAGGCGAAGGTGTGGGTGTCGTACAACGATCCGGCGTATCTGCGGGACCGTCACGGCTTGCCCGCGTCGCTGCTCGCGAGCCTCGAAGCCGTGGAAGCGCTCGCGGCGCACGCCGCCGACTAGCCCCGGTTTGGAGCACCGCACATGCCGCGCGCCGCCATCCTTCGCCGTCGCTGGTCACTCGTCGTGCTGTCCTGTCTCGCCGCCGCGCCGATGCCGCGCGCGACGGCACCGTTGACGTGCGTCGTCCTGGTCCATGGCGCGTGGGTCGACGGCTCGGGGTGGAAGCCCGTCTCCGACATCCTGACGAAGAACGGCTATGACGTGCACATCGTGCAGATCCCCGAGACGTCGTTTCACGACGACGTCGCCGCCACGACGCGCGTGCTGGATCTGCAGACGCGACCCTGCATCCTCGTCGGTCACAGCTACGGTGGCTCCGTGATCACGGAAGCCGGCGTGCATCCCCGCGTGGCCGGCCTCGTCTACGTCGCGGCCGCGGCGCCCTCGGTTGGCCACTTCGAAGTCGAGGATGAAGACCGGCATCCGAGTGTGCTCGCGATGACGAAGGGCGCCGTCGTCACGACACCGGATGGCTTCACCTTCCTCGAGCCATCGCTCTTCTCCACCCTCTTCGCTCCCGATCTCCCACCCGATCGCGCGGCCTTCGCGGCCCGTTCGCAAGTACTGGCGTCGGCGAAGGTGTTTCGCACGCCGATGACCGTCGCGGCATGGCAGACGAAGCCGAGTTGGGCCATCGTCGCCGCGGCCGACAAGATCATCAACCCGGACACCGAGCGGATGTGGTATACGCGGGCCCGGAGTCGGATCACCACGATTCCAGGGGTCGGCCATGACGTGTACGAGGCCCGTCCGCGTGAAGTCGCGGCGGTGATCGAGGACGCTGCCCGGCACGCCGTGCCTTGAGCTCGAGGCATCCGCGATGCGCCGCATCCGACATCGGCGATGATCCGAGCAGAGGAGGCCGGCAGCGACCGCGCCTCCTCTGTCGTGTCAGCCATCCCGGTGCACGCTCAGGCAGCCACGCGCGCGCTCTTCGTCTGGATGAACGCGAGCAGATCCTTGTTGACGCGCTCCTTCAACGTCGCGGGAAGCCCGTGCGGCGCGCCCTTGTAGACCTCGAGCCGGGCGTTCTTGAGGATCTTCACCGACAACATTCCCGCGGCGCCGATCGGCACGATCTGGTCGTCGTCGCCATGGATGATCAGCGTCGGGAGGTCACCGAACTTCCTAAGGTCCTCGGTCTGGTTCGTCTCGGAGAATACCTTGACGCAGTCGTACGCCGCCTCGAGGCTGCACATCATGCTCGCCAGCCAGAACGAATCGCGCAGCCCCTGACTCACCGTCGAGCCCGGGCGATTCGCTCCGTAGAACGGCGCGCTCAGATCCTTGAAGTACTGTGAGCGATCGTTGCGCACTCCTTCGCGGATCTTGTCGAACGCTTCGATTGGCGTGCCGGCCGGATTGTCCGGCGTCTTCACCATGAGGGGCGGGATCGCGCTGACGAGCACCGCCTTCGCGACGCGATCGGTACCGTGCCGCGCGATGTACCGCGCCACCTCGCCGCCACCGGTCGAGTGACCGATGTGGATCGCGTCACGCAGGTCGAGCTCCTTCGTGAGCGTGGCGAGGTCGTCGGCATAGGTGTCCATGTCCGTGCCCTTCCACGGCTGATCGGAACGGCCATGTCCGCGCCGATCGTGCGCGATGCAGCGGTAGCCATGCGAGGCGAGGAACATCATCTGATCTTCCCATGCATCGGCATTCAGCGGCCAGCCGTGACTGAACACGATCGGTTGTCCTTCGCCCCAGTCCTTGTAAAAGAGCTTCGTTCCATCCTTGGTTTTGAACATCGGCATTGTGCACCTCGCGTGTGTCGGCCATCGCTCTGACATACGCCAGAGCGGCCAGCCGCACAGCAAGAATTCGTCCGTCTTTCGTGCGTGCGTCACATGGTGCATCGCGCGACGCCGCATGTTGCACCATGCGACGTTGGACGCATCACTGCGGCGTCGGCACCAGACGATCGAGCACGCGCGCCGAGTTCAGCACGCCTGGGACGCCGGCGCCCGGATGCGTTCCGGCGCCGACGAAATACAGTCCGCCGATCGGCGAGCGGTTGTGGTGGCGGAACCATGCGGACTGGTGCAGCACGGGCTCCGGCCCGAACGCGGCGCCGTCCGCGCTGCGCAGGTCGCGAGCGAAGTCGTCCGGGGTCATCCACGTCGCGCTCACGAGGCGCTGCCGGATGCCGGGCAGCACACTGCTCTCGAGCGCGCCGAGGATGCGATCGAAGTACCAGGGCGCCGCACTGCTCCAGTCGATGCCGCTGCGCGTGTTCGGGACGGGCGACAGCACGTAGAACGCCTCGTGGCCGGGCGGCGCCATGGCGGGATCGGTGCGCGCCGGCGCGTGGAGATACAACGAGAAGTCGTCGGCGAGCACGCGCTTCGTGAAGATGTCGTCGAGCAGCTCGCGGTAGCGCGGGCCCATCACGATCGTGTGATGGGCGAGCTCGGGATACGTCGCCGTCGCGCCGAAGTAGGCGACGAACAGGCTCATCGACTCGCGCAGGCGCCGGCGTGCGACCAACGGCCGCCACTTCGCCGGGACGTTGTGGCGGTACACGGTGGAGGGATCGGCGTTGCACACCACGACGTCCGCCCGCTCGACGCACGCCCGTCCGTCGCGGTCGACGACGATCCCGCACGCTCGGCCGTCGCGCACCTGCACCTCGAGCATCGCTTCGCCCGTCCGCACCTCCACCTGCATCGACGCGAGCAGGTCCACGAGGGCGCGGACGATCGCCCCCGTTCCGCCGCGCGCGAAGTGCACCCCCCACTTTCGCTCGAGCCAGTGGATGAGCAGGTAGATCGACGGCGTGCGAAAGGGGTTCCCGCCGACGAGCAGCGACTCGAAGCTGAACACCTGCCGGAGCCGCTCGTCGCGCAGATGCGCCGCCACCGCGTCGTACACCGACCGATCGCTCCGCAGGCGCGCCATGTCCGGCACGACGCGCAGCATGTCGGAGAGCTTGTGGAAGGGCTGGTCGGCGAGGCGCGTGTACCCGACGTCGAAGATCTGTTCGGCGTGCCGCGCGAGTTTCAGGTAGCCCATGACGTCGCGCGGCTCGAACGCGGCGATCTGGGCGAGCAGCCGCTCCTCGTCGCCGACGACGTCGAACGAGCTGCCGTCCGGAAAGCGGATCCTGTAAAATGGATCGACGGGGATGAGCTCGACGTGCTCGCGCCGGTCCCACCCGCCAAGCGCGAACAGCTCGTCCAACAGGTACGGCGCGGTGATGACGGTCGGGCCCGCGTCGAAGGTGAAGCCATCGCGGTGGAAGACGCGCGCCCGCCCGCCTGGCTGATCGAGCGCCTCGAAGACGGGGACGTCGTAGCCGCGGGCACGGAGGCGCACCGCGGCGGCGAGGCCGCCGAGCCCCGCCCCGACGACGACGGCGCGCGGCATCAGCTCCGTCCCGCCGTGAGGACGCGGTGCCAGTCGTGCAGCGACTCGACGCGCGTGGCCCCGGCGTCCGTGATGGCCGCATCGATCAGCGCGGCCGCGGCGCCACCGACGACGACGCGCACGGATGGCGGCAGCGCGCTGCGCAGGGCCGCGAGCTCGCGCTGCGCGACACGTGGGGCGGTCGCGTCCACGACGCTGAGCGCCACGATGCCGGCACGCGAGCGCCGCGCCGCCGCCGCGATCGCCGAGACGGGGAGGTCCGCCCCCGCATAGATCACCTCGCAGCCGGCGAGCGCGGCGACCACGCCCGCCATGAGCACGCCGTTCTCGTGGCGCTCCCCGCTCAGCGTCGTGACGAGCACGCGATGTCGCGGCCGCTCCGGCGCCGGCGCGCCCAGCGACCGCAGGAGGAAGCCGAGCACGTTGCGGATCGCGGTCGACGCGACGCGCTCCTGCGCTTCCGAGATGCGCCCCGCCGCCCATTCGTCGCCGATGCGGTGCGAGAGGGGCGCGGCGATGCTCTCGATGAAGTCGAGCGGCGTCGCGCGGATCGCCTCGCGCAGGAGGAGCTGCTGCAGGCCGTCCCCATCCTGCGCCGTGACGGCGCGCAGGCACGCCGCGAGGGCGCGGTCGCGCGCGCCCGCGGCGGCATGGTCGCGTGCGCTCGCCCGTGGCGCCGGTGGTGCGGACGCGGCGGCCTCCACCCCATCCGCCTCGGCGAGCCGACGGAGCTCGTCCATGGCCGCGTCGGCGATGCCCGAGATCGAGTGTCCGTTCGCCGTCAGGGCGCGCAGCAGCGCGATCCGCTCGACGTCGCCGTCCGAGTACAGCCGCTGCTCCCCGGCGGTGCGCGCCGGCGCGACGGCACGGTAACGGCGCTCCCACGCCCGCAGGGTCGCCACCGACACGCCGGCGCGCAGGGCCGCGACGCGGATGGGAAAGCGGGGGGTGACGGAGCTCGGCATGGGCGAACCCTAGAGTGGTGTCCAGGTCTTGTCAAGGATTGGTGTATGTGAACATTGACACGCCTCCCGCGCGGCCCTTAGCGTTGGGACAGATGTCCGAGTCGACCACGACCTCACGATCCGAGCGCGCGCTGCTCGCGCTGCTCGTGGCGTTCACCGCCGCGGCGATCGCCGGCTTCGCGATCTACGCGATGCACCCCGAGCGCGTGGGCCGCGTGCGCGACGGCGCGGCCGCGTACGCGCTCGCGATGGCGCTCTTTCCGCGCGGGCACATCGTGCTCGGCTTTCTCGCCCTCGCCGCCGTGCTCGTCCGGCATGCGCGCGGGCGGTACACGCAGACCCGGTGGCTCACCGCCCTCGGCGCGCTCTACGTCACGAGCCTGACGAGCGAGCTGCTCGGCACGACGCTCGGCCTCCCCTTCGGGCCGTACCGATACACGCCGGGGCTCGGACCCCAGTGGTTCTCCCACGTACCGGTCCTGATCCCGCTCAGCTGGTTCACGATGGCCACCGCGTCGTTCGCGCTCACGCGTGGCTGGCTCGGCGTGCGCCGGCCGGCGGCCACGATCGCCGTCGCGTCGCTCGTCCTCGCCGCGTGGGATCTCGTGCTCGATCCGGCGATGAGCCGGCTGACGCCGTACTGGATCTGGGGCGCCGACGGTCCGTACTACGGCATGCCGCTGCTCAACCTCGTCGGCTGGTACGTCACGGGGCTGGCGCTGATGGGACTGCTCGTCGCGCTGCGCGCCGTCCAGTGGATCGACGCGCTGCCCCCCTCGGCCCTGCGGTCGCTCGGGATCATCTACGCCGCGAACCTCGCGCTGCCGATGGGACTCGCGATCGCCGGTGGGATGGGCGGGGCCGCGCTCGCCGCCGCCACGGTGCTCGCCGCGACGTACGGCGCCGCCCGCGTGCTCCGACCGCGGCTCTCGCCCGTGATGGTCAGTCAGTGAGCGCGACGATCCGGCCCCCTGCTCCACCCGCGCCGCACGAGGCGTCGCGGTATCTGGCGGCCCACGGGCGTTCCTTCTGGTTCGCCTCGGCGCTCATTCCCGAGCCGCACCGCTCGCGCGTCGTCGGCGTGTATGCGTACTGCCGGTACACCGACGATCTCGTCGATCGCAGCGAGGCCGATCGCGCCGAGCTGCATGGCATGCTCGATCGCTGGCTCGACCTGTCGCGGCGCGCGTACGACGGCGAGCCGACGGGCGTGCCTCTCCTGCGCGACGTGATGCGCGACATGGCCGAGTCGCAGGTGCCGTTCACGTACGTCCGTGACCTCATCGCCGGGATGCGAATGGATGTGGAGGGCGAGCGGTACGACTCGATCGACGCGCTGCGCCGGTACTGTCATCGCGTCGCCTCCGTGGTGGGCCTCTGGTTGACCGAGCTGTTCGGCGTGCACGACCCGTGGGTGCTCGATCGCGCCGCGCGACTCGGCCAGGCGATGCAGCTCACGAACATCATCCGCGACGTCGGCGAGGACTGGCGCCACGGACGGCTCTACCTGCCGCGCTATCGCATGTCGGGCTACGGCGTGAGCGAGTCGACGTTCGATGCGCTGATGCGCGGCACTGCGCCGATCCCATCCGGCTACGCGGCGCTGATGCGCGAGCTCTGCGCGGTGGCGGACGCGGACTATCGCCTCGCTGCGGAAGGGATCCCGATGCTGCCGCCCTTCTTCCGCCCCGCGGTCGCCGTGGCGGCGCGCGTCTACGGGGCGATCCACGAGGCCGTGCGCGACAACGGCTACGACACGCTCCGGCGACGCGCGGTGACGTCGACCGCGCGCAAGCTCACCCTGGCGCGCGAGGCGCTCGCCGAGCTGGGCGAGTCGACGACCTCACTCGACGCCGTCGCGGCCGTCGCGCGGGAATAGCGGCGTCTCTCCCGCCATCGCACGGAGCGTGGCGAGCCGTCGTACGACGAACCGGGACCGCCCGGCCCGCGCGATCGCGCCGGCCTCGATCAGCCTTGCGATGCCGCGCACGATGACCTCGCGCGCCGTGCCCAGCTCGGCGGCCAGCGCCTGCTGCGTCACGCCGAGCGTGAAGTCCGGCGCCTTGCTCTCCGCCGCGCGCGCCGCGGCGAAGGCGGCGAGCCGCGCCGTCACGGTGCTGGCCGTCAGCTCGTCGATCCGCTGCAGCAGGCTCTGCGCGCGGACCGCCATGCGCTGCAGCGCGAAGCGGGCGAAGCTCGGCTCGTCGCGCAGCAGCCGCTCGACCACGGCCGTCGGCAGGTAGCAGCACGCAGTCGGCTCCAGAGCCGTCGCGGTGGCGGGAAATCTTCCCCCGCCGAAGACCGGGATCTCGCCGAGCACGCCGCCGGCGCGCTCCGTGTGCAGCATCTCCGAACGCGACGCCGTCTCACGGCGGACGATCACGCGTCCGGACATCACGACGTACAACCCGTCCGGGACGTCGCCGGCGCGGTAGAGCACCGCCTTCGCGCGATACTCCCTCACCGACGATGCGCGCGCGAGCTGATCCAGGGCGCGCCCATGCACGATCTCGAGGGCGGGAAGCGCGGCGCGGAGCGTTTCGAGCGGGATAGGCATGATGGAACCTGGGTCCCATCGGCCGGCGTCGCCACATGCGAGCTTTCATATGTCACTCGACGAGAGCCACGCCTCATGCCATCCCGACGGAACGCACGTGATCAGGTCAGACCCCAGAGCGGTGTAAGTGCAGATCCCTCGACTTCGCTCGGGGTGACGACGAACATGGCATCCCGAACGAGCGCGTGTGATGGGGGCAGACTCCAGAGGGGTCTGACCCCTTGGCGCGCTGTGGCCGCCCTTGTCTTCGCCCTGCACGCCGCACCGGCCGCAGCCCAGGACACGTCGTTCGCCGGCGTGCAGTCCCGCGGGCGCACCGCGATGGGCGTCGACCAGTACACCTCGACCCACCGCTTCGACGCCCTCCCCGACGGAGGGCGGATCGAGCTGCAGCGTGACTCCGCCGACAGCGCCGGCGTGGCGACGATCAGAGCACACATCCGCGCCATCGCGAAGGCATTCGAGAGCGGCGACTTCTCGACCCCCGCGTTCGTCCACATGCGGATGGTGCCGGGCACCGACGTGATGACGGCGAAGCGGGCGCTCATCAGCTACGAGCCGCGCGACCTGCCACGAGGCGCCGAGCTACGCATCAGGACGACCGATCCCGAAGCCATCGCCGCGATCCACCGGTTCATGGCATTCCAGCGATCCGACCATCATGCCGGGGGCCAGGCGCCCGAGAGCGCCGGTCATCACCAGCACTGATCCTCCCGCTGCCGGACCGATGGGGACGCGCGCAGCACGATCGAGTCGGACACCGTAGCTTCTCACGGCATCCATCGCGCTGTCGCAGCGTGCACGCGCGCGCGGCTTCCCGGCACCAGGACGATCGATGAAGACCGACAGACTGCTCATCGCCGTGGACCTGAGCGAGACGGCCACCACCGCCGCGCGCTACGCCGTCCAGCACTTCCGGAACGGCGCCGAGGTCGTCCTGCTGCACGTGATCGAGCTGCCACCGCGGCCGAACTTTGCCGGCGCGATGCTGCCCCCGAACGACGCGCTCGAGCCGCCGGCGCGCGAGCACGCGTCGCAACGGCTGCGGGAGATCGCGAGGGACCTGGGAGCCGACGTGCGCACGGAGATCCGCGTCGGGAAGCCGCACGAGGTCGTGGTGTCGGCGGCCACCGAGCTCGGGGCGGACCTGATCGTGATCGGACCGCACGCCGATCGCACGCACGTCTCGCGCTTCCTCGGCACGACCGCGGATCGCATCGTGCGCACCTCGGCTGTTCCCGTGCTCGTCGGGACGGCGCCGACGTCGCACGCGCCGCGGAAGCTGCTCGTCCCCGTGGACGACGACGCGCTCGCGCCGACGATCCTCGCGTGGGCCCGGACCCTCGCCGACCGGTTCGACGCGGAAGTGAGCCTGCTCCATGTGTGGAGCAACGCCGTCTACAGCCACGTCGCCTCGATGTCCTCCGCGCAGCCGGGTCCTGGCGGCGACACACAGGCGACACTCGAGCGTGCGATGCAGGAGACAGCCGAGGAGTGGCTGCAGGCACTGGCGCGTACGGGCATCCCGCAGCACCGCGTCACCTCGACGGTGGCATGGGGGCGGGCCGGCGACGTCGTCGTCGAGACGGCACTGCAGCAGCAGGCCGAGCTGATCATCGTCGGACGCAATCGCTCGAGCCTCGTGTCGACCACCCTGCTCGGCAGCACGGCGCTCTCCGTGCTCCACGCCGCGCGCTGCCCCGTGCTCGTCGTCACCCCGCCGCGGACGTAGCGCGCCACGGCAATCGGCGCACGAGCTTCGCGAGCTCGCTCGCCCACAGGACCGCGCTCGCGGCGACGGCACACCGCAGCCAATCGAGCGCCGACAGCGGATCGGTGCCGAACGCGCGCCGCATGAAGGGCACGTACAGCACGACGACGTGGCACGCGATCGAGAGCAGCACGGCGCCCCACAGCCAGCGGTTGGCGAAGAGCGACGCGAAGGCGCTCCGCTCGTCCGAGCGCGCGTTGAACACGTTGAAGAGCTGCGCGAACACGAGCGTGGTGAACGCCATCGTCTGGGCGTAGCGCAAGTCGCCGTCCCCGGCGATCATCCCGCCGGGCAGCGACGCGTCGAGCACGAGCAGCGCCGCGGCGGCCATCACGACGCCGACGAGGATGATGCCGCGCCACATGGCGCCCGTCACGACCGGCTCCGCGCGCGGCCGCGGAGGATGGCGCATCACGTCCACGTCGAGTGGATCGAGGCCGAGCGCGAGCGCCGGCGCGCCGTCGGTGATCAGGTTGATCCAGAGGATCTGCGTGGCGAGCAGGGGGAGGACGATCGTCCCCTTCTCCGCCGGCAGCCCGAGCTGCGCCGCGAGCATCACGCCGAAGAACATCGTGAGCACTTCGCCGATGTTCGACGACAACAGGTACCGCAGGAACTTGCGGATGTTGGCGAAGATCGCGCGCCCTTCCTCGATCGCCGCGACGATCGTGGCGAAGTTGTCGTCGGCGAGCACGACGTCGGCCGCTTCCTTGGCGACGTCCGTTCCCGTGATCCCCATCGCGATGCCGATGTCGGCGCTCTTCAACGCCGGGCTGTCGTTCACGCCGTCGCCCGTCATCCCGACGACGGCGCCGCGCCGCTGCAGCGCCCGGACGATGCGCAGCTTGTGCTCCGGGTTCACCCGCGCGTAGACGGAGACGTCGGCGACGACGGCATCGAGCGCGTCGTCGCTCATCTGCTCGAGCTCCACGCCGCTGACGACACGCTCGTCCGTCGACACGCCGAGCTCGCGCGCGATCACGGCGGCCGTCCGTGGATGGTCGCCGGTGATCATGATCGGCCGCACCCCGGCCGCCCTCGCGCGCGCGACGGCCGTCTTCGCTTCTTCACGCGGCGGGTCGATCATCCCGATCAGTCCGGCGAACACGAGGTCCTGCTCGATTGTCGCTTCCTCGCATTCCTCCGCCAGCGCGTCGGAGATGCGGCGGATGGCGACGCCGAGCGTGCGCAGCGCCCGGTCGGCGAGCTGCTCGATCGACCGCTCGATCTCGCGACGCCGCTCCGGCGTGAGCGGCCGCGGCTCTTCGCCACACAGCTCGCGCGAGCAGCGGGCGAGGAGCACGTCCGGCGCGCCCTTGGTGAACGCCACGATGCGCTGTGGCTCGAGCGCACGATCGCGGTGCATCGTGGTCATCAGCTTCCGCTCGGAGGAGAACGGAAGCTCGTGCACGCGTGGCAGCTGCGACGCGAGCGTGCCGGGGTCGAGCCCCGCCTTGCGCGCCGCGACGATGAGCGCGCCCTCGGTCGGATCGCCCTGGACGATCCACTGCCCTTCCTCCTCGCGCACGACCGCGTTGTTCGCCCGCTCCGCTGCCGAGAGGACGCGCTCGAGCTCGACCCGGTGGTCGCCCGTGATCGGGCCGCCATCCTCGCTCTGCGCTTCGCCGATCGGCGCGTAGCCGGAGCCGGTGAAGGTCACCACGCCACTCGCCGTGACGACAGCGCGCACGGTCATCTCGTTCCGCGTGAGCGTGCCGGTCTTGTCCGACGCGATGACGCTGGCGGAGCCTAACGTCTCCACCGCGGCGAGGTGGCGCACGACCGCGTGGCGCCGCGCCATGCGCTGCACGCCGATGGAGAGCACCGCCGTGACCACCGCCGGCAGCCCCTCGGGCACCGCCGCGACGGCCAGCGCGACGCCGAGGATCAGCACGTCGACGATCGCCGCGAGCCCGCGCACGTGCTCGACCACGATGATGGTCCCGATCATCACGGCGGCGATCACGACGACGACGACGCCCAACAGCTTGCCGGTGCGGTCGAGCTCCCGCTGCAGCGGCGTGGGCCCGTCGTGCGCCTCCTTCAGCAGGCCGGCGATGTGCCCCATCTCCGTGCGCAAGCCGGTGCCGGTCACGAGCGCCCGCCCGCGCCCGTACGCCGAGTCGCGGTGGATCACCAGAGATAGAGCGTCGACCGGCTCGCCCGCGATCAGGATGTCGACGCGCTCGAGCTTGCCCGGC
>Ga0157372_10006244_pt1 | contig 12673 bp, 10 predicted proteins | sample C55metaG_FD_115307 | JGI IMG/M metagenome (GOLD analysis project Ga0157372, IMG submission 115307) | Corn rhizosphere microbial communities from Kellogg Biological Station, Michigan, USA - C5-5 metaG | ecosystem: Host-associated > Plants > Roots > Rhizosphere > Soil | place: USA: Michigan... | reverse complement strand
TTTTTTTGCCCGCAGCAGCTGATGCAGGGAAGCTGCACGAACGAATCGGTGTGCCATCCAGGTGAACGGTACAGGCTCCACATTGAGCAATTCCACAACCAAATTTGGTTCCCTTTAATCCTACATAATCACGGATTGCCCACAGCAAAGGCATTTGTGGATCAACATCGATCTTGTAATCTTTGTTGTTAACATTTAAAGTATATTCTGCCATAACTTGTTTTTTAAAAAGGTGAAGAGCTGACTTTTAAAATGCCTGATTTTAAGAAGATAAATTTACATATATTCCCGCAATCTCTAATCCTCTTTTTATATAAAAGGTATTATGAGATGAAAATAAGAAAGGTTGTTTTTTGTTTGGTCACTGGTTAACATTATTTATTCACTCATGCTGTCGATACCAGCGGCTTCATATGCCGGGCAACTTCCCGTTGCGGCCGTAATTAAAAGTACTCCCGATAATAAAAGTAAACCGGTTTCCAAAGGACCTTTTACTTTTCCTGTTGCTGATGCCGCGATGATTCCGCCTGCAACAACAGGGCGAATAATCCTGTCACCTATGCCCATATTTTTATGTAATTCCATAATATTTTCGTTTTTCCTTTCTACCACAAATACAATACCTTTTCTTTTTGGAAAAGAGAAATGCAAACCATGTTGAAAAACGCTTAAAAATATATTTCATTAACTTGACCAACTAAAATGACAACTGTGACAATCCCTACAGACAGGAAAATTTATGAAGGTGAAATAGCAACTTATTGGTTTGATGATGGAATTTTGGTTTCACTTTCCAAAAGCCCCAAGCGGACGGTGGAAAACATTACAGCAAATGTGGCACTGGTTAAAGAAATAACAGGAAACAAGCGTGTGCCCTTATTAATTTATCTTTCTAATTCGCCGGTTCCTGATAAAGAAACACGTGTGTTTTCGACGGAACAATTACCCGTTATTTATTTTGCAATGGCGATGATTTCCAAACCCGGGCTTTCAAAATTTATCATGAATATTCTTTTTGCATTAAAGCCGCCGCCAATACCGATCAAAACTTTTACCGATGATATGGAAGCTAAAGAATGGCTGAAACATTTTGTTGAAAGAAATTCAGGAGGATAAAAAAGATACTTCGGTTTCACTGATCACTTCTATTTTGTCCCCAAATTTTATTCTACCTTCCCCTTTCATCAACACATTCTGCCCAAAATAAACCTTGTTATTTTTTGAACGATAAGTGGAAAGTGTTTTTAAAGGTTCTTTTCCTGCAAGGCCTGTTTCCTGGTCAGTTGTAGTTATCACGCATCTTGCTGACGGTTTTACACAATAAAAATCAAGATTATTTATTCTAAAATGTTCCATTACGTCTTCCTGAAAAGGAGTGCCGCCGGTAAATACAACATTCGGCCGAAACCTGTTTATAGGAAGCGGTTCAGTGAGACGGCTGTTGAGATCGTCCAAAGAAGACTGACCAATAACCAGAAGTGGAAATGCATCTGAAAAACTCGTGATCTCGTTATCGACCGCATATTTTGTATCGACTTTTCTTTTGGTAGATTGAGGCATATAAACCAACCTGCAACTGCAATTTAATTTTTTTGAAAACCACGAATCAGCCTCTTTGCTCACTAATTGCGCTTCACATTCATCTTCCCAAACCTTTACATAAACGTTTTTAGAAAACGGATCAGGAGATAAAGGCAAAACAAGTTTGTCGTCACTACTATTTTTTTCAAAAACCAAAAGTTGATCATCTTTAATTGCAGTCTGCAATAATGCCATTTTCGGAATTGTTCTCTGGCTAAGGAAAGTGTTGTTTTCATCAATCAACATGAAGCGCCTGTCGTACTGCAAACCGCGGTCTGTTACCTCTGATGATTTTATCGAAATTCCACCCAAAGATTTTACCGGGTAAATAAATAGTTGGCTTACTGAAAGCAATCTTTATTTTTTAAGAAACGAAATTAGTTTTGTTACAGTAAACAAAGAAATTTTATAAATTCTGTTCAACGTTGATTACTAACGGTGATGTATAAGTGCTTTTTAATTCTCTTATTCAACCGCTTCAAGATCTTTTTTATCCAGCCATCCATGAGTGGCGGCACCTTTGCTGTTGATATAAACTACGTATACGAACCCGTTTTTTTCATCTTTTGGAGTAAGGATAAGATCTTTTCTTGGTTCCAGGAAAACGGATTTTTTCTTGGTTGAATCAGGTTGATAATGAAACCATGCTTTATTAACAACAGTATATTTAGTGGCCTCTGTATTTGCAGAAGACTTCACCGCGATTGGTTGGTTAGAGGAATCCGGTTGAATTGTTGTGCTTTGTGTATTATCGCTGAAATCCGCTGTGGTATCTTCTTCCGCAGTTGAAGCATTGGTCATCTTGATACTATTGCTGGTGTCAGTTATTTTGTTCCTCATGTATAAATGATGGTGATTGTCTTTTAAATAAAACCAGTAATAAGCGCCGCCGCCCAACAGTAAAATAAATAGAACGATGAGAACGGGTGCTAGGCGGCTTCTTCTTTTTTCTTTTGGCAACCTGGCACTTGGTTCAAAAAATTCATGCAAATTTTCTTTTTTTGCTGCCAGAATGGTACCGGTTTCATCAACCACAATATTTCCCTGCCCGCTATCGGTTTGCTCTTGCTGACGCAGAAGTTTATAGTCGTTAAGATTTAAATTGTAATTATTGGTTTTAATATAATTGGCAGAAATAAAAAACGAGTTATTGGAAAAGTCTTTTTGTTTTTCTTTCCGGGTTTTCCATTTATTTAAAATCTCTCTCACTTCATTTGCATCCACATCGTCACTTTCATTGGAATTAGCAAGAGCTTCGTTAACAGTTCTTTTCTTTTTTGTTCCCCATTTACAAAACCAAATATTTTCTGCTGCCGAATTGGATTTATTAAAAACAAGAATTCCGGCGATTGAAAATAAAGAATCACTTTTTGGCGCAAGCGTAATTACTGCTTCCAGTCTGAAATTTTCTACTATTGCTCTCCTTGTTTTTATGATTGAAGGATTTTCACTTTTTAACAAGCTTTGTGGAACAAGAATAACCGCGCGGCCGCCTTGTTTCAAGCCTTCAAGCACTTCATTTAATAATGCGTTTTCCTTTTCAAGTTTACCCGTTTCCGAACCATTTTCATTTGCTTTAGCATTAGCGGACGAAAAGAGCAGGCTTGAGATAATGACTGAAGGATTTTGTCGCAGACTTTCTTTTTCGGCAGGAGCGAAACGTATTTTAGGATTCTTAATTCCATGTAGAACCATATTCATTGCTGCCAGCCTAAGTTGGATCAAATCCGATTCAATGCCGCTAACATTTGTGTCAATATTTTTATGGAAAGAATCATTTGTTGAAATACTGATATTATCCGAAATGTATTTGTAAGAATTGATCAGCAGGCTTCCGTTTCCTGCACAAGGATCCAGAACCACGTCATCAGGTTCCGGTTCAGCAATAGACACCATCAGTTTTGAAATAGATTCCGGAAGAAACTCATGGCCGTTTTGAGCCGTAAGTTTTGATTTGCTGAAGAGATATTCGATAATCGCCCCCTGGGTTATCTTGTCGGTTGTTTCAATAATATTAATTATTTCGATCGCATTGAAAATAAGTTTGGGCGTGGGATCTATTAATAGCGGGGCTTTAAAAAAATCGCTGAAAAGTGCATTAAGATGCGCATAATGATTCATCAGATCAATCACCCCATGTTCTTTATTAAAAAGGTGTTGAATTTGTCGCGCGTCGAGGCTTTGGAGTTTGCTCCAGGTAAATTGTTCGATTTCTTTTGTATAAATAAAATTCTCTAAAGCCGCTCCTTTTATTTTATCATGAATCAGTTCCCAGTCATCGAGTTTTTTAATAAAAAATAAATAGGAGATCAGATCCAGGAGTGCAAGAGGCCTTAAATCACTAACGGGCCAGCAATTATTCCACTTCTCGTCCAGCCTTTTTTGTAAATATGGTGTAAGCATAATTTATTGAAACGATATTGTTATTAACAAAAAGTCTGCTACAATTTCTTATCCCGCCAATTTCCGTTAATTGGAAAGTGAAAAAAAGTTAAAAAATTAATAAAACACCTTGAGGAGACGTTTTACATTGTATCAGAAAATAAGGGAGAATAAATGTAAACTTTTATCTCCGGATATGTTTTGCTGTAAAGCTAAAAGAAAGCAGCTGATTAGTAAACTAACAATTAATTGGAATTTTTATTTTGCGCAAAATTCACTGAAGCGCGATAGGTAATCAATCAAAAATTTCAGCATTTTCTTTGAATTTTAAACTATTCCGGCTGAAAAATGTGTTCCAATTTTTATTGTTTATCGGTATCTTTATTCTGTTTCAACAAGTAGTTTACAAAACTCTTAGCTATTCTATAAAAAAAGTAGTGCCTGATGTATTTAGAAAATGGATTTGAAAACTCCGAGGTAAAGGCAGGAAACGAGAATCTGCAAAGCTTTCTTGAGAATTCTCCTGTCGGAATTCACATCGTGAATGATGAAGGCATTATTCTTTTTGCAAATAAGGCCGAATTGGATTTGTTTGGGTACGAAAAGCAAGAGTACGTTGGCGAGCCTGTTAAGAAATTTTATCACAACCCCGAATTGGTTGAAAAGCTTTCGTCGAAATTAATAAATGAGGGTTCATTGATTAATCAGCCGTTAAAGATTGTGCGCAAAGACGGAACTTTAAAAGACGTACTGATTAGTTGTAATGTTTATTACGAACAAGGAAAGTTTAAACATACCCGTTGTTTTACAAGAGATATTACCGAGATCAAGAAGTCTGAAAATTATTTGAAATTTCTGAACCAGGCAAGTCAAGAACTGGCTGCGACCCACGATACAAATGAAGCGCTTGATAAAATAATAAAGCTGCTTATTCCTGCTTTTACCGATTGGTTGGTTATAAATGAATTGGGTGAGGATGGATTTGCTCATCTTTTAAAAATGGGTCATGCCGATCCGGAAAAAGTAAAGTGGGCAGAAGCTTATCGTAAGACTCACCCGATCGATTTAAAGGACGCGCGCAAAGGTTCTGTCGGTTATACTTTGAGAACCGGAGAGAGTTTACTGATTCGGGAGGTTACAGAAGAAGAAATTGAAGAAGGTGCGATGGATGAAGAGCAGTCAAAAATTTTAAAAGAACTTTCTATCAAATCGGTAATGGTAATCCCATTGCAAATAAAGGGGCAAACTACCGGAGTAGCTTCATTTATTTCATGTAATCCTGAAAACATTTATGATGAAAATGATTTAAGCTTTGCAAAAGATTTTTGCAACAGGATTGCGCTTACGCTCGAAAACACCAGGCTTTATGAAAAAGTAAAAAGAGACATTGAAGAAAGAATTGAAGTGGATAAGAAAAAAGATGAGTTTATAAGCATTGCAAGTCATGAACTGAAAACGCCTGTTACCAGCTTAAAGGCTTACACGCAAATTCTTCAATCTACTTTTGATGATGACCATAATGAGCAGGCGGTTCAAATGCTTTCAAAAATGGATAAACAGGTAGACAAACTCACTACTCTTATCGTTGACCTGCTGGATGTAACCAAAATTGATAAAGGCGAACTGGTTTTTGAAATGGAAGAGTTTGATTTTAACGAGCTCGTGAAAGAGATTGCTGAGGAAATGCAGCGAACTACTAAATCACACAAAATTGTTTTAGAGCTGAATGATTGCGATCCGGTGATAGGTGATCGCAACCGGATAGGACAAGTAATTGTAAATTTTATTTCGAACGCTATTAAATATTCACCCGATGGTCAACAGATTGTGATTAAAAGTTTTTGTGCCAATAATAAAGTGCAGTTAAGTGTGCAGGATGATGGCATCGGAATTCCAAGGCAAGAACATCGAAATATCTTTAAAAGATTTTTCAGGGTTTCAGGCAAAAGTAATTATACATTTCCCGGCATGGGACTGGGACTTTACATTTCTTCTGAAATCATAAAAAGACACTCCGGCCGCATCTTTTTTGACAGTGAAGAAGGAAAAGGTTCCATTTTTTGTTTTGAGATCAACAGCAAGTCGTAAAAGAATTTTTAAAAATTTCTATAAAATACTTTTCGCTTTCAATTTTCATCAAAGCTTTTCCTCCTATGTTTTTTTGTATTTACCTTCGCGCATATTTTAACCTAAAATTTGTTGTCAACAGCTAATAATGTACGAAAAGCTGCTTAAATATCTTGAAGTAATTAATCAATGGCGTAAACGAAGAATTTCCAATTCTAATTTTTTAATTATAGCAGCTTCAGTTGTAGGAATTTTTGGAGGAATTACGTCCTCGGTTTTAAAAGAATTAACACATTATGTTGCCAGTTTCCTGATAAATGATCTCCATTGGAAATATAAATTTTATCTCTACTTTTTCTTTCCGCTGATAGGTATTTTCCTTACTGTTTTATACATCCGCACCTTTATCAGGAGGACCAAATTTCAGCATGGAATTTCTTCTATCATTTATAATATTTCGCATAATTCAAGTAAGCTCGATTTCCATAATATTTACAGCCAGGTAATTTCGAGTGCGCTTACTGTCGGACTTGGTGGTTCAGCAGGATTGGAAGCGCCGGCTGTGGCCAGCGGTTCAGCAATCGGCTCAAATATCGGCCGCTTCTTTGGATTAAATTATAGGGAAACGACGCTGTTACTGGCGTGCGGTGCGGCGGCGGGGATTTCCGGTGCTTTTAATAGTCCCGTTGCCGGGATGATTTTTGCTATCGAAGTCATCATGCCGGAATTTACGATTCCTGCTGTTATTCCGTTGTTGATTGCTTCCGCGTTTTCTTCCGTCATTTCTCAACTGATTTATAAAGAGCCGCTTTTTGTGCTCGTTGCCCGTGGCGGCTGGCTCATTGATGCCTTTTGGTATTATATTGCGTTGGGAATAATCGTAGGTATTTATTCTGTCTATTTCAGTAAATTAAATTATAGACTGGGAAGCGTTTTTGAGAAAATAAAAAATGAATACAATAAAGTTTTTATCGGCGGGATTACGCTCGGAATAATGATTTTTCTGCTTCCTGCTTTGTACGGTGAAGGTTACATCACCATTCAGAAACTGCTGGATGGAAATTTTAAATCTCTTCTTGCCAACAGTATTTTTTCAGAATACCAGGACTTATCGTGGGCGCTTTTGGTGTTTGCTATCCTCACACTTATAGGGAAAACTTTTGCCTCAATTATCACCATGGGAAGTGGTGGAAACGGCGGTATGTTTGGTCCGAGCGTGGTGGTTGGTGGTTTGCTGGGTTTCGCATTTTCTTTTGGTATGAATCAAACAGGAATGGTTCATCTCAATATTACCAATTTCATCATCGCCGGAATGGCAGCATCTATAAGCGGTGTAATGCATGCGCCATTGACCGGTATATTCCTGGCGGCGGAAATTACCGGTGGTTATGTAATGATGGTACCTTTGATGATGGTATCAGCTATTTCTTATTTTATAAATAAAGGTGTTTTAAAATATTCAATCTATACTTTTGGCCTTGCCGCTAAAGGAAATCTTGTATCCCAGGAAAACAAGGAGCATGGGATTTTAAGAAGGATTAAACTGAAGTATTTGATCGAAAAAGATTTTGTAATTCTCAGGCCTGAGGATACACCTGCAAGCAGAAGCGCTGACATCGTTCATACCACTAGGAATATTTTCCCTGTTGTAAATAAAGACGGTATATTGACAGGCGTCTTATTCAGCGATCATTTGCTTGAATTGCTTGTAAGCAGTAATCCGGAAGACCGCGCCCGGCTTATAAAAGACATTGCTCAACCGCCTGACAAGGTGATTAATGTAAACACTTCGATGTATGATGTAATGCAAATAATGGACAGCCATGATACACGCATCTTGCCAGTAACCGGAGCCAATAATGTTTACCTTGGTTTTGTCACCAAAAATGGCATCTTCAATAAATACAGGCACATTTTAATGCGCCAGGGAAATCTCCTGTAGCCATTCCAATCTTTCCGATTTTCTCAAATACATCAACAGTAAAAAGATAAATAAATGCTATTTTTATTTAGGTAAACTGAGGATTTTCGGCCCTGATTATTCAGTCTTATATTTGTAATTAATCAAATAATTTTTGTGGATTCAAAAAAAGTCTCAGCTTTAGAAGCCTATTCCTTCCTGGAAGGTGGAGGAGAATTAGGAAAAAGAACCAGGTTATTTAATTGGGCGCAAACATCTGTAGGCGCTGTTGAAACGTGGCCTCAAAGTCTTCTGAGTCTTGTTTCTATAATACTTTCTTCAAAATTTCCCATGTTTTTGTGGTGGGGTAATGATCTGGTGCAATTCTATAACGATGCCTATCGTCCGAGCCTTGGAATTGAAGGAAAACATCCGAAGGCACTCGGGCAAAAAGGTCATGACTGTTGGCCTGAGATATGGCCTGTAATTTATCCATTGATGCAGCAAGTTTTAGCCGGTGAATCTGTATGGCAGGAAGATCAGTTAATTCCCATTTACCGGAATGGTCATCTTGAAGATGTTTACTGGACCTTCAGCTACAGCCCTGCGAGAGATGATAAAGGAAAAATAAACGGAGTACTGGTGGTTTGTAATGAAACTACCGAAAAAGTAATTGCTTCGAAAAAGCTTGAAGAAAGCGAAAAAACATTGAAGAATATGATATTACAAGCGCCGGTAGCTATGTGCATTTTGCAGGGACCGTCGTTTGTAGTGGAAACTGCCAACAAAAAAATGCTCGAGCTATGGGGCAGAACCAAAGAACAGGTTATAAATAAGGCGCTTTTTGAAGGCATACCGGCCGCAAGGGGACAAGGGTTTGAACAAATTCTGAAAAACGTCGTTATCACGGGGGAAACTTATTCAGCCTCCGAACAAAAAGTCAGTTTGGTGCGCAATGGGAAATTGGAGGATGTATTTGTTAACTTCATTTACCAGGCATTAAAAGAGGGTGATGATTCTATATCAGGTGTGCTCGTTGTTGCAGTGGAAGTAACGCAAGAAATTGAAGCGCGACAAAGAATTGAACTGGCAGAACAACGAGCACGACTTGCAATTAATGCTGCCGCCATTGGAACTTTTGATCTTGATCTTGAAACAGAAAAACTAATTACTTCCGAAAGGTATGATGAGATTTTTGGATTCCCCGATGCAAGAGGTCATGTGGATTATGTGGCGTTGATACATCCTGATGATAAAGAAATAAGAGATAAAGCATTTGAAGTTTTAAGGCGAACAGGAAGGCTTCAATTTGAATGCAGGATTATCAGGAAAGATAAATCGATAAGATGGATAAGAATTGACGGGGAAATACATAAAAACGACGAAGGAAAATATACGCGCGTTATTGGTGTGGCAATTGATATTACGGATTTAAAATATCTTATTAAACAAAAGGATGATTTTATTGGTGTTGCAAGTCATGAATTAAAAACGCCTATCACTACTATCAAAGGCTATACACAAGTTTTGGAAGAAATGCTGAAGGTGAATGGCGATTCGGCTGAACTTTCGATCATATCAAAATTGGATAAGTATGTTTCAAAGCTTACGAACCTTATCAATGATCTGCTGGATGCAACCAAAATGATGTCGGGCCATTTGCAATTAAATTATTCAGAGTTCGAGTTTGACGAGCTCGTTAACGAAATTTCAAATGATCTTCAGTTGACAATCACCAAGAGAATTGATATTAAGTGTGCTGCACCCGGTTGCTTTGTCAGAACTGACAGGGAAAAGATAGAACAAACGGTGACGAACCTGGTTAACAACGCGAATAAATTTTCTCCCAATGCTGAAAATATTGTTGTTCGTACTTTTCGGGATGGAGACCAGGTAGTGTGCGAAATAGAGGATTTTGGAATTGGGATAAAAGAAGAGAATGCGCATAAAATCTTTCAACAGTTTGTCAGAATCGATAATGATTTAAAAAATACTTTTCCGGGAATTGGCCTCGGCTTATATATTTCATCAGAGATCATCAAAAGAGAAGGCGGTAAAATTTATGTTAGAAGTAAAGAAGGAGAGGGCTCAGTATTTTCTTTTTCACTGCCTTGCATTCACGAGTTTCAACGAATTAATTGATCCTTTCATTCGGTAATATCTTTTCCATTTTGCTTTCTACCATGTAGAATCTTCCCCAATATTTTGTGATTTAATCGATCTTTTCAGCCACTGTAAATAAATCTGATACTAAAGTATGGAAAGGATTTTCAGGAAAAATTTCATTCAGAAGAAATTTTTGGAACGATAAATGCTAATATTTTCTAAAAAGCGGCAATTTAAAAATTATTGGGCATCATAATGAATTTCTTTTGAAACCTTTGTTATCACAGGGTTTCCAAAAAAATAAAGGTGTCTGCAATGATATAAGAGCCGTAAACTTAATTGGAGATGTAAAAGTTATTGTCCTAATTTTGTGAAACAAATGAGTTAATAAAAATGACTTATTTAAGAGTTGACGAGAGGAGAGAGAAAGCTGTGAATCAGCACAAATTTTAATTAAAGAGTCTCATATCAAGCAATACGTTAAAGAGTTCCCCTGTTTCTACAGGGGAACTTTATTTTTTAAAAGATAAAAATAGGAGATTTAAAATAACCACCAAATATTTTTTTTCTTCCGCTTTTCCCCAATTTTTACTGATAGTAAAAAAACAATTTTTGCCCAATTTTATTTTTATCGTTTTCGGTTTCATAAAAAACCCCTCACTTTTTTGTGAAGGGCTTTCAATTAAAACGAATTTATTTACGATTTTGAAGAACTTGTTTCTTTAGTTTCTTTTTTATTTTTCTTAGCCGGATGTGCTGCTTCATAAGCGGCATAGGCATCAGGAGTTAAAACTTCGCCGGTAAGTTTTACAAATTTTACATCATCCGCACCCGCAAACTTTACCGTAAGCGTTTTATTGATTGGCCCAACAGCGGCTGCATTGTAAGTTGCAGTGATAGTACCTGTTTTTCCTGGAGCAATCGGCGCTTTTGTATAATCAGATACTGTACATCCGCATGAAGGAGTAGCTTGTTCAATTATCAATGGTTCGGTCCCAATATTGGTAACGGTAATGGTAGCGGTAGGAGGTGTATTTTGTTTCACTTTACCGAAATCATATGTCTCTGTATTTAGCCTGGCAATATCATTTGCTTTCTTTTGTGCAAATAAACTTGTAGAAGATAAAACGAGTACGGCTAATAATAATTTTTTCATGTTGTGTTTTTTAAATTTTTATTGTTCGTTTTTTAAATTGTTTAAGGCGGTGTTCAGAGGAGCCGATGTAACAGGTGTTTGCCAGACTTCTCCTTTTATAATTATTTGTTTGGTTTGTGTGCCATTGTAGGTAATTGTTACGGCTTTCGTAAAAGGTCCATCGTTTGCCGCGTTATATCCAACTTTTATCACTGCGGTTTGACCTGCTGCTACTGTATCTTTATTCCAAACCGGCGTTGTGCATCCACAACTTGCCTGCACATTTTCGAGGGCAAATGGACTATTGCCTGTATTAGTAAATTCATAAACATGAGTTACCGGTTTCCCTTGTGGAATTTTGCCAAAATCAAATTCAGTTTCTTTTAAAGTAAGGCTCCCTGCAGGATCACTGGTTGTTGCTTCTGTCGCAACAGATTTTGTTGTGGCAGTTTTATTCTTTTTGCTTACTTTAGTGACACTTGTTTGGGCGCTGGCTAAAAGTGTAAATGCAAGAAAACAAATAACTGTAAAAAGTTTTTTCATTTTATATGACTAATGCGGATTCAAAGATACTAAAACGCCATATATGGTTGCAAATTGTAACGGCGTTTCGAGTTTTTTAACATTCATCGATCATAATTAATATTTTTGCGCACATGGATACCAATCAAATCAGTGAAGAAAGTCTCTTGGAAAACCTTTCGTTTGAAAAGTTTAGGGAGGAAGTCTTAAAAGATTATAGGGTGGTATGTGAAAGTCGTGAAACCAGTTTGCTTAGCAGGAAGGAAGTGCTAACGGGCAAAGCTAAATTTGGAATTTTTGGAGGCGGAAAGGAAGTGGCGCAGGTGGCAATGGCTAAATTTTTCCAGCCCGGTGATTTCAGGGCCGGATATTATCGAGATCAAACATTCATGTTTGCCACCGGGATGGCGACAATCGAACAGTTTTTTGCACAGTTGTATGCGGATCCGGATTTAAAAAATGATCCTTTTAGCGCGGGCCGGCAAATGAATGCTCATTTCGCTACACGGTTTGTAGATGAGGATGGAAACTGGCTCGACCTTGCGCACAGAAAAAATGTTTCAGCAGATATAGCGCCTACTTCCGGGCAAATGCCTCGTGCTCTCGGACTTGCTTTTGCATCTAAAGTTTTTCGGCAGGTAGATGTTTTACATGATATGCATAATTTGAGCGACAATGGAAATGAAGTTTGCTTTTGTACCATTGGTGATGCAGCCACATCTGAAGGGCATTTTTGGGAAGCTATGAATGCCGCCGGAGTTTTGCAAATTCCGCTTGCTGTTTTTGTTTGGGATGACGGTTATGGAATTTCAGTTCCTAAAAAATATCAAACTACCAAAGGTTCTATTTCAAAAGCGCTTAGTGGATTGCAAAAGAAAGATGATACGAACGGGATAAACATTTATAAACTGAAAGGATGGGATTATGCAGGAATGTGCGAGGTATTGGATGAAGCAATTAAAAATATCCGCGAAACCCAT
>Ga0157372_10006243_pt1 | contig 12673 bp, 12 predicted proteins | sample C55metaG_FD_115307 | JGI IMG/M metagenome (GOLD analysis project Ga0157372, IMG submission 115307) | Corn rhizosphere microbial communities from Kellogg Biological Station, Michigan, USA - C5-5 metaG | ecosystem: Host-associated > Plants > Roots > Rhizosphere > Soil | place: USA: Michigan... | reverse complement strand
CGAACGCGATCCTGCGCGGTAACAAAGCGGCTGGGGGCAAGCACGTTCGGGTCAGGGCAATCATCAGCGATGCCGATCTCGTCTTCGAGGTCGTCGACGAGGGTCCGGGCTTCGACCTGGACCAGTGCACGCGCGATTGCACCACCGCTGAGAACCTCACGAAAGAGGAAGGGCGAGGGCTGTTTCTGATGCGGCAGCTGATGGACCGCGTAGAGAGCTTTCGCAACAAGGGCAACGTCGTCCGACTGACGTTGCACCGGGAGTGAAAGAGCTCGAGGCGGTCCTCATTGCGTTTCGAGAGGGGACGCACTGTGAGGCCGCCGTGTGGGGCACGGCCGACGGGCGCTCTACCCCGACCGTCATAGCGCGGTCGAGCCCGAAGGTTCAGATGCCTGACGTACTGCCTGACGAACCCGGGATGTCGGTCCCAACGAATTTCGGAACGCAGCTTGTGACGCGCGTCCCGTCGGTAAAAAAGATCTGGCTCACCGTCGGGCCCTGCGATCCATCGTTTTCACCCGAAGACCGGCATATCAAGCTGCTGATGCCTGTCGTAACCCAGTTCACTCAGGCCGCGCTGGAAGTCGAACACGCGGCGACGGAGCTCGCCGAACGATACGAGGAAATCAATCTCCTCTACACGATCGGGGAGATTTTGGGTCGCACCGTCACCCTCGAGGACGCAGCAGCCACAATCCTTACCGAGATATCGGAGACTGTTGGCGCCCGAGTGGCGTCGATCCTGGTCCACGACGCGCGGACGAACACGCTTCGGGCGGTCGCGGCGCTCGGAGTCCCCAAAGAAGAGATTCCGCCCATCAGTGCCGACGATCCCGTGAGCGTTTCAGCGCGCGTGTTTCGCACCCAGCATCCACTGATCGTCGTCGGTAAAGGCGTCACGTTCGGGACCGAGTCACCCTATGGACGCGGCGAGATGCTCTCGGTGCCGATCATGTGGACGACGCCCACCGGCGGTCAGCCTCTTGGCGTCGTGAATCTGGCTGACCGCAGATCGAGACAGCCATTCACGGCCGGCGATCAGAAACTTGTGACGGCCATTGCTACCCAGATCGGAACCGCGATCCAGAACGCGCGTTTGGTAAGTGCGTCGCTCGATCGGCAGCGACTGCTCCAGGAAATGAGTCTTGCGCACGATCTGCAGATGAAGCTGTTGCCATCAACCGATGGAGTCGCGCCCGAAGCGGAAGTTACCGCGCGCGTCGTGCCGGCCGAGAGCGTGGGTGGGGACTTTTACCAGCTCTTCAAGCTCCGTGACAAGGCGACCGGTGTGATGATCGGCGACGTCTCAGGACACGGGTATCGGGCGGCGCTGATCATGGCGCTTGCGATGAGTGCATCCGCGATCCACGCTCAGAATATTGTGAATCCGGGCGAGATGCTTGGCGCGCTCGTACACTCGCTACGAGAGGAGCTCGAGACGACGGAGATGTTCATCTCGATGTTTTACGGCGTCGTGGATCCCGAGAAGGGGAAGCTCACTTACGCCAACACCGGTCATCCGCATGCCTTCGTCATCAGCCAGGAGGGAACCTCAACTCGCTTGTCGGCCGTGAATCCGCCGCTTGGCATGCTCGACGACACGCCGAGTACCGCGTCGCTCAGCTGGGTGGGCAAGAAGGATCTGCTTGTCCTGTTCACCGACGGTGTCAGCGATGCGCGAAACGCGCGTGACGAACGCCTCGGCGAGGAACGGGTGCTGGAGCTGATAAAGGAGAACCGGGACAACGATACGAAGGTGATAGTGGACCGAGTATTCAAGATGATCGAGGTCCACACCCGTGCAGTGCCGCTGCGCGACGACCTCACGCTCGTGGTGGTTCGGAGCTGAACGTGCCGCGCGCGCCCGGCGGGCGTGGCCGGCATCCACCGGCGCTCAAGAAATTCGGCCAGCACTTTCTTTCCGACGAGAAGATTCTTGCCGCAATCGTCGATGCTCTTGCCCCTGGCCCGAACGACACTGTCGTCGAGATAGGTCCGGGTCGGGGATCGCTCACGGACATACTCGCCGCGCGAAGCAAAAGAGTGATAGCGGTCGAGATCGATCGCGCTTTGGCGAAGCTCCTTCGCGATCGCTACGTGGACCGGCCTACCGTCGAGATCGTCGAGGGAGATTTCCTCGAGGCCGATCTGAGGGGCGAGGCAGGCGACGATTTCCTCCTCATAGGCAACGTTCCGTATAACATCACCACGCCGATCGTGTTCAGAGCGCTGGAACCGCCCATGCCGAAGCGTTCCGTCTTTCTCGTTCAGCGCGAAGTCGCCGAGAGGATGGCAGCGCGTGAGGATACGGAGAGTTACGGCGCGCTCTCGGTCAACGTGGCGGCGGTCGCAAGCGTGGAGCAAGTGCTCACCGTACCAGCGGGCGCGTTTCGCCCGCCCCCCAGGGTCGAGTCCGCGGTAGTCAGACTCACCCCGCGCCTGCGCCCGCTCGTGCCGCTCGACCAACTGCCGGCGTTTCGCGCGTTCGTGCAGGCAGCTTTTGGCCTGCGTCGCAAGCAGATGCAGCGAGTGCTGCGAACTGCGAGAGGTTTGTCCTCGGAACAGGCGGCCGCGATGCTCGATCGCGCGGGAATCGAACAGGCGGCGCGTCCGGAGGTGCTCAGTCCTGAGAAGTTTGCGGAGCTGTTCGCGTTGATCTGAGTTCGGTGCTGCGGTCGTAGCGCAGGACGTTTACACCAATGGCTGTTTCGAGTGGCAACGCACCGCGCGATAAATCACAATTCCGAGTGGTTGTGTCGCTTTTCGTGCGTCTACGCCCGGCAACTGCTCAGTGATTTGCCCCAACAGTATAAACCCTTGCAGCACTTGAATTAACGCATTTGTTGGCACGCTAGCACGCTAATCGCGTTGGCTGGCACGTACGCGCTTAACATCGCGCGGCTGCTTCAGGAACCAACGCAATTCTAAAAATGACGAAAAACACTTTTCGCCTGACGTATATAAATGCGCGTCGTCCTTTGCGCGTTGACGGTCTCGACACTGTTGCTATCAATGAGCGACCCCTCGGGGGCGCTGGTAAAGAACTAATTCGGGGCCCGACTGAAGCCGGTCGCGCGATTCATGGGTACAATCATGAACCGCCAACTACCAGGCATGCTGCTAACAGCTTTCGCCTTTTGCATCACTATATCGTGTTCAGACAAATCAGCAACGGACCCAACTGGTCTGGCGCTGAACGACTCGACTGCCGCCGAATCTCGCATTGCGTCGGCGTCGGTGTCCCTTGCTCAGAGCTCGCTCCAGGTGGGACAGACCACGCAAGCGACGGCAGTCCTTCTGGATCGTTACAATAATCAGCTATCGCTGCCCGTTGTCTGGAGCACAAGCGACACTTCGTTAGCAACTGTTTCGGGATCGGGACTCGTAACAGCAAGATCTCCCGGCTCGGTTTCCATCATTGCGACCCGGGGATATAAAAGCGGGTCCGCTACGCTCACCGTCGTCCCCTCGACCGTCAGCGTAGCCTCGGTCACTGTAAGTCTGCCTGCGAGCTCGCTCAGCGTTGGTCAAACGGAACGCGCGACGGCCACGCTCCGCGACTCGAGCAACAACGTGGTCACTGGTCCCCCGGTCGTCTGGAGTTCGAGTAACGCGAGCGCCGCGACACTCACGGACTCGGGGATGGTTACGGCGCTAGCAGCCGGGTCGACCATGATCTCCGCCTCGGCCGGAGGAAAGACCGGTAGTGCACCGCTGGCCGTCACGACAACATCTCCTGTTCCGGTAGCCTCAGTAACAGTTTCACCGGCATCGGCGACGCTCCAGATCGGAGCGACTGTACAACTCCAGGTCTCGGCCTATGATGCCAACAACAACGTCCTGACGGGTCGCGTTGTCACTTCGTCGAGTGCCAATCCTGCCATCGCATCGGTTAATTCGCTTGGTCTGGTCACGGGAGTCAGCGCCGGCACGACGCAGATAACGGTCACCAGTGAGGGGAAGAGCGCGGTGGCCACGATCACTGTGACCGCATCGGCACCGACCAACCCAGGTACAGTTACAGACCTCCAGGCGTCCGTGACTGGTAGTACGAGCGTCACGCTCTCATTCACGCAGGTCACTGACGGTGCCGGTCAACCGGCCAAGTACGATGTGCGCTTTGCGGTGGCCCCGATTTCATGGGGTTCGGCGACGTCTATCGCGAACGGGACGTGCGCCACACCACTCGCCGGAACGGCAATTGGAAGCAAGCTCAGTTGCACGGTTCTCGGACTCACCGCGGGGACGAACTACAACTTCCAGCTGATTGCGTTCCGGGGAACGATGAACCAGGGCGCGATATACGGAAGCCTTTCGAATATCGCCTCGGCTACCACCACAGGCTCTGTAGCACCGCCCCCTGCTCCAGTAGCATCGGTGACGGTCTCGCCTTCGAGCGCGAGTCTCCAGGTGGGTGCAACCCAGCAGCTCTCAGCTGTTACTCGTGACGCCAACAACAACGTTCTTACGGGACGCGTCATAACGTGGAGCTCGGCTAACACGAGCATCGCTGGAGTTTCGGCGTCGGGTCTCGTCACGGCACTCGTAGTTGGAAGCGTACAAGTCAAGGCGACGAGTGAAGGTGTGACTGGAACGTCAACGATCACGGTCACGACTACGGTGCCGCCACCCCCAACTGGCACGGCGGAGCCGTCGGGTATGACGACGATTACCGAGCGGCCATTCTCCACAATCAGCGAAGACGGCTGGAGCATCGTCGCCGCTTCGGGTTCTGTCAATAACTTCTCGATCGTTCAGGACGCGACTGCGCCGAAGTCTCCGTCGGGCGTCGGGCAGATTCTCTACCCGGCCGGTTTTGCGGCTGGAGGCGAACCGGTCAACGTTTACAAGGTCCTGAGCCCGCAGTACAGAACGCTTTATGTCGGGGTCTGGCTCAAGATGTCATCGAACTTTCAGGGAAATCCGACGCTCGTCAACAAGATGATTCACCTCTTCACCGGCGGGTCCAACCATGTGGTCCCCACGATCTGGGGCTCAGGCAACGGCATGCTGCAGGCGGGCGTGTTGCTGCAAGGGATTGTCACCGACGGCAAAGGTCAGAGCGCTTCGAATCTCTACCCCAACCTCGGTCCCACCGGAGAGATCGTGCGCGGCAGATGGCATCACCTCGAATACGTGTTCGTCGGGAACACGAGCGGCACGGCCAACGCATCGGCCGAATGGTGGCTCGATGGCGTGAAGGTCGGCAGCTACACGAACATGCAGTATGTGTCGGGCAGCAGCGTCTGGGAGCAGCTAGCATGGGCGCCGACATGGGGAGGGGTAACCGGCACGGTGACCTCCGCCATGACCGAGTCCTTCGACCATATTCGCGTAAGCGGCAAGTAACTCAGAAAAACCCCGACAAAACGAAGAGGGGCGTCCGAAGATTCTTTCGGGCGTCCCTCTCGTCTTTCGCCATGCCGAGCAGTGACCTCAGCGCCGCTTTGTCCCAGGTCAGTCGTTGCGGTTGCTCAGCGCGAAGGACAGCCCTTCCAACTCCATTGCCATGTTCACTGTTCGAACGGTGACATCAGGAGGAACAGAGATCTGCACTGGCGCGAAGTTCAGGATCGCTTTGATCCCCGCGCGCACGACCTGCTTCACCACGGCGGGAGTGCTTTCCGCGGGAGTTGCGACGACCGCGATGTCATACTCCTCTTTCGCTGCGTCCTTCTCGAGATCCGAGATAGGCCTCACGGTCAGCAACTCCCATCGCTTCCCAATCTTTGCCTCGTCGATGTCGTACACGCCGGTCACGACGAAGCCACGTTCCGCGAATCCACGGTAGCGCGCCAGCGCTGCGCCGATTTTGCCGGCGCCGATGATGCAGACTCGCCACTGTTTCCCGAGGCCCAGAATCTCCCGCAGTTTCGCGGACAGCTCCGGCACCGCGTAGCCGAGCCCGCGTTTGCCAAAGGATCCAAAGAGCGAGAGGTCCTTTCGCACTTGCGCGGACGTGGTCCCACCAAGCCGCGCGAGCTCGTCGCTCGAGATGGTCTTCAGACCCTGGCGCTCGATGCCCTCGAGGAAGCTCAAATAAAGGGAAAGACGTCTGACCGTCGATTCAGCGATCCGCTTCAAATCTTGCTTGTGAAGTAATTCACAAACTATCTGGATGCATTACGAAGGGCAAGAAATCGCAGCTGCCACGGCCCGCATTTGAAACTGATTAGGCGAGAGGTCCCAGCAGGTAAGTCGCGAGCGTTTTAGTTCACTCTCGCCTAATCAGTTGCATTGCTCCCTTCGTACCAAGCCTTTCGTGGCGTACCTTTGGAGGACATGCCAGTCCACGTAACATCCGAAATCGGCGCGCTGCGCACCGTCCTGGTTCATAGTCCCGGCAACGAGCTCCTAGCAGTTACTCCAAGCACGCGGGCGGATTTTCTTTACGACGACATCGTGGATGCCGATCTCGCCAAGCGCGAGCACCGGCGCTTCGTCCAGGTGCTCGAGCGCTTCTGCGAAGTCCTCCACGTCCGCGATCTGCTGACCGATGTCCTGGAGGACCCCGAGGTCCGCGAGCTGATCATTCGCGAAACGCTCGATGTCGTTCCACTCGAGCCCCTCGCTTCCGAGTTGCGGGGGTTGCCGCCAGCGGCAGTCGTGACTCTCCTGATCGAAGGAAAAGAGGAGGAGCCGGGTCCGCTGTCACGGACGCTCAACGAATCGAGCTACTCGCTGCCTCCGCTTCCGAATCTCTTTTTCACTCGAGATGCGGCGATGGCGATCAATCAGAACATGATGATCGGCTCGATGCGCTTTCATGCGCGATGGACGGAAGAGCTCATCATGAAGGCCATCTTCACCTCTCATCCAAAGCTGGGAAACAAGGGAATAGTCTACGATGGTTCCGTCGAGCGGCGTCTCAACCACACGCTGGAGGGTGGTGACGTGCATCCCCTTCGCGAAGACGTGCTTCTCATTGGTTTCAGTGAGAGATCGAGCCCAGCCGGGATCGACAGCCTCGCTACGATTCTGTTCGAGCAGACAAAGGTGACCAGCCTGATCGTCGTCGTGATGCCACAGGAGGCTACCGCCATCCACCTCGACATGATCTTCACCCACGTCGATCGCGAGCTATGTGTGATTTATCCCCCCCACTTCATTGGACCGTACCGTCTGCCGATACTTCTTTGGCAGAAGGGCGAAAGCCATATGAAACAGCAACCTGATCTGTTCGCGGCGCTCAAGCATTGCGGACTCCCCATGGAGCCGATTCTTTGCGGAGGGTCCAAGAGGATCGTCCAGGATCGTGAGCAGTGGGCGTCGGGTTGCAACAACACCACGCTGCGTCCAGGCGTGGTTACTTCGTACGCGAGAAACGAGACGACATTGCGAGAGCTGGAGAAAGCAGGATTCAAAATGATCGGCGCATCCGACTTCCTGTCGAGTGACGCCCCGATGCCGCCGAACCAGCGGGCCGTCATCACGTTCGAGGGTGGGGAACTGGTTCGCGGCGGGGGCGGCCCTCACTGCATGACGTGTCCCATCACGCGAGACGACCCGTGGGTCTGACGCTCCGATTTTCGCGCAGCACAATCAAGCTGGACAAATTGACCCGCGGATTTTGCCGGAACGTTGTAAAGCCGGGCCAATCGTGGACCTGACGCGCGGCGTTTACTCCGAGCCTGAAGACACGGTGCTCACGACCCGGGCGCTCGACTATTTATCCGCCGGGCCCAGGGATGTCGTAGACCTCATCGGACACATCTGCAGTCTTCCCGGTGCTCCGCGCATCGTCGCCGAGCACATGGCGCACGCGATGTTCGCTGGACGGCCGCAGTTCGTGAAGAGTGCGGATGGCCGCTGGATGCTCGCGGATCTGACCGTAAAACCTTACACGGTTACGCGCGAGCGCTCACGGACGCACGCGCACGCCGCCGACGAGTTGTTGAGCAGTTTGTCGTACGTGGTGGTCGACACCGAGACGACTGGTGGCAGTTCCTGGCTGGCCGACCGGATCACCGAATTCGCGGCGGTGGTTGTCGATGGCGGCGAGATCGTGGAGGTGTACGAAACGCTCGTCAATCCGCAGCGGTCGATTCCAGCGTTCGTCACGCGGCTGACAAATATCACCTGGGACATGGTTAAGAACGCACCGACGTTCGATCGCATCGCCCCGGAAGTGATGCGCGTTCTCGAGGGCAACGTGTTCGTTGCGCACAACGAAGCGTTCGATTGGCGCTTCGTCACCACTGAGGTATCGCGCTGCACCGGCCGCCAGCTGCGAGGACGCCGCCTCTGTACGGTGAAGATCGCGCGCAAAGTTTTGCCGCAGCTCTCTCGGCGCTCGCTCGATCACGTAGCCCGATATTACGGTGTCGAAATACGGAATCGGCATCGTGCGGCCGGGGACGCGGTCGCGACTGCCAAGTGTCTGGTGCGGATGATGGGCGATCTCGCGGATCGTGGCTGTGGCACCTGGGGCGAGCTGCAGACCTTGCTTCGAACCCCAACGCTGCGCCGGAAAAAGCGGAGAGCCTCCGGCTTGCCAACCCCAGTCACCCGCGACACGACGGCGTGACCCCGCCCACTCCTCTCGTCGAGCGCCGCAAAATTGGCGCGCTTACTGTTCACGCGATCCAGGCTGGGGGTCAGAAGCTCGACGGCGGAGCGATGTTTGGCGTCGTGCCAAAGCCCCTCTGGGAAAAGCGAATCCCGGCGGACGAGCGCAACAGAATACAGCTCGGAATGCGTTGCCTGTTGATCGAGCATCCGTCGGGCCTCATTCTCATCGATACGGGTGCGGGCAACAAGGAGAACGACAAGTTCAAGGACATCTATGGCCTCGAGAATGAAGGTGCCGACGGTGGAACGCTCCTCGAGGATGGACTGAAGGCGATCGGCGTATCGCCAGCCGACATTGCGATCGTGATAAACACCCACCTCCACTTCGATCACGCCGGCGGCAACACGCGCAACCGCGCCGACGGCTCACTCGAGATCAGCTTCCCGAACGCGACCTACATCGTCAGGCGCGGCGAGTATGACTACGCAATGCACTCAAATGAGCGAACCGCTGCGAGCTACTTCGAGCGGAACTGGATGCCCGTCGAAGCCGCGGACAAGATCGAGTGGGTTTCGCGCGAAAAGGAAATCGTGAAGGGGATCCGCGTGATTCCTACGCCCGGCCATACTCCGTTTCACCAGAGCATCCTCATCGAATCAGCCGGCGAGCGCGCCTTCTACTTTGGCGATCTGGTTCCGACGCACGCACATCTGCCGCTGCCGTGGATCATGGGGTACGATGTCGAGCCGCTTGTGACGCTCGAGACGAAGCGACGGATTCTCAAGCAGGCGATGGACGAGAATTGGTTGGTGATCTTCGAGCACGATGCTTCCGTTGCGTGGGGTCGAATCCAGCACGATGGGAAGACCTATCGACTCAAAGAAGGTGCGGCTTAACTACGCAAGTGAACTGAACGGGCGGGAGGCGTCAGTAGCGTAGTTGTCAGGAAGACCCTTCACGACGGCCTGACTCTACAATTGGCATTTGGGCCACAGGCAGTTTCTGTCACACGACCGAGATAAGTCGGGGCGTAGTGAACTAATAAACTGGCACCTCTGCCGCTGACGCCTCTCGCCCGTTCAGTTGCAGGTGATGCGGTCGAGCGATGTCAGTTGAGGGGTTGGTACAACTCGATTCGATTCCCCTCCGGGTCCCTGATCCAGGCGAACCGCCCGTAGTCGAAATCCTCGGTCTTCTCGATCTCGATCCCGTCAGCTTTCAGCTGCTCGAGGAACGGCTGGAGGTCTCGCACGCGATAATTGATCACAGCCTCGCGGCGCTCCGTGGGAAGAGTGGTCTTCGACTGCGAAATCGAGAACACCGTCGAGTCGACCTTGGAGGAATCCCCGAGCCGGCGATACTTGAACTCGGTGCCGTAAACCTTACCGTCCTCATAGGTCTCCAGCTTCAGTCCGAAATGGTGCGCGTACCAGTTGGACAGTGCCTTTGCGTCGTTGGCGTAGATGAAGACGCCGCCGATCCCGTCTACTGGAATTCGCTTCTCGGCTTTACCGCCGATGACCTTCTTGGGCATCCGGCGAATCTAGGCGCCAATTGAACCTCCCGTAAGCCGGGCGAACGCCTTGCACGAAGTGCCGAGGGACCGTATCTTATGTCCTGACAATGCGATAAGCGGGCGATCCGGGCGGATCACCCCACCCTCTGGCCCTCGATGTTCGAGGTGTGCTACAGGAGTTCAAGCCACTAGACTCTCTCGCAGAGTGTATAGTCGCGCGGACTCCGAAAAACGGGTCCGCGTTTTTGTTTTCTCAGAGTAAAGGGGCTCGTATCCAGGACACCACCAAGCGCGTACGCGTCAACAAGCAGATCCGCATCAGTCCCATCCGAGTCATTGCCGCCGACGGAGCGCAGCTCGGGATCATGGATGTCGAAACAGCTTTGGCAGCCGCGATCGAGCAGGGGCTGGATCTCGTGGAAGTCGCACCAATGGCGAGGCCGCCCGTGGCCCGCATCATGGACTACGGGAAATTCAAGTTCGAGCAGGCGAAGATGGCGCGCCAGGCGAAGAAAAAGCAGCACGTGATTCACCTGAAGGAAGTGAAGTACCGCCCGGGCATCGAAGAGCACGACTTTATGACGAAGACCCGGCACGCGCGTGAGTTCCTGCAGGACGGGAACAAGGTAAAGGTGACGTTGATGTTCCGGGGCAGACAGATCGCCCACCCGGAGCTTGGACGTCAGGTTGTGAATCGGGTCGCGCAAGAGCTAGCCGACGTGGCGAAGATCGAGACCGATCCGAAGTTCGAAGGAAAGTTCATGACCATGATTCTCGCTCCCAAGTAGGGCGGGAAGAGGGAAGCGGGAAGAGGGAAGCGGTAATCACTCTCGCCTTACAAACGCGGGATAGACATAAAAAGGGATTTCAATGCCAAAAATGAAGTCGCACAAAGGCGCCAGAAAGCGCTTCAAGATCACCGGATCCGGAAAGGTGAAGCGTATGAGAGCGTTCAAGAGCCACATCCTCACCAAGAAAACCTCGAAGAGAAAGCGCCGTCTCCGTCAGTCCGCGATCATCCAGACGCCGGGCGAAGCCAAGAACATCAAACGCCTGCTTCAGGCCTAGAGGAATAGACCAATGCCACGCGTTAGATCGAATGTCGCGCGCTTGAAGCGCAAAAAGCAGGTGATGAAGGCCGCCCGCGGCGCTTTTGGCGCCCGGAGCAAGCTGTGGAAGGCCGCCAAGGAGAACGTCGAGCGCGGTTGGAAGTATGCGTACCGCGATCGCAAGAACAAAAAGCGCGATTTCCGAAAGCTGTGGATCGTCCGCATCAACGCGGGCGCGCACCAGCACGGGATGTCGTACTCGGTGTTCATGCACGGCCTCAAGAAGGCGGGGATCGAGATCGACCGTAAGGTTCTCTCCGACATCGCCGTGAACGATTCTGCCGCCTTTACCGCGCTCGCCGAGAAGGCGAGGTCAGCGCTGGACGCCGCGTAACGTCTTCGCAAGCCGATTCAAAAAAGACTCTACCGGCGCTAATCTAAAACAGCGCGGTGGAGTCTTTTTGCGTTTGCCCACCCACACTCTGAACCGTGACGCTTTCGGAATTTCAGCAACTCGTCACTAATCTCGCCGCTGAGGGCGAGAAGCTCATCGATGCGGCAACAACGGCATCACTGCTCGAAGATGCGCGCACGTCGCTGCTCGGAAGAAAATCCGGGCGACTGCCAGAGCTCTTCAAGCAGCTGCCGTCGCTTGCCCCTGCGGAGCTGCGCGAGGGTGGCTCGCTCATCAATGCCGTAAAGGCGAAACTCGAAACACGTCTCGAGGACAGGCGGCGCCAGCTCGATGCGGCCAGCTCCTCCCAGCGAAACGTCGACCTCACGATGCCCGGACGCCGGCAGTGGCAGGGATCCAAGCATCCGGTCACTCTCGTGATCGAGGAGATCGAAGAGATTTTTCGTGGTCTCGGATTCACGGTCGCGCTTGGTCCCGAGGCCGAAACCGAATGGTACAACTTCACCGCGCTCAATTTTCCGCCCGACCATCCCGCCCTCGACCTGCACGACACTCTCTACCTCGGCGAGAACGTGATGCTGAGAACTCACACGTCGCCGGTGCAGATCCGCACGATGCAGAAGTTCAAGCCGCCGATCAGAATACTGAGTCCCGGCAATGCGTATCGCCGCGACTTCTTCGACGCGTCCCACGCTCCGATGTTCGCGCAGATCGAGGGCCTGGCGATCGACGAAGGAGTCAGTTTCGTCGATCTGAAAGCGACCCTGACACATTTCGCCAACAGCTTCTTCGGAAAGACGAAGACGCGTTTCCGCCCGAGCTACTTCCCGTTCACTGAGCCGTCCGCCGAGATGGATGTAGAGTGCCAGCTCTGTCACGGATCTGGGTGTCCAGGCTGCAAGGGCACCGGGTGGATGGAGATTCTTGGCTCGGGGATGGTTCACCCATCCGTGATCAACGCCGCGGGACTGGATGCCGACCGCTACACCGGCTGGGTGTTCGGCATGGGGCCCGCCCGGATAGCAATGCTACGCTACGACATCCCGGACATTCGGATTCTCTACGACTCTGACGTGAGATTCCTTTACCAGATCTCGCGATGAAGCTGCGCCGACCGCTCTTTCTATTCGGCCCACCCGCTAAGGCTGGCCTAAGACTCTTTCGATCCGGTCAGCCGGCGG
>Ga0157372_10006242_pt1 | contig 12673 bp, 18 predicted proteins | sample C55metaG_FD_115307 | JGI IMG/M metagenome (GOLD analysis project Ga0157372, IMG submission 115307) | Corn rhizosphere microbial communities from Kellogg Biological Station, Michigan, USA - C5-5 metaG | ecosystem: Host-associated > Plants > Roots > Rhizosphere > Soil | place: USA: Michigan... | reverse complement strand
CCGTGTTCCCGGCACCCTCGCTCACCAGCCCCGAATTCCCGGAACGCGCGCCTATCGAACAGGAGCGGAAGTAGTGATCGCCTCGCATATTCGATGCGTCGGCGCGAGCCTCATCGCGCTGGCGGCCTCGCTGCCGGCCACGGCGGTGCAGGCCTCGGCGCAGGCCCAGCCAGCCGCCGCGCGCCCACGCGCCACGATCCTCGCCATCGGCGCGCACGCCGGCGACATCGAACTCACCGCGGGCGCCGTCCTGCTGAAGCAGCACGCTCTCGGTGACAGCATCGTGTTGCTGCACCTCACGCTCGGTGAAGGGGGCAATCCGAAACTGTCCGCGGTGCGCTACGGCGAGCAGAAGCGGCGCGAAGCAGAGGCTGCGGCGCGCATCCTCGGAGCGCGGGTGATCTTCGGTCCTTATCGTGATGGTGAACTGCCCAACTCGGAGGAAGCGCGTCGCTACGTGGCGGAGGTGATCCGTGAGGTGAAGCCCACACTCGTCATCACGCACTGGCGCAACAGCATCCATCGCGATCACTCCAGTACGCACGCCATCGTGGAGGATGCGGTGCTCCTCGCCTCACTCGAAGGCGTGAAGCTGGCCAGTCCGCCGCATCGTGGCGTGCGCCTGTGGTATGCGGAAAACTGGGAGGATGCCGAAGGGTTCACGCCGTATATCTACGTCGACGTGTCAGGCCAGATGGACCAGTGGCGGCGGCTGGTGAGCAGCTACGAGTTCGTGCGTGGCGGGATCTCGTCGTTCGCGTATCTCGACTACTATGGGGCACTTGCCACGGTGCGCGGTGCTGAAGCCCGACGCTCGCAGGCCGAGGCGTTCGACATCGACCCCTCGGGAAAGAAGCGGGTACTCGACGCGGTGCCTTGAAGAACTTCCGCTCGCGGCGAAACGCCCGCGTGCTGCGTGGCGTAGAGTCCTGCGACGTCATGGATCGCGATTCCCCAATAGGAGTGAGGAGATGCTGAACTTTCTGCCGATGCACTGGATGGGCACCACGCGAGAGCACTATGTATTGCTGTTCAGCGCGGCAGGCAGCATCGGCCTCATGGCGGGATTCGTCGGCAGCTGGATCGGCGCGTATCTCGGCGCGCGCCGGGCCGTGCGATCGGCGCAGCTGAATGCGCCAGTGCCGCAGGACGTCTCGCGCGCGCAGGTGGCGCAGCTCGCACAGATGGTGGAGGCCATCGCCATCGAGGTCGAGCGTGTCGCGGAAGGTCAGCGCTTCACGACGCGTCTGCTCGCCGAGCGCGTGCCACTGGTGCCTGCGGTCGATGTCCGCCCTCGCGGCCCCGATCACGTCACACCGCACTAGGGAACGGGTCGTTCACTTGGTGCGTGTGATTCGCACCTCCAACCGTGCACGTATCCATGCCCGAACCGCGCGATGTCGCCGTCCTCGTCGGCAGTCTCCGAAGAGAGTCCTTCACCCGCCGGATCGCCGTTGCCCTCGGTCGGCTGGCACCACAGGCGCTGAAGCTCGAGATCGTCGAGATCGGTGGCCTGCCATTGTACAACCAGGACCTCGAGACAGATGATCCGCCGACGCCGTGGCGCCGCTTTCGCGACCGGATTCGAGCCGCCGACGCGGTCCTCTTCGCCACCCCCGAGTACAATCGGTCAGTGCCGGCCGTGCTCAAGAATGCCCTCGATGTCGGCTCACGACCGTCGGGGAAGAGTGCGTGGGACGGCAAGCCCGGCGCCGTCGTGAGCGTTTCGCCGGGGGCGCTCGGCGGCTTCGGCGCCAATCATCATCTTCGGCAGTCGCTCGTGTTCCTCAACGTCCCCACGCTGCAGCAGCCAGAGGTCTACCTCGGCGGCGTGGCGAATCTCGTCGATGCGGAGGGAAACATCACCAACGACGGCACGCGCGCTTTTCTCGCCACGTTCATGAACGCGTTCGCGCGATGGATCGAGGTCCAGCGGTGCGAACCCTGAGGCGCGCGCTCGTCGCCTGCATCGCGGTCGTCGCGTGCACGGCGGAGGGCGCGCATGAGGCACCCGCCGAGCAGGCGGTGCGAGAGGCGGTGCAGGACGCGGAACAGCCGTCGACGCAGGCACCGGCCCCGGCAGCCGTCCCGCGCACTGCCGGTGCCTGCGGACGTCCGGTCGTCGACGGCGATGGTGTCGGTGCCGTTCGCATCGGGATGGACGCGGACAGCGTGAAGGCGCACTGCACAGTCGTCCGGGATACACTGGAGCTCCGAGCCGAAGGTCAGCTCGAGCACATCCTCGTCGTTGCCTTCGACCGCGACACGGCAACCGTGGAGGTCGATTCCGGGCTCGTCTGGCGTATCGAGATTACCGATGCCGGCTTGCGCACGAAGGACTGGCTCGGCGTGGGAACGCCGCTCTCGACGCTGCTGGCGTTGAAGGGCGGCGTGCAGGGGCTGACCGGCGAAGGAAGTCTCTTCCTCATCACCGAGGCGCGCTGCGGGTTGAGCTTCGAGCTGTCGGAACCCAGGTCGCCCTCGGGAAGCTGGACTGTGGAGCGACTACGCTCCCTGCCGGCCACCACTGTCGTGAAGCGCGTGCTCGTGATCGGCTGCGGTAATACCTGACGCCCTACTGCGCGGGTGAAGCGAGCGCGACCTACTGCCGCGTGGGCGGGTCGAGCCGCGCCTTCAGGAACGCCAGCACCTCTGCCTCGTGTCGGCGCAGCGGCGCTGCAGGCCGCTGCCGCTCGTGCCACACGTCCTCAGGCACCGGCGGCAGCACGGCTCCCTCGAGATACGCCTCCAGCAGGGCAGGGTGGATGTAGTACTTGCGACACACGCTGCGCGTGTTGCCCAGTCTCGCGGCGGTCGCGTCGATTGCCAGTACGACGTTCCGCTCCGCCTGCCGGCGCGACGGCGCGGGCCCCATCGTGCGCAGTGCCTCGGCGGTGAGCATCGTCCCCGCCCAGGTGCGAAAATCCTTCGCCGTCACGTCGCGACCGGCGATGTCATGCAGGTATGCGTTCACGTCCTCGGCTTGCACGCTCTGACGCTCACCCGCGTCATCCACGTACTGGAACAGCTCCTGTCCGGGAAGCTCCTGGCAGCGCTGCACGATGCGCGCGACGCGGCGGTCGGTCACCGCCACCGAGTGCACCACCCCACTCTTGCCGCGGAAATCGAACCGCAACTTCGAGCCCGTGACCCGCACGTGTCGCTGGCGCAGCGTGGTCAGGCCGAACGACTTGTTCGCCTTCGCGTACTCGTTGGAGCCGATGCGAATGAGCGTGCGCTCCAGCAGCCATACCACGGTTGCCATGACCTTGGCGCGCGACAGTCCGGGCAGCGCGATGTCGTGCTCCACGCGCTCGCGGATCGCCAGCAGCACGTCGCTGAAGGCGAGCATGCGCTCGAACTTCGTGCCATCGCGCTGCTGGCGGAATCCAGGATGATAGCGGTACTGCTTCCGTCCGCGCGCATCGCGCGCCGTGACCTGAAGGTGGCCGTCCGGATCGGGGCAGATCCAAACCTCGCTCCATGCTGGCGGGATGACGAGCGATCGGAAGCGCCGCAGGCTTTCACCATCGCGGATCGTGCTGCCGTCAGGATCGAGGTAGGCAAAGCCGCGGCCGTGACGCCGGCGTCGAATGCCGGGCATCTCGTCCGTCACGTAACGCAGCCCCGCCGCCTGCGCGGAGCTCACGTACTCCTGGTCGGTGGACTGCTCCATCGGCATGCCTCCAGCGCCGCGTGTCGGGCCTCGCGCTTCGGCTGCGCGCTAGCGCATGGACGGCGCGACCCGGACGGCGGCAACCATGCGACCCGAATGTATCCCGAAAACAGCGATGCCGCGCGCGGCCTATTCTTCGCTGCGTGAGCGTCGACGTTGAGCCGACAGCACGCTCCGTATCCCCGACTTCACCCGGCGTCCCCGATGATCGAACGACTTCGCACCAGCCTCTTTGCCCTGCACGCCCTGACGCCGCGCGCCCTCGTCGAGCCAGCGAACGAGCGCCTGCGCGGCGATTGCGCCGACGCGCTGCGGCTGGAGCTCGACTGCCCGCAGCAGTCGCTCACCAGCGCCCAGCGGGAACCTCTGGCCCGGCTTCGGGAATTACTCGACGAGCAGGACGTGGCGCCCACCGAGCTCGCAAAGGCGGTGCACGACGCATGGAGCGTGGTGGTGAAGCAACCCATCGTGGGCTATCACCTCGACGACGAGGGCCACTGGGTGGCCGAGCTCGCGTGCGGTCATGGCCAGCACGTGCGTCACGATCCTCCATGGCAGGTTCGTCCCTGGGTCACCACTCCTGAGGGACGAGCGAAGTTTCTCGGCTTCGAGCTCGAATGCCTGAAGTGCGAGCGAGGTGAGCCCGTTGGCTGAGCGTTCCGGTAGCAACCCTTAATCCTCCTCCTGGAGAGCCACCATGCGCCGGTCGTCCTTCCTGATCGCCAGTCCCATTCAGCAGCAGTTCGGCATCGCCCTCCTGCGCATCATCACCGGCATCGTGTTCGTCGCCCATGGTGCGCAGAAAGTGTTCGTGTTCGGCTTCGCCGGAGTCGGCGGCGCATTCGCGAAGATGGGTGTGCCGATGCCCACAGTCATGGGTCCGCTCATCGGGCTCCTTGAATTGCTCGGCGGGGTGGCACTCATTGTCGGCCTCTTCACGCGCGTCGCAGCGCTGGGCCTCGCCTGTGACATGCTCGGTGCCATCCTGCTCGTTCACGCCGCCGGTGGTTTCTTCCTGCCGGCCGGGCTCGAGTTCGTGCTCATGTTGTTCGGTGCTGCCCTGGCGATTCTCTTCGCAGGCCCCGGGGCGCTCTCGGTCGATGGGGCCCTCGCGTCGCGCGTCGTGCGCGACGGCGGACGCTGAGCACGAGAGCGTCGCACATGGCCAATCCTCCCGGATCCGGCATTCCGTCGCCACGCTCGCCTGGCATCGCGCCGCCCGGCTTTCGGATGCCGCCAAGCGGGCGTGTTGGTACAGTCGACCTGCAGGTGTCCGAGCTGGATCGGTCGCTGGACTATTACCAGCACGTGCTCGGACTTCGACTCCTCACCCGAGATGGTGACGATGCGGCACTGGGCGCGCTGGGCGACGAGATCCCGCTCGTGCGCCTCCATGCACGACCGGGTACCCGGCAGGTGCCGCGACAGGGGCGGATCGGGCTATACCACTTTGCCATCCTGCTTCCCGATCGCGCGGCACTCGGCCGCTTCGTCGCACATCTCGCGGAAATTGGCGCCCGGGCAGGCGCGGCCGATCACCTCGTCAGCGAAGCGCTCTACCTGCACGATCCCGATGGCCTCGGTATCGAGGTCTACGCGGATCGCCCGCGCGATTCGTGGCAGTCAGTGGAAGGCGAACTTCGCATGGCCACCCTGCCGCTCGATGTCGCTGCGATTGTCGCCGCCGGAGAGGGCGCACCGTGGACGGGGATGCCGTCCGGCACGACGATGGGTCACGTGCACCTCCACGTCGGCGACCTCGATCGCGCATCAGATTACTACCACGAGGCGCTCGGATTGGATCTCATGGTGTGGAGCTATACTGGCGCGCTCTTCCTCGCCGCCGGCGGCTACCATCACCACCTCGGGCTGAACACCTGGGCCGGCGCAGACGCCATCCCGGCGCGGGACGACGAAGCACGACTGCTCGCCTGGCAGTTTCTGCTCCCGGATGCCGGCTCGATTGCCGAAGCGCGGCAGAGCCTCGAGTCACGCGGTTTCCCGGTGAATGCTGCGGAAGATGGGTGGTTCTCCGCCGACCCGTGGGGCACCAGATTGCACCTGACGGTGGACCCGCGGGCGACGTAGCGCTCGCGTGGCGCCGGTGATCGAGGCAGGGAAGGGAGTCTCGTGCTGAGTCTGACGTCGCTGGCGGGTTGGGAAGAAGCGGTTATGGCGAGCCTGCGTGGTGCGAGCGGCACGCTCGAGGAGCGCGACCGCCAGATCGAGCGCTCCGGTCTGTTCGGCGAGTATCCGGCGATCCTCAGCGCCTACGTAGAGCTCTTTCAGGACGGCGGGTCATCACTCGAGGCACTGAAGCGCGCCGTCTTCCTCGTCTGGCGGGCGGCCATGGCACCTTCGACGGAGACGGGAATCGCCTCGCTGCCCGACGCCACGGCCCGGGCGGTCATCGAGGCGCTCGACGCACGCGTGCGACGCGGCGAGGTGGATGATGAAATCACCTGGATGCTCGCTTGGTACGTCGCGAGGGGTCGGTTCGTCTTCGAACTGTATGGCGCCACCGCTCGGCTGCTCGCCGTTGCGGATTCTAGTTCGCCCGAGGCGTGGCGCTCGAGTTCGATCACGGACGACACGATGCGCCAGCGCGGCCAGATGGGGTACTACTGGACCGCGCTCGCCAGGGAGGGTAGATCATGAACAAGCTCATGGGCACCATCGGCGCTACCGTCGGGAGCGCCATCGGCTGGTGGCTTGGCGCGAAGATCGGCTTCATGACGGCCTTTGCCGTCTCCATGGTGGGCACGGGACTCGGCATCTACGCCGGCCGCCGAGCCGCCGAGCACTACACCCCCTGATTCCAATCATGCATCGCATTTCGCTCGGCACCGCCATCGCAACCGTGCTGCTGCTCATCCCTGCTGCCGCCACCGCACAGGCGCGGTGGAAGGAGATCGGCAGGACGTCGAGCGGTAACCGGGTCTACGTGGATCCGAAATCGGTGCATACCCAGAAGGGCTTGATCGATGCCACCGTGCGCGTCGTGTTCACCACGCCCGTCGCCACCCCCGAGGGGCCCTGGTACAGCGCCCGCACCAAGGCGACGTTCGACTGTGCCACCCGCAAGCTCGCGGCAAAGGAGAACGTGTACTACGGGAATGCGAAGGAGACCAAGGTCGTCGAGCGCAAGGTGAACAAGATTCCGGGCTTCGGGCCCGTGCTGAACGGTTCGCTCGGCGCGGTCGCGATGGACTACTTCTGCCGCAAGTAGCGCAGCTGCTAGCGCTTCTTCGCGAGGATCGTCCCCCGGCAATGCGACGATCCGCAGTGACAGGGGAATCGTAGCTTCGCTGCCGGTGAGTGCCGCTCTTCCAGCACGTACGCGTAGTCGTAAGCCAGCTCTTCACCCGTCTGGACGTCCCGTATCGTCTCGATCCAGATGCGGCCGTCCTCGATCACTGCATCGCAGTTCGGATCGCACGAGTGGTTGATGAACCGCGCCTCGTTGCCATCCACGGCGGCGTCGATCACGACCTCGTCGTCGATCGCGAACAGGAAGGTGTGATGGCGTTCACCGGGCACGTCCGGGTAGCGTGCGTCCGATTCGGCTGGCGTGAGGCGCTCGCCCGCGTACTCGATCAGCCGCGTGCCCGCGGCAATGAATCGCGTGGCAAAGGCGCCCGATCCTTGCATCGGTGAGGGGCGAATCTCGAATGGCAGCTCGCCGGCATGGCACGTCACGACTCGCAAGATAGCGCAGCTCGGCGGAGCGCATCCGGGCCGCAAGGCGGACGCGGCCGCGCGACAACGTATATCTTGAGACGATGACACCCAGGACTACGAGCAGCGACAATTCCGTTCCCGCCGCCGGCTTCGCCGCCCTGGGGGTCGACTCACGGGTTCTCGAGACCCTCGCGGCGCTCGGCTATGAGGAACCCACTCCCGTGCAGCGGGAGGCCATCCCGCCCATGCTCGCCGGCCGCGACGTGCTCGGCCAGGCAGCCACCGGCACCGGCAAGACGGCCGCGTTCGCGCTTCCCATGCTCCACGTGCTCGACCCCCAGGCGTCGCCGAAGCAGCGCACCGCCGCCCTGGTGCTCGTGCCCACGCGGGAGCTGGCGATGCAGGTGGCCGAGGCGGTCAACCGCTACGGCAAGCCGATGGACGTCTGCGCATTGCCGGTGTACGGCGGTGCGAGCATGGAGAACCAGATCCGTTCCCTCAAGCGCGGCGTCGATGTCGTCGTCGCGACCCCTGGCCGCGCGCTCGATCATATCCGCCGGCGCACGATGCACCTCGAGCACGTGAAGCTCGTCATCCTCGACGAAGCGGACGAGATGCTCGACATGGGCTTCGCCGAGGACCTCGAGGCCATTCTCGAGGCGACGCCCGCGGACCGGCAGACGGCGCTGTTCTCCGCGACCCTCCCGCCGCGCATCGCCGACATCGCGAACAAGCACCTCAAGGATCCGGTGCGCGTGCGCATCGATCGCGAGGTGGTGGCTGCCGGCGCCGCGCCGCGCGTGCGCCAGGTGGCGTACATCGTCTCACGCGCGCACAAGATGGCGACGCTTGGCCGCATCCTCGACGTGGAGAACCCGACGTCCGCCATCGTGTTCTGTCGCACGCGCACCGAGGTGGACGCGCTGTCGGAAACGCTCAACGCGCGCGGCTACCGCGCCGAGGCGCTGCACGGCGGACTGTCGCAGGAGCAGCGGGACCGTGTGATGAAGAAGTTCCGCGCCAACACCGCGGACCTGCTCATCGCCACCGACGTCGCCGCACGCGGACTCGATGTGCAGCACGTCTCGCACGTCGTGAACTACGAGGTGCCGAGCTCCGCGGAAGCGTACGTCCATCGCATCGGACGCACGGGGCGCGCCGGTCGTGAAGGCATGGCGATCACGCTGGCGGAGCCACGCGAGCACCGGTTGCTGCGCAACATCGAGCACCAGACCAAGCAGAAGATCGAGATTGCGGCCGTGCCCACCGTGGCCGACCTGCGCGCCAGAAGGCTGGAGCTCACGCGCGCCTCGTTGCGCGAGACCATTCTCGAAGGAAATCTCGATCGCTACCGCGTGCTGGTGGACTCGCTCGCGCAGGAGTTCGATATCATGGATGTCGCCGCCGCCGCGGTGAAGCAGGCCGACGCCGGCGACGGAAACTCGGAAGAGGAAGAGATTCCGGTCGTCGCGTTGCGGCCCGACCGTCCGCCCCGCCAGGAGCGTGAGCGTGGCGCCCCGGCGCACTCCGGTCGCAAGAGTCCGGCGGGCGCTCCCGCCCGCGCGGGCAAGGGCAAGCGCATCACCCCTGATTGGGACGTGGCGCGCCTCTACATCGGCGCCGGCCGTCAGGCCAACATTCGTCCCGCCGATCTCGTGGGTGCCATCGTCAATGAAGCCGGTGTCGACCCGCGCGCCATCGGCGCCATCCAGATCACCGAGCGTTTTTCCCTCGTCGAGGTACCCGACGATATCGCCGACGGCATCGTCGACACCCTGCGTGCGTCCACCATCAAGGGACGACGCGTCCCGGTACGCCGCGACCGCGAGCCAAGTCGCCAGGCGTGAGCTGTCGGTTCATGGCTGCCCACCAGCGCACCACGATCGCTTCATCCTTTCACCCGCCCACCATCGTTCCCATGTCACGCATTCGTCTCTTCGCGCTGGCCCTGCTGTCGCTCGGGTTCACAGCGTGTCTCGATACCACCGCGCCGGAGTACGCGACCGTCGAGGGCACGACGTTCGACAGCTCGCTCGGCGTGGATCTCAACAACTCGGTCCAGACCGACGCTGGCGTCTACTACCGTGACATCACGGTGGGGACGGGAGCGGTGGTGACGCCTGGCGTGGAAAACTACATGTACTACGACGGCTTTCTCTCGACCGGGCAGAAGTTCGGCTCCCTTCAGCCGCCAGCGCTGCCGCTGGTCATCACGACCGGCGTCGGGGATTTCATCCCGGGTCTCGAGATCGGCCTGCAGGGAATGAAGGTCGGCGGCCTGCGCCAGATCATCATTCCTCCCATTGCAGGCTACGGCCTGGTCGCCAACGGTCAGATTCCGGCCAACAGCGTCCTCGTGTTCAACGTGCAGCTCGTCAACCCTGACGGCTCTACGGGTCCGACGACCACGCCATAGTTCTATTCTCGCCCTCCGCGCTGGCGTCCGAGGCGCCGGAGGGCTATCGTCGTGCGCGTCGCCGCCGGTGCCGAGTCGCCCCGCGCCCGAGCGATCGCGCGCCTTCCGACTCCGACCATCCACACGACCGACCGTGTACACCTACGTCTACTACATCGCCGAGAAGATGCCCGGGGCCATGGAGATGCAGCGCTTCGCGCATCCCATTCACGTCGGAATCGTCTCGGCGAGTGACCACGAGGCGGCGTACAGCGCCGTGCTCGAGGACCTGCGCCCCACCTTTGCCGACGCGCCGCAGCCGCTCGAGGTGCGCTTCGAGGTCGTGACGCCGCCGAAGAGCGGCACCGGCGTGTGGCGTCACGGCAAGCCGATCGACACCGACATCACCTTCACGTCGGCGGACTGACCGCATGCCGATCGCCGAATCACTCGCGGCCGAGCTCCAGCACGAGGCGAAGATCACGCGCAGCCTCCTCGCTCGCGTGCCCGACGACAAGGCCTCGTGGAAGCCCCATGCGAAGTCATCGTCCATGGGCGAGCTGGCGATCCACCTCGCCAACATCGCCGGCTACGGCGTTCCGGTCGCGACTGCGCCGGAGCTCGACTTCCAGTCCACCACCGGTGCGAAGCTCCCGCAGGCGGAGTGGACATCTCGCGAGGACGCGCTGGCGGTGTTCGATCACAACGTGGAAGCGGCGATGCGTGCGGTGTCCGCGCTTCCCGACCCGCGGCTCCGCGAACCGTGGACGCTGCGCGCCGGGGACCACGTGGTGTTCACGCTTCCCCGCATCGCCGCGTGGCGCACCTTCGTGATGAGCCACCAGATCCACCATCGCGGCCAGCTGAGCGTCTACCTGCGGCTCAACGACGTCCCGGTCCCGCCCATTTACGGCCCCTCGGCGGACGAGCGGTAAGCGACGCTAGCGTGTGGTCGCGCTGCGTATCAACCGGAGCAGGAAGAGCAGCACGACCGCGCCGATGAATGCCACGAAGATGACGCCGGCGAGCCCACCGAAGGGCGAGCTGGCTCCGAGGCGGCTCATGATCCAGCCGCCGACGAATGCACCGACGATCCCGATGATGATGTCGCCGATCAGGCCGTAGCCGGTACCGCCCATGACGAGCGAGGCGAGGACACCGGCGACCAGCCCGACAATGATCCAGGTGAGCAGATCCATGACGCGTTCCTCGTAAGAGCTGAAGGGAACTCCTCCCCGGGCAACTCACGTGCCGCGGTCGAGGTTGGTTTCCCTACCCGCCGATGGTCAGCGTCGCCGGCGTCGCGAGCGTCACGACGTGCTCGGAGCCCAGGTGGAGGATTCCCTTCACCCAGTCCCAGTCGCGAAACACTCCGGAGTTCTCCATCAGCAGCAGCGCGAGCTCGCCCGCCTGGTCGGGATCCATCCGCAGGCATCCATGGGATGCCGCATCGCCGAGCGAGTCGGTGTCACCGGTGCCGTGGATGTAGTAGTCCGGCTCCTGAAAGAAGATCTTCACGAGCTTCATCGGATTGCGCGCGCTTCCTGGAGCGGCCGGTTTCTTTCCCCGCGCCCACCTGGAATCGGGCGGCACCCACTTCGGGTTCCAGACGATCTTCTGCACGTTGAACGTTCCGCGTGGCGTCGGGTACTGGGGCTTGCCGACGGCGACATCGTACTCCTTGATGACCTCGCCTCCACGCATCACCGTGAGCCGCCTCGTCGTCAGGTCGGCGCTCATCGTCACCGCATCCTCGGGCGCCACCGTCGGAATCCGAAGTGCACCGAGCCCGATCACCAGGGCGGTGGCAATCGGTACGGCGAAGAGCGCGATTCTGGAGCGGGAACGGCGTTGGCGCATGCAACCTCGCTGAATGGGTGATATTTCACTCCCTGAAAAGGCAAGCCACGTTCCACTTGCTGCTTCCCCTTGACACGGTGGCGCATGCAGGGATGACGCGATATTCTCGCTCCGTAGCAATGGCACGTTCGTCCACTTCTCTCGACTCCGTGATGCTCAGGCTCACTCATACCGTTCGTCTCGCTGTCTCCCTCGCGCTGGTTGCACCACTCGCTTGCACGCCGGCCGCCATCTCGCCCGCGCCCGTCGTGTCGACATCGGGTGCCCCGCAGGGCGCGATCACGGAGGGGGACGTGCGGCACCTGCTCACAGCGCTCGCAGATGATTCCCTCGAAGGTCGCGGTACGGGGACCATCGGCTCGGCGAAGGCCGCACGGATCGTCGCCGCCGCGATGCAGCAGGCTGGTCTCGAGCCGGCAGGTGACAGCGGATACTTCCAGCGCGTCCCGGTCGCCGTCGTCACGCAGAGCCGTACGCTCGGCAACGGTACGACGGTCACCCGCACCCGGCCGGCGCTCTACTCGAGCTTCGCCGCGCTCGATACGGTGCCTGCCTCCAGGCGGCGGACCGCCGTCAACGTGGTCGGCATGCTCCGCGGCAGCGATCCCGTGCTGCGTGATTCAGTCGTACTGGTCGACGCGCATTACGACCACCTCGGCATCGGGCCGGCCGTCAACGGCGACTCCATCTACAACGGCGCTGACGACGACGCGTCCGGCGTGGTCGCGGTTCTCGAGATCGCGAAGGCGCTCTCCGCCGGGCCCGCGCTGAGGCGCACGGTGCTCTTTGTCGCCACCACGGGCGAGGAAGTCGGCCTGCTTGGGACGCGCTGGTACCTCGATCACCCGGTGGTGCCGCTCGATCGCATGACGGCCAACCTGGAGATCGAGATGATCGGTCGGCCTGACTCGCTCGCCGGTGGGCCCGGTCATGCGTGGCTCACCGGCTTCGAGCGATCCAGCATGGGCGCCACATTCGCGGCGGCGGGCCTGCCCATCAGCCCGGATCGTCGTCCCGACGAGCAATTCTTCATGCGCAGCGACAACATCGCCTTCGCGCGT
>Ga0157372_10006241_pt1 | contig 12674 bp, 9 predicted proteins | sample C55metaG_FD_115307 | JGI IMG/M metagenome (GOLD analysis project Ga0157372, IMG submission 115307) | Corn rhizosphere microbial communities from Kellogg Biological Station, Michigan, USA - C5-5 metaG | ecosystem: Host-associated > Plants > Roots > Rhizosphere > Soil | place: USA: Michigan... | reverse complement strand
CTTCCGTACAGCCGGAAGCTTGAGTAGGGCGCCGAGTGACGCGCAACGTCACGGCACAACGTGCAATGTGAGAGCCATAGACCCATGGCTGGCACCGCAGAAGACGGAGCAATGTCCAACGAAGTCACCTACGAGATCCGGCGTAAATTGGACCTCTGCTGTTCCTCCTGGTTTGTCGATCTTGAGGTCCACATTCAGTTCACGAAGGCGCAGTCCGTGACTGACATCCTGACTCGTAACAACCAGAAGCACGGGTTCACCCTTCTTCAGTGTTATTTCCGACGGCTCATACTCGAACCGCTTTGCTGTGATTTCCACTTTACGGGGAGTGGGCTGACCTACTCCGTAGTTGTGAAGGCCGAACAACACGCATAGACATGCAGCAGCTCCCAATCTAATTGCAAGACTATCTCTCAAAGGGAATCCTCCGACTGTGTATTAAGGGTTCAGGAAAGAGAGGAGAGCTTGGTACTCCTTCTCACTCAGATTGGCGCGTACGCGCATGTGATGTGCGACGGTGCCTGCAATCGCAGGAGGAAAGCCTTGAGGCTCGTGATGACAACGCGAGCAATTTCGGTGGAACACCTGCTGGCCATCCTCCCTATCGTTTCCCTGCGGGGTCGAGTTCTGCGCCACAACCGGTTTATTCGGGGTTGGACGGTTCTGTGGGCTACCCGAGCTTTGGGCTACGGCATGGTTTGCGGACACGAGCAAACATATCGAAAGAATCAGCAGTTTCATTTAGATCTCCACGCGGGAAAAAGGAAGCGATAGACCAGCCCGCTCTGCCAGATGTTGGCGTTGCCCGTTGTGGAGAACCGGCGAGAGTAACTGGTGTTGATACGCAGTTCGTTTCTGAGCCGGTAATTGAGGCCGAAGTCTGCCCTTTGGGTATTTGCACCTGGCAATCCGTCCGTGGCGTCGGGTTTGCTTCGGAATGTCTGTTGAAACCTAAAGACCGGCTCGACCCGTGCGATAAAACGCGCGCTGTCGGCCGGGCCCGCCAACTGTGATCCGAGCTCGAACCAATAGCCTTGACTGTGAACGGCGTGAGCGTACTCCGACCGGAAGCGTAAGCGTGAGCCCGGGGGCGTCCACCAGAGATGCGCACCTGTGTTGCTGGAGTGTGTTCCCTGCAAGACTCGATTGAATGACACACCTCCTTCGAGTCCGGTTCGTGGGAAATAGAATCCGACGCGAGTTCCCGCCAAACGGGTGGAGGAAAACTGTTCTTTCGCAGAGTTGGCCGAGAAGTAGAGATCGTATGTAATCGAGGCGGACGCGTTGTGGAACGCATTACCTCGAATCATTCCTCCCAGGATGCTGCCGCTTGAGCTACCGACACCGATGCTGGATATTAGTGGCCCGTCGGTGAAGCTGTTGATCCAAATCGGCGACAGTCTTTCATTGAACGTGTTGAATGGAGTGTAGAAGTAGCCACCCGTGAGCGTTGCGTGACTGTTGGCTTGAAAGTCGCCCTGCAAGTAGGCGAGAGCAACGTAATGCGAAGTATCGTACCCGCGGCCAGGGCGTGGGAATGCTGACTCTAGCAGGTTGGCTTTGGATTCAATAAGAAGTCTGTCCGTGATTGGGAATTCGAGTACGGGAGCAACAGTCGGAATATACGTTGTGTTGCCCGCTGTAGTTTGGGTAAGGAAACCAGCGCCGCCAGATAATAAGGGTGTGTCCTGGGCCCTGATTGAATACACGGCCCCGAAAAGTAATGTAGCAGCGAAGCCAAGGATACGAAATCTAGACACATGCGGCCACGATGGTGTGTGTCGAAAGATCATTACGTGACATTATGAGAACTCAACAGTTCGGGTGTCACGGAAGCGTCTGCTGTTTGTCATCCCAATGTCTCGGGAAACCGCTTTCGATCCTAGGCAACAGCTGAACGAGTTCCCGAAGCTTCTTGAGGCTTCGAAGTGTCGTCGAATCCTAACTCGGAGTCTGCAGTTACGAGTTCCGGTGCGGGCTCCTTCGGGTACTCGTGAAGGCGCTCCAGCAGAAGTTGACGGGTGATCTGGAATAGAAAGACCGGGTTATTTCGAAGGTGGCGTTTCCATAAGCGCTTTGGATCCTGAATGAGTCTGTGAAGCCATTGCAGGCCTGCCCGCTTGACCCACTCAGAGGAGTCTCGAATGCGGCCCGTATGGTAGTCGAAAGCTGCTCCGACGCCGACCATAACCTTAGTATCGAGCAACGGCAGATACTTATACATAAAAAGCTCTTGCTTAGGGCAACTAATACCAACCCAGATGACGTCGGGGTGCAGGAAGCGGATCTCTTCTATCAGCTCTCTCTCTTCCGACTTGTTGAGATCCCGAAAAGGTGGCGTTCGGGAGCCGACGATCCGAGCTCCTGGGAAACGCCGACACATGATTTCGCGCAGCTGGTCGGCTACGCCTGCTTCTCCGCCATAGAGATAGTGTGTTGTACCGGAGTACTCAGACTGATGAAATATTCTGAGCATAAAGTCCGGCCCTGTAACCCGCTGCATATCCCTGTATCCCTGAGCATGACCTACCCATACGAGCGGCATACCATCGGGAATCGTGAGGTCGGCCTGGGCGTAGACCTCAGCGAGTGCACGGGAGCGCTGAGCCTCCATGATTCCATGTACTCCTGCGACGCAGACATATCCTTTGCGCTCATCCCGGAGGATTTTGCAAAATTTCCGTACTGCACGCTCCATGTCGATAGCGTCGACGCGAATGTTCAATACGTTTGCCAGCGGACTCTGAATAATCCTGGTCATACCTGTGCGGGCCCTGGGTGGGAAATAGCTTCGGAGTGCCGGGAATTCGGCACGTGGTTTGATGTCAACCGCCGATACAGCGCCATACATTGGCTTGCGATGAGTTGTTGTGAATATTGCGGCAGATCGACCGGGCGAGGTCGGGGTGCCTCTAGCGATGCTCTTATGGCCTGCGCGAATCTGGCCTCAGCCCCAGGCCCGAGAGGAACGAAGGTACAGTGACCACCCACTATCTCGCGCAGCACTGGTATATCTGCGCAGATAAGCGGGCTTCCCGCGAGCAGAGCCTCAGCGGCGGGCAGGCAAAACCCTTCTGTTATTGATGGCACGACCACAGCGGAACAATTGCGATAGCACCACATCAGCTCTGCGTCGGAGATTCCCTCGAGCAACATCACCCGTTGTGAAAGCCCTAGCGTTCGGATCAGTCGTACGATCTCCTTGGTCTGCGGCCCACGCATTCCGACGATCACCAGCGACGGAACGTCACAGATGTCCCAATTGTCCAAAAGCAACGAGAGTGTTCTCAACAGCAGTGGCAGGTTTTTATTGTGTCTATGTTGTGCCACAGACAAGAGAAAGCTACCGCAGTCGATAAAGCGTGGTGGGGAAGCAGAATCTACTGGCTGTCGCGTTATGCAGTTGTGAATGACACTGATCTTTGCGCAGATGCTTGTAGGGAAATAGTTGGCGACGGAATCTGCCGTGGCGTGAGAGACGCAAGCGATCGCGTCAGCATGGGTCAAACAATGGCGCACGATGGCTCGATGCAGTACGGCCTTGGCGCTCCCGAAGTTTTCCGGGACCTGAAAGGGATAGAGGTCATGGAGCGTTACTACCAAGGGGACCTTGAGAGCAGATGCGAGTACGGGAACCGGGTAGATTGCGTGAACCAAGTCGACGTTGGTTTTGCGCGCCAGCCTCGGAAGCCCGGAATAGAACCAGATATTCCGGCCCCAAGTGTTCCTTGGCACGTCCGCAATCTCAACCCGAATTCGTACGTTGTGCAATCCGCAGCTCTGCACCAAATTCTGTTGCCATGGGGCAATGACGAGATGTACGTCGATGTCCTCGTCTTCTGATAAGCACACGGCCAGATTGAGGGCATGCCTCTGGACTCCGGAGAGGCCGGATGTCGACGTGACGAGTGGCAGTAGTACCTTCAATCGAGCGCTCCTTGTGATGCCATCGACGGAAGCGGAGCAGCCGAACTGGGGAGATGCTGTGCTCCTCGTATATGCCGCCACAATGGCACATACACCAACAGCATTGCGGCCCCGGATGCTACCCGGGCGATCGCCATCCCTTCCGCGCCCCATCTCGATATGAGTGGCTTGGCGACTATTAACATCAGGCCACTCGCCGCCAGAATGATGCAGCTCGAAGCTCGTGCGCGCCCCAGCGCCAACAGGGCGTAAGCCCCAGTCACACTCAGCGCCGCTAGAGAAGAAGCGAGCACGAGGGCTGGCAGAAGGGGCTCGCTCAGGGCCGAGTTATGCTTACCCACCCAGCTCTCGAGCAGCGGCCGTCCAAACAAGAGGAGACCAGAGGCCTGCACCAGAACGATGCCGGTGTTCCAAGCGAATGCTCGTCTAACCGGACGAGCTATCGCGCGCACGCCGCTCTGCGCCGCCCGGTGTGCTAGTTGGGGAAATACGAAGTGCAAGGCAGCTGCTGTCGCGCCCGCAATTGGTTGGGCGAGCTGTGCAGCCAATGAGTAAGCTGTGACGATGACGCTCCCCAGCCACAGACCGACCAGCAGCCTATCTAATTGTGAAAAAACAATGCTTCCAAGAGTCTGTATCCATGTAAAGCCGCCAAATGTTAACAGCGCCCGAACTTGACGTCCCCGAAATGTAGGCAGCAGGCAGACAAATGAGAGTTTTTGCCCAAGTCGAAATAGTTGGAGTGCAGTTCCGATAGTGAGCAGAACAATCGCCATCCAAAAAATCGTTTGAATGGAACTATGCCACGAGGACAAGATAGCGGCTGAGATTCCGGTCAGGATCCGAATGATGGCGCTGATCGCCAACGCATTTGCATAGGATTGGAATGCGCGCTGCGTGCTCACGGCAACTGTTTCAAGAGCGCGCAGGAGAACGAGCAAACTCGATATGATTAGAACGCGCGTACACGCGTTATGGTTCCAGGGTTGAGCGCTGGTGAGTCGGGTGCTGGCCCAAGGTGCAAGGGCGACTCCGAGCATCGCGATGGCTGTTCCCAAGACGAGGTGGACCCCGAGTACACTCCGAACCGTATCGCAAATGAGCGGCATGTCGCCCACTGCTCGCGCTCCGGCAATCTTCTGGATGTTGGCGTCCCCGAAGCCTGAGGCAATCACGCCGCCAGTATTTGTCACCGCCATTGCGAACGTAAATATTCCATAACCGGAAAGTCCTAGATTGCGGATTAGAACAGGAGCTACGGCCAGCAATGTGGCCGGGTATGCGGCGTAGTCCAGCACGCCATACCACGCATTTTCCAGATGTGCCCTCATCCGTTACCCCGGCGCCTTTGTGCTACCCATTCTCGAGTTGTGCGGGCGATATCTTGTGCCAGTATGCGGCGGCTATCATCCAGCGGCAGGCTGTTCCACTTAGCTGAGAGCAGAATCCAAGTTGCTGATCCGGCTATCGCAGCAAGAGTAGTAAGAGATACAAATAACGCACGCGGCGGAAACGCCTTCTTCTCCGGGAATCCCGGTGAATCTATGATGTTCACTGCCGGAATGTCTTTGGCTTCTTCGATACGTGCGGCTTCATACTGCTGAGTCAACATTTCAAAGAGGGTTTCCTGAACGCGGACGGTGCGGTATAGATCGGCATATTGAACCGCCAGTCTCGGCACTTGGCGCAAAGGCGGATAGATCTCCTCACCTGCACCTGGGGAAAGCGACGACGTCGGCGAGACAGCAGATGAGGGGCCACCGATCTTCCGCAACTCACGCTGGAGAGTCGCGATCCGCGCCTGAGCCTCCCGAACCCGGATATTGTTGTCGCCGTAAATCTGACGAAGCGAATTAAGCGTAGATTGCGCCAGCACCATCTCCCCTTCGAGACGGGCCGCGGCATCGACCATTGCACGTGTTTGCTCTTTAAGGTCAATCGTATTGTTTTTGGTCGAATATTCACTCAGCGCGATTTGCGCCCGCGAGAGGTCGGCGGTAGCGCCCCCAAGACGTTGTTGAAGAAATGTGCGTTCTTGGTGGGCAGAAGAGTTGCTGGTTTGTCTAACGAGATTATTCAATTCGTCGAGATAAGCCTGAGCAATATCGCGCGCCCGATGTGGATCGTGATCGCTAACCTGAATCGTGATGACACCACTCCTCTTATCATCCGTAATTTCGGTGTTCCGAGCCAGGCGTTTGGCAGCGTCTATGCGATATCGCTTGTGATACACATGCTGCAATTCAAAGCGCTTTACCAGGTGATCGCTTACCGTGCCGCTCTGCAGCAAGCTGACGAAGAGGGCTGTCGTACTGTGGTTGCCCAGAACACCACTCGCCAAAAGGCTTATGGGATTCAGAGTGGAGGACCGGCTTGCAAGCGCCAGCATCGAACTGGCACCGTTCGTCTGTTCCGGGGGCATAATCCGAGCCGTCGATTTGTAGCTCTTCGGAATCAACAAAACAAGGATCACACTCGCCGCTAAGGCGACGGCGCCGGCCAGCACTAGGAATCTGCGTCGAAGCCACAACAGAGTGATGCGGCCGGTCCATGTCGCTGTTTCGCCGATGAGTCTCCTGGCGCTCATGTCTGCTGGATCGATTTGAGCCTGTGTGGCCATGGGGTTCACAGCGCCGCAACTGCGGCAGTGATTGCTATGGATGAAGCAAATTGAGCGGCTGTCAGGAGGTTCTTCCAAAGTTGGGAGGATCCGAGGACCTTTTGAGGAACAACGACAACGTCACCGGGATTGAGTTTGGTCGACAGCACATCCGAGGAACCCCACCGTCCGGATCGTCGCCCCAGAATGGAGCCATTCGCACGGATTACAAAAATGTCTTTGCGATCTGCAGTATTACTGGTCCCTCCCGCGCGCCCCAGATACCACCGGGCTGCCTTGCCGGGTGTGAATGTCAGGGCAGTCGAGTTATAGACCTGCCCCGTGACCAGCACGTAGCCGGGGCGCTTAGGAATCGTTATCACATCGCCGCGGCGTACTTCGACGTCGTAAGGTGTGTTCGCCCATGAAGAGATGTCGGGGCTGATGTGGACGACGAGTCTTCCCGTCGCAGGTTGACTCTTGAGCTGGCCGAGAATCTCGTCCTGTTGCGTCTTGATAAGCCGCAGTGTAGCCGGAGTATCTGATCCGAGCGTTGGCGATAAGCGGGCTGCCGCAGAACTGGTCTCGATCTGCCGTATTAGTTCCTGGCGGCTTTTCTCTTCAAGCTCGCGAACTTCGTCACGTACCAGTACGGTACCCTCGGCGTAAGCTGTGGCACGGAAGCCACCAGCACGCCTTATTACGGAACTCAGCCGCTCACCGTCCCGGAGACCGTAACTGCCTGGATACGCCACTTGGCCTTGTATCGTTATCGAGTCGCCAATTTCGGTCCAGCCCGCCACTTGATGAATGTTCAGGATGTCGCCGGCTTTCAGCGGTTGGTCGGCATTGCTGTCGTTGCCGTTCACAACTGAACCAATAGGAACAGTGCGGAGGTCACCCACGACGCGCTTGCCATCAATCACCGAATAACTCGTTAGGTCGGCATCTTGCAGATAGGCATCCCGCTTAAATCCGCCTGCCAAGCGAACTAGCTGGGATATGGTCATGTTTTCCGAAAGTGGGAAGCTGCCCGGTCGTAGCACCTCTCCAGTTATCGTTACCCTCGGAGCATCTTCCTGATACCTTCCAAAGACGCGAACTGTGTCAAATGGATGGAGTGGTATCCGGCTATTGCCTGTCAGCACATCGGGCACGTCGAAACTAATGGTCTCGGCGTGCAGATCCGGGGGAACTAACCGAATAAGTTCGCCTTTCCGAGCCGGTTCCGGCAACAGGTCGTGATAGCTATGTAGTACATCGGAAAGCTGCATGCCGTCCGAGTACGGCACCCGGCCGGGACGGGCTACATGCCCTTCGAGGTAAAGGACTCGCTCGCTATAAGGCAGGATGGATCCGACGTGGACGTGGTCTCCGTCTTTCAGGGCAAACCGCGCGAGTGATGAATGTTTATCGTTGGTGTCCTCCTTTGTCATGACACTGAGTGTTTCTCTGGCTCCGCCTTGGCCCACCCTCTCGACGGTGATGTGGTCCAAGGCGGCGCTCACGGTCAACCCACCGGCGTTACGCAACGTGGCGTCTAGCATCTCTTCGCCTGACTTGAGCTCGTAGATGGCTGGGCGTGTCACCGCGCCCGAAATAGCAATTTGAGGTCCAACTGGAGGAACTAGAACCGTATCCCCACTTTGAAAACGCGCGGGGCCGGAATGTATACCATTCAGCAACAGGTCGTATAAGTCGGTCTCTTCGACCAGGAGGTCACCACGAAGATGGCGTACCCTTCGCAGTGAACCTGAGCCGGATGGGCCGCCTGCAGCGAACAGGGCACTTATTGGCGTCGCCAGCGCGCCAATATCATATGCGCCGGGACGCTGCACATCGCCGACGACGTATACCCGAACAGAGTGCAGCCGCGAGACAGTAACCGACAGGCGGGCATTCCGATATTGGGCTTGTATGGCGGCCTCCAAAACCTTTTGGGCGTCAGATAGCTTGAACCCGCCGATCACCACAGGCCCCGCTTCTGGCAACAACACCTGGCCTGCGCGGTCTAAAGTGCGCGTGAACGTTTGTGTTGTTCCGCCCCAAAGTGTGAAAGTCAACGTGTCCCCGGCACCGAGGATGTAATCCGGACCTATGGGGACGTCCAACGGGATGCTCTGAGAAGAGAGATCCCGTGAGAGCGAGCGAGAGCTGCCCGAAAACAAGTCCGCGCCGAACCGCTTCAGGCGGCCTTCCGTTCCGGGGACCTGAGTATAAAGATCCCGCATCGAATTCAGGTTGTATGGCGCAGGTAGATGGAGAACAGGGGACTGCCCAATCGATACTGTGGATGTATCAATTGACGAAGGTTGACCAGTTTCCCTTGTGTCGATACCGAGACCTCCTCGTTTGTCCGAGTCGAAATCGTCCTCCCCACCCCTAGAGCTTCTCGAACGTGCTCCGGCTCCTGGCGTCTCTCGCCGGCCCATACCTAAAGCTCGCTGGGAAGGTTCCAGACCGTCCGCATATGATCCCTTCAGGACACCTACCCCATCTCCGCTCAAATACCCACGTGTTCTCAAGAAAGTCGTGACGTCTGTTCGGACCTGCGCGCTACTTACAATTTGCGAGTAGAGCATCTCGTCACTTATGTCGCTGTCTTGCACTTGCGAGCCTCGCCGGGACAGGTCCTCAGCGATGTATTGCTTCAGCTCGACAATGATGTCCGGATGTGCTGACAGAAGTTCAAAGATCTGCGCACTGGACAACGGCAGTGGCGTGCCAGTATCCGCTCCTATCTCGGTCGAAGCAGATGTAGGCGGATCCAGGGGTGCGCCCATTGATGAAATCCCGGCCGAACTCACGATAGCCGGATCATCTAATGGCGAAGGTCCAATCGACTGAGAAAAAAGTGTGCAGAAGTTACATCCAACCGCAATGATGAAAATAAGAGGAGCGAGGCCTAGCCGCAGGGACACGGGCGCGATGATGCTCGCCGGCCCGGACTCCGGACGGAATGTGACAAACGGCTCCATAGACGACTTCACCGTATCGGACCCGCCGTGTAACGCGTGTCATGCGTCAGTCAGTCAAATGTCATTCTTTTGTTTGTTCGCGCCCGAAGGCTCGCTTCCGATCGCAATAAGAGCCTTGCACCACTCGTCGCAAGTAAGACAATTCGGTGACAAGAAGAGAACAAGGGGCTGACACGACGCTCTGTGGAACTCGCTAAGCTAAGCCGTAAATTGCACTAGCAGCTTTCATGCCCAGGCAGGACTACATGAGATGGAGAAAGCCGGCAAACAGAGCCTTTGTACAAGCGTCAATAGCAGCATTCCGAGATGAGCCGGGAGAGGCGCTCGAACAAATTGCGAATTTGCCTCCCTATGCGTGGGAAGCAAGTGACTACTGGCTAGACGCGAGTGGTCTCGCTCTTTACTTCTACAATTTGCTGAGCGAGACCTCGATGACGCACCTGGCCCCAGCTTCATCGTTGCAGCGACTACGCTCGAATTTACGCAGAAACAGACGCAGAACCAGCGGGTTGTTTCGTGAATTTGTGGCGTTGAATGATCTATTCAGCAGACATGGAATAGAGTATGCCAATCTGAAGGGTTTCACTCTTTGTCCTCATGCCTGCGCTACGGCTGAGCTCCGGCATCAGCTTGATCTCGATTTTCTGGTTGCCCCCGAGCACCTATCGCTAGCTCGAGAGTGTCTCGAGGAACGCGGATATAGACTGTCAGCTGCAACTGACCGGACATGGGAGTTCAAGACCGGCAATGTTATGCATCGCAAACGATGGGATAACTATACTCTCGGCACCTATCGTTCGGTTGAATTGCATTTCGGAGCATTTCGTAAGATTGAAGGGCATCTGGGCAAGGACGGACGGTTGCTACGTCTGAACGACTGGAGTTGGCGTGGTAAAGCCTTTCCTGCATTATCCCCCGCAGATCAACTGCTCGGCCAAGCTCTACATTTGTTTTCCCACTTCCGAAATGAGAGCACAAGGCCATCGTGGTTGTTGGAGTTCCGACGCCATGTCCGCTCTAGGCAAGAGGATGTGACATTCTGGCGTAGGCTCATGGAACTTGGAAGTGGATATCCCTATGCGCCTATCGCGTTTGGATTATCGACGCTCATCACCTCAAAAATGTTTGGTCGATTTGCTCCTCCCGTAGTGGAGACATGGGCGCTGAGCAACCTGCCGCAATCCCTGCAGCTTTGGGCAGAGAGATATGGTATTGAGGCCGTCCTCGCAGACTTTCCTGGTACCAAACTTTATCTGTTGCTCGAAACCGAACTGGAGAGCCTTGAAGGCAGACGATCCAGCGCCATGCGTGAGCGATTGATACCGATGCGTCGCCTGCGGCCTTGTTTCACGCCAACAGCGCCGGAGAGCATTTCCGATAGATTGCGTCGCTATGTCCGGACTGCCCAATTTGCTCTATTTCGGTTTCGCTTTCACACGACGCAGGCTCTTCGCATCATCGTGGAGCTTCCGTCATGGCGTCGCCTGCGGAGCAACATTCCGGTGCCCATCGATGCCACAGATAGTGCTGTGGTGGAAATGACAACTTGCAAACAAGTCCATGACAATTTGAATGCCGCTTCCCGCTAGGCTGCATTCATTGAGATCCAGGTGAGGTGTGCGGTGCGCAACTTAGGCCATTACTCGTTCTTCATAATCCTTCTGCTATTGTGTGGCCGTCCTGTGTGTAGTGCACAGTCGCCAGGAACCGGCGCAATCAGTGGAGCGGTGCTCGATCCCGACGGGCTACCAATCAAGGGTGCTTCGATCACCTTAACGAGAGACGGGACTCACTCCAATATCGTCGCGGTAACGGGAACAAATGGGGCGTTCGCATTCCCGCTCCTCACGCCAGCGACCTACACGTTGAAGGCTGAGGCTTCCGGATTCGCAGGCGGCGAGTTGAGTAAGGTCGAAGTGGCCGTGGGCGAGGTGCGCCTGGCCCATTTTCAATTGAGGCCGGCCGCGGTTAAAGAATCTGTCGACGTGAGCGCAGAGTCCCTAGATATTGCACAGACTGAATCTTCAACGCTCGGACGCGTTGTGACCCAAAGGGCCGTAGAGGAGCTTCCACTCTCAACGAGAAACTTCACCCAAATCCTATCGCTTTCGCCAGGAGTGTCGGTTTCCGTTCCGGACGCGACACAGGTCGGACGAGGAACACAAAATGTCTCGGCTGATGGGAACAAGACGGTCGCTAACAACATTCAGTTCAATGGTGTAGATGCAAATAATCTTGCCCAAAACTCGGCAAGAAACGCGAACGAAGAGGTTGGAGTAGCGGTCCCCGCCCCGGATACTATCCAAGAGTTCAAGGCCCAAACGGCCAACTTCGATGCGGGCTACGGTCGCGGGTCCGGCGCGAATGTCGATGTTATCTCGAAATCTGGTTCCAACGATCTGCACGGTAGTGCATGGGAATTTGTACGAAATGATTTGCTCAATGCCAACCTATTTTTTGCAAAGCGCGATGGCGCGTCGCGTCCGACACTTAAGCAAAATCAATTTGGCGGGAGATTTGGTGGTCCCATCCATCGGGATCGGACGTTTTTCTTTGGCGCATATCAGGGTACCCGGTCAGTTAATGGAGTGGGTGGGGCCAAAACTGTCTTCCTGCCTCAGCTCACATCAGACCGTTCTGCTGCCACTCTCGGGGCTCAGTTCTGCCCGTCAGCGGCAAACAGAGTCCCTGATCCTTACCTAACGTATGCGGGAGGTGTTCAGGTCGCCTGTGATGGATCCAACATTAATTCTGCTGCGTTAGCTCTTCTCAACTCCAAACTTTCTAATGGGCAATTTGCGATACCTAGCCCGCAGGTATTGCTGTCGACGAACGCCGGGGAATTCCCGGTCGGGGAGTCCACTTTCACCCCGTCGACGTACTTCAATGAAGACCAATATACGTTCGATTTAGATCACAGGCTGCTGTCCCGAGACCAACTCGCCAGCCGGTTCTTTTACGCGAAGGCTCCCACGCATGCGCCATTTTCGCCCGCAGGAGCCAGTGTTCCGGGTTGGGGCAGCGATGAGCTGGATAAGAATTTGATGTTTATAGTGAGCGAAAATCATGTCTCGCACAATCAGGTTAGTAACGTAGCGCGCCTTGCCTTTATGCGGTTTGATGGAGCTGAAAGGGTCAACAACCCCATCTCTGCCGCGGCAGTACATATG
>Ga0157372_10006239_pt1 | contig 12676 bp, 16 predicted proteins | sample C55metaG_FD_115307 | JGI IMG/M metagenome (GOLD analysis project Ga0157372, IMG submission 115307) | Corn rhizosphere microbial communities from Kellogg Biological Station, Michigan, USA - C5-5 metaG | ecosystem: Host-associated > Plants > Roots > Rhizosphere > Soil | place: USA: Michigan... | reverse complement strand
CTGGTATACCGGACAATCTTTGTCAACGGCAGGCCGATGGATTATGTTGAGGTGCTGAAAAGTCCGGTCTTTCGCCGGCTCTTGTGCGATGAAGAGTATTGCGATTTTTACGGATATCCTTATTGAATAAGAAAGACAAGGAGCATTGGATCAATGCCCCTCGCCCGGATCAGCCGCGCACCACCGACGACTCTTTAGCGATCTGCCATTTTCCCGCCACATTCTCCCAGATCACGGTAAAGAATTTTCGGCTCCATTTCCCATTCATCTCCAACTCGCGGGTCATCACGACCACTCCCATGTTTTCATCGCCAACCGCATAGTGGAATTCGGTCTTCGTGGAAAAGGGTGGGGTATTGGACTCCTTGTTCTGCCGGATAAAGGCGACCAGTTGCTCCTTGTTCATCGTATCTACCCCGCTGTTCTCATCAACATTGACCACCAATAATTTGTCTGCGTAGGTTTCCTGCACATAGGGCAGATCGAAATGGGTGGCATGAAAGATCAGATCCTTTGTCATTTCAATTAATTTCTCCTTGTTCATCTTTTAATTTTTGAGAGCAACCCAAACAATACTTGTGCCTCGCCGTTAACCTATTGGAAATCAGATCAGTTTTCGCCGACCGAATTTATTTTTCACTTTATTTCGGAAATCATTTGGCTTATTCACTAAATAAAGTGTCTTTTTCCTTTACTTTATAGCCGATTAGGAGCCAACACTATGCTTAGAACTAAGGACTTAAAGGATGGTGACGAATCTTGCTTCAGAAGAGCATTTGAACAATACCATCAAAAACTTTATTTCTTTATCCTGCACAAAACAAGATCGGAATATATCGCGGAAGAGGTCGTCCAGATGGCCTTTACCAAGCTCTGGCAATGCCGCCAAACCCTGAAGGAAGAATACACTATCTCCACCCAGCTGTTCCGAATAGCCACGACAATATTGATCGATCAATTACGAAAGTATCAGAAAAAAGATGCAGTAACCGCCCGGCTCGATTCGATGGAGATCGAGGAAGGGATCGACAGCACCAATGAGAAAATGAGCGGGGCCGAATTACAAAAGAGGATCACGGCAGCCGTCAACGACCTGCCGCCGGTAAGAAAACAGGTATTCGAGATGAGCCGTGAGCAGGGGATGTCCTACAGAGAGATCGCCGAAACCCTCTGCGTGTCCTCCAAAACGGTGGAAACACATATTTACAAAGCCTTGAAGCAGATAAAAAAACATATAGTTTGATAACAGAGGAACTCATAGTAAATTTCTTTGAAGGAAAATGCAACGCGCAGGATGTTGCGACCGTGACGGCATGGCTAAAGGAAAACCCGGCCAATCTGAAAAAGTATATCGGCGAGGAAGAGTGGGAGAACTTCCAGGCGACCCAGGTTTTATCGCCCGAGCAATCCGGCAAATTGTGGAACAACATCTATAAAAATGCCGCCCCTGCGGCCGTGCGTCATTCCCGGTTCCGGTGGACGGCTGTTGCCGCATCCCTTTTATTAGTGGCAGGCCTGTCGTGGCTTTACCTTTCAAAGGGGCAAAAGACCGGTTCGGGGGCTGCAACGGCCGCGGCAACAACAAACGTTTCCAACACCACGCCTCAGAACAAGACGCTTAGCCTGCCCGACGGTTCTACCGTAGAATTGTCGCCCAACAGCACGCTTTCTTATGCGGATAATTTCAACACGGCCAATAGAGAGGTGATATTAAATGGTGCGGCCATTTTCACCATCGCAAAAGACGCCGCCAAACCCTTTTCCGTTTCCAGCCATTCTGTGCTGATCACGGTCCTTGGCACTCGTTTCACCGTCAACGCCTATGAAGCAGATAAGGCCACCAAAGTGATTTTGCATGAAGGCAGGGTGATGGTCAAGGTTCCGGACTCTTCGGTCCGGGACAATAAAAACGAGTATTACCTGGCTCCCGGGGATATTTTCATCTTAAAAAAGGTAAAAAAGGGATCGGCGGCCATCAAGACAGCACCTGTTGCCGGTCCGAAGAGCGTTTCGATCGATTCGATATCGACCCGTGTCCTTCACCTGGAAGAAGACAAGGACAATTGCTATGTATTCAACAATTACCCGCTCGATGTAGTATTCGACCAATTGCAAATTATTTACAACACCCCGATCATCTATAATAAGGCCAACCTGGGCAACCGGACCTTTATCGGAAAAATAGATAAAAAAGATTCGCTTTCCCATATCCTCAGAAGCATCACGCTGCTGAATAAATTCGGATTGCATAAGCAAGGGGATAGCCTGATCATCGGCAATTAGTTTTCACCGATCGACATTAAGTTAATATTAACAGTAAGGGGACCTTTCAGGTCATGCGTATAATAGAGAAATAAAATCTTCATGCGGATTCCGTTTTTTCTGTTATTAGCCCTTCTCTTCCATATCAATCTAAGGTCCAATGCTCAGGGTATCAACGAAATAAAAGGCCAGGTCAATGACGAGAACGGACAGCCCGTTACCTACGCCTCTGTCGTCGCCAGGAACCACAGTACCGGCCAGACAACTTCGACCCAAACGGATTCTTTGGGCATTTTCACGTATCACAATTTGTCTGCAGGGGGTCCTTATTCCTTTGCCGTGTCCCATGTGGGTTTTCAAACCCAGACGATCTCGGGATACGATATAAAGGCCGACGCCAACATTTCGCTGCTGATAAAATTAAAGGCCGTGGAGAATGGCTTGAATGAAGTTATCGTTACGGGACGTGCCGGCGCATTGAACCGCACAAAGCTCAACACCAGCTATTCCGTTACCACGATTGGTTATAACGCGCTCAGCCTGCAAGCACCCACCAGCGTTACAGAGGCGCTGAAGTCCGTCCCTGGTTTCTGGGTCGAAGCAACCGGTGGTGAAGCGAGTGGGAACGTAAGAGCCAGAGGCGTCCCCGTCGATGGTTACGGATCCATTCAGCTGCTGGAGGACGGGATCCCTGTACAACACGACCCGGCGCTGGGCTACCTGAACGTCGATCAGGCCTTTCGTTTCGACGAGACTATTCAGTCCATCGAAGTGGTCCGCGGCGGTCCCTCCTCGGTATTTTATTCGAATGCACCGGCCGGAGCCGTCAACTTCATCCCCCGCGCGGTCGGCGACAAGACCGAGGGTGTCTTCAAGCTGACCGTGGGCGACTATAGTTTGAACCGGGCTGATTTTTGGATCGGCGCGCCCATCGGCGACGGCTGGAAACTGTCCGCCGGAGGCTTTTACCGTACCGGGACCGGGGTGCGTAACCCGGGTTACACCGGCAATCATGGTGGCCAGATCAGGGCTTCACTTGGCAAGACCTGGGATAAATCGTCCTTTAGCGTCGACTTCAAGCAATTGAATGACGATGTAGTGTTCTACACCGATCTGCCGATGACCTATAACAGCAAAGGGAAGATCGTAGGCGTGCACGGTTTTGACGGCAATTATGGAGCGATCGCCGGCGCCGAAACCCAGCGAATGAACATGCTGCAGGGCGACAGCAGCCTTTACCATTATGACAATACGGTCGGGACGGCCGTAAACAGAAGCCAGGTAACCGTTAAATTCCAGACCGAGTTTGCCAAGGATTGGTTCCTGAAGAATTCGCTTCGTTACAGCAACACGCAGACCCAACGCAATGGGCTTTTTGCGCTTAATTTATTGACCGCCGATTCGTTCTACAGAGCTCAGTCGGGCTTGCTTGGGCAGGCGCCGGGCGCCTCGAAACTGGGATTCCAATATGTCACCACCGGTGCAGCCTACGCCGCTAACCAGAACGGCAACGGGATGGTCATCCAGGGCGGATTAAGAGGGATCACCATGCCGCAGACCGAAGTCGACAACGATCTTCATCTTTCGCACGTCTTTTATACCGGTTCGTCCAAACACGACTTCAACTTTGGCTACTACTATGCCCACTTCAATCAAAACTTCAGCCGGTATTCTTCAAAGGTCTATCTGGATGTTGAAAATAATTCAAGGCTGCTGAACATCGTGGCGCTGGATGGTACCGGGAAGGTGGTAAAGAATTTTTCCGACAACGGGGTATCCCAATACGGCTATGAGTGGGCGGACGCCAATGGCGAACAGACGACCAATGCCCTTTATGTCAGCGATGAGTGGCAGATTACTCCGGCCCTCCGGATCGATGGCGGCGTTCGGTGGGAATATACGCAAACGGATGGGGTTGTTGAACAATCGAAAACCGTGAACCTGGGGACGTATGCGAGCTCGGCGATCACTACCGGAAACGGCGTATGGCAAGGTTATAACCATCATTTTGATTACACGACCTGGACGGTGGGAGCAGACTATCAACTGTCGGGTGATATGGGTCTCTTCGGCCGGTATACTTCCGCGGCACGCATCCCCGGGTTTGCTACCTATTATAATAATGTGAGCTCCTCGGCGGTTACCCAAACCATGCAGTTGGGTGAGGTCGGATTCAAATTCGCCCGCCGGCTGTATTCGCTTTATGCCACAGGATTCTATACGCGGTATAACAATGTCGGCTTCTCCAACACGGTCAGCACACTGAACGGCTTCACTACGGTCAACGCGTTTGCCAATACCAATACTTATGGACTCGAGCTCGAGGGCAGCCTTTTCCCGGTAAAATGGTTTGATGTTTCGGCGACCGCGACCTTACAGCATGGAGAATACCAGGGGCTTGTCGCAGAGGCTGTAACAGGCGGGACGCTGACCCAGAAGTACAATTACAATGGTAATAAGCTGATCCGCGTGCCGCAGGCCTCGTTCAGGGTCGTTCCGGGCTTCAACCTGTTCGGCAATCATCTTCGCCTGCAGGCGCCGGTCGAATACGAAGGCAAACGCTATACGGACGTTGCCAACTCGCAGATCCTTCCGGCCTATACAAAGCTGGATGTCGATGCCCAGGTAACTGTTACCAAGGAGATCTCGGTCTTTGGGGTTATCGACAACCTTACCAATTCCCTGGGGCTTACGGAAGGCAATCCCCGTCAGGGCGAGATCCAAAGCGCCGCAGCGGGTCAATATATCTTTCTGGCGCGGCCCTTGCTTGGCAGAAGTTTCAAGGTGTCTTTGAGATATAAGTTCTAATCCTGAATCTTGAATTGGCGCCATGAAAAACCTGTTTCTTTATTCGCCACTGTCAAGGGTGTTCCCGGTGGAAAGATCGAATTTATCGTGGATGGGAAACTGGATGCTGCCTTTGGCCGGAGTTTATTGACGGACAACGAGGTTGTCCGGGTGAAATGGGTAGGGGATGGGCGGCGCCATACGATATATGTAAAGGTTCGGGGTAAAGATGAGAAACTGGTTCTTGTCGGCAATCCGATCTATATCGAAGGCTGGATATGATCTTCCTATGACAAAGCCCCTGCAATGGCGGGGGCTTTGTCATGATGGAATATTTAAGTAGATTAGTATATGATCGACGGGCTGGACGATAGTATACGATTGCCAAAAGAAAAGCAGGGCCTTTTAGGCCATATTGTCAACGATCTCAGGAGGGTTGAAAACGTAGCCGCCATTGTCCTGGGCGGCTCTTATGCGATGAGACAGGCCACTGCCGCCTCGGACCTGGATATTGGAATTTACTATTCGGATACAAAGGCCTTCAGCATCGACGATATCCGGTCGGTCGCCCGAGAATACGATGTCGGCGGGACACCTACCGTAACCGGCTTCTATGAATGGGGACCATGGGTAAATGGCGGTGCATGGATAAAGACGGCTTCCGGAAAGGTGGATCTTCTCTTCCGAAGCATCGAACGGGTAAGCAGCACGATCGCGAAGGCGAGGGAAGGGATATGGGAGAACGATTATGAACAACAGCCGCCGTATGGCTTTTCATCGATCGCTTACCTGGCGGAGACTCAATGTTGCCTTCCGTTGTACGATCCGGGAAAGATCGTTGCAAAGCTCAAGTCCGAAGTCTCGGTCTACCCTGAAAAGCTGAAGCGAAGCGTCATTCAGTATTCCCTGTGGTCCGCTGAGTTCACCCTTTCCCATGCGGTGCATTTTTCCCACAAGCAGGACGTGTACAATTTGGCAGGCTGCCTGGCAAGAGCAACAAAGAATATTGTCACCGCCCTGTTTGCCATCAACGAGATCTATCCGATCGGCGACAAAAGGGCTATCGATATATTGGAGAATGCGCCCAAGCGACCGGACCAGCTGCGGGAGAGGGTAGAAGCGATCCTCCGCGCCGGGAATGATGCTATCCCGGGATTGCAGATGCTTTTCGCGGAAACCAGGGAATTGGCCGGGGGAGTTTATCAACCCTTCTATCAACTGGAATAATGCTAACCGCTTATTTCATATCACCTCATCTGCGAGTGCCGTGCTTATGCGTTTTACGGCCTTGCAACTGCCGCACTCGCCAGTATCGCATCCAGCTTTTGGAATCCTTCGTTCACGCCTTTTTCCATGCCGGACCGCAGCGTCGCGTCCCTGTCCGCTGTCGACCGGAATATCGAGTGTATGGTCACTTTTGTTCGGTCGCCTGGTAGTGCTTCAAATGTGGTGATGCCCAACGAGACGTGCCCGCGTTCAGGGAGCCCCTCGAATTCGAAGGTTTGGATGATCCGTTCCGGCGCGGTGACCTCGTGGAGGGAACCATGAAAGGCGGCGATGGGTCTGTCCTGGTTGTCGCAGACAAAATACCGGTAGGCGCCGCCCGAATGCGTGTCGTACTTTTCGATCTGCATTTTCCTGTTCTCGGGGCCCAGCCATTGGACGAGGAGGTCCGGATCGGCATGGGCCTGGAATACGATGTCGCGTGGTGCGTCGAATTCACGCGTGATGTACATCTCCTGTTTGCCGTCTTCGGCGATTACTTTCGTTTTGTTTTGCGTGCTCATGATATTATTTTTTGGTTTTTGGCTTTATTTTACTTTTTGGTCTTTTGCTTTACTTTTTCAAGCACTTTGTCGAGCCGGTCGTGCTTCTTTTGCCATGCTTGCTGGTATTGTTCCACCCATTGGGCAACTTCGCTCAGCTTTTCCAGCCGGGCCTCACAATGACGTTCCCGGCCTTTTTTGTCCACCGATACCAGGCCGCATTCGATCAATACCTTCATGTGTTGGGATATGGCCGGCCGGCTCATCTGGAAATTTTCTGCGATGGCGTTCAGGTTCAGGGGTTGGTGGGCGATCAGTTGGATGATCTCCCTTCTTGTAGGATCCGAAATGGCCTGGAATACGTCTCGTCGCATATTTATGTAAGCATTTGCTTACAAATATATGTGTAAGAAATCACTTACGCAATTTTTTTTTAAATGCATTATTTTTATTCTACTCAATTCACCATATGGAATTACCACCGGACATCAAGGCCTATCACGACGGGCTGTCTCCCGTTGAGCGCAAAATAGCAGCGCTTCTATACGAGGAAATTTGCAGACATATTCCTGAAGCCGGGAAGAAGGTAGGGCATCGTCATCCCGTATGGTTGCTGGAAAGGTTGAAATAACGGCTGAGCTATTAAATCCTGCAAATCATGAACGATGCCAAAACACAAGATGCGCGTATCGCAAAAATGAGCTTTGCATCGGTGTATCCGATGTATGTCGCGAAGATCGAGAAAAAAGGCCGGACAAGGGAAGAGCTACACGAGGTCATTCGGTGGCTGACCGGCTTCGACAACAAACAGCTGCAGCAGCTGATAAAGGAGAACGTCAATTTTGAAACCTTCTTCCAGCGGGCGACGTTGAACCCCAATGCGTCGCTCATCACGGGAGTGATCTGCGGGTACCGCGTAGAGGAGATCGCGGAGCCCCTGACGCAAAAGGTCAGGTATTTGGATAAACTGGTGGATGAGCTGGCGAAGGGGAGGAAGATGGAGAAGATATTGCGGGAGGTATAGGTTTGGACGCGCCGGTGGGGCGTAGCTTTTGGAGGCCCGGTAGGGGCGATCGAACAAATTACGACGTTTGATTGAAACCGCACGGGCATTGGTTGAATCGGTTTTGCCGCGATCGGGTGAAGGTGGATATTGGCCCAAACTCATTGTATGATCAAGCGGCTATTGTTTCTCGTGGGATCATGTCTTTTGACGGGCGGTGTTTTCGCGCAGGCGGTGGACCCGGAACTATTTGCACCGGGAATTATTTCGGGACCGGTGGCGGATGCGGCGCCGGCGTTCAGTCCGGACGGACAGACAGTCTATTTTCATCGAAGCGGCGTGGCGATGGCCGGCACCATCCTGGTGTCGCGGCTGCGGGCGGGGATTTGGTCCAGGCCCGAGGTGGCGGCGTTTTCCGGGCAATGGCAGGATATCGAACCGGCAATGTCGCCGGATGGCCGGTACCTGATATTTTCATCCAACCGGCCGGCGGTGCCGGGAGGCAAGGTGTTGGATGGGATGTGGAACAGCCAGCGTTATCCGGGCGGGGGAGGGAATTTGTGGCGGGTGGACCGGAAAGGCGAGGGTTGGAGTGAGCCGCGGCGTCTGCCGGATCTGATCAACAGTGACTCTTCTATTTTTTCGCCGGCCGTGACGGCGGATGGGTCGCTTTATTTCATGAAGCCGGTGCGGGATACGGGGCATTTTCATTTGTATCGGAGTGCTTATAAAGACGGGGCATACCAGGTCCCCGTGGCAGTGCCGTTCAGTGCCGCGGACACTGTGAGCGATGTGGATGCCGCCGTGGCGGCGGATGAGTCCTTTATGGTCTTCAGCAGCCGGCGGGCGCCGGCAAAGACCATGGAGTTGTTCATCGTTTTCCGGACGGACGGGACCTGGGGTGAGCCAATACCGCTGGGTGTGGAGGTGAACCGGGGATCGCCCAGTATCGAGTCGAGGTTGAGCCCGGATGGGAAGAGGGTGTACTTCTCCAGTTCATGGGCGCCCAAGCGCGAGAGCTTTGGGGAAGCCGGGAGTGGAAAGCGGGCGCTGGAGCGCATTGAATGGGAGACCGGTTTGTTGAATATCTGGTCGGTGTCGTTGACGGCGTGGATGAAGTAAAACGCGGACGGCGGCGCCGCTTCTTGCGGCGGTGACCGCCGCTGTTGCGGCGGAGCGAAAAATAGCGCACGCCGATTCGAAAATAAAGAGAGCGCCGGTTCGAAAAAAATTTTGCGAAACCAAACAGTTGCACATATATTTGCAACCAATCGGTTCCGTAACTTAAAAATTCGAACACAATGAACAGCGACTTGCTATTTGATTTTATCGTCGACAAAGCCGCCCAGACGGTAACCATAACCAGGGAATTTGCAGCGGGTCTTTCGCTGGTGTGGGATGCGTGGACCAAACCGGAGATCCTTGACCAGTGGTGGGCGCCGAAACCGTACGTCTCGAGAACAAAAGTTATGGATTTCAAAGTCGGCGGCCGGCGATTTTTTGCGATGGTCAGCCCCGAAGGGCAGGAGCGGTACTTAGTGCAAAAGTTTTCCTCCATCACGCCCAAGACCAATTTCAAGATGTCGTCGAACTTCGCCGACAAGGATGAGAATCCCGAGGTGCCGGGGTCGGAGTGGGATCTGACGTTTAGCGAACGGAATGGCAGGACAAAAGTGAGTATTGTTATTTATAATGAATCGCTGGAACGCATGGAGAAGCTGGGCGATGGTTTCAGGCAGGGTATGACGCAGACGATGGAGCAGCTGGACGGGCTGCTGGCGAGTTTGTCGTAAGGATATTGAGAGGCGATCACGATCGGGCCCTAAAACTTAGTAACCTTAAAACGCCGGTGAACGTGAGAATAGAAAACTGCTCAGTCTCGAATTTTAAAGACCTTGTTTCAACGCCATTCATTGGAGAATTAAATGCGATTTGTTGGTCTCGTAAACTAGCGGGTGACTTTTCAGAGATTGTTCAAAAGGTCCGGCGAAGGGGAAATATAACGACAATTGAACAAGAGGAACTTCGTGACCTTGAGTTGAGTGAACAAGGGCAATTGGCCCGTGAAATTCTTTTAACTGACTTAAAGGCGCTGGAAGCGCATGGCGCATCGCCCATGCTTAATGTGATCAGCTACTATGACCGGGATAATGCCTACCCATTTTTCCCAACCGACGTCTATTCTTTTCACGTGGATCGCTCTCCCATACCAACCGATACCTTTTTATGCACCTATTATGGCGAATCGAGTGAAATATTGCCCAATTCACAAGCCAAAAAGAAAGTACTTATTCCGGAGATCCGTGATGAACTCAAAAAGTTATATCGTGGAGCAGATGAAGGTTTTGAATCATTCTTAAGTGAGCATTTTTTTGATCTGCACTATCAGGCCAACCCGGATGCTCAGCCAATAACCCTGGGCCTTGGCAACCTATGGAGATTGGCGGTTGATCATCCTGAAAGTCAGGTTCTTCCTTGTATTCACCGGGCGCCAAAAGAAAGATCCGGGCAGAATAGGTTGTTGATGATCTGTTGACCACTGCTCACACCGTGCCGGCGCCATAAATTCAGGTTTAGACCCGCTTATTCCATAATTTTGAGAAAAGGTAAAACATGCATTCTTCGACGGTGGACAATCCGGGTTCCTGGCCGGTTCTGCATTTCGACCAGTATAAAGACACACTTCAAACTGTGCACTTATGGACGCAGATCGTGGGAAAGATCAGGCTGCGGCAAATGCCGTGGCTCAATCATTCCTGGCATGTGGCGCTTTATGTTACTCCACGCGGTTTGACAACTGGCAGCATGCCTTATGAAAACGGCATTTTCGAAATCATTATGGACTTTACGCGTCATGAAGTCATCGTCAATACAAGTGGCGGTAAGGAGGGTCGCATGCCGCTGTTTCCGCGTTCGGTCGCCGATTTTTACATGGCACTATTCGACCTGCTGCGCGAAGTGGATGTCAATGTAAAGATCTTTGGCAAACCCAACGAGATCGCCGATGCGATTCCCTTCCGGGAGGACCTCGTACACCATAGCTACGATAAGCAGGCTATCAGCTCGCTATTTCAGGCATTGGCCAGGATCGAAGTCGTTTTTGTCAGATTCAGAAGCCATTTCCGGGGCAAGGTGAGCCCGGTTCATTTATTCTGGGGTTCATTCGATCTGGCCGTTACGCGGTTCTCCGGCAGGGAAGCGCCTAAGCATCCGGGCGGGATACCCAACATTCCGGATGACGTCATGCAGGAGGCCTACTCCCATGAAGTCAGCAGCTGCGGATTCTGGCCGGGCGCCGCCGACTTCCCAACACCCGTTTTCTATTCCTATTGCTATCCAACGCCACCGGATTTCGGCGATCAACCCGTCGAACCGGCGGGAGCCTACTACAGCCGGGAAAAAGGCGAATTCTTTCTTCCCTACGATGTCGTTCGAGGGTCCGAGAATCCCGAATATACGTTGATGCATTTCCTGACATCCACCTATCGTGCCGCCGCCGTTACAGGCCACTGGGACCAAAGCCTCGAATGCGATCTCAGGAAGTACAAGCAGCAGTTAAAGTGATCATAGGCCGAAGGACCAAAAGGATGTTCACCTGTGAACAATTTCGAACCGATGCTGTTTTCCTTGTATGAAAAATATAATAGTCGCAACCGATTACTCTGCAGAAGCCGAAAATGCAGCCAGGTATGCTGCCTCTGCTGCCTCGGAACAGGGTTACCAATTGATCCTTTTTAATGTAAGGGACATTTCCATTCACGCCTTGAATGCAGGATTATCTACCAGGGCCTTTGATGATGCGCTCGAAAATTACCACAAAAACATCAGAGACGCAGCCCATGAACTTAGTACCACTTATAATGTATCGGTAATTCCCTATTTAGCTACCGGCAATTTTTATGACGAACTGGTCACATGCATCAACAAATATGCTGCAGATGGATTGGTGATGGGGATGGCCGGAAAATCTTTCGAACAGGACATGCTGGGAAATACCACGACATCTGCCATCCACCGTTTGCAAATTCCTATACTGGCCGTGCCCTTAGCCGCTAAATTCCGGGGCATCAAAAAAGTGCTATTTGCCTGCGATCTGAAAAGGGGCGTACACGATAAAGTGCTGGAAAATATCCGCTCAGTTGCGGAAGATTTCGGGGCTGGTGTGGAAGTGTTTTATGTAGATAGTACAGTTGCAGCATTGCAGGAAGTCAATGAACCGGCGACTGCAAATATTGGTGAAGCATTGTCTGGTACCAGCTATTACTACAAGAACATTCAATCGCAAAAAATCATCCGCGCAATACAGGACGAGATAGAAGCAACGCAGCCCGACCTGCTGATCATGGCCCCTTATAAATATGGATTTTGGGATTCTATTGTACACAGAAGCAAAACAAGGATGATGGCCTCACGCAGCAACATACCCCTGTTGTCATTGCCCTATTAACTACAAGAATTGACATAACGGCAACAGCCCGGATTGAACGCGATGCAAGTTTCGCAAAGCCGCATGGTCTTTCTAATCTTTTACCGTGGCGACGCAGTCTATTTCGATGTCGAAGGGGCCAGGCCAGGCTGGGACGTTGATAAAGATGCGGGCCGGGGGATTGGTGGGGAAGAATTGGGCGTAGATGGCATTGACGGTGGGGAAGTGGTCGACGGAGGTACAATAGACGTTGCATTTGAGGACGTGGTTAAGGTCGGAGCCGGCGGTTTCGAGGCAACGTTGCATTTGTGGGAGGACGAGCTCGGTTGGGCGTTCGATGGGGGCGGAGGCGACTTCGCCGGTGTGGGGGTCGAAGGGCGGGAGGCCTGATACATAGATGGTGTCGCCGGCGCGGGTGACGACGGAGGTGGG